>PVMK01170431.1_pt1 | contig 19448 bp, 23 predicted proteins | sample 1853481 | NCBI WGS metagenome assembly PVMK01 (sample SAMN08533507, study PRJNA380276) | Marine sediment metagenome, whole genome shotgun sequencing project. | reverse complement strand
GCGCACCAACTTCTGTGCAGCAACCGGATTCTCTAAGGCAATAAAATCTGCTATTGCATCAAGATCGGAAAGTGCTGGTTCGGTCCAGACTATTTCAACCATCGAGACATTCTGGATTTTGCTTCTTCCTGAGACAAGGTCCGACCATCTTCAACCGCGCGTTCGCCACGGGCGATTCCCTCAAGAAGCCTTATCCTCCTTTTTAGACTTTCAAAGCTATCTACATCCACCAAGTATGCCGAGGGAAGACCATGTTGAGTAATTAAAATCGGCTCTTTGTCGCGAGATAGCTCGGAGAGTAATTCCGTTGCCTTTCGTTTTAAGGTAGTTACTAATTCAGTTCTCATAAAGTGATACTAAAGTAGCACTTCCTTTGATGCAAGCATTAGTGAAGCTAACATTTTAGTTAAGCGGCGCCGTCAGGCGTCCGGTGGAGCCAGCTTGCTGGCGGAACGAACTTAAACGATTTGTTATCTTTCATTCGTAGTGTGTCCACATGCGCAAAACCTTTACAAGGCGCTCTTCATCAAGGACTTGGTATACCAGTCGGTGCTGAATATTTATTCTTCGCGAATATGCGCCTTCAAGATCTCCTACCAGTTTTTCAAATTGCGGTGGGTTTTGATATGGATCTTGCTCAAGAAGCGATATGAGCTCTAGCGCTTTTTTCTTTAGATTGCTCTGAGCAATTTTTTTCGCGTCTTTCTGAGCGTGCTTGGTGTAAACAATACTCCAGCTCACCAATCAAGTTCCTTGACACATTCGTCGGCTGAAGTATTTATTCCCTCTCGGATCGACTCCCTCATTCCGGGAATTGAAAGTAAGTACATTGTTTCCTGGACTGAGGCCCAATCTTTTTCTGAGATCAGGACCGCATTGTTGCGCTTACCCGTAATTCGAATAGGTACATGCGATTCAGCTGCTTCATCGATAAGGCGATAGAGTTTGGCGCGTGCTTCGCTGGCTGTTAGAGTGCTCATACCAATATCGTACGTTAAAACGTACGTATCGTCTAGTAAAGATAACGCTTTAGTTAAGCGGCGCCGTTAGGCGTCCGGTGGAGGCACGCAGTGCCGGAACGAACTTGAACGTTTTGTTATGCACCGAATTTTCAGTTTAACGGTCATTATTTCCCCGCCCCGGAATTACTGCCTATTTCTTTTCGTCAGTTTTCAGAGTCAAAGTGGTTGTTGCTTCAATATTTGCGATAGTCTGTTTAGAAATGCTTTTAATTGTACCCATTTCCTTGTGAACCCAGCGATACTCAGCCATGGGGATTTCCATCATAAAGACTTTGGCCATGCCTTTTCCTGATATATAAACCGCATTGTAATCCGATATTCCCACGTTTACCTTTTCAGATGTGTCTGGATGAATGATTGGTTTTAGCACATTGATTGTCATAGAGACAGGCTGAGTTTCATCACCGAATTTGATCTCACCGATATATTCAATCACCTGGCCCGGAGTATCCGGGAGATACGGGGCAGCGTAGGTGGCGTCCACCGAAATCATTACACAAAAAATAGAAAATGCAGAACTAAATTTCATGATGGGGCCCCTCTTCCGGGAGAGAACTGTTAACGTGATATTTTTTAGCAGACAAGCGATTGATACTCAGTATATGTTCATTTCATTTAACAATGGTTCGGTCAATCTTAACTGGCAGTCGCATAACATTTTACTATACAGAAAAGCAGGTAATATCTTACAAGACAGATATCGCCATTGGCCTGCTATTTATGCGAATCACCACTAAAAACCAACGCCCTTTGCTGAATTGCTGGCACGGATTTTCTATTTCAAATCAGTTATTAAGCCGCTGCCAGAGCAGGAAGCTGGCGTTGGCGCGGTTCAGCGTGTATATGTGCAGACCGGGCGCCCCGCCTTCCAGTAAGCGCTCGCAAAGCCTGGTCACCACGTCCAGCCCGAAAGCCCGGATGGATGCGCCATCGTCTCCATAGCCTTCAAGCCGGCGCCGGATCCACTGCGGAATCTCAGCGCCGCAGATATCCGAGAAGTGGGATAACTGCTTGTAGTTGGTGATGGGCATGATACCCGGCGTGATGGGAACCTCGATCCCGGATCGGCGGCAATCATCGATGAAGCTGAAGTAGCTGTCGGCATTATAGAAATACTGCGTGACGGCGCCATTGGCGCCTGCGTCGACCTTTTGTTTGAAGTAGTACAACTCAGACCGGGGTGATTTGGACTCCGGATGAAATTCCGGGTAGCAAGCGACCTCAATGTAGAAGTTATCTCCAAATTCCTGGCGAATGAAGCCAACCAGTTCATTGGCATACTGGAATGGACCCGGCCCCGACATGCCGTCCGGCCGGTCGCCGCGCAGGACGACCAGGCGCTTGATACCACTTTCCTGGTAGGACGTCAGGATGCTGCGCAACATGTCCTCGCTTTGCGCCATGCAGGAAATATGCGGCGCCAGGGGGACATCCGTGTGTGCCGCCAGGACTTCTACTGCATCCCGGGTTGCCTCCAGGGTGGAGCCGCCCGCTCCGAAGGTTACGGACAGGTAGTCCGGTTTCAGGGGTGCGAGTTTCTGCCAGGTCGACTCCAGTATCAGTTTCTGTTCCGCCGTCCTTGGCGGAAAGAACTCAAATGATATCCGGGGCGCTGCCAAGGGTCAGTAACGGTAGTGGTCCGGCTTGTACGGACCTTGTACATCGACGCTGATATACCGGGCCTGCTCGTCTGTCAGGTCGGTTAACTGAGCGCCGATACGCTCGAGGTGCAACCTGGCGACCTTCTCATCGAGGTGCTTGGGCAGTACGTAAACCTGGTGCTGGTAACTATCCGGATTGTTCCACAGCTCCATTTGCGCCAGCACCTGGTTGGTGAACGAATTGGACATTACGAAGCTGGGGTGACCGGTGGCACAGCCCAGGTTCACCAGCCGGCCTTCGGCCAGCAGGATGATACGTTTCCCGTCAGGGAAGATAATGTGATCCACCTGTGGCTTGATGTTTTCCCACTGGTACTGCTTCAAGCTGGCCACGTCGATCTCATTGTCGAAATGCCCAATGTTGCAGACGATTGCCTGATGCTTCATTGCGGCCATGTGATCGTGCGTAATCACGTGGTAATTACCGGTTGCGCTGACGAAGATATCCGCCTTGTCCGCAGCTTCATCCAGGGTCACAACCCGGAAACCCTCCATCGCAGCCTGCAGCGCACAAATCGGATCGATCTCGGTAATCAAGACCGTTGCGCCCAGACCTTTGAGTGATTGCGCACAACCCTTGCCGACATCGCCGTACCCGGCGACCAGTGCGATCTTGCCGGCCACCATCACGTCGGTCGCCCGCTTAATGCCGTCCACCAGGGACTCGCGGCAGCCATAGAGGTTGTCGAATTTTGACTTGGTCACTGAATCGTTGACATTGATCGCTGAGAAAGGCATTTCACCGTCTTTGGCCATCTGGTACAAACGCTTCACGCCGGTGGTGGTTTCCTCGGTTACGCCCTTTATATGTGACAGGGCCTTTGTGTACCAACCCGGGCGCGTATCCAGCCGCTTGCGGATGGCGTTGAACAATGCTACTTCTTCTTCGCTGGAAGGGTTATCCAGAACCGATATGTCCTGTTCAGCTTTGGCGCCCAGGTACAACAACAAAGTGGCGTCGCCGCCATCATCCAGGATCATGTTGGCGAAATCTTCATCGTTGTCGCCGGGACCCCAGTTGAAGATCTGGTGGGTGAATTCCCAGTATTCATCCAGCGACTCACCTTTGAATGCAAACACGGGGGTACCGCCGACCGCGATGGCTGCCGCAGCATGGTCCTGGGTGGAATAGATATTGCAGGATGCCCAGCGCACATCAGCGCCCAACTCATTCAGCGTCTCGATCAGCATTGCTGTCTGGATGGTCATGTGCAGGCTGCCCGCAATCCGGGTGCCCTTAAGCGGCTGCTCGTCGCGGTACTCTTCGCGCAAGGCCATGAGTCCGGGCATTTCGGTTTCCGCAATAGCAATTTCCTTGCGGCCGAATTCAGCCTGCTCGATATCGGCAACGTAATAATCGTGGTTCTTCAATTCTTCAATAACAGCGTTCAATGGATTGTCTCCTGGTTTGGGTGCGGGATCAGAGTCCGGCCGCGGAGCGGATGTGCTCAACGCGGTCGACTGCTTCCCACTTGACGTTCAGATCTTCCCGGCCCATGTGGCCGTAGGCGGCCAGGGGCAGGTAAATGGGTTGGATCAGGTCCAGCATCTGGATGATGCTGTAGGGCCTGAGGTCGAATTCCTGGCGCACGATCTGCTCGATCTGTTTCGCCGGGATGTGTTCTGTTCCAAAGGCATCAACCGTTACCGAGGTGGGCTCAGCCACACCGATAGCGTAGGAAACCTGGATTTCAAGGCGATCTGCCAGGCCGGCGGCCACGATGTTCTTGGCCACGTAACGACTGGCATAGGCAGCGGAGCGATCCACCTTGGATGGGTCCTTGCCGGAAAAAGCGCCGCCGCCATGGCGTGCCATGCCGCCGTAGGTGTCAACAATGATCTTGCGGCCGGTCAGGCCGGCGTCACCAACGGGGCCGCCGACTTCAAAGCGCCCGGTCGGGTTGATGTGGTACTTGGTGTTACCGTTCAGCCAGTTGGTGGGAAGCACTGGCTTGATGATTTCCTCCATCACCAGTTCACGCAAATCCGACTGGCTCGATTCGGCATTGTGCTGAGTGGAAAGAACCACTGCATCGATGCCAACCGGCTTTCCATCTTCGTAACGGAAGGTGACCTGGCTCTTGGCATCCGGGCGCAGGTGGTAGCGACCGTCTTCGGTTGTCCTTCTGACCACACTCTGGCGCTTGACCAGTTCATGCGCGTAGTAGATTGGCGCGGGCATCAGCACATCGGTCTCATTGGTGGCATAGCCAAACATCATTCCCTGGTCGCCAGCGCCCTGGTCCTCAGGCCGTTCCCGGGATACGCCCTGGTCAATATCCGGTGATTGCTTGCCAATGATATTCATCACGGCGCAGGTGTGGCCGTCAAAACCGACTTCCGAGGAGTCGTAACCGATATCCACGATCACCTTGCGGATCAGGTCTTCCAGATCCACCCAGGCGCTGGTGGTGATCTCTCCACCCACGATGGCCACACCGGTCTTGATAAACGTCTCACAGGCAACACGGGCCTTAGGATCCTCCCGCAGGATCGCATCCAGAACGGCATCGGAAATCTGGTCCGCCACCTTGTCGGGATGGCCTTCAGAAACCGATTCGGATGTAAACAGGTAACTACTCATTTTGGTATTCCTCGCTGGTCGGGTTCCACCCGCGTTATATATACATCTTTCAATCAAGATAAAGAGATATGTATTCTATCTAACTTGCCATGCCAACGCAAAGCAAATAATTTCGGTTAACAAAGTCGAGGGAAACTGGTGCAAAGCGGTATGAACGCATTAGAATTGCCTGCTATTGTGTCCGGAACAGCCTGAGAACAACAAATGCCTAAATCAATCGCTTTGTCCTTCCTGGATAACTTTCTCGGCAATGCCGCCGGCTGGTACAAACTGACCATCATCGGGTTCCTGATTCTGAACCCCATCGTGCTGGTCACGCTGGGATCGTTTGTTGCCGGCTGGCTGCTGGTTGCAGAGTTCATTTTTTGCCTCGCGATGGCCTTGAAGTGCTACCCACTGCAGCCCGGCGGGCTGCTGGCCCTGCAGGCGGTAGTCCTGGGCATGACGTCCCCGGCAACGGTCATTCACGAAATTGAAACAAACTTCTCGGTGATCCTGCTGCTGATTTTCATGGTCGCGGGCATTTTCTTTTTAAAAGACCTGTTGCTTTACGTTTTTACCAAGCTACTGGTCCGGGTCAAGTCGAAGATCTTGTTATCCCTGCTGTTTTCATTCGTGGCGGCCGTGTTGTCGGCATTCCTTGACGCCCTTACCGTCATAGCGGTGATTATCGCGGTGGCGGCCGGGCTTTATGGCGTGTACCACAAGGTGACTTCAGGCAAGGGCTTTGACGAGGATCACGATCATGCCGATGACACCGGGATCGGCGATGAAACCAGGGCTGATCTTGAACAGTATCGCGCTTTTCTGCGCAACCTGATGATGCATGGCGCAGTCGGCACAGCCCTTGGCGGCGTATGCACCCTGGTCGGCGAGCCACAAAACCTGTTAATCGGTCAACTCGCAGGTTGGGAGTTCGGCGAATTTTTTGTTCGAATGGCGCCGGTCAGCATGCCGGTCCTGGTAGTTGGCCTGATGACCTGTGTGGCTGTGGAGAAATTCAAAATTCTCGGCTACGGCGCCCAGATGCCTCTCGCGGCGCGGCGCATCCTGGAGGCATACGATCGACTCGAAGATGAGAAGAGGACACCCAGCCAGAAAGCCAAGTTGATCGTGCAGGGGCTGGTCGTGGCATTCCTGGTGGTCGCCCTGGCCTTCCACTGGGCGGCAGTGGGCCTGATCGGGCTTGCCGTCATCGTCCTGTCCACGGCATTGACCGGCATTATCGAAGAACATCAACTGGGACACGCATTCTCTGAAGCGCTGCCGTTTACGGCACTGCTGGCGGTGTTCTTCGCCATTGTCGGTGTGATTCACGACCAGCACCTGTTCCAACCGATCATTCATTATGTCTTTTCGCTCGACGTGGAATCACAGGTGCCCGTGTTTTTCATGGCCAATGGGATATTGTCCGCTATTTCCGACAACGTTTTTGTGGCCACCGTTTACATCAACGAGGTTTATGCAGCGCTCGAGGCCGGCGACATTACACGGGCTCATTTTGATCAACTTACAGTAGCGATCAACACCGGAACGAATATCCCGTCGGTCGCGACACCGAATGGCCAGGCAGCCTTCCTGTTTTTGTTGACCTCGGCCCTGGCGCCGGTGATCCGGCTCAGTTATGGGCGGATGGTAATCCTGGCCCTGCCCTACACGATCACGATGACGATCACCGGACTGCTGGCTACGATCTATTTTCTGTAGTTGGTTACCAGCTTCCGGAATTTTCCATCGAAGCCCAGGGTTCGAGTGGCGGCAGCGCTTCACCGTGCTGCAGCAATTCGATGGAAATTCCATCCGGCGAACGCACAAAAGCCATGTGGCCGTCTCGCGGAGGGCGATTTATCGTCACGCCCAGATCCATCAGGCGCTGGCAGCTTGCATAGATATTATCAACGGCATAGGCCAGGTGTCCGAAATTCCGGCCGCCATCGTACTCCTGCGGATCCCAGTTGAAAGTCAGCTCCACCTGGGCGCTCTCGTCACCAGGAGCAGCCAGGAACACCAGGGTGAACCGGCCCTGCGGCACTTCCGTCCGCCGCAACTCCACCAACCCCAGCTTATTGCAGTAGAAATCCAGTGAATCGTCAAGATCGGTGACCCTGACCATGGTGTGCAGGTATTTCATCGGACGCCTCGTAGGGTTAGGATGAGGTAAACCCTAACATGATTTCTGCCATGAACAGCACAAACCAGAGTCCTCGAATTACCCTGCTCCGGGAAACGGCCATTCTTCAGCTCAAACTGATTGCTGACGGCTTCCGCGACGCAGTCCTCATCCCCATTTCACTACTCGCCGCCCTGATTGGGCTGTTGCGTGGCGGCGAAGATTGCGATCGCGAGTATCGCAGGGTAATCAAACTGGGTCGCCGCAGTGAGCCCTGGATCAACTTGTTCGGGCACCAGCGGCCGCTGAGCGGTTCCCATCCGGCCGGCTCGATGGACAAGATTCTCAACCAGGTGGAATCCGTCGTGATGGATCAGTACAAGAAAGGGCGAAGCACGGCAGAAACCCGCGCGGCCGTCAGGCAGGCGCTGAAGAAAGAATCTCCGCCATCTTCTGATTAGCCAGCGAGATCGTCTTGCGTGGACCAGGTCTAGTAGTTTCCAGAGATGTAGCTTGAAAGCTGTGCCACTTCCGCTTCTTTCTCTTGCAACATGTGCTTGACCAGGTCGCCTATTGAGATGATGCCCACCATCTCTTCACCCTCCATGACCACCAGGTGACGGCAACGGCGCTCGGTCATGGTTTCCATGGCAACACGTGTAGCCTCGGAAGACTCAACGGTGAACAGGGGTGAAGACATCACCTCTGAAACCTCTGTTTCATCGGATGCACGGCCTTTGAGTGCAATTTTCTGGAGGTAGTCACGTTCCGTAAAGATCCCGGCCGGTTGATCACCGTCCTGGATTACAACCGCGCCGATGTTGGCTTCAGACATGTTCCTTATGGCGTCGAGAACAGACACCTGGCTTGTTACCGTCAGGACCTTGTGTCCCTTGCGGTCGAGGATATCCCGAATTGTTGACATGGTTATTTTCCTGGCAGTCGTTTCACTTACATTATAGGAGCGAAATTTCTATTCTTCATCCTTCTGCGAAATAACGGTGTACTCAGCGTCGATAATTTCGCCTTTTTGATCAACGGGACGGATACCTTTGCGCCGCATCCACCACATCCGGATCGACAGAAACAGCCACGCGACAAAACCCAGGCTGAGCGCAAACACCAACACGAACACGCCGAAGAAAAAGGCGCCGGCCAGTGCCAACACAGCCAGTATTCCCGCCAGTATACGGGACAGTGGGTTCATCGGTGGTGGAGAAATGTAATATTGCATAACAAAAACCTAATACATCCAATTTACCACCGTCAGCATGACGACGATGAAAATCACGCTCATCGGTGTTCCCACCCTGATGAAATCCGCCACGCGATAACCGCCCGGCCCCATGATAAGCGCGTTGACCTGGTGGGTCGGCAAAATGAAAGCATTCGAGGTCGAGAGCGCAACGATGAGCGCATACATCGCGGGGTCGGCGCCGGTGGCCAGCGCGATGCTCACGGCGATCGGCACGAGGATGGTTGTCGCACCCACATTTGACATCACCAGGCTGAATATCGTCGCCATTACAGCCAGCGCAACCTGGATGGTGAGTTCCGGAACATTACCCAGGACGATCATGATTTCCTGGGCGATCCAGGCAGCGGTGCCGGTCCGTTCCATTGCCTGCCCCAGTGGAATCAGGCTGGCCAGCAGGAAAACCGTTTTCCAGCTCACCGACCGGTAAGCTTCATCCATGCTGAGCACACCGGACAACACCATGCCCATAGCGCCAACCAGCAATGAGATGGACAGCCGGTATTCGCTGAAAATGATCATGCTCATGGAAATTGCGAAAAAGACCAGGGCATGGGTGACCTTGTGTGGGCGCTGCTCTTCCTTGGGAATATCCGTGGCGACAATGAAATCACGCTCCTGGCCAACGGCTGACAACTCCCGCCAGGTGCTGTGCGACACCAGGCAGTCACCGGTCTCGAGTTCCAGATCACGCACGCCTTCGGTCTGAATGTCACCTCTGCGATTGATGGCCAGCACGCTGATGCCGTAACGGGTGCGCAGCCGCGCCTCACCAACTGTTTGCCCAACCAACCTGGACCCAGGTGGAATCACGACTTCGGAAATACCCGCCCTGCTCTCGTTGAACAAGCCGCCAAAAGTGCGCAAGCGCGGCTGGACCCGGCACTGGTTTTCCAGCGCGAACCGGCCCACCACATCCCGCGTACCCATGACTCCGAGTATGGTGCCGACCCAGATCATCTCGTCCGAGGGCGGCGCCAGCCTGGGCTCATCGGTGTTCCGGATGGCCAGCAGCATAGGAGCATTCTCTATCTCTTCGGCATCGGCAATCGTCATGCCGACCAGGGGCTGTCCACAGTGACCAGTAACTCGTAGATATCACCCTTGATGCGTAAACGTCGGCAAAATAGGTCTTGGTCTTGGATGGCACCCCGCTTGCTTTTTCCTTGGTTTGAGGCAGCAGAAACTTACCGGCTACCAGGAAGTAGAGAATCCCCGCCGACAGCAACGCAATACCAATTGGGGTTACATCGAAAAGATGAAATGTTTCGAGAGTCTGGACGCCGGCGGCAGCGACTCGTTGGCGTTTTCAATCAGGTCGTTGAGCAGGATCAGCGGGATGAACCCACCATCGTCAATGTACCGCCGAGAATGGCGCAAGTTCCCATCGGCATCAGAAGCCGCGACAGGGGAATCTGAGTGCGGGAGGAAATCCGGGACATCACCGGCATGAACAGGGCGGTCGCCCCAACGTTCTGCATGATTCCGGAGATCAGGCCGACCGTACCGGAAACCAGGGGAACGATTCGCGTCACCGTTTTGCCACCCACCTTGAGAATAAAAGCCGACACGACGGTCATGACGCCCGTCCGGTCCAGACCCGCACCGAGAATCATCACCGCAATGATTGAGAGCACGGCATTGGACGCGAATCCGTTGAACAGGTCCGTAGCCGGCACCAGGCCCGTCAGGCCGATCACCACCATGACCAGGATTGCAGCAATATCTACCCGCACCAGTTCCGACACAAACAGGCCGATCGTAGCGGTCAGTATCAGCAGGACCAGCATCATGTCGGGTGTTAGTGTCAGTCCGGTTTCCATTTGTTCACTTTTCTCCTGCTCAGGCAGTACGCCTGAATACGAGGTCGAACACACCGTGCCCCAGGCGTTCACCGCGCTTTTCGTACTTGGTCGCCGGACGCCATTCGGGCTTTGGACAGGCTGTACCGTCCGGTGCAAGGATTTCAAAATCCCGGCTATTGTGCATCACTTCAAGCATATGTTCTGCGTATTGTTCCCAATCGGTTGCCATGTGCAGGATGCCTGCAGCCTGCATTTTCTCCGCCAGCAACTCGATAAATGGCGCCTGGATAATACGCCTCTTGTGATGCCTTTTTTTGGGCCAGGGATCAGGAAAATATATTCTCACGCCAGCCAGGGAGCCCCGTGGAATCCGCTTGCGAAGTAATTCAACTGCGTCTTCACGGACAATACGGGCATTGCTGATCCCATTGTCTTTGAGCTGTAATAACAAGTGACCGACTCCGGGTCGGTGGACTTCTACAGCCAGGTAATTTTCTTCGGGATGAGCAAGCGCCATCTGCCAGGTCGCATCACCATTACCGAAACCAATCTCCATAATGACTGGATGATCGTTGCCAAACAAAGTCTCCAGGTTGAGCTGGCTTTCGCCTTCATCAATCCCGTAAGCAGGCCACAATTCGTCCAGCGCCCGTTTCTGGCCCTCGGTAAGCCGGCCCGCGCGCAAAACGAAACTGCGAATCGGGCGCATGAAGGGCCGTTCCTCGATGGTTTTTTCTTGTTCGGTGTGGCTATGAGCCATGATTTGCCTATTGTAACAAGTGACACTTGAAAAATGTTCGGGGAACGTCCAATCTGAACAGCATGACTGAAGTTAAACAAAACGAACCCGACGGGTACCTCGAACGTCAGATGCTGATCGCCATGCCGAGCATGGCGGATTCCAATTTTGTCGGCAGTGTGACGCTACTGTGCCAGCACAATGAAGCCGGCGCCATCGGCATCACGATCAATCGCCTTTCCAACTTCACCCTGGGTGAAGTCTTTTCGCAACTGCACATCGATTGCGGCAACGATACGATCCGTAGTCTCCCGGTGCTGGAAGGCGGACCGGTGGCGCCGGATCGGGGATTTGTACTGCACAGTCCCCTTGAAGGCTATGAATCGAGCATGGATGTCGGACAGGACATCATGGTGACCACATCCCGTGACGTGCTTTCTGATATCGCTGCGGGCTCAGGGCCGGATAAGTACGTTGTCGCACTGGGCTATGCTGGCTGGGGTGGCGGACAACTGGAAACTGAAATGCTCGCAAATGCCTGGCTTTCGGTGTCTGCCGATACAGATATCGTTTTCGATATGCCGCTTCCCAGCCGCTTCGACGAAGCGCTGGGACGACTGGGCATCAAGATAGACCGGCTGCATTCAGAAGCCGGACATGCCTGAACCCACGCTGCCCCGCGGATACATCCTGGGGTTTGATTTCGGATTACGCCGAATCGGCGTCGCTGTTGGCCAGACGGCGACGCATACCGCAAGCAGCCTGGAAACGGTAAGTCACGCACGGGAACCTGACTGGACAGCGATCACCCGCCTGGTGAAAGAGTGGAGGCCGACAACACTGCTGGTTGGGTTGCCGTTAGGCCCCGACGGCGAAGAAACCGATATGTCAAAAGCCGCCCGTCGCTTTGGCGCCGCACTGCAGAAGCGATTTTCTCTCGAGGTGTCCTATGCGGATGAACGGCTGAGTTCCCGCGCGGCCGAAGACCGCTTTGCCGATCTGCGAGCCAGCGGCAGGGCACGGAGAAAAGACGCAAAGCAACTGGATGCAATGGCGGCGCAAATCATCCTCGAGAACTGGTTACAATCCCACCATGACCAATATCCGGGGTTTCCCACCGATCAGCCGACCTGACGCCAGGACATTGATACTGGGCAGCATGCCCAGCCGAGAATCCCTGGCTCAGCAACGCTATTACGCGCACTCGCGAAACAGCTTCTGGCCGATTGTGAGCAGCATTTTGGGATTCACGGATAACACCTACCAGCAGAACGCAGCTCAGCTTGCGCAACATGGCATCGCTGTGTGGGATGTCCTGAAAACCTGCTTCCGGACCGGCAGCCTCGATTCAGACATTGATAACAGCACCATCGTGCCGAATAATTTTCAGCAGTTTTTCGCGCACCACCCGGATATCTCACGGGTTTTCTTTAACGGCGCCAAGGCGGAATCGGTGTACCTGAAGCAGGTTTTACCCGGGCTGGACGGAAAGGCGGCCAGGCTCAAACTGCAACGCCTGCCTTCGACCAGCCCTGCCCACGCCAGCATGAGCCTGGAGCAAAAGAAAAATGCCTGGCGGGTGATTCTCGATTAATGGGCTAGAATGAAAAAATGAAAATGGTTTGCGTATATTGTGGCTCCAACCCCGGCCGGCTTCCCGAATACCGGGACGCCGCGCGCTTGCTTGGATATGAAATGGCCGGCCGCGGACTGGGCCTGGTTTATGGTGGAGCCAGTATTGGCGTGATGGGAGCGGTGGCTGATGCCGTGCTGGAGCGTGGCGCACAAGCGATCGGTGTCATACCGTACAGCCTCGCCACCAAGGAAGTGTCGCACGATGGTCTGGACGAACTGATCGTGGTGGACTCCATGCACGAACGTAAAGCAAAAATGGCTGAGTTGTCAGACGGTTTCATAGCGCTTCCGGGGGGCTGGGGCACGATCGAAGAAATCTTTGAAATGCTGACCTGGGCCCAACTGGGGTTTCATGAAAAACCCTGCGGGCTGTTGAATGTCGCCGCGTACTACGACCAGCTTTTTGCATTCCTTGAAAACGCCATTGAACAGCAGTTCGTTAAAGAGGAATACCGGCCGATGATTATGATGGACGAAACGCCCGGCGCACTGCTCGACCGGTTCGACCACTACCGTGCGCCGAAGGTCAGAAAATGGATTGGGCCGGAGGAAACGTGATCCGCGTCCGGTTGATCGACCATATCGTGCTGCGTACAGACCGTGTCGAAAGTATGGTCCGTTTTTACTCAAAAGTGCTGGGCTGCAAGGTCGAACGCACGCTGCCACCGGAAACCGGGCTCACCCAGTTGCGCGCTGGAAAATCATTGATCGATATCGTTGCCGTGGACAGCCAACTCGGCCGCGCCGGTGGCGGACCGCCGACAGCACAAAACAACAACCTGGACCACTTCTGCCTGCAAATAGAACCTGTTGAGGAAAACGACCTGCGCGATTGGCTGAAATCGCAGGGAATTGAAAGTGGTGAGTTTGAAATCAGGTATGGGGCCGAAGGGTTTGGGCCCTCTGTTTACATTGATGATCCGGATGGGAATGTAGTTGAGCTACGGTGTGAACTGTGTGAACAGTAAGAGCGAATTCATTCGCGATTATTCAACGCCGAAGCCGGTTTCGAAGCGCCAGGTTCGGGTGATGTGAAGGATATCCACGCGGTCGGTAATATTGTCCGGCAGGGGTGAATAGGGCGCCGCCATCTGAACGATATGAATGGCTGCCTGGTCGATCTCCCTGATGCCGGAACTGCGCCTGACGTCGATACTTTCAACCGTACCGTTCTGGTGGATGCCCACTGTCAGGACCAGATCACCATGCAGCTTCTTGTTCCTCAGTGCTGTCGGATAGTTCAAATTACCCACCCGCTCAACCTTTGAGACCCAGTTGCTCATATAGCTGGCAAATTCGTATTCTTTGGTATTGGCAGAAATAAATTCCCGCTTTGGCAACCTGGACTTCCATTGACCCAGCCGGCTGATCTCAGGCTGCAGACTGGCCATGTCCATGCTCTGCTGCATCAGTTGCGCGGCATTAGGGAGCTCAGTTTCCGCTTGCTCGACCGTAGTCTGTTGCAGGCTTGTGGCATCCTCGCTTTCGACAGCGACTATTTCGCGCAGATCAACCTGGGGTACTGGCAATTGAGCAACGGCCTGTTGCATATCCTGCCCGTCCTGCGGCGTAGGCAGTTCGCCACTGACCGGCTCCGAAGGCCGGGTTCTTTCCGTGGTCTCGCCACCGCCTTTTTGGGAAGCTTGCGCCAGGTAGTCCGCCTGTTCGGGCTCATCTTCGGATCGCCATTGCACCAGCACCACGTCAAGTGTGTCGGCGAGGTGCGGCACCGGATTCAGCGCCACTCCGAAATTAATACCGAAAAACAGGAGTGCATGCAGGGCGACCGCAAACACCAGGAACACCATGAATCGGTCCTGCGTCCAGGATGTATAACTGTTGGAAACCAGCATCATAATGCGTCGAATAGCTCTCCCGCGATGTTCAAACCGTATTCCGAATCCAGTTCCCTTATGCAGGTCGGGCTGGTCACGTTGATTTCGGTCAGCCAGTCACCGATGACATCCAGGCCGGCAAATATAATGCCGCGGCGCTTTAGTTCAGGCGCCACCTGTTCGCAAATCCAGTAATCGCACTCCGTCAGGGCCACGCCCTTACCGGTCCCGCCCTTGGCCAGGTTACCCCGGAAGTCTCCGGCGCCGGGGATCCGCGCCAGCGCATACGGAACCGGTTTTCCATTGACCACGAGAATCCGTTTGTCACCCTGGGTAATCTCGGGAATGTAACGCTGGACCATCACCAGGTCGCGGTCCTTTGCAGTAATCGTCTCGAGAATGACATTCAGGTTGGGGTCTTGCGGCTTGACCTGGAATATTGATTCGCCACCCATGCCGTCCAGGGGCTTGACCACGGATAATCCCTGTTCCTGAACGAATGCCTTGATTTCAACCGAGCTACGGGTAATCAGTGCCGGAACACAACACTGTGGAAAATGCGTGATGAAGCACTTTTCGTTGGCGTCACGCAACGCCTGCGGCCGGTTTACGACGGTCACGCCCGCTTTTTCTGCCAAATCCAGGATATAAGTGGTGTAGACATAATCCATATCGAATGGCGGGTCTTTGCGCATCAGGATTATATCCAGCGTCGCAAGCTCCCGGTTTTCGCTTTCACTCAATGTGAACCAGTCGTCACTGTTGTCCCTGACCGAGAGCCGCCTCATATGGCCCAGAGCCAGACCGTCTCTGATGGTCAGGTCTGCAGGCTCCATGTACCAGATTTCGTGGCCGCGGCGCTGCGCTTCCAGCAGCATCGCAAGGGTAGAATCTTTGTAGGACGTGATTCCGGAGATCGGATCCATCACCACCCCGGTCTTCAGATTACTGCAATTTGTGTTCAAAGCGTCGGTCATGGTCCCTTCCTTGATCCCGAACGTCTGTAACTTGTCATTATCGGATTTGCGGAGCCGCTATTCCAGCATTCTTTTGCAGTATATATCTTAACTTATATGCATAAGCTCTTGTTAGTACTGGAAACTGAGGACGAAAGTGGTAGACTAGAACGTCCCGGACGAATAGAATCGGAAGGGAAGTGTTCATGTGCGGGTGCACCAAAGCGCTTGTATCAGATGAGAAACCAGGGATGGATTTATGACTGAAGAACACACAGAAAAGAAATTGAACGGCGACGCCACGCGTTCCTCCGTACGCATTCTCGTCGTCGATGACAGTTCGACCATCAGGCGTTCGGCGGAATCCATGCTGACCACTGAAGGTTATGATGTGGTCACGGCTGAAAATGGATTCGAGGCCTTGTCGATGGTTGCACGACACAACCCGGACCTCATTTTCGTAGACATCATGATGCCACGGCTGGATGGTTACCAGACCTGCGCCATTATTAAAAATAATGCCCAGTACCGCTCGACTCCGGTGGTGATGCTGACCAGCAAAGATGGCCTCTTTGATCAGGCCCGCGGGCGGGTAGTCGGCTCCGACCTCTACCTGACAAAACCATTTACCAAAGAGGAGTTGCTTGCAGCAGTGGCCCAACACGCGGCCGCCTGATCCACGCTGAATAGCGAAGTTCCACTAACAGGGAAAGTGAAGGGACGGATGAAACTGAATGGTAAAAATGCTGCATTTGCAAAGCTTCTGGAATACGAGAAGCGCAGCGCTCAATTTTCGCCCGGCGCCAGCGTCGACGGCGAAGCCTCCGGGGAATGGAGTGGCGTCACGTTCAGTGTCGGCGACACTTCCATGGCCTGCAATATCGATAGCATCAGCGAGATTCTATCCTGTCCTCAAGCCACACCGGTGCCAGGAGCCAAGTCGTGGATTATTGGGCTGGCCAACGTTCGGGGAGAGTTGCTGACGGTTGTTGACCTCTGCTGGTTTTTGACCGGGGTCAGAACCCCGATTACGGCCCGCAGCCGCTTGCTGGCGACCAATCTCAACAGGGCGCCCATCGGCTTGTTGATCGATGAGGTTTTCGGCCAACGGCACTTCCTTGATAGCGATGCGATCCCCGCTCAACTGGATGAGGATTCAGCCCTGGCAGGCATCGTCAGCAAACAGCACTGCCTTGGCTCCGAATCCTGGATGGAACTGAATCTCGATCAACTTTTCAACTCAGCAGAGTTTCTCAATGGCGCGGCGAGCTAAATCGCGGCTTAGGAAAAGCCACTCGCGGCAGAAAGGATTCCTCCTCAGGCGCGAGAAGGGGCAACAGAAAATGACATCGACTAATTTCAAGCCCGCAACACAACAAAAGTCCGGCCGCCTCTACGCGATGGTCGGATTCCTGGTCCTCCTGCTGGCGTTTGTTGCCGTTACCTTTTTCCTGATAACCAAGGAAAGCCGGAATGAACAGGAGTGGATCAGGCTGTCCACTGACTTGCAGGTACATTCACAGCAGGTGTCGAAGTCAGCCACTGAAGCTGTGGAAGGCAACAGCAGGGCTTTTGTCCAACTGGGTGATTCCACCGGCATCATTTCAGATACAGTGATTGCCCTGAAGAACGGTGACAAGCTCCGCTCCCTGCCTGCCCTTCCTGGTTTCATGTCAGACACGTTGTTCAACCTCGACCAAATCTGGATCAGGATGGATACGAATGCGAGAAGCATTCTCGATCGTGAAGCGCTGGTGCTGGACCTCGCCGCCGCCAGCAAGTCCTTCATCAGGGCAGTCCCCGAAATTCAGGAATTGACTGACCAGGCGGTCCGGGAATTGACCAAAAGCAATGCCCCCAGCAACCAGGTCTTCGTTGCCGGGCGGCAACTGGTGCTGTCAGACCGCATTCTGCGGCACTTGAAAGAAATGCTCCGGGGCGGCGTCGGAGCGGTCGCTGCTGCAGACAACTTTACCCAGGAGATCGACTATTTCGAACAGACCATGGATGCCTTGCTCCATGGCAGCCGAAGCGTAGGAGTTACGCAGGTGCAGAACGCAAGCGCGATGAAGTCCCTGAATGCGGCCCGACTGCTCTATGACAACGTCCGCCCCCAACTGGACATCGTGCTGGCTTCATCCAGTGACATCCTGGCAGTGCGCGGTGCGGCAGATGAGATATTTATCGACAGCCTGAAACTGTTCGACCATTCGCGCCAGATCGCTGACGATGTGCTCTATCGTGCTGGCGCCAAGTTGTGGCCGTCGCTCTGGTCCGGCTCTCTTGCGCTTGTCGTGATCCTCATCTCCATATCCCTGATGGTCCGGTCATTCCTGGGCGCCGAAAGGCGTCGCGCCGTAGAGGCAGGGATGCAAAACCAGAAGAATCAACAAGCCATCATGCGTTTGCTTGACGAGATGAGTTCACTGGCCGACGGTGACCTGACGGTCAGGGCAACGGTGACCGACGATATGACAGGCGCGATAGCCGATTCGGTTAATTTTGCGGTAGAGCAGCTGCGCGAACTCGTCACCGGAATCAATATCACGGCGCAAACCGTTTCAGAATCCGCCAATGAGACGATGGCTACAACAGGTCAACTGGCCATTGCTGCGGGCCAGCAGGCCGAACAGGTGCGCGAAGCCACCGATACCATCAACGAGATGGCTGAATCTTTCGACGGCATGGCAGAACGTTCGCGCCAATCGAGTGAAGTGGCCCAGCGTTCGGTAGCTATCGCCCACAATGGCTCGCAGATGGTGCAGCAATCCATCAAGGGTATGGATACAATCCGTGAACAGATCCAGGAAACATCAAAGCGCATCAAGCGCCTGGGCGAATCCTCCCAGGAAATTGGTGACATCGTCGAGCTCATTAACGGAATCGCGGAACAAACCAACATCCTCGCGCTGAATGCAGCGATTCAGTCTGCTTCCGCCGGCGGTGCCGGTCGCGGCTTTGCGGTAGTGGCCGATGAAGTTCAGCGGCTGGCTGAACGCGCGACCAATGCAACACGCCGGATCGAGATGCTGGTTCAGAATATCCAGGCTGACACCGCTGAAGCGGTAGTCTCGATGGAGTCGACAACCTCAGAGGTTGTCTCCGGAGCGGAAAAAGCGGAAGACGCAGGCGAAGCCCTGCAGCGAATCGAATCAACCTCCAAGGACCTCTCCAAGCTGATTGAAGAAATATCTCAGGAAGCCCAAACGCAGTCGGAATCAGCGACCCGGATTGCAGAGCAGATGAACAGCATACGTGACGTTTCCATCCAGACATCCGGGGAAAGTGAGCAAACGGCACAATCCATGGGCAGGCTCGCCGATCTTGTTCACAAGCTCAGCGATTCTGTCGCCGACTTCAAGTTGCCGAAAACCGGGGAAAGTGAAAATGATGCTTAAAGGATCAAATTTCAGTTCGGCAATTGGCTGGGTCCGTGAGGATCTCGATGAGTGCCTGGATACCGTGCGCGAAAACCTGGAAGCGTTCGCGGAGGACATGTCCCAACGCGAACCGCTGATGGCCGTACAGGAAGAACTCGAACAACTGAACCTCACCTTCCTGACCATGGAGCAGCAGGGCGCCAGCATCCTTACCGACGAAATGATCGCGGTCGGTGGCCACATGTTGCATAACGGCAATACGAACTGCGAAGAGTCGCTGAACGCATTGACTGACGCGGTGATCGTGCTGCCGTCTTACCTGGACCGGCTGCAGGCAGGGCATGAAGACCTGCCAATCCTGTTGCTGCCAACGCTGAATGAACTACGCGCGACATACGACGAAACCCTTTTATCAGAAGGCACGCTGTTCGCACCTGAACTGGATGTGATCATTCCCGAGCTGAGC
>PVMK01162347.1_pt1 | contig 19450 bp, 21 predicted proteins | sample 1853481 | NCBI WGS metagenome assembly PVMK01 (sample SAMN08533507, study PRJNA380276) | Marine sediment metagenome, whole genome shotgun sequencing project. | reverse complement strand
CAGAAGGCAACCCAATTGAGCTATGGGAACCCAAGAGCTAATTACACATAACGATTTGCATAAGCGGCACACAAGCCGCGCAGTGGGTTGGGCGTCCGGGTGAGCGAAGCGAACGACTTTATACTCTTGTTATATGTAATTAGCTCTTGGGTTCCCATAGCTCAATTGGGTTGCCTTCTGGGTCATGAAGCCTGGCAACCCTACCCTTGGGTAATTCTTCTTCATCCATAGATACATCAACACCTTTTCCACGAAGCTGCTTTACAATTTTAGACAGGTCACGAACTCGAAAATTTATCATCCAACTTTGTGCTTCCCTACCAAAGTACTCGGTATTCTGTTCAAACGGTGCAAAAAACCGTCGGGCCTTCCTCCTGCACCCAGGGAAGTTGGCCGTAGCTTGAAGGAACTGGAGTAACTCCCAAATACTCTTTATACCACTTTGTAAGTTCCTCGGGATTATTGGCACGAAAGAACACGCCGCCGATTCCAGTTACTTTTTCCATCTATTTCTCGATGTTTGATTTACACATAACTACCCGCGTAACCGGCTGGCAATGGAGCACAGCGGAATTGCCGGTCCGAGTTAACACGCCTGTTACGCATTTTTATCTGACCACACTGCAAATTCATTGCCGCTTGGCTCTGTAAAATGGAAGCGGCGACCGCCTGGAAAAGGAAATATTGGTTTTACAATAATACCATTTTCTTTTTTCACTTTTTCCTGTGTTGCTTCTAAATCATGACTGTAAAACACGATTAGTGCAGCACCATTTCTCGTTGAAGATGTTAAATCTGAATTAAAGAAACCGCCATCAATGCCTTGATTTGAGAATGCGGAATATTCTGGCCCGAAATCTTGAAATGACCACCCAAAGACTCGGGTAAAAAATTCTTTGGTCGCGTTTAAGTCCTTTGCAGGGAGTTCAACGTAATTTATCTTTTCATGTTCGTTCATGCTTTATTTCCTTTACATGCATAACGCTCACATAAGAGGCGGAGCGCAGGCAGATATGAAATCATATTTCATCGGAAATTCCCATTTGCAAATATCAGCCAAATAAAAAACCAAATCTGGGTGCCTTTCTTTCGCTAAAGCAAGCATCTCAGTGGAAATATCTACACCTTCTACAGCGAACCCCTTATTAAGCAACTGATCAATGATTCGACCGCTACTCCCACTCCCAACGTCAATTGCGCATCCAATGTTTCTTACATATCGCAAGGCTCTTTCATGCTGTTCGATACCATTTTTTCGGGGTAACTTCAGTCCGACTGCACGCGCCTGTTATACGCTTGCAAATAATTCATGGTATCTTATTACTCCGGATTTCGATGAAAGATATTCTGGCAATAACTCTAGCACCATAAATGCTTCATCTGGCACGTCGTACTCACAGGCAATATTAAACCTAGAGGCAGCTTTAAACCCGAATTTAGGGTAGTAACTCGAATGACCGAGCACTACAACCGCACCGGCTCCAAGTTGTTTACATTCTTCAATGCCCGAAGCAACCATCGCGCCCCCGATTCCTTTTACGCGTTGCTTTTCTGTTACGGCCATTGGCGCTAATCCCATTATAAATGTGTCAGCATTTTGTGACAGTTCAACAGGTGTGAACAAAATGTGGCCGACAACTACACCATCGATAGTGGCCACGTTTGAAATGATAGGCGATACTAATTCTCGTAACGAATTTACCAAATTCGCTTCTGCTTTTGTGTCAAAAGCCGATACGTTTAAATCATAAACTGAAGGCCAGTCTTTTTCTTGTTCGGGTCGAATTTCCATATTTTGGCTACCGCGTATAACGCCCCGCATCAGCGGCCCAGCTTTGCTGGGCCCGGCTGCCTGTGCTTGTCAGGCATTAAATGATGCGTGAATCCTTGCTCCACCAGGTAACTCCAATTTTTGACAATGTTGTCAGGAATAGAATGTTTCGCTTGGAATCCCAGATCGGGATATCTCTGTATCCGTTCAATGTCTCCAACCATTTCATTTATAACTCCCCAAACTCCAATCATATTCGATACTTCTGCAGGAAATTTAATATTCGGGCATGACACAAGTGTATTTACTTCAGGCCACTGCATATCAGCTGTTAGCTTAGCTCGAAGAACAGAGTTTGGCTTCGAAACAAACGTAACAGTCTTAGCCTGTGGAATTAGTGCTCTGGCAAGTGTTATGTTTTCACCAAAATTAGTTGCCTCAGGTTCCAATAAAATTTGAGATTTATCGATCCCATTTGAAAGTGCCCGTTGATAAAAGACCTGAGCCTCAGGCTCATCCCAAATGTGACGCGTCCAGTTACCCGACTTGCCGCTTATTACCATAATTTCGGAGAAACCCTCTTTTATTAGATTACAGGCATGGTCACATACCCGTAAATCATAAGAACAGCAGATAACAATTGCGTCAGAATTTGATTGAGATTTAATGGCTGACATGTACGCCCATATCTCGCCAGCTTTTCTCAGTGTCAGAGTTTCCACTATCTACTGCCTACCGCTCCGCATCAGCGGCGCGGCTCTGCCGCGTCCGATTGCATGCGTTTGTTATGTTGCGGCCAAATAATTTTAAACGAATGCATAAACCAGAAAACCACCAAAACATACAGCTATGAATCCACCGACGCGACTAAATGGTTTTTGAAAAGACAATGCCCAAGACATTAATCTTTTAAAATTATTTGGCCTATTGCAGCAAAAGATATAGCCGCGATTATAGAAAGCCAACCAATCATTTCAATTACTAGCGGAAATCTAGAAGCATCAGACAAATAAATAAGCAATGCGCCCAGCACTAGCCTTGCCACAATAGCCAAAATTTGTAGTCCTAGGTTTTCTAAATGCCCTTTAAGAAATCCGAATATAATTTCCGGATTAATAATAATTATTATTCCTGCTAAGAGGGTTAGTACTCCAAATATTATTATTACTGCGGACATTAGATATTCCTGTAGCAACATAACGTTCTGTTGAGCCGCGCTTGATTGCAACAGACCGAAGCGGTAGCGAAGGGAAAGGAACAATCAAGCGTCAGTCTCGAACAGCTTGTTATGTTTAATTTTCTTGATCAATTTCAATATCATTATCCTGGCACCAACTCTTCGCGAAAGCCAAGAGAGCACCATCTCGATATTTATACCATTTGTCAGTCAGCAAAAAGCGATCCAGACCTTCGCGAAAGCGAGAGAATGCTCCTTTGCCCTTTATTAACCCGAGCATTTTGTCTCTTTGCTCTTCAATCGGCAGAGAATATATGAAATCTTCCACAACCCGATATTCATGAAAGTCATATTTAGATGGAAGTGGAATATAGTCTAGTTCGTTTTCTAAGTATGATTTAGCCCTATTTACAGCCTCCACATACCATTCGGCTTCGTCGGATACATCTTCTCCGACTTCAGCTTTATTGATTTCATCATCAGTGAAATGGAAAACTTCGCCGCTCGATGTTCGTAAATACGACTGCGATTCGTCGCTCTGAAATTCTATACCTTCGACGATGTCTGTAAGTTTAATTTTCACTACGGTTTCTGTTAAACATAACGCCCCGCATTAGCTGTCAAAATGAACGCGCAGCGGGCATTTTGATCCGACTGGATGCGCTTGTTATGCGGATTGATGGTATATAATTTTATTGTCTTCATAATCCTTTAATATAAATTCTTTTCCCCCAAACACACCGCTCTCTATAGATTGAATGATTATGGTTCCGCCCTTTTCTGCTGCATCGAAAGCCTCCTCAATCTCATCGGTTTCGATAACAACGGTGTTTGATGCGTATCTATCCTGATTATCTGACTGGATTAAAAAAATTTTCAAATTCTCCTTCTCAATTACAGCAAATTCTGGTTTCTTAATGGCGCTTTTATATGAGCAATTGAATCCCAGAAAATCTGCATACCATTCTATGCTTGTTTCAATGTCACACAACCAGATGCAAGGATAAGAGTTATTCATTGCCTATCCGCATAACGCTTGCCCTCAGCGGTAAAATGCACGCGTAGTGGGCATTTTGTCCGACTGCAGCGCCTTGTATGGTGGTCTATCTCTCTAGAGTGAGCCATCGGAATCGTGAACCTCGTGACCGGTAAGCGCTGGATAAAAAGTACAAAGAATTCGCATTTGAGTTTTTGCTTTGATTCGGTGTCGATCATGGTTGTTCATCGCGTATAGTGTTCCTGGCCCTATGTCGTGAACTGTACTTGAGTCAATTTCTTCAACGGTTCCTTCGCCTTCTATGCAGTAACATGCCTCAAGATGATTTTTCTGCCATAACTGCATTTCGAAACCCGCTTCGAGAATTGAATCCGTTAACGTGACCTGCATACCATCTTCTTCGTGAAGTAAACGAAAACTGTGCCAACGTTCTCCACTCGCATCGCCTTTTGTACCGACGATATCTTCTTTTCTTCTAATAATCACAATTGTAATCCTCGCGTTTTAATTGGTTATCCCCAAAGACATGATGACCGCCTAACGCTCCGCATCAGCGGCAAAGTGAACGCGCAGCGGGCATTTTGACCCGTCTGCATGCGTTTGTTAGGCGACATCAGTCGATATTGCATAATCAAATGCCGCATTCGCATGGATGATGGTCGTGTTCAAGTATGTTAGTCCATTTATCTCGAACATTGGCTCGTTGAGATATTTTGGAAATGCTAATGGTAATTCAGTGCAGGAAAGGCATACTGCACCGCGTTTATCTGGGGTTACTGGCAGGTATTTTTCGGCGAGACTTTGTATACGCTCGTCTACATTGCTGCTCTTTGCGGCCTGTAATTCGGCTATAAGCGATATGACTATATCTTGGTCTTGTCCGGTCTCAGGTAATACACCCGAGATTCCATGCTTGCCAAGAACACTGGGAAAAACATGGGATGACATTGTTGGTTCAGTTCCCAAAATTAGGGTACTACCTATATTGTTCTTGGTGCACACCTTCGCGACTTCTTCAAAAATATTTAGCACTGGAATGCTTATTCCTTCTACGATTTGGTTAAAGCGGTTGTGGGGTGTGTTGCTTGCAATTATTGCGAAGTCAATATTGCTGGCTTCTAATCGTTTTAGGGCGTTACGGAAGTAATTTTCAAACTTTAGCCAGGAATCATCGTTTCCGGGCCGCCCTCTAAGACTAACAGAGTGGTTTATATTCAGAGACTCGATAGTCATCTCGGGTATTGGGGGAGGGCCAGCTGATGTTCGTTTGCGTGTGTATCGATGGCTCATCTCGCAGATTGCCCTGTAGTATTCCACAGTCGATATCCACGACACTCCGCCAACAATTCCAATTTTTTTAAATTGACTCATTTTTGTTTTGTGTCGCTTAACACCCATCTCCAGCGACCCAGCTTTAGCTGAGTCCGCTGCAAGGACTTTTTATGCGTAATCATCATCGATTTCATAATCACACAGGTCCTCAACAACTGAATGGAATTCAAAACTAAACCATTTGCGAAACAATGCAAAAGTGCGTTTCCCAGGCCAGGCAGATTCGTCAGTGTGCCAACCACTTAGTTCTTCTTCAAAAATTATATCGAAGCAATTTGCCAGAATCTCCATTGCTTCTACATCGTCGTCATACTCAGGAATTAAATATATCGTTCTTTCGTCCTGCGGATCTGGGACAATTCCTGAGTCGTCCAATCGCGCAGCCCAATCTAAATAGGGTTGTTTCGGGCGTACAATTACTGAACCGCGATTGATCATAACTAACTACGCATAATACTTGATTATGTGACGGGCGCGAATTATGTGATTTGCTGCACTTTGTTCTCATTATGTCTCTGTAATCATATTATCTGGCAAGGAGCAAAGTTGTCCATGGATACCCTGTTTCGCCTGAAAATCCAGGTATAAGCCAGTTTCGGGAACGCTATTTTGAAACCCCATAGCTTTTCCGAGTACCCGATAAATCGTTTCCCTGGTATCGCATACATATTGAAGCTTTTATCGAGTGTACGCCTGATATTCCACTGATTAAACGGATTCCCGCAAATATTGAGCAGTGGCTGAACCAGCCTGGAGGTAATAGTAGGCTGTCGGACTGGCAATTTCGGCAACAGGTGGACGCGTTGCGTTTGCTTTGGGGTTGAGAGGTTTAGTGGGGAGCTTGATGTATGGTACCGGAATGCGCGTTATCGAATGTGTGCGTTTGCGAATACTCGATATTGAATTTTCATACCAGCAAATCGTGGTACGTGCCGGGATATTAAAAAAGGCCGGTATCTACCGGCCTTTTCCAAATCTATACTAACCCTTACAGTGCCCTGATCTGTGCATTCATGCGGCTTTTATGTCGTGCTGCCTTGTTTTTGGTAATGATGCCACAACCAGCGGAGCTATCGAGTATCGGTACCACAGCCTTGTAGGCAGCCTCGGCAGCAGGTTTGTCAGCAGATGCTATCGCGGCAATGGTTGCTTTGAGGTAGGTACGCATCATTGAACGGCGGCTGGCATTTTGCTGGCGGCGCTGTTCGCCTTGAGAGGCACGTTTTCTAGCTGATGGTGAATTCGCCAAGGGTTTCTCCCGATTAAGGCTTTAAAAAACAGGCGCGCATTATCTTTATTGAACATCGCCCTGTCAACCCGAAATAACGGACTCGCGGCGGAATTAGATGTTAAAATCCTGCGCTTTTATAGCAGCAGAAATAGCACTCACGTGGCCACTTTGATCAAATCCACCCTGTCAGTCGGATCGATGACCCTGCTGTCACGCGTGCTCGGCCTCGCACGCGATATCGTCATTGCTCGATTTTTTGATGCCGGTGATTCCACTGATGCCTTTTTCGTTGCTTTCAAGATCCCCAACTTTCTACGGCGCCTGTTCGCTGAGGGCGCATTTTCACTCGCTTTTGTGCCGGTACTCACCGAGTACCGTAATCAATTTAGTCCGGCTCAGACACGCGACCTGATCAATCGGGTTGCCGGTACGCTCGGTGTCATATTACTGATCCTGGCCCTGGGAGGAGTATTAGCCTCACCGGTGTTGATCGGTATTTTCGCCGCTGGTTTTATCGATCAACCGGAAAAATTTGACCTCACAGCCGATATGTTACGAATCACCTTTCCGTATATCTTGCTGATTTCGATGACCGCAATGGCCGGTGGAATTCTGAACACCTGGAAGCACTTCGCGGTCCCGGCATTTACCCCGGTACTACTCAACCTGAGCATGATTGGTTGCGCTGTATGGCTCAGCCCGCACCTGGATTTACCGATTACCGCGCTGGCCTGGGGCGTATTACTGGCCGGTATCGTGCAGCTGTTATTCCAGTTACCCTTCCTCTATAACGAAGGCCTGTTACCCAGACCTGTCTGGGGATGGCGTCACGAGGGTGTACAGAAAATAATCAGGCTGATGATCCCGGCCCTGTTCGGCTCCTCGGTGGCACAGATAAATCTATTGTTCGATACTTTTATCGCATCGTTCCTGGTATCCGGCAGCGTCACCTGGCTTTATTTTTCAGACCGATTGCTGGAATTTCCGCTCGGTGTTTTTGGTATTGCCCTGGCCACCGTGGTATTACCTAACCTGTCTGAAGCCCATTTTAAAAAAGGCGCTACCCACTTCAGTCAAACATTGCAATGGGCGTTAAAGCTGTCACTACTTATCGCCATTCCGGCAACCATCGGCCTGTTCCTGCTATCACAACCGATTCTCGTGACCCTGTTCCAATACGGTGAATTTCAAAGCAATGATTCATTGATGGCCGCCTACAGTTTGATGGCCTACAGTCTTGGACTGCCGGCCTTTATATTGATTAAAATACTGGCCAGTGGTTTTTATGCGCGCCAGGATACCAAGACACCGGTACGTATTGGCATTCAGGCAATGATCCTGAATATGGTGCTGAACGTCATTTTCGTGGTATCGATGTTAAATTACGATTTTATCGCGCCACATGTCGGTCTCGCGCTGGCAACCACGGCATCGGCCTACTTCAATGCGGCGATGTTGGCAATGACCCTTAAAAAAGACTCGATTATCGAAATTTCCGAGACCTTTGCTCTACCAGTGTTGAAGATTCTACTGGCCTGTTGCGCGATGTCACTGGTTATCCTGTGGTTGTCGCCAGGCATCGATTCCTGGGCCGATTGGTTATGGTTTGATCGAATATACCAACTCGCGCGCTTAATCGTTCCGGCGATATTGTGTTACGCCATCATGCTCCGGGTGATGGGGTTGCGACGCGGTCATTTCGCGAACTGATTCTCAAAATGCGACTCATCCGTGGACTACATAATCTGATCCGACCTATGGCGGCCAGCGTGGTGACAATTGGTAATTTTGATGGTATTCACCTGGGCCATCAGCAGGTACTGAAACAGCTTAAACTTGCCGCTGTGCAGCACAGGCTACCGGGTACGGTGATTATCTTCGAACCCCAGCCGATCGAATTTTTTGCCCCGGGCAAGGCACCAAAGAGACTTTCGCGATTTCGCGAAAAACTGGCATACCTTAAATCGAAGCAGATCGATAATTTATTGTGTCTGAAGTTTAATCGCGAACTGGCAGAGATTCAGGCCGAGGACTTTGTAAAGCAAATCCTGGTCGAGCGTCTGAATACCCGGCACCTGGTAATTGGCGACGACTTTCGCTTTGGCAAGAATCGCGGCGGTAATTTTCAGTTGCTGCAGGAATGCGGAGAGCGTTACGGATTTGCGGTGGAAAACACCGAGACGCTGTTAATCGACGGCGCCCGTGTCAGCAGTACCCGCATACGTGAATGTATACAGAACGACAATTTTGAGCAGGCGTCGAAGTTACTAGGGCGGCCCTACTCTCTGTCCGGCAAGGTCTGTCACGGCAGAAAACTCGGTCGTGAACTCGGATTTCCGACTATTAATATCAAAATGGGCGACAAAACCCTGATTGTTAAAGGAATATTTGCGGTATCGGTAAAAGGAATAGATAATCGCGTGCTACGGGGCGTAGCCAGTATTGGCACGCGACCTACCATAAACGGCGTAGATACCATTCTCGAAGTTTTCATCCTGGATTTTGATCAGGACGTGTATGGATACAGCGTCGAGGTTGAGTTTTTACACAAGATACGAGACGAGCAGAAATTTGGTTCGTTGCAAGAATTGCAAATACATATCGAACAGGACACCGTTAAAGCCAAACAGTATTTTGACCTTTTAAACCAGATCTAACATCGTGACCGACTACAAACCCACACTTAATCTCCCCAATACTGATTTTCCGATGCGCGGTAATCTCGCCAATCGGGAACCTGAACGCCTGCAAAAGTGGCAGGATAATAATCTCTACGAAAAAATTCGTGCGGCTCGTCGCGGCAAAAAGCGCTATATCCTGCACGACGGCCCCCCCTACGCTAACGGCGATATTCATATCGGCCATGCGGTCAACAAGATTCTCAAAGATACGATCATGAAGTCGCGTACCCTGAACGGCGAAGACGCACCCTACGTTCCGGGCTGGGATTGCCATGGCCTGCCGATAGAACACCAGGTCGAAAAGAAGATAGGTAAGGCGGGTGTCAAGGTCGAAGCCGACGAGTTCCGTCGGGCCTGTCGCGACTACGCGCAAAAGCAAATTGAAAATCAAAAGCTTGACTTTATCCGCCTCGGCGTACTCGGTGACTGGGACGACCCCTATCTAACGATGAAATACGATACCGAAGCCAATATTGTTCGCTCTCTTGGTAAAATTGTTGCCAATGGGCATCTGCACAGGGGCGACAAGCCAGTGCACTGGTGCACCGATTGCGGCTCGGCGCTGGCCGAAGCAGAAGTCGACTACAAGGACAAAACCTCTCCGGCGATCGACGTTAAATTTCCGGTCATCGACGAAGATTCATTTATCAACGCCCTGCATATTGCACCCGGCCATCCCGGCGAAGGCCCATTGTCGGTTCTGATCTGGACAACTACACCCTGGACCATACCGGCCAACCTCGCGGTCGCGCTCAACCCCAATTACGAATACGTGGTTGCCCAGGTCAATAGTGCGAACGGCAAAGAACGTTTTCTGCTCGCCGAAGATTTGATGAAAGATACGATGGGACGTTACGGCATCGAAGATTATGCGGTGATCGCCTATGGCAAGGGCGACCTGCTAGAGCATCAGCGCTTGAAGCATCCGATCTACGATCGCGAGTCGCTAATGGTGATCGGCGATCACGTCACCCTCGAAGCCGGAACCGGTGCAGTTCACACTGCTCCCGGCCACGGCCAGGACGACTTCATCCTCGGCAAGAAGTACGGACTCGAAATCTATAACCCAGTCGGTGACAACGGTTGCTTCCTGGAGAACACCGAATATTTCGCCGGCGAACACGTATTTAACGCCAATAGCCACATCACCGAGGTATTAAAGCAAGGGTACCTTGCAGCACGAAGAAAAATTCCTGCATAGTTATCCGCACTGCTGGCGGCATAAAACACCTATTATTTTTCGCGCCACACCACAGTGGTTCATTAGTATGGAACAGGCTGGCCTGCGTGACCTGGCAATGCGGGAAATCCAAAAAGTACAATGGGTTCCATCCTGGGGGCAGGCGCGCATCGAAAGCATGATCGAAAATCGACCCGACTGGTGTATCTCGCGTCAGCGTTTCTGGGGAGTGCCGATTACGCTCTTCGTCAAAAAAGAATCGCAGGAGCTACACCCGAATACCCCGGAGTTATTCGAGCAGGTCGCCCGGCGTATCGAACAGGAGGGGATCAAGGCCTGGTTTTCGCTGACTGCCGAGGACCTGCTCGGCGACGAAGCACAAGATTACACCAAGGTTACCGATACGCTTGACGTCTGGTTCGATTCGGGTACTACCCACTATAGTGTTTTGCAACACGACGATCGACTCGATTTCCCTGCCGACATGTACCTCGAAGGTTCCGACCAACATCGGGGCTGGTTCCAGTCGTCGCTGCTGACTTCCTGTGCGATGCATGGGCAGGCGCCCTACCGCCAGGTACTGACCCATGGTTTCACGGTTGACTCGAAAGGTATGAAAATGTCGAAATCGGTCGGCAACGTGGTCGCGCCGATCAAGGTAACCAACACCCTAGGCGCCGACATTTTACGTTTGTGGGTGGCAGCCACCGATTATTCGGGTGAGATGTCGATTTCCGACGAGATATTAAAACGAACTGCCGATGTCTACCGTCGTATCCGCAATACGCTGCGCTTCCTGCTTGCCAATACCAACGGCTTTGAACCGGATCACGATCTCGTCAAGGCTCCTGAATTACTGGCACTGGACCGATGGATCGTCGCCCAGGCACTCGACTTACAAAACGAACTACAGCAACTCTACGACAGCTACCAGTTCCACACAGCGGTACAGAAGATTCATAATTTCTGTTCTGAAACACTAGGCGGCTATTACCTCGACATCATCAAAGATCGACAATATACGACTCAGAGCAACTCCCTGGCACGACGATCCTGTCAGACCGCAATGTTTCACGTCCTCGAAGCGATGACCCGCTGGATTACCCCGTTTCTATGTTTTACCGCCGACGAGGTATGGGAAAACATGCCCGGAAAGCGCGAGGATCTCGGCGTATTTACCGCCGAATGGTACCAGGGCCTGTTTGCTTACGAGAGCCAGGCAGTTAAACCGGAAGTGTGGCAATTACTCGAACTGGTGCGTATCGAAGTGATAAAAACCCTCGAAGAACTACGGCAGGAAGGCAATATCGGTTCCGGGCTCGACGCCGAAGTTACAATATATGCCGATCAGGGCTTGATAGACGAGTTGCAGTCAATCGGCGGTGAACTGCGATTTGTGTTGATTACCTCCGATGCAATACTGCTCCCCATTAGCGAGTTAAACAATGCTGATCCAGTCGATATAGGTACAGACCATAAAATTGTAATCCAGACGCAAGCGAGCAAACATACCAAGTGCGTGCGCTGCTGGCATCATCGACCGGATGTGGGAAGCCATTCAAAACACCCCGAATTATGCGGGCGCTGCATCGACAATGTCGATGGCGGGGGCGAACGACGCCTGTATGCCTGATTCTTCCCTAAGATTACTCTGGATAAGCGCGCTGGTGATTGTGCTCGACCAGATCACCAAACAGGTCGCCCAGGCATGGTTACCGCTTCGTCAAACTGTGGATGTAATACCCGGCTTCGACTGGTATCTGACCTACAACACCGGTGCGGCTTTTAGTTTTCTCGCCGACGCCGGTGGATGGCAGCGCTGGTTTTTCACGATTGCGACAATTATTATCAGCGCGGTGATTGTATTCTGGATCAGACGGGTACCCGTCAACGAAAAATTGACCGCCGTTTCGCTATGCCTGATACTCGGTGGCGCACTCGGAAATTTGATCGATCGTATTTACCTGGGTTATGTCATCGACTACATTCAGGTCTGGCTGGGCAGCTACCCCTGGCCTGCGTTTAATATTGCCGATGCGGCGATCAGTGTAGGCGCAACAGTATTGATCCTGAGTAGTTTTACCGGTTCGGATAAATCAACGGCTGATGATTAATGAACTAATAACAGGCTTCCAGTACTAATGGAAATATTACTCGCAAATCCGCGCGGGTTTTGCGCCGGCGTCGATCGCGCGATTGAAATCGTCGAACGCGCAATTCGACTATTTGGCGCACCCATCTACGTACGTCACGAGGTAGTACACAATCGTTACGTGGTCAATGATCTCAAGCGGAAAGGCGCCATATTCGTTGACGAACTCGACCAGGTTCCGGACGACTGTTATGTTATTTTTAGCGCACACGGTGTATCCAAAGCAGTACAAAAAGAGGCCAAGCGACGCGGCCTGAACGTGTTTGACGCGACCTGCCCGCTGGTCACCAAGGTGCATATGGAAGTCAGTCGCTATAGTCGCAAAGGCATCGAAACTATCCTCATCGGCCACAGGGGTCACCCTGAAGTTGAAGGCACCATGGGCCAATACGATCGCTCCCAAGGTGGCGATATATATCTGGTCGAATCGGCTGACGATGTCAGGAAGCTCAATATCAGGAACCCGCAGGAGGTACGATTTGTCACCCAGACGACGCTGTCGAAAGACGATACTGCCGTGGTCATAGAATCGCTGTACCAGCACTACCCACGCATAAAGGGACCTAAAAAAGACGATATTTGCTACGCCACACAAAATCGACAGGATGCTGTAAAACAACTTACCGATCAGTGCGACCTGATCCTGGTGGTAGGTTCCAAAAACAGCTCAAATTCCAATCGACTACGTGAAATCGCCGAAAATAAAAAAATTGAAGGCTATTTAATCAACGATATCGACGATATAAAATCCGAATGGCTACACGGCAAAACATGTATCGGTGTCACCGCGGGTGCCTCGGCACCGGAATTACTGGTGCAAAATGTAATCGAGTATTTGCGTAATAAAGGTGTATCTAAAGTATCCTCACAGGGTTTCAGCGAGGATGTGGTGTTTCCTTTGCCGAAAGCATTGCGCTAGGTCTGTTTATTTTATATATCTAAAACCGATAAAAGTTTTCTAGATAATCGGGTTTTCGCACACAAATTCAAATAGCAAATCAACCCACAACCGGAAACCGCAATCGAAACTCTACCCCTGGCGCACAATTCACCACATCCACTGTTCCCCCCATACCTGTCACCAACTGGTGAACCAGTGCCAGGCCAATCCCGGTGCCAACCGTTTCGCGGGTAAGCTCGTTTTCACTGCGATAAAACAGTTTAAAAATTTTCTTCATCTGATCATTCGCAACACCGGGGCCGAAATCTCGAACGCTTATTTGTATCGACTTATCCTGGAGCAGGCGGGTTGTTATCTGAACGGTTTTTTGTTCCCCGTTACCCGAAAATTTAATCGCATTGTCGACCAGGTTGATCAATATCTGGGTGAGCCAGTCGCTATCGATGCTGAGTTTTGATGTTCGCGTACCCTCACCATACTTCAATTCCAGGTTGAAACCCGCGTTTTCCAGCTGTGATTCCAGTTTCGGACGCAAGTCATTTAACAGCGCTTCTAGACTTGCATCATCCAGCTTTGGTTTTTGCTGGTGCCGGTTCATGCGCGACAAGTGCAATACATTGTTAATCAGACGCGACAGGCGTTCGCTCTCGTTGAATATAAAATCGTAATACGACTTTTTACGTGCTTCGTCCACCCAACCTTCACGCAACATTTCACCATACATTCGAATAGACGTTAACGGTGTTTTCAGCTCGTGACTGACTGCTGAGACGAAATCCTGTTGTTGTTGACCAAGCGTGATGGCGCCAGCCCCGAGACGGTACAACAGGATAAAACCACCGACCAATACCAATGCCAGAATCAGTGCTGCCCAGCTTATGACCTTAGTTCCGGCGCCTACCGGTAAGCGGGACAATTTGAATATCAATTCCAGATCGCTAAATGGTGCAATCAGTCTAGTCCGGTAGAGCAATTCACCTTCTGTATTCCGGGAGGTCGGTAAATATTCTCGCGCATAGTTTGCACCATATTCCTTAACAGCATTTCCCTGGTAGGCAATGACCAGGTCACTCATCGATGATAAAACCGATTCACGATAGGCAGGAGCGATCAGTCCATCGAGTATTATCCGTGGCTCGATCAACAGCCCCTGTACATAGCGCTCTCCATCACGCCAGACGCGACGGAACAGGACAAAGTGCCCGCTATCAAGCAGGCTGAATTCCATTGCGCCGACCTCAGCCTCAAATGTCCGAATGCGCAGTGCTTGCTGTTTTTGTACCAGGCCAGGCGTTTCTATCTCGTCAGCCACCGATGCCGTAGAATCAAGATCGTCCGGCATCAGCGGCTGGGCCAATGTTTCGGGTAAAACTGAGTTTCCTTTCGTGCCAATTTGCCTCTTTTTTGCTTCTTCGCCTCGTTTTGCTTATCCGCTCGCAGGCCCGACACCAGTCCATCAGTCTTTTCAAGTTTTAAATCGGCTGAGCGGCCTAGGTCAACTGACGAATCCAACTCGGGCGCATTCGTATTAATACGGCTTTTCAGCTGGTCAAATACGAGTTGACCCTGTAGCCTGAATTCAGCACTTTCAGCCGGTGCCGAGGCGGGCATACTTGCTACCGCCGCCTCTTCAGCAATAATCTCGCTTTCTCCCAGAGACTGTAGATCCCGGCTCTGTTCTAGATACTCCCTCGATGACACGGCCCGCTCGGGACTATCATCGACCTGTCTAACCAATCGGTTTTTATTCAAAATGTCACGAATCGCACTCTCCAGGGCCACACGCTGACCAAGCTCCTGTGCGGCTATGCCATAACTCGAAGCATTCGATTGCGGGAGCGTCGGTGTTGCCAGTTGACCCTTGGCATCGACCTGGAAATAACCGAGAATCCCAGGAACTTGTGAATCAAGTGGAAACGAGGACAACGGAGACCGCTGCAAAAAGTTTGAACCGTCACTGCCAACTACGTTGAGGAAAGTGTAATCGGTAAAGGATCGATTTTCCTCGCGCTGCACCAGCTCACTAAATTGCCTGTCGATACGCAGGGCAAATTCCCGGGCTAACTGCTGGTGTTGATAAAATGCTTCCCATTTCAGTTGTCCATAGGCCTGGTACACGAGGACCGCCGTTGGAATCGCAAGCGCTGCAAATAGCAGCAACAATAGTGTTTTCAGACGTCGCGTATTCATCGTGGTTAACTTTCGGTTACGGGCATCAAACGATACCCGGCACCACGCACCGTGATAATGCATTCGGGCTTAGATGGGTCCAATTCGATTTTTCGTCGTAATTTGGCGATGTGAATGTCGACTGTACGAGTTACTATATCCATATGGCTGGCATAGCCCCAGACCTTGATCAGCAATTCCTCGCGCGGAACTGGCCGCTCGGCCTGGCTATAAAGGTACTGCAACACATCCATTTCGCGCCGTGTAAAAGCAATTCCCCCATTGGCAGATAAATTTTCAGTATCGACCACCAGGCCATTGGGTAATTCGATTTCTCGCTCGGTGCTGTCACCAATTCCGGAGCGGCGCAACACCGCCTGTACCCGTAACACCAGTTGCGTGACCGAGAACGGTTTTGATACATAGTCGTCGGCCCCCAGTGTCAAGCCCTGGATAATGTCCTCATCGCTGGATTTCGCAGTCAGCATAATCACCGCCTGCTGGCGGTCCTGCGCACGGATTCGATTACATATTTCGAATCCGTCGACCCCCGGCAACATGACATCCAGCAAGATCAAATCGAATAACCCGCTTAGTGCCTTGCTTAAGCCCTCTTCGCCATGCTCGGCAAAGTCGACCTCGTAACCGTGGTAAACGAATATGTCGACCAGACCGGTGCGGATCGCGGCTTCGTCTTCGACAATCAGGATTCGTGCTTTCTGCGCCATGCTGATTCCATAATTAGAGATACTCTCAAGCCTAGCATTCATTGATCGAGCCTTTGTAAATTTTTTGTAAATCCCCGAGTGCAGGTTTTACCAAACACTGCCTACTGCTCCGAGCTAGCTTTGCCTAAGATTAGATCGTGTTCAAACAACTCACGGAGACAACCGACATGGCACTCATTACCCGACTATCCCGTCTTTTCCAGGCAGACTTTCACGCGGTACTGGATCGTATCGAGGAACCCGACATTCAGCTCAAGCAGGCGATTCGTGAAATGCAAATCGAGCTGCAGCAAAACGAGCAGCGCCTGGCGCTATTGCAGCACGAGGTTGAGCAACTCTCGGACCTGGCAACCGATAGCCAAAACAAAATCGTCGCTTTCGACGAAGAACTGGATATCTGTTTCGCCGCCAAAAAAGACGATCTGGCGCGCGATCTGATCAAGCGTAAGCTCGAAACAACCCGACAACTAGAGTCGGCCGAAAAGCAAATAGCCACGATTCAATCTTCTACCAAAAAGCTTGAGTCGGATATCGAAGAATACCGCGATCAGCTCGAAAATATGAACCAGAAACTGGAATTGCTGGTGACCGATATCAACAACCACTCTTCACCCGGGCATTTATCTGTTGTTGGCACCGGTGTTCGTGCCGAGGATATCGAAATCGCGTTCTTGCGTGAAAAGCAAAAAAGGAGCTCATCATGAAAGCACCCGGATTACTCGAAGGCATTACGCTTGCGATCGGCGCAAGCCTCGGTGGCGGCATACTGACAGCACTGCTACCCATACTGGCAAGCGAATACACCAGTGCCCAAATTCTGATTTCGATTCTCAGTCTGGGTTACCTGATCTACCTGTTAAAACGAAGCAGCGAACGCACCGGGCGCGTGGTGATGATTGCGCTCTGGTCGATAGCAAGCCTGGGCTGCATGCTGCTCGATACGTCGCTTTTTAGCACCCTACTGGTCCAGGCCGCGTTGATCTGGATTGTTCGTTCGCTGTACTTCCAGGCATCGGTGTTACCCGCGCTACTTGATCTCGGACTTGTCGCTCTGGGCTTGCTCGCAAGCGCCTGGGCCATCTTGCAGACCGGCAGTGTTGTCACCGCCATCTGGTGTTTCTTTTTGACCCAGTCATTGTTTGTGCTGATACCCGGTTTTGCCGGTACTCGCGACGATGCGAGTTATTTCAACCCGGTCGAGTCTGACCGGTTTCAATCCGCCCATCGCGTTGCGCTGGATGCGGTTCGTAAACTTTCCACCATTAACTGATACATTAAAAGAGGTATATCATGAAAACCAAAATAATTGCTCTGGCCTTATTCGCCACTACCGCAATCGGCGTTGCTGTGTTTCCGTCGATCCAGCAGGCGCAAGCCTTAACCACGATCAAGACTCATACCACTGCGATTCAAAATCATCGAATCGAGGTGGTTTTTATACTCGACACCACCAGTAGCATGAGTGGATTAATTGAGGCCGCGAAGGAAAAAATCTGGTCGATCGCGACCACCATGGCATCAGCCGAACAAGCCCCGGATATCAGAATGGGGCTGGTAGCGTTTCGCGATCGCGGCGATTCTTATGTTACCCGGGTGCTTGATCTGTCACAGGATCTCGATTCGATGTACGCCAGCCTGATGGATTTCAGAGCACAGGGCGGCGGCGATGGCCCCGAAAGCGTTAACCAGGCACTGTATGACGCGGTGAATCGGATTTCCTGGAGCGACGACGAGAGTGTTTATAAGGTTGCTTTTTTAATCGGAGATGCCCCGCCGCACATGGATTACAACAACGATGTGAAATTTCCGGTGACACTCGAACAAGCCAATCGCAAAGGCATCATCATCAATACCATCCAAAGCGGTCAAAACCACTCGACCGCGCCGGTTTGGCAAACGATAGCTCAACTTGGTGAAGGCGAGTATTTCCAGGTCGAGAATTCCGGCAATGCGGTAGCCGTGTCAACACCATTCGACAAGAAGCTATCCGCGCTCGCTGCCAGTCTCGAAGCAACTCGCCTATATTATGGCGATGTGGAAACAAAAGAGAGTCAAAAAAGGAAAAACGCAGCTACACGTAAACTACACGACGAGCTATCGGAAGCCGCGCTGGCACGGCGTGCGACTTTTAATGCCACTGCCAGCGGTGAATCCAATCTTCTCGGCAAAGGCGAACTGGTCGATGCCATCTCCAGTGGTCGCGTAGAACTCGATGATATAGACAGAGCCGAAATGCCTGCCAGCCTCCAGGCACTGGCGCCAGAAGAGCAGATGGAAATTATTACCGACCAGGCCCGGCGCCGCGATAAAATCAAAAGCGATATCAGGAAACTGTCCGAGTCACGCAGTCGTTATATCGAGCAACAAATAGCTGCAGATGGTGATGCCAGCGAGTCACTGGACGAAAAAATCTATAGCGCGGTGAAGAAACAGGCGAAACAAAAAGGCCTGATCTATGAAAGTGAATCCGCCAGTTATTAAACCGGACGGGTAGTAACAAAAGGCTGATCCGGAAAAACTCAGGATCAGCCTTTACCTATTAGGATTCGGCAATCAATCAGGCCGCAGCAGTCTTCGATGAGTCTGACACAAGTTTCCCACTGGCATTGATACCCAGTTTTTCGAATAAGGCCAGGTCCTCGTTTTCTTCCGGATTTGGCGTGGTTAACAACTTGTCACCATAAAAAATAGAGTTCGCGCCGGCCAGGAAGCACAGTGCCTGCATTTCTTCACTCATGTCATTGCGTCCAGCCGACAAGCGCACAGTAGATTTCGGCATGATGACGCGGGCCACCGCTATCGTGCGCACGAATTCAATCGGGTCGAGCATCTCGGTGCCATACAGCGGCGTATTTTCGACCTGGACCAATAAATTGATTGGTACGCTTTGCGGGTGCTCGGGTAGATTTGCCAGTTGCTGCAATAAGGCTGCACGATCCTGATCGCTTTCACCCATTCCGATAATACCACCAGAGCATACGTTGATGTCTTCGGCGCGTACATTTTCCAGCGTGTCGAGTCGATCCTGATAGGTTCGCGTGGTAATTATTTCTTTATAATACTCGGGAGAGGTATCGAGATTGTGATTATAAAAATCAAGCCCGGCCGCCTTGAGTTTTTTAGTCTGCGGC
>PVMK01124790.1_pt1 | contig 19450 bp, 21 predicted proteins | sample 1853481 | NCBI WGS metagenome assembly PVMK01 (sample SAMN08533507, study PRJNA380276) | Marine sediment metagenome, whole genome shotgun sequencing project. | reverse complement strand
TTGGGTTGTGGGTTTCGGCGCGTCGCGTAAAGTTGGCGGTGTAACAATTACAACCGTGCCCGCGAATCATCCCAATGATGTCCACAAGGACCTCTACAAGGAAATGATCGATGGGGATCTCGTGAAATTACTAACCAAAACCGAGCTGGACCCCCTCGGACCCGCAACGGGTTATGTGCTTGTTTTTTCCAACGGCTTGGCCGTGTATTTGTCCGGAGATACCAATATTACCGAGGAGCAGGATACGGTGGTTCGCCAACACTATGAGGCAAAATTGGTCGTGATGAATATCAACAACCCACGCGGCCCCAAATGCGCCGAACCACGCGCCCCCGAATGCTTCGAACCGTTTGAAGCCGCCCGGATCATCAGCACGATCAAACCGGTTAGCGTGATCGTGTCTCATGCGCGCGAAGCCGCCACAACAAATGGCAAAGTCACTCCCGGCACCAAAACCGCTAGGTTTATAAATATAATCAAGATAACCGATGCGAGTGTGAAGGTCTATGTACCGTTAAGTGTACAGAAAAATGTAAAAAGCATGGAGTTCGACGGTGCTGGAAATTGCGTGGCCGGTTGTTAACCTATTTCAGCCCTTTATCTATACACAATCACTATCAAGTCATCATGCATTGGTATCAACGACGCGAACGTTCGCCAATTTTATTTCTGGAAAAGTTTTTTTGCTAAAATTGAGGAAAGGAAAGAGGGGTGGGTACTACATTGATAGGGGAGCGGGTTAATTGAATACTAGGTGTGCCACCCCCTTATCTTAAAGAAATCTAAAGAAGTATGCAGAATTCAGCTGAACGCTGATTCATCCCTTTAGTCCATATGGTCTCATACCATCCTATTGAATCCAGCATTTTATGGGGCAATTTTGGGGGCAACACTGAAATGTCGAAACGTTCAAGATGAGTGTTGATAAGCCTTCCAGCTTGTCATTCGATTCCCGCCGCCTTGCAAGGACCCTACTGTCGTACCGATAGTCGTGTCTGTCTCGGCAAATTCACTAGTTTATAACAGTCGGTTTCGGAGCTTACCGACGTCGTAAAAATTCTTTGTTTTTGTTATCGAGGCAATCGGGGCAATTATATTTTGAAATACCCTATTTGCCTAACGTCGGCCTATGGCGCAAAATGCTAATTCATCCTGGATACCGATACCATCAGACATGAAATTTAAGTCAGCCCTTTCGATTTTGCTCATTTCCTTTCTGTTTTTGCACGGCTGTGCTTCGATGACTTTTCCGGTAGACGACCCCGAATCTTCCAGCCATCAGTATCAGCTGACCACCGACGTATCGCCTCGCTCCATCCAGCTTGTCGATGTTAGATCTGAGGAAAGCAAGGTGTTCAGCAAGGGTACACTAGACATCAAGCTGGTAGAGAACCAAACCGAAATCGAATTGATTCCATTTCTAAAGGAACACTTGCAGTCGGAATTGTCGGCGCGCGGTCTGAACGCCACTATCGCAGACAGCGGCGACTTATCGCTTGAGGTCCAACGGGCACAGATGTTAAACCATCGGGTGAGTGGTTTTTCTCCCTACGTAACCCTGACGACTTTCGGTGCCAATCTGAAAGATAGCAACGAAACCCACAAGATCGGGGTTTTTATCCGCAGAGCGAAAGTGCCTGTCTGGAGCTTTGACGAAGTTATCGAGCCAACCATAAATCAACCGCTAGAATTGCTGGTCAATGAAATCGTTGCCAAGATCAACGCCCATATTTTCGGGCAATCAATTTCAGACGAGCTGGTGGACAAGCTGGCCGGTAGAATCAGCACTACCGAAGACGAAGATTTCGCGTACCAAGAAGTTTACCAACTGGGATTCGGAAACAATCCTACAGCAATTCCTTACCTGGTCGAATTCAGTAAGGAAGACCGGGAATACGTCAGGCAAGCAGCGATCTCCTCGCTCGGTATACTGCAGGCTACCGAGCACACCGACTATCTTATATCGATTGTCGAAAGCGATAGATCCTGGTCCGACAGGGCAATGGCTTTGAAAGCGCTGGGAGACCTCGCAACACCGGCGTCGCGGGCCTACCTCGAGGAGACACGTGCAAAATTTAAGGATCAGACCTCCAAGCAGGCGTTGTGGACCAACGCGATCTTAGATCTCTTCCTTGAGTGACGGCCCAGGCAATTTCACAGTGTCCGGTTTAATTTAACGAAATCTGTACTAGGGTTGGAGGCAAACGCCCGTTTTTATCTCGCTTTTTCTCAACTTTCGGTCATCCGGACCATACAAAGTATAAGGTAAGCTGCCGACCGCGCTCTAAAGCCATAATAGATCGAAAAGTGCACTGAGAAGATGATCAGTTCTAATAGCCAGTTGACTGGATTTCGTTAATTGAGGAGTCGATCCCGACTGGTAAGAGTTCGGTCCAAAATCCCTGATTGAATCGAGCTAATTTTCCATTACCACTGGAAGTCAGGATTCCGGTACGAACCAGGCTCCGACTGATAACGAATCTGGTAAGGGTAAGATTGATAAATGGAGGATACCCTGGTAATCCGTGGGGTTCCCATCACGACGACGTAATCTCATAATCCCTTGGTCGTTGGTTCGAGTCCAACCAGACCCACCAAATAAATTTAGCTAATTAGAAATTTCTTTTTTAGCTTGTTTGTTTTTCTTGATTACATTCAATTGTCTTTCATAGTATGAGTTTTTTATCAGCTGTAAACTGGTTTGATTTGTAATTTTTGTTTCTTACGCATTACTATGTTATGTTTTTCTTTCATATTTTAAAAGGTAAAGATGATGGATATTGAAGTAGGTGATTTCGTAAAAGCAGATATACGTGATGGTGAATTTAGACTATTACAAGTTAAATCTATTGATGGAGATAAAGCTGTTTGTGTTGATTATATAAATGAGGACCAGGCATTCACTCTTTCTATTACTAAATTAATAAAAGCTAACGATCCTACTGATACTTAGTTTTTAAAATTCTCCTTTTATTTTTGTTTTCCGTATTTTTTCGACCACGTTCCATTGTCTTGCGTATTCTTTTCGTTGTAGCGGGGATATTCCAGGCGTGACTTTATCAATCCATTTTTGAATCTCTGGTTCTGTTACTGGCATTACTCCGAAAAAATTAAATCCTCTTTGCTTCATCTATATAATAACGGCTTGATAGATATAATCTTAATATGTCATCTGCCGTCGACAAAACTTGATCACCGAACGTCTGCTCTGTGCCAAAAGCGGAAAGTGGTGTCTATCGCAGTCCAATAGCATCCAATCAAAGCCACTGAATTTGATGGTATATTTGTTGGTATCTTGAAAATGAATAAAACTTAGATCAGCCTGTGGTAAGGGTTACAGGCTACAATTCGATTCCCGCCGCCCTAGAAAAAAATGAATGTCTGCTTTGTGCCAAAAGTGGACACTCGCCAATGTCCGAGTAAAAATTGATAATCTATTATTGATTTTTAATTGCCGACTACTCATATAAGAATTGTAGGACGTATATATGAGTAACTTTGAGTTTTTCAATAAGCACGAGGATGACTATCAAGGAGGAAGAATTATGCCAAGCACCGGATACCAAGAGCCTGTAACAGAGCTTTCAGATCAAACACGTGATATGCACCGTGCTATTGTCTCGCTTATGGAAGAATTGGAGGCAGTAGATTTTTACAACCAAAGGGCCAATGCATGTAAGGACCCAGAGCTGATGGCAATTCTTGAACACAATCGCGATGAAGAAAAAGAGCATGCATCCATGATCCTAGAGTGGATACGCAGAAAGGATCCTACTTTCTCAAAAGAATTAAAAGATTACCTTTTTACAGATAAATCCATTGCACACAAGTAGTTATTTGTAGTCCCTTCTTGCAAGGCAATAGTGCATATTTTGCGCCTATCTAAATTTAATAGCACTAGCTCAGATAGTCATATGACACATTACGATCATAAAAGACGACAATTTTTGCAACATACTGCACTCGGCATCGTGACAGCAGCATTACCTGGTTTTGTACTCGCCGAAGATGTGCAAATTAAGAGCAGACCAAGCATCACATTTAAGCCTGATGTGGAAGTGGAATTCATCTCGCGAGTAGCTGAGATTCCCATTATGTCGGGTGCTAACACCAGTGTTTTTAAATACTACGGTAAATTACTGAAAGGTCCTAAAACATCCTTGAAAGCTATACCGGGTTACTTGGGGCCGATTCTGAATCTTGTGCACGGTCAGAAAGTCCGGATATGGTTTTATAACCAGCTTCCTGAACCATCGATTATCCATTGGCACGGAATGCACGTACCACAGAAAATGGATGGTCATCCAATGTACGAAATAGACCAAGGCGAAAGGTATGTTTACGAGTTTGAGGTAAAAAACCCTGCTGGAACAAACTGGTATCATTCTCACACACACGAAATGACCGCTACACAAATTTATAGTGGTTTAGCAGGATTGATTACAGTTACCGATGAGCAGGAACAAAAACTGGATTTGCCAAGTGGGGAGTTCGATATTCCCATCATTATCCAAGACCGCCGCTTTACAGTTGGCAATCAACTCCAATACATACACAGGATGCGTGAACGCATGATGGGTTTCCTTGGGGACACTATCCTCGTTAATGGAAAAGCAAATAGCACCATTCCGGTTAAAACCCGCGCTTACCGATTGCGAATACTCAACGGATCGAATTCCAGGATTTATAAGCTAGGCTGGAAAGATGGCACACTGTTGACCGTAATTGGCACCGATGGTGGATTGCTAGAGAAACCTGAAACTTATCCATACATCATGCTTGCACCAGCTGAACGTGTCGAATTGTGGATCGATTTCAGTGGTCGGGAACTTGGGTCTAGTCTGGAACTACGTAGCCTTGAATATCAAGGAGTGATGCCACAGATGCATGGTGGCATGCGGCATAGCAGAGGAGGTATGGGTGGTATGGGCATGATGATGGGCGGTTTGTATCAGGGAGAAACCTTCCCAATCATCAAATTTCACATTACCAAGAAGGTTAGCGATTCACCAACACTACCGAAAACACTAGTCAAAATGCGTAGCTTGACAGAGCAAGACGTATCCAATCCAGATCAGCCTATACCTATCAACATTAGCATGCAGCACATGTCGCCACAGTTAAATGGCAGGTCTTTTGAGATGTATGATGCAACGAATGCCGAGAAAGTCCCTATCAACACAATCCAAAAAATAAGAATCTCCAATGATAATAAGTTGATGGGTGGTATGGGCGGTATGGGCATGATGATGTCAATGGCACATCCGATCCATCTACACGGTCAACAATTCAAAATTTTATCGCGTACTTTGAAGATTCAGGATACTAGTGATAGCTATGCTACTGTCAAGGACGGTTTTATCACTAGTGGTTGGAAAGACACGGTATTGGTAATGCCGGGCGAGGAAATTGAAATCCTAAAACCATTCGAAAATTATAAGGGTCTATTCCTCTACCATTGCCACAATCTGGAACATGAAGATATGGGAATGATGCGCAATTTTTATGTAAGCTAAATGCAATTGTTCGATGATGCTTACAAAGCAATAAGGGTAGATTGAGCGTCTGCTTTGTGCCAAAAGCGGACGTTCAAGAGAGTGCAATAAATACAGTATTGATTTTCAAGTAGGAAGCATTAACTGCCGTTTATGTAATTAAATATCCGTAACCTAAAAAGGACCTGAGCAAAATGGATAAATTTGATGAGATTGAATATGAGCAGTGCCTCGCATCACTCAAGTACTATGATGATAGGCATTTATCTCTTTTAAAGTTTGCTACCGGTATTTCGAGTGCGGTTCCACCTGTTGTTTATGCACTTTATAATTTAGATGTTGAGACGGATCTAGATTATTGGAACTTCGTGACTTTCCTGAGTCTTATTACAGCCCTGGGTTTATCAGCACTGTTTGTAGCAATGATTCAAAATAGACTTTATTTCATATACCCAGCAAGACAAGTTAATTCCATTCGTAAATCACAGTTCTTGGGTAAAAATCCTCCATTGTTTCAAAATCAAATGTATACAAACGTTGATATTAATGCGTTTAAATGGATGAGTAGTCAAACGTTAATGAATGTATTCTTGTCATTTCAGATAAGTTTCTTCTTCGGGATGGCACATTTCTCCATGAACATCGAGGAATTTACGTATAGTTCATCGATGTATGGTTCATTGTCCGTTGTTGTTATCATGGCTTTAGTAATATTTTGTTTTTCGTCCCTTTATTTATCAATAAAGAGCAAATTCCGTCCAGGTATTAGCGTCCATTAATTAATGAAGGAATATTAAGGTGATACTAAGAGTCGTTATGCACATGATGTTGGGCATGTCTTTTTTGGGGTTAATATAAGTATCTGAAAATTTTTTTCACGCCAAAATTGGGGAAAGGAAAGGAATGGGTTCTATCTATTTCCCTTTAGGCCTGATAGTAAAGACAGCGCAAGGGGCGTGCCTGAAGACGAACTCTGCAACACTGCCGATGGTAAATCGTTTCCATCCACTATAGCCATGTGTTCCAAGGACGATCAGATCAGCATTGAGTTCCCCTGCAACGCGAACGATCTCATGACCGGGGTCGCCTTCGGTGAAGATAGTTTCTACTTCTAGGTCAATAGATTCTGCTAGTCTTTTAAGGTTATCTTTTCCTCGTTGCCGGATTTCTTCTTGGTTTTCAGCTAACTTGTATCCTGCTGTCGTTACGTAATAGTGCGCAGGAGCATTCCACGCGCTTGTATCAAGTACGTGCAGAGCTTTGAGTTCTGCTTTGTAGGTTTGAGCCAACAGTAGGGCATGGTAACCGGCATCTTTAGAAGTATCTGAAAAGTCGGTAGCTAGGATGATCTTTTCGATGGGCGCTGGCATGGTGTTCTCCTGATTATTTTAGACATACGTTTATAGTAGGCACTGATAGGTTAATTCACAAATATGTGTGAAATCTCACAACTTGTTTAGTTATACCAATGTTGCAGAATCCAAAGACGCAAAAGACTTAGTCTATGTAATATATGAATGTCCGCTTTAAGTCAAAAGCGTACACCCACCGATTTTACTTTCGGAAAATTTTTTTGCGCCAAAATAGAAAGGGCTTTTTTACAAATAGCGTCGAGGTAGGTTTACAGAGTACCTCTGCTACATGGGATAGGGTAAGCCCAATACCAGGTGTACCCGGCCTACTTCCAGAATCTCAGTCTATAGGAATGGTTGTAGAAGATTAATCTTCCCTAAGTGTATAGCCTTTAGAAGTCATACATCTCTCGAGAAATTCCTTTTTATTCATAGTACCGAATAATTCATTGCCATAATATCCATTTTGACGGGCATCTTTCTCACATTCAGAGCTATCCCAATTGAACTCGTCCTGAGTAGCACCAGACTTATCCCAAATCATTGGCGCACAGCCAGCAAGAATAAGTATAAAGAGCAAAGAAATTATAGTTTTCATGCTTTATTTTCCCATTCACCAATCACTTCCCGCAGGCGAATTTCCACAAATTGTGGAATATGCTTCCAGGTGAGATTGGAGTCCAAATCATGTCGTGTTTACGACTATAGAGTGATCTACCGCCGCCCATATTTTCAGAGTGGGTAATGGAATATAGTATTCTGCTCTGTTCTTCCTTGCAGTTGTATTCATCTTGAAACTTCATTGACATATAAGGTCTAGAGCTAGTGGGTTCTTGAGCCGCGTTATAGTCATATAGACTCCACATTTTTACCTTATTGACGGTTGTTTTACGGATTGTGGTGGGATGGGCGTAGATAGTAACAGTTTTATTGCTGCCAACCTTAGCCCACTCAGCCACCGCACTACTGCTTACAACAGCAAGCATTAAAGTTAATAGTAGTTTTTTCATGGCGAATTTTCTAATTCATCTAGGATACTTTAGTTTATCGTGGCATAATTCTGGCGCGCTTTGTTTGAAAAACCATTTTGATACCCCTTAACAAGGGTATAACCCTCTCTTAAATTACCTGGTAATCATAGGGTATTAAATTAAAAAGGGGGTATTAATGGGGGTACTGTAGCAACAATTCAACTCATGATCCAATATATACGCCATTAATAGGTCAATATGGTGTTTAGGACTAATAATATGCATCCTATGCTTAACATTGCAGTAAAGGCTGCACGTCGCGCCGGCAGAATAATCAACCGAGCTACACAGGATCTTGATTTATTGCATGTTTCGCGCAAAGCACATAATGATTTCGTAAGTGAGGTGGATAGTACAGCAGAAGACGCCATTATTAATGTTCTACTAGAAGCATATCCCAACCATTCCATTTTAGCAGAAGAAAGTGGAGCACGAGGTGACCCAAGCAAGTCTGACTACCAATGGATTATCGATCCACTTGATGGTACTACCAATTTTCTCCATGGTTTTCCCCAGTATGCAGTTTCTATCGCGTTAAAGCACAGAGGTGTATTGACCCAAGCAGTAGTATATGACCCCTCTGGAAATGAGTTATTTACTGCTAGTCGCGGACGTGGAGCTTATCTTAACGATCACCGTTTGCGTGTAAGCAAACGTAGTCAACTTTCTGATTGCCTTATAGGTACTGGCTTTCCTTTTCGTGAGTTTTCGCATATGAATGCATACCTTGCCGTGCTCAAGGACATTATGCCCAAGGTTGCTGGCATTCGCCGCCCCGGCTCTGCTGCTTTGGATTTAGCTTATGTTGCTGCCGGGCGCTACGATGGTTTCTGGGAGTTAAATTTATCGCCGTGGGATATTGCAGCTGGCTGTCTACTCATTACAGAAGCAGGCGGGCTTGTGGGGGACCTGAAAGGCAATGATGCCTATTTTCAGAGTGGACACATTGTCGCTGGAAACCCGAAAATATTCGGGCAACTTTTGCAAGTGATTGCTCCCCATTTGACCAAGGAATTAATGGCCTGAAGTGAAAGTTCTGTTCTTCAAGTACGACCATACAATATCAACTTTCGTACAGGTGAAAAGCTACTCCGATGTACTGCCGATATCCCATGCATCTGTAATGCTGCAATATGCTTTTTCGTTGGGTAGCCCTTGTGTTGGTCGAAGCCATAATTTGGGAAACTTTTATGTAATGTCAACATTTCTGCATCGCGTGCTGTTTTGGCCAGAATAGAAGCAGCAGAAATCTCTGGAACCAAGCTATCACCTTTGACGATAGTATGTACTGGAAGGTTTAAACGAGGGCTATGGCTTCCATCTACCAGCACTTTATCAGGTGCAAAGGGCAGGCTTTCAACTGCTCGCTTCATCGCTAGCAAGCTTGCTTGAAGAATATTCAACTGATTAATCTCTTCTACTGATGCAGAGGCTATCGCCCAAGCCAATGAATGTGCTCTGATGATATGGGTTAGTACATTTCGTTTTTTTTCACTAAGTTTTTTTGAGTCTGATAGCCCTTCAATTTTGTAGGCTGGATTAAGCACAACACAAGCAGCAAATACTGGCCCCGCCAACGGTCCTCTGCCGGACTCGTCTACACCACAGATCAAGTTAAACCATAAATTAGACATTCTTTAATTTTCGTTCTTAATCGGTAAGAAGAAAACTAGGTATAGGGCGAATAGTTTTTGAGAGAAAATAAATTCTTAAGTAAGTGGTCAAAGATCTTAACTGTAGAGATGTGAATTCACAATGATATATTGTAATTAGCAATGAGTTTCTATAAGTTATACTACTAAAACTCTCCAGAGATAAGAGCAACACAGGCACTATACCTCTCTAGTTTATAGTCTTTATCTTGTTACAACATTATGCCAAGGGTAGCAGTAAGTAGATTAGTTGTATTAGGGACTTTTATATGCCTCGCATTGTGCACATCAACTTAGCTTCGGTAACCAGCTTATCATCTACTTCAGCTCGAGCAGAATACTTCCAGACCCCTTTTAATTGTCTTGCTATCGCTACTTTTAGTATCAGCTGGTCACCTGCATACACTGGTTTTTTAAAACGAGCCTCATCTATGCCAACAAAATAATAAACTGAGTCGCTATCAACTTTTAAATTAGCTGTTTTAAGTGTTAAAAGCGCAGCAGCTTGTGCCAGTGCTTCAATAATAAGTACACCAGGCATAATCGGATGATGGGGGAAATGACCAGAAAAGAAAGGCTCATTAATGGTTACATTTTTAAGTGCAACGATTTCTTTACCAGATTCGCAAGAAAGCACCCGATCCACAAGTAGGAAAGGGTAGCGATGTGGAAGGTACTTCAAGATTTCATGGATATCCATAGTGCTCACGATTTTTCTCCCTTTAGGTCCCGAATATCATCTCCGTGGAAGGAACCTATTTGTTCCTTCCGACAATCACCCCTAAGTTTAGAACTGCTGTCCAAATTGAAATTGAAATGGTTGTGTTCTGTCATTTTGTCGTCATTGAGTGGATATGCTATGCTAACTTTAAGAGGCCCCATAGGGGAAACCCAGGTAGCAGAGATCCCCAGCTGAATAACGCATGCCTTCACTATCTGGAAAGATTCCATTGGGACCCCATACCGTACCAGCATCAAAAAACCCGCCTAACCGCACCGACCTATCATTTTCTAGGCCAGGCATTGGGAATAGTATTTCCACGCTGCCGACTGTAAGATAATTACCGCCGAGCGCTCTGAAGGAAATATCACGTGGGCCTAGCGAACTGACTCGGTAGCCACGTACAGTGCGATTGCCACCAGCAAAGAAGTTTTTAAAGTAAGGTAAGTCGTCTCCTGAGTAGCCGTCACCATATCCCAGTTTCCCATTTAGCCTAAGGGTAAAATAATCTGTAATAGGATAGTAGAGCTGGAGCTCATAATTTAGCTTGAAGTATTTGAGATCCCCCATCGGCATACCTACTTCGGCAAATGCCCTCTGTATATTACCCTCAGTTGGCCAAATAGCACTGTTGCGGACATCACGCTGCCATCTAACAGTTACTGGAAAATTGAGAGTTGGATTTCCAAAGTCTCTTATAAAATTTCGGCTACGTGCCGGACTAAAGATAGACAATTCCTGGTCGTTCAGTTCGCCACCAACCCCAAAAAAGACGGAGTCTGTTTCATTAACTGGGAAACCGAAACGAAGACGGGCACCGGTAGTGGTAGACCTTAATGTCGGATACGCCACCCAGGTTATTGGTATTAAGGCTACGCCGATAAATATCTATTCCTGCAGCTACTCCATCAATAGTAAAATAAGGATCAGTATACGATAAAGCGAATACTTTTCTAACTGAACCAGTATTAGCTCTTAGGGAAACAAATTTTCCCGTGCCAAATATATTATTCTGAGAAATATTCCCAGTTAATATTATGCCCTCTTGTTGGGAATATCCTAGCCCAAACATTAAATTACCAGTAGGCTTTTCTTTAACATCTATTTTTACGTCAATCTTATCTGTGGCATCGCTAACTGCTGGTGTTTCTAGATTGACAGCAGCGAAATAATTCAGCTTGTCTACGCGTGCTTAGAGCGTTCTATGTTAGTAGTTGAATACCAGGCACCTTCGAGTTGACGAATTTCCCGGCGTATTACTTCGTCACGTGTGCGGGCTATTGCCAGATATAGTAATGCGTCTTACGTAAACCCTGCGGCCAGGATCAATATAAAAAGTAAAACTTACTTGTTGTTTCTCCTTATCTAGTTCTGGCGATGCATTTATATTAGCGAACCCGTAGCCATCATCACCCAATCGGTCTGTAATGAGCTTTACTGACTCAGTCAGTTTCTTACGTGAGAACACATCACCAGCTCCAATTAGGACAAGTTTCCGTAACTCCTCCTCAGGCACTGGCATTTCGCCTGCTAGCTTGATCTCAGAAATATTGTACTGGGGGCCCTCAATAATATTTATCGTAATGTAAATATCCTTCATGTCAGGCGTGACGGAAACCTGGGTAGAGTCAATAGTAAATTCTAGGAAGCCCCGGTCAAGATAATAGGAGCGCAATGTTTCCAAGTCTGCGGATAGTTTCTGTTTTGAGTATTGGTCATCCTTAGTAAACCAAGTTAAAAGACCGGGAGTTCTGAGAGTAAATGTACCCACCAACGCTCTCTCTCTAAATGAATTGTTCCCGATGATGTTTATCTTACGAATTTTTGCAACTTCACCTTCGTCAATATTAAAGTTGAGACCAACACGATTACGTTCAAGAGGTGTGATTGTGGTCGTAATTTTTACCGCATATCTTCCTTTACTAATATAACTTAGTTTCAATCTCTGTTCAGCTTTTTCCAGCACCGAGCGATTAAAGATACGTGATACGGCCAGACCGTCCCGCCTCAATCCATCTTTTAGCTTTTTTGGTTCAAATTCACTTACACCTACAACGCTAATCTCGGCAATAGCGGGGCGCTCTACTACTATAACTAGAAGGACGCCATTTTGAGACTCTAGTCGTACATCTTTAAAAAAACCGGTAGAGAAAAGAGCCTTAATAGCATCTGCAGCCTTTTTGTCATTTAGTGTGTCGCCAACCTTTACCGGTAGGTAACTGAATACAGTTCCTGCATCAGTCCGTTGTATACCCTCGACTCGGATATCTTTAATTACGAATGGCTCTACCGCCCATAAGAATGAGGAGAAGAAGAAAAAGATAAGTGCAGCAAGACCCTTGACTTTCATTCTTTAACTAGAGATGAACCGATTGATATCGTTATATACTGCAAAAACCATCAGAGTAAACAACAGCACCATCCCTAGCTGTTGTCCGATCTCCATGGCTTTTTCAGAAAGCGGACTACCTTTAATGATTTCAATCACATAATACATCAAATGTCCGCCATCTAATAAGGGGATAGGCAACAAATTCAGCACTCCTAGACTTATACTGATAAGTGCGAGAAACCCTAGATAAGAGGCGATTCCCATCTGTGCCGATTTACCGGCATAATCAGCGATTGTTATGGGTCCGCTCACATTTTTCCACGAAACTTCTCCTATCACCATTTTCCATATCATTTGCAACGTAAACACTGATGTTTCCCAAGTTTTAACTATTGCCCTGATCATGGCTGTTCCTGCTGGGTAGCTAACCTCGACCAATAAATTTTCTAACCTGGAACGGTCAATTTTTGGCCCAACCCCTATTTTGCCAATTTGTTCACCATTCTCAATAGCTACATCAGGAGTTACGTTCAAACTAACTTTAGTGTTTCCACGTTGGATTTCCATTACTAATAGTTGTTCTGGATTATCCCGTATCTGCCGTACTAAATCTTTCCACCATACTGTTTTTACTCTGTTTACAAATAGAATTTCATCATTGGGAAGTAATCCAGCGCGATCACCTGCACCATTTTTTATTACTCGAGCAATCACTGGTTTTATTTCTGGTTGGTAGATGTTTAGGCCGATTTTTTTTAGAAAGTCGGCATCTAAATCATCAGCATTTATTTTACTTAAGTCCATTTTTCGCCAGATAACTTGCCCGCTTTGGTTAAGGGTCTCCACGATTAAATTAGGAGATCTCTCTATTGCCCGAGCTAGCAGGATCCAGCGAGCATCTTGCCAGGTTAGTATGGGTTCAGACCCAATTTTTACTATGGTTTCACCCGACTCAAAAGCTGCCATTGCAGCAGGTGTTTCTGGAATGATTGGTCCTAGTACTGGTTTCATGCCGCTGAAACCATGCATGAAAAGTAACCAATAAAGCAGAATAGCCAGCAGAAAGTTCGCAATTGGCCCAGCTGAAACGATAGCGAAGCGATGTGCAACAGGCTTACGATTAAACGAGCGTGTTAAATCTTCAGGGGCAACTTCACCTTCACGTTCATCTAGCATCTTCACATAACCACCAATAGGGAAAGCTGCTATGACCCATTCAGTCTGATCTCTTCCCCAATATTTTTTTATCAAAGGCCTACCAAATCCTATTGAGAAACGCAATACTTTTACATTATACAAACGTGCTATCAAGTAATGGCCAAATTCGTGGAATACGATTAGCAGGCTCAAAGCGAAGACGAAAGCAATTATTGTAAAAAGGAGTGTCATACCGGTTTTATGGTCTGGAATTTTAGAACACGATAAGTTTCAATAAAGAAAATAGATGATGTAATTTCACGCATATCGTTAGGATAGATTAGGAGATTACAATTTGGGAGTAAGCGATCAGATTGGCACCAGATGAGATATGACGACACGCAGTTCCAGTAATCTACTGGCAGATATGAGTATACAAATTGATACATAGGTAACATCGTACAAAGTAGCAAAGCAACATCGTAGCTATTTTCTCGAATCGGTGTTTTTCGTGTCTAGCCATTCATACGCAGCTTCGCGCGCCATGTTATCGGCTGCCAGCACATCGTCAAGCGTAAAGATATCTTTGTGGTCGACTGCTTGCATAACTTGTTTAATCATAGATGGAATCGTTGTAAAGGGTATCCTGGATTTTAGGAATGATTCTACTGCTACTTCATTTGCAGCATTAAGTATTGCAGGTGCACTTCCGCCAGCTTCTAGCGCATTATAGGCGAGTCCCAGACAGGGAAACTTTGTGAAGTTTGGTATTTCAAAATCCAGTTGTGCGACTTTGAAAATATCAAGAGGTGTTACACCACATTCGATACGCTCTGGATATGCCAGGGCATGAGCAATTGGGGTGCGCATGTCTGGATTACCAAGTTGTGCTAGTACTGAGCCATCAACATATTCAACCATGGAATGAATTACGCTTTGTGGATGAATCACCACTTGGATTTGCTCTGGTGTAGCATTAAATAACCAACGTGCCTCAATTAGCTCTAGACCCTTATTCATCATGGTGGCAGAGTCTACTGATATCTTCTGTCCCATTACCCAATTAGGATGAGCGCAAGCTTGTTTCGGCGTAACATGCTTCATTTCAGCTAGTGAAGTTTGTCGAAATGGGCCACCAGATGCAGTCAATAGAATGCGACGTACCCCAACTGCTGCACAGTCTCCGGTAAAGTTTCGTGGCAGCGACTGAAAAATGGCATTGTGTTCACTGTCTATTGGTAGCAAAGTGGCATGATGTTTTTTAACAACATCCATGAAAATGTGACCCGCCATTACTAAAGTTTCTTTGTTGGCAAGAAGTACATATTTCCCCGCACGAGCAGCTGCAAATGTGGGCCGTATTCCAGCGGCACCGACAATGGCTGCCATTACTATATCTACTTCAGGTAACGATGCTACTTTCTCCAGCGACTCGACTCCACACAGGACTTCAGTGTTAATCTCAGTTGTGCAAATTTTTTTCTTTAGTTCTTCTGCGCCAGCCGCATCTAACATTACTGCATAACGTGGGTTAAAGCGACAGCATTGTTCCAGCATTTTATCAATGTTGTTGTTGGCAGTGAGTGCGGTGACATGAAATCGATCAGGATGGCGTGCGACAACATCAAGTGTGCTTACTCCTACACTTCCGGTAGAGCCAAGAATGGTTAGATGCCGAATAACAGTCATAATTCAACATTAAAAAGGAGAACTGCTAAAACAGCTATAGGTAGAGTCGAAGTAAGTGCATCTATGCGGTCAAGTATACCACCATGGCCGGGCAAAATATTTCCGCTATTCTTGACCCCAGCTTGACGTTTTATCAGGGACTCAAACAAATCACCAATGATACCCAGCACAGCAAGCACCAATAACAGTAGAACTAATAGTATGATATGGATTTTTCCCTCTGCCAAGTAACCCCAAGTCAACGCATAAATAGAAACTGCTATTAGTGCTCCCACCACACCTTCCCAAGTTTTGCCAGGACTTACTTTTGGGGCAAGTTTGTGCCTGCCGAACGTCCGTCCGACGAAATATGCTGACGTATCAGAAACCCAAATAGCTGTCATGAAACCCAATAAAAGAAGCGGATCGATAGCGCGCAACTGGTACAAAGAAAGACAAGTGGGTAATAGTAAAAGCCAGCCTATTAATGCAAACAGGGCTGGATTTCTGATCGGAAGGTTTAATTTCAAAAGGCTTGGCGCACCTAGTATCCAGAATACTAATGTTGCTGCGTAAAGCGGTAAAAATACTGTGGTGTAGGAATTAGTCAGGACAGCCCTACTCAGAATGAATAGTAATTCGCCTCCAATTAACACGGTAAGGACAAGGTAAAAGATAGAGCCAGACAAGGAGAATTTTGCCAATCTACTCCATTCCCATGAACCGATTACTGCCAAAATTAGAAGCAGCGCCATCCAGAAAATCGACGGTAAATAAAACAACGCTACCAGAAACAGAAGGAGAACACAGATAGCAGTGAGAATGCGGGTCTTAAGCATGAATAGCAGGAAATCAGCGAAAAACTATACGAATTAGATAGTACAAGAGTTACGCCATTTTCTTAGGTGGAATTTTCCTCACTTCATTGATTAGTTTCGATGTTTGAAGTTGTTCGCTGGTTCGGCCAAAACGGCGTTCCCGTCGCTGGTAGGATTGAATTGCAAGATCAAGAGTGCTCGCGCTAAAGTCCGGCCATAAGGTATCGGTAAAGTAAAGCTCAGTGTAGGCCAGGTGCCACAACAGAAAATTACTAATACGTTGTTCCCCCCCGGTACGTATGAATAAATCGGGTTCTGGCGCATAGCTCATTGCAAAATACTGGGCCAAGTCTTTTTCCTCAAAACTACTACTTAAATCAGTGTGTTGTGCTAACATCTTATGTATGGCTTGCAAAATATCCCAGCGCCCGCCGTAGTTAGCCGCAATGGTGAGTGTAAGGCGAGTGTTAGCGGCAGTCATTGTTTCCCCGTTACGAATAAATTCAGTTATCTTAGGCTCAAATTTTGACAAATCTCCGATTACCTTGAAACGAATGCCATTCTCATGCAACTTGATTACTTCCTGCTTAAGAACAGTGATGAAAAGTTGCATTAAGAATGAGATCTCTTCTTCCGGTCTACGCCAATTTTCACTGCTGAATGCGAATAATGTCAGATAGTTAATACCGCGCTCAATACAGGCTTTAATTGCAGTGCGTACAGTTTCTACTCCGCGTTTGTGACCAGCCATCCGTGGCATGAAGCGCTCTTTTGCCCAGCGCCCGTTACCATCCATAATAATGGCAACATGCCGAGGAATCATGTCAGCTTCTGGTATCTCGTGAGTTGAACTAGAGGCGGGATGCATGGGTGATGTAGTTCTATATTTAATTAAGTTAAACTGCCATCAATTCGGCTTCCTTCACCTGCAATGCCTTATCTATTTCGGTGATGTGATAATTGGTAAGTTTCTGAATTTCATCCTGCCCATGGTGTTCATCATCTTCAGCAATCTTTTTTTCCTTAAGCAAGTCTTTCAAATGAGCATTGGCGTCGCGTCGGATATTACGCATTGCTACTCTTGCTATTTCTGCTTCATGTTTAACTACTTTTGTAAGATCTCGACGACGCTCCTCTGTCAGATCCGGCATGGGTACACGTATCATTTCACCAATAGTCATAGGATTTAATCCTAAGTCCGAATCACGGATTGTTTTTTCGATCGGACTAAGCATATTTTTTTCCCAAGGTATAATGCTGATTGTTTGGGCATCCGCCAGACCAACATTTGCTACTTGGCTGATAGGCACGTGTGTACCGTAATAATCTACGGTGATGTGGTCGAGCAGGCCTGTATGAGCCCGCCCAGTCCGTATTTTACTCAAACAAGTTTTCAGAGCTTCTAAGCTTTTCTGCATCTTTTGTTCAGCAGATTTTATTATATCGATGATCATAATCTATCTATATCTTATGCATACAAGAGTAGAAGCTAATAAATTAGCCATTCATATTAAAATATATTTAGTATGAGTGCTTAGGAGATTCAAGCCCGAATTAGTGTACCTTCGTCTTTACCCGTCACGACTCGTTTGAGCGCCCCAGCCTTAAAAATACTGAAAACATTGAGTGGCAATTTTTGGTCGCGACACAAGGTGAGTGCAGTAGCATCCATTACTTTCAAATTTTTGGTGATGGCTTCATCAAAAGACAAACTCCGATAACGCTTGGCATCAGGGTCAGTTTTAGGGTCGTTTGAGTACACTCCATCAACCTTGGTTCCCTTGAGAACGATGTCTACATTCATTTCCAAACCACGTAATGCGGCGGCAGTGTCAGTAGTAAAGAACGGGTTGCCAGTACCAGCTGCAAAAATAACCACCTTGCCCTCCTTTAGATAACGCATTGCCTTACCACGGATATAAGGTTCCACAACTTGATCAATACGTAGTGCTGATTGCACACGACTTTCCAGTCCACCATGACGTATTGCATCCTGTAGCGCTAAGGCATTCATGATAGTTGCCAACATGCCCATGTAGTCGGCTGTGGTACGGTCCACCTTATCACTGGCCGATGATGTCATGCCACGGAAAATATTCCCTCCGCCGATCACAATTGCCACCTCAACATCAAGCCTAGTTACTTCGGCAATTTCTGAAACAATACGCTCTATTACAGTGGGATTAATACCGTAATCATCATCGCCCATCAGGGCTTCACCAGAAAGCTTTAACAGGATACGTTTATAGGCCATAATAGTCGTGGACGCATAGCAACAATAGTTAATTTAGCTGTGGTGAATTATTTTCTAATACTTGACTAATCTGCGACATTACTTCAGTAGCAAAATCGCAAGATTTTTTTTCAATCCCTTCGCCCACGCTGAACATAGTAAAGCCGTTGACCGTGGCAGATTTTGTCATAAGCAATTTTTCCACTGTCTGGTCAAGATTTTTGACAAAAGGTTGACCGAGCAGCGTTATTTCAGCAAGATATTTAGCAATACGTCCGTCCACCATTTTTGCAACGATATCTTTAGATTTTCCACTTTCTGTAGCTTGTGCCGTATAAATTTGGCGCTCACGCGCCAACAAATCTGCTGATACCTGTTCTTTGGAAACACATATTGGTTTGCTAGCAGCAATATGCATGGCTAAATCTTTTCCTAGTACTTCATCGCTACCTATGTAATCAACTATTACGCCGATTTTTCCACCATGGAGGTATGACGCAAGGTGTCCTCGTGTGGTATGGCGAGCATAACGGCGAATGCTTATGTTCTCACCCAGTTTCATAATTAGCACCTTACGAAACTCTTCTACACTTTTGCCATTCGGCAAAGTTGCTCTTGAGAGCGCTTCCGTATCTGTCAAATTTTTAGTCGCCGTTAATTGCGCTAGCTGTTTGGCGAAGTTGATAAAATCCTCATTTTTAGCTACGAAATCAGTTTCGCAATTAACTTCAACCAAAGCACCGCTCTTTTTATCTATCGCAATCTCTATTCCTATAGTGCCCTCAGCAGTGATACGGCTAGCAGCTGTACTTGCCCTTGTGCCACTTTTTATTCGTAATAAATCTTCTGCTGCTTTCAAGTCGCCACCAGTTTCGATTAATGCTTTTTTACATTCCATCATGCCAAGTTCGGTTAAATCGCGTAATTCTTTTACTGTCCTTGCAGCAATATCTGCCATGTTTACTCCAAATACGAAATTAGTTAATAACTTTTAAGAGGTTTCTCAAATTA
>PVMK01150709.1_pt1 | contig 19459 bp, 23 predicted proteins | sample 1853481 | NCBI WGS metagenome assembly PVMK01 (sample SAMN08533507, study PRJNA380276) | Marine sediment metagenome, whole genome shotgun sequencing project. | reverse complement strand
AAATCTCAAAAGCGTTCAGCGGGGAAGAGGCACTGCAGGTGCTTGAGAAAAACAAAAACATCGAGGTCGTTATTCTAGACGTAAAAATGCCGGGGATGGACGGAATCGAAACACTTGCGGAAATCAAAAAAAAATTTCCACTGGTGGAGGTCATCATGCTTTCGGGTCAGGCGACGGTCGAATCCGCCATTGAAGGGATGAAGCAGGGCGCCTTTGATTACTTGATGAAACCCTGTGACATGGATCAGCTCATGCCAAAGGTAACCGAAGCGGCGGCGAAAAAACGGCAGCATGAAGAAAAAATTATCCAGGCCCGTAGCAAAGAAATCACGTCCAGGCATATATAAAGGAATCGGGTCACATCGTCAGATCATAGACACGTTCCAGCCTGCGGCTGATGAGATTTTATCCTTTCTGGTATACACACCCAACTCCGGCCTTTGCGCTTTGACCCGGTAAGCTTTCTCGAAAAGGCGAATCTTTATATTTTTCTTGACAGGTTGGGGGCATCAAATATATCTATCTTTAATCATATAACCTTATTTAATAAATAAATTTAATTCAGCAGAACATTAACAAAAAGGAGGGTTTATTATGAAAAAATTAGGATTATTTTTGGTATGCGGCTTGGTTTCCGTATTTCTTTTAGCTGGAATCGCCGCAGCAAAGGAAAGGGTGGTGGTTTACACATCACTGGAAAATGAAGAGGTTGTCGAATATCTGAAAGTCGCGAAAAAAGAGCTGTCCGATCTTGATATTCAGGCAATCCGACTTTCAACCGGAGAACTGGGTGCCCGCATGCTGGCCGAAAAAGACAACCCGCAGGCCGACCTTATCTGGGGCTGGGCGGTAACCAATATGTCGGAATTTGTTCCCAAAGGTATGCTGGTAACCTATAAACCCAAGGGCTGGGATAAGATCCCGGCTAATTTTAAGGACCCCGAAGGGTACTGGACAGCCATCGACCTATATGCCGCCGCCCTGGTTCCGAATACAAAAGTTCTGGAACAAAAAAATATGCCGATGCCCAAGGGCTGGAATGACCTCTTGAATCCGGTCTATAAAGGAGCACTCATCATGCCCAACCCGGCAAGTTCCGGCACAGGGTTTTTGCAGGTTGCCAGTCTTCTGGTCATGATGGACCCGGATTATAAAAACAAACCCATCGAAGAAAATAAAGCCTGGGATTTTCTTAAAAAGCTGGACAAGAATATGGGTCAGTACATCAAGAGCGGTTCCAAACCGGCCAAACTGACCGCAGCCGGTGAATATGCGGTGGGCGCCTCTTTTGCTTTTGTATATTCTTCATTGAAAAAGAAAGGTTTTCCGGTTGCACTGGTGATGCCTGAAGAAGGTGCCGGATTTGAGCTCGAGGCCAATGCGCTGTTGAAAGGTGCCAAAAACGAAGCCGCTGCCAAGAAATTTTTGGACTGGGCTATCAGTAAGGGTGCTATGGAAGAATATGCCAAGTTCAAGCTGGGAGTTGCCTATCCGGGTATTGCCGGGCCTAAAGATTTGCCGGCTTTAGACACCATTAAACTGGCCCCCATGGATTTTCCGTGGCAATCCAAAAATCGCGCCAAAATCCTGGAAGTCTGGCAAAACCATTTCCTGAGATAAACATGTGTTGAATGACCTTTTTAAAGACTTCATAAATCCTCTCCGGAGGATTTATGAAGTCTTGTCTTTCAAAAGGACATTTTTATGGAAACCGCTTCCAAACAGCTTGTTTTAAAAAACATCAACAAACAATTCGGCACGCTGGTTGCGGTCAAAGATGTTGATCTGGTGATCGAACCCGGTGAATTTGTATGCTTTTTAGGCCCCAGCGGGTGCGGTAAAACCACTCTTTTAAGAATCATCACCGGCTTTGAGCAGCAGACAGCCGGGGATGTCATTTATGATGGCAAAGTGATCAACGATGTGATTCCGCAAAAACGGGATTTTGGAATCGTGTTTCAGTCTTATGCCCTGTTTCCCAATATGACGGTACACCAGAATGTTGCCTTTGGTTTAAAAATGCGCAAAATGCCCCCAAGGCTGATCAATGAACGGGTCGGCGAAATCCTTCAGCTCGTGGGCCTGACTGATTGGGAGCGCCATTATCCTTCACAACTGAGCGGCGGGCAGCAGCAACGTGTGGCGCTGGGGCGAGCGCTTGCCATCAAGCCCAATGTACTTCTGCTCGACGAACCCTTAAGCGCCCTGGATGCCAAGATCAGGTTGCGCCTCAGAACGGTTATCAAAAAGTTGCAGGAAGAACTGGGTATTACGATGATCTATGTCACCCATGATCAGGAAGAAGCACTGGCGCTTTCAGATCGGGTCGCCGTTATGCGAGATGGCGAGATCAGACAGATCGGTTCGCCCTGGGAAATATATAAACAACCCCAAACAAGCTTTATTGCTGAATTTGTGGGGACCTCCAATTTTATCACCGGAAAGAAAAAAAACGGCAAGGTTCAATTCGGTCGGCTGGAATTAACGGTCTCCAACCTCGATGATACCGATAACGAGACGGTTTATCTTGCCATTCGACCCGAAAATATTGAACTGGTCGATGAGACTGGATCCGCTGAAAACTACTTGTCTTCCAATGTTGTTGAAGTTGAAGCGCAGGTTATCAATTTTCTGGGGGCGATCGTAAGAATTACGTTCATTCTTGAAGAAGAGGAAATGCTGGTCGATATTTCAGAAAAAGCCTTTGAAAAGCTGAATTTAAAACGAAAGGATAAATTTAAGCTTTATTTCCCGCCGGAGGCATTTCATCAGTACACAGAATTATTCAGAAAACTTATTTAGTATTACAGCGACACTTTGTCGCAAGAAAAAATTTTTGATAGGTGGGAGCGGCTTCCAGCCGCGAATATCGCAGCAAGATGCTGCTCCCACAGCTATAAATCGGAAAAATGTCGCTGTAGTACTATAAGAAAATAAAAAATATGAATACCCCATCAGCCGCTGACATAACCCCACAGTACCAGGTTTCTGCCGCACGCATGGAAGTTGATCGATTCATTGTTCCCACCGTCACCATTTTTATCGGCCCTGATTCTCTGCTTTTTTATGCTATTCCCCTTAGCGGTCATCCTTAAGTTGAGTTTTTTCAAAGGCGGCGAGTTCGGCCTGGCCAATTTCACCCTGGCAAATTTTCAAAAATATTTCACCACGGCGTATACCCTGAGAGCGCTGTGGCACAGCCTGTATGTGTCGTTTGCCACCACGATTATCGTCACGATTATTATTTTCTTTTACGCTTATGCGATGACCCGAACGACGATGCGCGGAAAAACCTTTTTCCGCAATGTCATCATGTTGCCGCTGGTGGCACCTTCCATTGTTCAAGCGCTGGCGCTGATTTATCTGTTCGGCCGTAATGGCCTGATCACGGCGCATCTTTTAAAAATCGACTGGAATATTTACGGAGCCACCGGGATTATTATTTCAGAAGTTCTTTATTGCCTGCCCCACGCCTTTGTCATCTTATTTACAACCCTTTCGGCGGTGGATATCCGGCTGGATGAGGCTGCCGAAAGTCTGGGACGCATCGCCTTTCAAGGTGTTCACCCGCATTACGCTTCCATCTGCAAAATACGGCATCTTCAGTGCGGCTGCCCTGACCTTCAATTTGACCATTACCGATTTTGGCAATCCGGTGGTAATCGGTGCAGATTATAACGTGCTGGCCACCGAAATCTATGCCCAGGTCACCAATCTCTACCGCTTTGATCTGGGAGCCACCATCAGTATTATTCTGCTGGTACCGTCGCTGATGGCGTTTATGTTAAATTTTTATATCTCCCGCAAGACATTTGCCATGATCAGCGGAGCTGCCAAGCCCGTCATTCCGCCGTCGCGACCGTTGAAAAAGATCTCCTTCACGATTTATTGCTCCCTGGTCACTTTTGCCATTTTTTTGGTATTTGCCACGGTCATCATCGGCTCTTTTGTTAAAATTTGGCCCTATGACTGGTCGCTGACCTTAGCCCATTACAGTTTCCCGTCGATTGCGGGATATTCCGCCATCTGGACCAGTGTGTGGGTTTCCTTAATCGTGGGTATTGTCGGCGCATTCCTTACGCTGGTTGCCGGCTATGTCATGGAAACGCGCAAGCCGTTTTTCAAGCAAACGATTTATCTTTTGTCGGTGATGCCGGCCGCGATCCCCGGATTGGTAATGGGGCTGGGCTATATCCTGGCGTTTAACAAACCCTATTACCTTTTCTACGGCACCCCCTGGATCATTGTGATCAACATCGTGATCTGTAACTTTACCCTGGGCATATTGTCCAGTATTTCGAATTTGAGGAACATCGATCCGTCCATCGAGGAAGCCTCCATCAGCCTGGGCGGAGATACTTTTCAAACGTTTTTTAGAATAATATTTCCGCTTTCAAGGGTCGCGTTTTTCCAAAATTTCGTTTATTTTTTCATGCGCTCAATGACCACCATCAGTGCCGTGATTTTCCTGGTGTCGGCCACCGTTCATCTGGCGGCCATCGAAATTATCATGCTGGACAATGACGGCTGGACCGCAAGTGCCAATGCCATGTGTACCGTTATTATTGTAATTGTACTGACCATGCTGGGTATTTTACAGATTGTCGCCAAAAAAACGGGCAGGCGGCCGGAAGGGCTTGTGTCGGAAATGTAGTTCAGAGGTTCAAAGTTCGGGCTGCTTGCGGTTGGCTGCCGGTCCATGAGTTTAGTCGATTCGTTAATTGGTCGAATGGTCAAATAGTTTAAAATGGATTGAATCCTCTGACGAATTGACTATTCAACTAATCAACTATTTAACGATACCCTCTGACATCTGTCTTCTGTTATCTAACCTCTGAACCTTTGAACCTCTGAACGGTGAATTTCTCTTATCTTTTCAATACGTGAATCGCACGTGGCACCGTAACTTTAACCTTGGTCTTTTCCCCAAATTTTTCAGAACCCATGGGGTTGTAATGATCAACCACCATCTCCTTATCGCCGAATTTGACTGTATATTTGGCAAGATTGCCGGCATACATTTGGCTTTCCACCGTGCCATGGAACGTATTCGGCCGTTCGGTTCCGTGTGATGGAGAAAGTGAAACGGTTTCCGGCCGGATGACCAACAAGACCTCATCGCCCACCTTTATGTCTTCTTGATCATGGTCTAATTCGAGTTTACCGTACTCGGTTATGACGTAAGATGTATTCGTCTCCTCGTCTATGGCATCGACGGTTCCCTCGAGAAAATTAACGTAGCCCACAAAACCGGCAATAAACTCGTTGGCCGGTCGCTCGTAAATATCGATGGGAGATCCGATCTGCTGGATTACGCCGTCGTGGAGCACCAGAAGCCGATCGGAAATGCTCATGGCCTCATACTGGTCGTGGGTGACAAAAATGGTGGTGACCCCGATTCGCTCCTGAATATTCCTGATCTCCTCCCGCATAACAACCCGCAGATTGGCATCCAGGTTGGAAAGCGGCTCGTCCAGGAGTAGTACCTTGGGTTCCAGCGCCAGAGCCCTGGCCAGAGCGACACGCTGCTGCTGGCCGCCGCTGATGCGGTCAATGGTTCGCTCACCCAGGCCTTCCATGTGAACCATAGCGAGAAGCTCTTCGACACGTGTATCAATCTTTTCCTTGGGCCATTTTTGCAATTTCAACCCAAAGCCGATATTCTTCCTTACATTCATGTGGGGGAAAAGCGCATAGCTTTGAAAAACCATTTTGGTGTCACGCATGTTGGGCGGCAACTTTCCGATGTCCTCTCCGTCGAGAATCACCTGTCCGGACGTAGGCGTGGCGAAACCACCCACAATTCTCAGCAAGGTAGTTTTGCCACACCCGCTCGGCCCCACAAAGGTCAGCAATTCGCCTTTGTCGATCTTGGCAGAAATCCCTTTGAGCACTTCCACATCCCCAAAGCTTTTATAGATATCTTTTAACTCCAGCATGGGGGTTTCTGTTGCTTGCATGATCTTAGCTCGCTTCGTTTATAATTGGAATGATGGAAAAATGGGTTCTGGGAAAATGGATATTATCTTTTTGAAAAACCAACCTTCCATTATTCCACAATTCCATTATTCCATGGTTGAGGCGAAAACGGAGGCCTCAGTAATATTATATTTTTCCCGCCGCGGCGGGATAGAATCTGCGAGACATTTATGCTCCTTGCTTCTTGCTGACATCGAAACCGGCTTTTTTAGCAATGATTTGAAGTATTCCCAGTGAAATGGCAACGATGACGATGACTTTCATTGTTGTTGCCGAGGCCAAACCCAATTCTCCAAGCTGGGCCGTCAAATAAATATATACAGATGCCAGATCAAAGCCCGGGCGTCACCAGAAAGATCACCGAGCTCAATGACATCATGGTGGTCATAAATGTGTAAATAAATCCTGCCACAAACGCAGAAAACATGATCGGCAGAACCACCTTAAAAAATATCGTTATAAAATCTGCGCCCAGATCTGCCGAAGCTTCTTCTATTTCGACACTGATCTGGTGCAGCTTGCTGATTCCGGCTTCAACACCGACTGCCAGGAATCGAAACACACAGTTTAAAATAATGATCAAGATGCCCCCGGTCAACAGAAATGGCGGGCGGTTGAAAGCCATGATATACCCCACCCCGATAACCGTGCCCGGCAGTGCGAAACCCGACAGGGCGACCATCTCCATGATATGCTTGCCGGGAAATTTTCCCCGCATAATCACATAGGCCAGCAAGGTTCCCACGATGGCACCGACCAGACCGGCACCCAGCGAGACCTTGATGCTGTTCCAAATTGCGATGTTCGACTGAGTATTGAGGACGTGATCGATGACAAACGTATTATCGACACCCGATAATTCTGACAAATGACCCCAGCAGAATAACCCCGAAGTTCAGTAACACCATCACGGCTACGGATATGCTGATAATCATAAAGGGAATCCGGATAACCGGAGCCATGGGTTTGGGTTCGGCAGCCATGCCTTTGCCGGTGATCGTTGCGTAACCCTTTACCCCTCAATACGTAATTATGCAAAATAAATATCAGCACACACGGTGTGATCAGCACGACGGAAAGTACGCTGGCCATATTGAAGTCACCTTCACCGGTGATCGCCAAATAGGTGTCCACCGCCAGAAACGGCGTCCTTCCCCCCAGGATTGCGGGGTTGCCGAACTCGGCGATGGTCATCACAAAGACCAACAGGGCGGCTTTTAATAGGCCGGGGGCGGCCAGGGGAACGGTGATGGAGCGAACGATCCGAACCTCAGTTGCCCCCATGTCGCTGGCCGTTTCTTCCAGGCTGGGGTTAAGGGAGTTCAGGACATTTTCGATCATCATGAATGACAGCGGCAGAAACGCCAGGCTTTGGGCCGATATAACCCCCGTCCAGCTGTAAATGTTAAAATCCAGGTTCAGTAAGTTGTTAATCAATCCCGTTTCTACCAAAAAGGGTAATCAAAGAAATGGAAAAAATATAAGGCGGAGCCGCCAGAGGGAGCAAGGCACAAATTTTCAAGCGGTGTTCTAGCCACAAGGGGCCGCGCGTCGTCAAATAGGCAAAACAGAAGCCGACGATCAGCAATATGATCATCGTAGAAAAGCCCAGAATAAGGGTGTTAAAAAGTGACCAGTAGTAAAAGTTATAACTGAAAAACTCGACATAAAAATCGAATGTAAAACCGTCGTCGCCCCAAAGACTTTTCACCAATATGCTTAGAATCGGGTAAAGAAGGAAGATGGCAAGAAGCGCAAAAAGGCTGCCGGCAAAAATATTCACCAGATTGGCATTGAAAAATGAAACGAACTTTATACCAGATGCCTCTACTGTCAGCGCCCTCCATTACCGCTTCTGCCATCTTTCACTCCTATACTTTTTAACCTGGAAAAACGGAACTGAGGAAATGAAAATCATCGAATATAACCCAATTATTTTCATCCTATAATTTTCCCAGGTTACAGCTCACGCTTTGAGGTTTCAGTGTTCAGGTTTGATGGTTCCTGACACCTGACACCTGAAACCAAATAGCCGAAATCCAGACAGGTTTTTGACTCTCGCGCTTCAGCTTGTCGGATAAATTCGAAACTCGAAGCACGCCTAATTTTATAAAATTGGCCGAAACAAATCCTAAATCCGAATGTTCCAAAGACCAAAACAAATCTACTACTAAATGTCACTCAAGTCATGATCCTGTTTCGGTCATTTGAATTTTGGTAATTCGAAATTGTTTCGAATTTCGATATCCGATATTCGAATTTAATTATTCCAATAGGTTATGCGGCTCAGTGAAAATATTTCTCCGCAAAAAGCACAAAAATAACTATTAAGGAACTATCAGTCTTTATTGTTTCTTTGCTTTTTCGGCGGCCTTTCTTTCCTTTTCATCACCGACTTTCTTGGCCTTGGCTGTTTCCTCTCATCATGAACTTGCTTTTCCAGGTTTTAATAATTTTGCCACGATTCTTTACCGCCCATCCATGGTCGAGCTTGATGTAGGTTGGCTTTGCAGCTCCGTATAGGGCACTCGCAATGCCCGGACGGGGTGGAAAGTATCCAAAGGAAGCCAGAAATTCGCTGAACTCCTGGGTGCCAAAATAGTCCATAATCTTCTTACTTAGTTCGAGCTTCTTGGTTCCTTTGAGAATGACCGTATAGTTACCCTCGTAGCCGATTCCCTCTACAGGGATTGTCCCACTGGAGCGGATAGCCCTTTTGAATCCTGTTGAGGACATTCTCATCCGCGGTGATTCCCAGCAGAATTCGCCTCTGCCCGACGAGATCGGTGGGGAGCGTTACCGCTTTTGGTGTAAAAGGCCATGTTTTTATCCAGTTCTGCAAGGAATTTCCATCCTTCTTCTTCTCCGTAAAGCTGGAGAAATGAGTAATTCAGCATGAAGGCCGTGCCGGATGTCCGCGGGTGAAGGCGCCACAATCTGTCCTTTCCACTTTGGATCCAAAAGCTCCTTCCAGCTCATCGGCATACCCCAGCCTTTTTCGGCCAGCTTTTGTTTGTTGCCGATCAGAAGAAATGAGAAGGTTCCAAGCGCGTACCAGCACCCATCCGGATCTTTGAACACAGGGTCGATGTCTGCCCACGAAGGGGCCGTAAAGCACTCATAAATCCCCTGTTTCTTTCCGACGATCGCCTGATGAGCACCGTAAGAAATAACCATGTCGGCATTGAAATTTGGGTTTTTCAGTCTGAACTCTGGCCCAAGCCTCTCCCCCAGGAGAGGGTGATATGTTTTATTTCTATCCCAAGGTTCTCCTCGACGTTTTTAGCGATGGCTTCATTCACCTCCCGGGAATATCCCATATAGGCGCTGATCGATTCCTTAGCCTGAAGGCCACTGGAAGCAAATCCAAAAGTTAAGAGAAGAGCCAACACTGCGATTATTAACAGTCTACCTTTCATCGAGCACCTCCTTTAATTAGGAACGTTAGACGGATGCCGCGCCAGGTCCATTAAAAAGGGCATGCATCCTTAGTTGATTAAAAGGTCTATTTAGATCGGTTTCACCCCCTTTCTTACACAACCAACAAGCTGTTTATCCACAATTCAAACCAATCCTTGATTCATAACAAATCGATTAATGCAAGTCAAAAACCATATTGAAATAAAAAAATGAATTCAATTCAATCTTAAACCGATGTATAGTATAGTTCAGCAATTATAAGCCAATGCAATAATTATCATAATATTAATAACAAAAAGTTATTTTATGAATTTGTTCACCGCACCCTGTTTACCGGGTATTTTCCGAATCTTCTTGCCGCATCAATCATAGCCAAAAAATTTTCAGGCTTCACGCCTGAATGGATGCTGTTGCTGGAGGAAAGAATGTGGCCACCGCCTGGAGATGCCGTCGATATACACCTTTTCACTGCTTTGGTTACCTGGTCGGGAGTGCCGTTGGTCAGGAGATCCCCGCAGTCTATGTTGCCGATGATGCAAACCCTGCTTCCATACATTTTCTTGATCTTTTGAATGTCCATCCCGGCGATGGGGTCAATTGGATTGATTCCGTCTATCCCTGTTTCTATGATCATGTCCAAGATCTTCATGAGATTACCGTCGCTATGTTTTATGCAGTAAGCGCCCATTTCATGGACAACGTCTACCATCTTTTTTAGCCCAGGAAGGACAAATTCCTTGAAATGTTTTGGGGAAATCATCGGGCCGGTATTATAGGCGTAGTCATCTCCAAGCATCACTATCTCGGCCCCAGCTCTGACGGCCTTTTTAACAACCTCTATTTCATAACTCAGGGCCATTTCTGTGATCTCATGAGCAAATTTCGGATTCATTATATAATCGAGGAAAAGATTCTCTGTTCCCCTGAGATACCGCGGATTGCTCAGGGCATCACGGTTCTCCCAAATAATTGCTTTTTCCCCCTTGAACCTTTGAACTAGTTCGAGAAAAGGACCAAGAACATCAGGGTCTTCGGGGTCTGGAGGAATATATGACTTTAGATCCTCTTCGGATTCTATGATCCCTTCAACGGGGTATGCAATGGCTTCACCGGTATAAACCCTGGTTATTCCCCATTTATCTTTGAATTTATAACCCGGTTGAATATCCCCGTCGTGACCCGACATTGTATGCTCATATCCCAGGGTGACACCATCCATCCCGATTTTCTCTAAAAAGTCAAAATAAGAACAGCCCGGATAGATGGCATTTCTTACTTTTGGATCGATACTCCACTCCAACATCGGAACCCGATCAGGTTCTCTCCGCTCAAGGGATACAAAGAGAAGATCTCGTGAATTCAATTTAGACTCCTTCGGAAACGGTCTCGTAAAAAGGCATATATGAATGGTTTCCTACAACTTCTTGCCAAGCTCTCGAGGGCCTTCCCACCAATTTCCCCACCTCAATAAACGGACAGCCCATAGCATTCAGATAACCAGCGGATATTCTTTTGGGCGTTTTCAAATTTGACTTTTCCGTAGTCATAGTAATCAAAAGTAATTTGGGATATATTCATCTGGATCAAGCTCCACAGGAACCAGAAGATGTCCGGGAATGGCCTGAACATGTCTGTCAAACGAATTTGCTCGTCAATATTTCTATCCCCCCAGTAAATCCGGAGGATTTTTTCTTCCACGTCCCGCGGCACTAAAATTTCCTGGAACATGTCGGCCAACTCGTAATAAGGTGTACTCATCCCCGCATATTCCCAGTCAATTATATAAACGGGTTCGGCATATTTTTCCGACTCCGCTACCCGGATAAAATTATCCGCCAGAAGATCATTGTGGCAAGGTCTATATTCCGAAGGGGCGACTGCCGCCAGCTCTGAAATTCGATCCAGTTGTTTCAGGGTTGTGGCAATATCAAACTCCGGATACTCCGGGGCCACCTTGCCCAGGAGTATACCTAAACGCCGTACCTCAACAGACGGGTCAAACCGCCGCGGCAGCGTAAGGCCTGAATCATGAATCTTCCGAATTGGCCGAACCAGACTCTCCAGGGTCTCCTCCCGGAGAAAATCAGCGCTTTGATATGACTTGCCCGGCACGAACTCCACTATTGTTGCCTTTTTTTCCGGAAGATACTTGACCAGTTTCGGGGTAACCCCCGAACTCTCCATTAGCCGAAGGTTTCGCGCCTCAATATCGCGATCTATGAACAACTCGGTCTTTGTTCCGAAAACCCGAACCACATAATCGCCCCCATCGGAGGTCCGCACTCGATACAATTTATTGGTAATACCTCCGGAGAGAGATTCAATTTGCGGGTCCAGGTCCTTCCATTCCGGCATAAGCCCAACGCAATCATCACGGGAAAAGTTCACGCTCCATAAGCAGCAGTATACTCGATTTTTTTATGTATTATGATGCCGCGTTCGGCCAGTTCTGTGAATACCGCTGATGGTTCAAAAGCCAGTTCAGGAGCCATCACACCCAGACCCGCGAACCTGGCCATGGGCGATCATCTGGGCGCCGATACTCATGGGGATGCCCACACAGCGTGTATAAGCACGCAGCTTTTCCCATCCTTTGACCGAGCCGTCCGAGGCCGGATGGGTATGGGTGAGGATATGCCGGTACTTTTTACCCCTCACGACTGCCGCTGACCTCCACGTGCAGCGCGTAACCGTAAAGATCGGTAGTCTGCCCCTCTTTGGACTGCAGAAGATAGCCGGCGATGGCATCCAAGATTCTCACCTGGGTGCCGTCCACTTCGATTTTGTCGTTACGCATGAAGCCCCAGTCATATAGGGTGCGAATCAGCACCATGTTTTTGGGCGGCCAGGTACCGCGCACTTCGATCAGTTGAATCTGTTTATCAGCCAGTGACTTTGGAAGGGTCATGGTTTCAGCATGCGGAATGATGTACTGGGTATGGGTTCCGAAAGGAGGCGGCAGCTCGATTTCCCTGGGACGGGCAAAGGGCGGTACCTGGATAAATTTTCCGTTTTCGTAAACCACGCGGGAGGACAGATCGGGATCGTACTCCACCCGTGTGGTCTCGGCAATTGCCGGTGAAAAAGCCACCGGCCGGAAGGCACCGTGACTGATACGGATGGTATCCACCGTCTCCAACTGATCGGCGGCATGCTTGGTCATCAGGTTCGTAATTCCAGGGGTCATCCCCATGCCGGGGATACAGACTTTGCCGTTGTCCGAAAATTGGCGATCAAATTCCCATTCCGCACCACAACCGTTGAGGTTGATACCATGCACGCCGGCCGCGGCAATGCAGGCCGTGGAACGGTCATTGAGGGAGATTGTGGTGCCGTCCATGACCAGATCATATCCCTTAATACTGGCCACCGCCGGCTGATGATCCTTAACATCGATCTTGAGAAAATCCACCCGGGGGTCATCAAGCCACTTCACCACCTCCAGTCCCGCATCTTCATTATAGTCGGCGATGGTTATTTTCTCGAAATCCGAATATTCCACGAGATCATAGGCCGATTCGCGGCTGATTTTACCGGCGGCTCCCAGGCATAAAATTTTCATTTAATTCTCCTTTCATCCTAAGACAGAAAAAAAGCAGCATCGGAAATCGATTCACTTTGTATATACAATTTAAATTACCGTATATTTTCGAACGAATCATGTCAATATTTAATTTCAAAGACCACGAATTCATATCATTTATATCGATAGTTAAGATAATTAAATCAAATAGATATCTAAATAATAAATAAACCATATTCGTAAAAATGAGATAAATTATCACGCTCGTCAAGCGATCCCATTTGACTTTGTATATATTATTGAGTATACAAAGTAGCCGGCCGCTTTTGTTAGGATCGGAAAAAGCGGAGTGCCTCCACCGGTAGGACAAATACCGAAGAAGCAGGCAGTGCGAAAGGAATGAGTATTATGGGTTCGAATTATCGCAAGAAAATCCCTAAATATTTACAGATCCAACAATGGTTGCGCACCATGATCGACCGTGGGGAAATCAGACGTGGCGATAAACTCCCCACCGAGGCCGAACTGTCCCATATGTTCGCGGCCAACCGCATGACCGTGCGCAAGGCGATGGATTTTCTGGTGGTCGATGCGATGGTCATCCGCCGGCCGGGCAAAGGAACTTTCCTGGTTTCCGAGAAACCCAAGGATTTAGTCTATACCTTGAAAAACATCACCAGTTTTGTTGATGACATGCAAAGCTCCGGATTTCAGCCTACCTATCAGGCTATTGAAGTAAAAGTGGTCCAGGCGCACGGCGAACTAAACAAGTTGCTGAAACTGAAAAATGACCAGCGGGCCATTTACTCCCTGCGAGTGTTGCATGCCAACGATGAACCAGTACTCATCGAAAAAAGCTATCTTCCCTATTTAAAATTCAAAGCTATCTTAGATATGGATTTTAATACCACCCTTTATCAGATTCTCACGGAGAAGTTTGATATCACCCTGGATTATGCTACCCAGTCTTTGACGGCGGTGCTCTCTGGAGAAGAAGAGACCGGAATGTTCGGACTGTCCCAACCCTGCCCCTGTATGAAGATGGAAACCGTACTGTACGATTCCGGCAAATCTCCGGTGGAGGCCCTTTTCGCCTGCTATCGCGGTGATAAGTACAAATTCAGATTCAAGGCGGGTCACTATATCCGCCCCACGACCCTGTAGCCCGTCCAGCTTGGCATTTATGCAGTGGTGATGTGTGACATGGCACTCTTTTAATACATTAACAAAGAGATTGTTGAGTCGAATATCATATTCAATCAATCAGCTACCGGCTAAGGCCGATGAAAATCACACCAATCGAAATTAAAACAGCGCCGGCCAATTTTTGAGGGGCGTTTTTCTCCTGCAGCAACATAATCCCAATGAGAGCTGAAAAGACAATGCTCACCTCCCGGACCGCAGCTACATAACTCACTTTGCTGATCTGCAGCGCGAAGAGTATCATCAAGTAAGTAAATAGATCTAAAAAGCCTACGATAAGAATTTGTATTTTATTGATATTCCACTCTTTTTTTAGATCCGATCGCTCTTTGACAAACACATAGGGTGAAAGAAGAAGCAAAGTAATGACAAACATGAGGTAAATGTATACCGGTGGGTGAACAGTGGTAACGCCTATTTTATCCACAAGGGAATACCCTGCAATTGTCCCCCCGGTGCAAAGCGCCCAGAGCGAGCCACCACCTCGCATGGCCAAAAAGGGCTCAAGCATAGATTGAATGGAAAAAGAGCGGAGGTGAATACTAAAAATACCCAAAATAACAAAGGTGATACCGAGAACTCCCGAGATAGATAATTGCTCGTTCAGAAGTAACACAGCCAGAATTGGCACAAACAAAGGCCCGGATCCCCGTGCGAGCGGATAAACTAAAGATAGATCACCACGCTCGTACGCCCCACTCATAAACCAGAAATAAAAGGCGTGCAGGACGCCCGTAGCAACAATGCAAACCCAACCAGCTGAGGAAATGGTTACAGCCGGCCAGTAATATATAAACATGGGGAAGAAGAGAATAACGGAGAAGAGGATGGCCCACCAGATAAAGGCAAGCTTGTTTCGGCTTTTCTTGGCAAGATAGTTCCAGCTTGCGTGTAAAAATGCGGCAACAGCAACAATTCCCAAAGCCAATCCGCTCATTCGAATATATTCTCCCGGCCGGAAATTAGTACACTAACCTTCTGTTTTCTTCTATCCAACGAATTCGCTTATGATGGTTCAGAGTGTTCTCATATTTTCAGAGGATATAGTTCATACCTGAATTTTGCACGAGTCGGAGGCTTTCATATTCTCATTAATTTTCATGCAAGATCCAGGTCATACACTCCCGGGGCAATACTTTGTCATGAAGCACGCGCTGATCGGCATAATCGATGATCTCAGTCTCTGCGGGATTCTTTATATGAGGGTATTAAGGTCAATTTTAACTCACTTTTTATCATTCAAACCCCAGTCATAAGGAAGGAACCGTAAGGCATATTGATTGCCGTGCTCTTTTAGTTCGGCAGCCTTGTCAGAAGTCAAATAGAGGGCAATATAATTTACCAGACTGGCCTTAGATTCAGAATAGTTCTTCTGGTACCAGTTTAAAAAATCGTCTTCATACCATTTGAAAATGGATGACATGTATATGGTTTTTCCCGAATGGTCAATCCTGAAATTGCGCGCTTCGGATAGAAACTTGCGCGTCTCTTGGTCCAGCTGCCGCTCGAGATCTTCACCGGAAAATGCCTGTCTTGGCAGCCGGGGACATCCTAAAGCAGCACAGTTCAGGGCGAAATGGATACGGGGTTCTTGAAAGCGCTCACGGATAACTCCGTTTCCCAGATAATATAAACTGGTGGTCTTGCCACCATAGGTTAGCCGCTGGAAAACAAAAAATCCGCTTTTCTCCGATAAAAAGAAAAAGACGGCCGGCGGTTTGACATCAAGCACGCTGGAAATGGGATAATAGGTTAGCACCGTTTTTATCGCCGTGGCATTATAAGCATTGATCCAGTAAGCGAGTTTGTGACTTTCAGAAGGAAAAAGATCCGGGTGACTGTCCGGACTGAAAGTCGCAATCAGATAATAGTATTGATCGAGATCCCGTGAATCCTGTTTAAGAGCGCTATAGTTCACCCTGCCTTCGTGATCAACAAACCGCTGAAGGAGCCGATCAAAGCTTGCATGAGAGAGTATCCGGGGTTCAACAACTTGCTCATCAGTAAATGTTGTTGGTTCTATTTTTGTGCATCCGAACATCACAAGAATAAAAACCAATAAAATGAGCCTCGGTATCCGATTTCTCACCATCTTTTTGATCTCTCCCCCGATTCAACCTGTTTTCTTTTCAGCATCCGTGAAACGGTGCAAATTGTTGTAAGCGCAAAAGGAAAACACCCCGTCTTTCCCGCTAATCGCATAACAGCAATTGTTGACACGTTCTGCGTCTAAGACATCTTTATCCATGAAACTTTTTGCAAAAAGCAGGATGTGTTTGCGGCGCAAGACATTGTAAGGGTTTTTACCGAATATTGGGGCGGCTTTGGCGATCAGCTTCCAGGCAGCCGGGTGTGTCAGATGGCGAAAGAAAAAGTCTTTTTTCCCGGCAAAGCTTCCCAGGATTTTTTCCCGACCACGATCCTCTAAGAAATTAAGAATATCTTTCTGTCGGATATATTTAAACAGCGGCTCAAGCTTGCCGTTGATTAAAAAGACCAAAGACATTGCATTACAGTCGGGGTGTCCCAAATGCTCAGAGAGAAACGAGTCGCAGGGCACTCCCGTTTCCTTTTCAATCAGTTTTAGAAGCTCCGGCATTTTGAACCCACTTTGATTATCGTCTAATGTAAAACGGCCGGGAAAGCGGGTGGCCGATTGAAAACTAATAGCCCGCACCACATCGATGTGATCAATCCCAAACCGTACGATGTTTCCGAGTTCGTTTTCATTCACACCACGTGTGACCACCACTGCCAGCGTACAGCACAAGTTGGCTTGGCGAATCGACTCAAGGGCTTGATGACGAACGGCAGTCATATCCCGGCCGCGAATCTTTAAATGGGTTTCCTTACTCAACCCGTCAAACTGTAGATACACCGCCGTTAGCCCTTTGTCTTTTAAGCTGATAAGGAATGAGGGATCATTAGCGATTCTCACACCGTTGCTAATCAGCTCAATATTGCGATAGCCCAGCTCTCTGGCCCGGGCGATGATTTCCGGCAAATTTTCATGCTCGGTAGGTTCCCCGCCACTGATCTGGATTGGAATCGGCGTCTCGGTGACTTCAAGCAACCGCTGGAGGTATTTCTCCACCTCTAAGACAGGTACATCGGATGGGAGATGGTCAGCATCGGAAAAGCATATCGGGCAGGCCATGTTGCAGCGATTGGTCACTTCCACCATGGCCATCAATGGCTTGGAGCAGCCGGGCATAAACAGGCCGTAACGTTTGGAAACAGAAAGGGTGCTATTTTGAGAAGCCATCTCGATTCTTTGTTATATTACAGGATGTAAGACTTTTTTTGTATTGTCGTGAAGCGGCGAAATTCATTACATGTGGGCGTTTTTTAACACAAATGCTGGTAGGGAAATATAGGATAGAAGTTAATATGGCGGCCAGAGTGAAGCCGGTCTTTGGGGTTAATTTGATCTTCTTTTATAAATCATAGGGGGTCAGGCTTTCAAAACCGCTATCTGTTACCAGTAGGGTCTGCTCAAATTGGGCGGATAAAGATCTATCCTTGGTAACCGCCGTCCAGTTGTCTTCCAGGATTTTCAATTCATGGCTTCCCAGATTGATCATCGGTTCTATCGTAAAAACCATGCCCGGGATTAACCGAACCCCCTGCCCTTTCTGACCGAAATGCGGGACCTGGGGTGACTCGTGAAATTCAAACCCAACACCATGGCCGACAAAATCCCGTACCACCGAGCAGCCTTGCTCCTCGGCATAGCTTTGAATTGCCCAGCCAATATCTCCGATGGTGTTGCCGGGTTTTACCATGGATATACCGCGATTTAGGCACTCCTTGGCAACGCTGACGATTTTGCGGGCCTCCGGCCCGGGTGTGCCTGCAAAAAATGTCTTGTTGGCATCGGCATAATACCCATTTAAAACTGAGGTGACGTCAACATTGACGATATCCCCATCCGCAATGACTCTCTTACCCGGAATACCGTGGCAAACTTCTTCGTTTACAGAAACACAGACACTTTTAGGGAAACCCCGGTAATTCAGAGGAGCCGGCTGGGCGCCGTTTTTTACGGTGAATTCATGCACGATGGTGTTGATGTCATCTGTCATCATTCCCGGGCGGATTTTTGGCTCAACCAGATCAAGGGTATCCAGGACCAGCCGGCCGGCCTTTCGAATACCGCTGATATCGACGTTTTTTTTAAGTTGAATCTTGTACCGCCGGGCATACGATGCCCCGGGATCTTTGTTGTCCTGCACTTCTTTTCCCAAACAGCATTTCTTATATTTTAGCCCGCTGCCACAGGGGCAGGGATCGTTTCTACCGACTTTCACCGTATTACCCTTTTCTTTTAGCAGATTTAATTTAGCTTTAGATATCATCTATAAATTACGTGATCTTCATCCCCCGCCGGAGTTTTCAATAAGGTGGTTATCATTTTTATTTTGTCAAAGTTGAAGTCTTTATAATAAATTTTATCTTAATTCAACCTTCAAGCAAAGTAAAAACTCGTCGAAATCCATTTTCCGGTTTGCTATTAACCGGGAAATATCTTAATACTCATTAAACCACCGGAGATTTCGTCCTATGTATTTTGAGGTTTCAGGCGTTACGGTTTCCCCTATAATCCCATTTCTTGTAGCCTTTTTCGTTTCTCTGTTTGTTTCTTCGGCCGGAGTATCCGGTGCCTTCCTTTTATTGCCCTTTCAGGTCAGCGTTCTGGGTTTTACCAGTCCGGCGGTCTCTCCCACGAACCTGTTCTATAACATCGTTGCCATTCCCAGTGGGGTATATCGCTACATGCGCGAAAAACGGATGGCCTGGCCCCTGGCCTGGGTGATTATTATCGGAACCCTTCCGGGCATATTTATTGGTGCAGTATTAAGAATACGCTATTTGCCGGACCCGAAAAATTTCAAATTTTTTGCGGGCTGCGTACTGTTATATATCGGCCTGAGACTCGTATATGCCATGATCAAAAAAAATGGCTTAACTATTGAAAAAGCAAAAATCGTGGAAGAACGATTTTATGCCGAAAAAAATAAAGAAAATACGGCACCTGAAAATAAAACCAACCCAATGCAGGCTGTCAGAACCGTAAAATTTTCATTCAAACGTTACAGCTACAGTTTCTATGGCGAAATCTTCGCGTTCAATACCATCGGTCTGCTTTTGCTGTCATTTATAGTGGGAATTGTCGGCGGGACTTATGGGATCGGCGGGGGGGCAATTATTGCACCTTTTCTGGTCGCCTTTTTCGGTTTGCCGATATACACCATCGCCGGAGCCACCTTGATGGCCACTTTTGTCACATCAATCGCAGGCGTCGTTTTTTATGTAGGGATAGCGCCTTTATTC
>PVMK01124623.1_pt1 | contig 19460 bp, 12 predicted proteins | sample 1853481 | NCBI WGS metagenome assembly PVMK01 (sample SAMN08533507, study PRJNA380276) | Marine sediment metagenome, whole genome shotgun sequencing project. | reverse complement strand
AATCATTGGCCTTCTAGAAGCGCAGGAAAGGAGAAGACCGAGCCCTATCGACTCAGTGTGGCCGACCACGCCGGTTTGCTGGTCGACCGCCAGCTGAAAATGGGGCGGCAGGACTTCCTGGACCTGCCGGATTCGGTGGATTCTCTCGAAAAGCTCAATGGCCAGTGGGATAGGAACGTGCTGTTGATGGGTGATTTCAACGACGAGCCCTTCAATCGAAGCGTCCTGGATTATCTGAAGAGCTCCAACAGCGTCGATCATCTCGAAGAACCCGTGAAGAAAAACAGTCCTCGCAGAGTACCCACAGCGAAGAAATACCTGGGATTGCAGGCGCCTCTGTTCAACTGCATGTGGGGTCAGGTCGGGGAGATGGATCGCGGAACCTACTACTTCAGCAAAGCGGAAAAGAGCATGAACGTGCTCGATCAGTTCATCATTTCCCGCGGACTCTTCTACGGCTTGGAAAAGCTCCAACTCGATCTAGACACGGTTGGTATCTTTAGGCCATCCATCATGGCCACTTCCGGGAAGCAGAGGCCGAAACGGTTCGACAAGAGAACCAAGAAGGGCTACAGCGACCACTTCCCCATACAGGCTGTGATCAAGACGGTACCCTAGACGATCTGGCCGTGGTGAAACTCAGGCCAACTCTGCCGAACGAAGGCAATCGGCGGACAGTAACCGTCAGCATCTTCATGGACGCGGTTGATGCTTGAATTGGTGGTCTTCCCACGCATCGATGAGGCTTGGCATGATACTTTCCGCAATATAGGTCTAAGACGCAGAAAGGCCTAGCCCAACTCGGCGGTCGCCAGATCGCGGCTTGTCCGAGGCGCCGATCGAGTGGGAAGATCGCTTTCCCGGTACCGTCTCAATTGGACCCACCCATGGCCATTCGCAGGGTTCTGGAAGAGCTGGAAGCGCGACTGGAGCCGGCGCCACAGGCTGTTTCCGGCAGCGGGTCCAAGGGCAAGCTGGAATTCAAGCGCTATGGTGACGGTCGTCAGCGCATGAAGATCACCTGCAAGGGGCTGGACGTGTCTGACGGCGCCGAATTGCAGCTCGTATCCGGAGACGCCATCATCGCGGTCCTGGAGGTGCGCAAAGGCCGGGCCGAAATCGATGAAGAGCGCGACGGCTCCGACACCGCCCCGGCGCTGGCCGCCGGCGACGTCGTCACGCTGTGCTACCAAGGCGTCCCCTTGCTCAGCGGCCAGCTTTACCTCGACTGATCCGAAATGGGCCAAAGGCCCTCCCCTAACGCGGCGACTTACTTTGCCTAGAGGCGTGACCCCTTGTGATGGTCGTAGGCCGCCTCGAGTTCGGAGCGCAAGAAAGCCCCGAAGTTGATCGCCTCGAAGGCGGCCGGGCGGTCCGCCGTCACGCAACAAGGCAGCGGGCTGATCTCCGTCGCGACGTTCGGATCGAAAAAGAACGGGCAGGAATAGCGCTCCTTGCCGGAGCGGTTGATCACGCGATGCGGGGTGGACTTCAACCTGCCGTTGCTCCAGTGATGCAGCATATCGCCGACATTGACGACGAAAGCGCCGGGGATGACCGGCACATCCACCCATGCGCCGGCGGGCGTCAGTACCTGGAGGCCACCCACCTCGTCCTGGGCGAGAATAGTCAGGCAGCCGAAATCGCTATGCGGCGCCGACCCGAAGGGGTCGCCGGGGCTGGCCGAGGGACCCGACGGTGAATGCAGCAGGCGCAGCCAGGTGGTCGGCCGCTCGAAGGCCGGCAGGAGCTCGGCGGGATCGGCCCCGAGCGCCATGGCCGCGAGGGCGATGAGTTGGCGGCCAAGGCCGCGGAGGGCGTCGTGATAGGCTGTGACGGCGTGCCGGAACCCCTCGAGGCCCGCCCATTGGTTGGGTCCGGCGAGATAGGCCCCGGCGGCAACGTCCGGCGAGTCCGGCCCGTCTTCGCGCATAATCATGAAGGAGTCCGATTGGTTCGGTTTCTTGACCTCGGCGAATCTGGAATTGACGTCCGTCGAGGTGTTGATCGGAATGTAGCCGCGATGCAGACGATTGAGCTCGACCGCCATCTTCTTGTTCATGGGCAGGGCATGAAAGCGATGAGAGGCGTCGAAGACCCGCCTGACCAGCGCCGGGGCGATCCCGTGATTGACGATGCATCCGAAGCCGGTCGTCCCGTAAGCGCGACGAAAGTCGTCGGCGAGCGCCACCAGCGCCGTCGCATCGCCGGCTGAAAGCGCCTGGGCGTCGAGAACCGGGATCTCCGTAAACTCCGACATGGCCTGGGCACCTATGGGACCGTGCGACTTTAATCGAAGAGTGCTCGGCGGACGCTAGCAGACGGCGCCGCGCGCGGCCATTCTCGTCGATCCCGTCTCTGACGCACTTTGGGCACCGCACCGCGCAATTCACCCGGGACGTATGGTTGTGCGGCGGTTGGCAAAGGTTTCGCCGCGATTGAGTTATACCAAGTCTTGATGATAATGACTCATAGGGACGACTTTTCAGAGCTTTCGGCTAGGAGCCCGATGCGCGGCGATGCGCGGCGATGCGGGGCATCGGAAGGGTCGGGCGACGCGGTCCGAAAGCTCTGAAAAGACGCAAAGGCTGTCGCCCCTGGGACGCGTCGGAGGGCGTCAGCAAGCCTTGGAGATGACCCGCATCGCCCCCGGATCGACCTGCGCCTTGCTTCCTACCCGACTTCCTACCCGACGCGGCCCAGGGGCGATCCCTATGGGTCATTATCATCAAGATTTGGTATTAATGCTATGGGACGCTTCCCCGGCGGGCATTGACCCGCCCCGATCTTCCCCGAGGAGCCCAGTTCATGCCCGCTATCGCCCTGGTCGTCGAAATCCAGACCCACCCGGGCCAACGCGACGCCTTCCTGGCGCGGCTGCGCCAGCATCGCGACAACGTGCTGGCCCACGAGCCGGGCTGCCAGCGCTTCGACATTCTGTTGGCCGAGGACGGAGCGGACGCCCTTGTCCTCTATGAGTGCTATCAGGACGATGACGCCCTCAAGGTCCACGACGCGGCGCCCTATTTCCAGGCCTACCGCGAGGATACGGCGGCGATGATCGCCTCGCGCCGGCGCATCCTCTGCCGGCCGGCAAACGACTGAACGAGCTCCCGCGGACGCCTATTCGCGGCGCCGAACCACATAACATTTTGTGAGTTTTTGTCTGTTAGGCTGGCGTTCCTTTGGAGTCGGAGGAACCTTCGCTCATGTGGGGTCAAGACTGGGGCCAAGACCGCAATGCCATCGCTGCGCAGGTGCCCAAGCCCCGCGTGGTTCAACATCGGGGCCGGCGCTATTCGATCCGTCTGGAAACGGCTTTCTGGAAGTCCCTCGAGTACCTCGCCGGGCGCCAGGGCGTCCGCCTGGGCCGCTACATCGCCGGTCTGGCGGCCTCCTACGCTGGCAACAACCTGTCGTCCTACCTGCGGGTCGTCTGCATGCTGGAGGCCGAACGGAGCGTTGCCGAGGCCATTCTGGATCCGACCCGCGACAGCCTTCTCACCCTGGTCCGCGATTGCCCGAGCCCGGGCATCATCGTGTCGCGCAACCGCACCATATTGGGGTACAACACGGCCTTTGCGCACTGGCTGGGGCCGGGCCCACGGGTGCTGGCGGGGAGCGAATTGACGGACATCTTGCAGGTGCGCACCTCCAGGCTCCTGAACGAGGTGTGGACCGACATGATCACGGGCGCCAAAGGCACGGTCAACGCGCACGTGCTGCGGGTCAGCCCCGGGCGAGTGAGCGCCGCCCAGGCAACCATCGTGCCTTTGCGCTCGGACGTCGGCGAAGGCTTTTACGCCGTCATGTGGCTGGAGGTGAAGCGGCCCACGGGCGCAGCCAAGCCCGAGAAAAGCGCCGGAAACCGCCGAATCTCATCGCCGGAGTCACATCCGCAATAGAAATTGGCGAAATCTAAGGGCGACGGTCGACCGGCGGCGCTTCGGCTCAAGCGCTCGACTGATACCAAATCTCGATGATAATCACCCATCTCATGGGGCGAAGCGGTCCGCCGGGTAGGCGCGGCATGCAGCGCGATGCGGGCGCATCGGGCAAGTGCCGCACCGCATGTCCTAGTTGGGCCCTCCGGCGGACCGCTTCGCCCCACCGAAGGCCGGGGTCTCTAGCCCTCTCACCGCCCCCTTCGGGTACATGGGGCGGGCGCCTTGTGGCGCCCCAAACCACGGCGCCACCCGCGCCTAGCGAGCGGGCTAGAGCCCCCGGTCAGATAGGTGATTATCATCGAGACTTGGTATTAAGCGCCGGTGGTTTCGTTGACGATGACGATATCCGTGTCGCTATAAAGCGTGAGGCCGTTGGCGAAGCTGTAATAGAACAGGCCCTCGACATCGAGCCCGCCGGCGCTGACATGCTCGTCGACCACGCCGCTGCCGGCCAGCGGCTCGTCGGTCACCAGGTTCACCGGCAGATTGTCGTCGGTCAGCATGACCACCGTCCCCTCCACGTCCGGCAACAGGTCCTCCAGGCTCAGCACCAGCGCCTCATCCGCACCAGAAGCGACGCTTCGCGAGAGTGTGGCGTCACTCGCCAAGTGCTCGAGAGCGGCGGGATCGACCACGACATCGGCCACCGCCGGGCCAATTAGGCCCTCGGTCCCAACATCCGGGTCATTTCTGACGTCGATCATCCGATGCATCACCCAAACAAACGCCCGCGCGCCAAGCCGACCACCGCAGCGAGACCGCCACGTAATTATGCCTCAAAATCGTGATTTTGCCTAGCCGTCCAGCCCAACGGGGCCGAGGCCCTCAGGACGGCCCTGGCAGCGGTCCGTCGGCCGGATAAATAGAGACGCCCCTGCCAGCTATGCGAGGGGCGCCCGTCAATCTTTAGTTTTGAGCTGGGTCCGAAAGAATTAATCCCCGAGCGTCAACCCTACGTCCTCCGCCCAGGATCTTTCTACAACCACGGATTGTTCCGGAGCCGGCACGCCCAAGCTTAGCAGCAACTGGCCGCCCAGGGCCAGAATTCGGTAGCTGGCCAGGATTTCGTTGATCTGCGACGTGACCAGCTGCCCCTTCGAGACGAACAGCTCGTTCTCCGCGTCCAGCACATCCAGCAGCGTGCGTTGGGCGACGTCAAACTGCTCACGATAGGCGTCTCGCGTCTCACGGCTGAATTCGACCGCGTCGGTCAGGTCTTCCACCTGTTGGCGGTTGCCCTCTAGAGCAAACCAGGAGTTGCGCATCTCCCGTTGCGCTTCAACCAGAGACGCGTAGCGGCGGTTCTTGGCTTCGTTCATGCGCGCAAGCGCTTCCTGGCGTGCCGCCTTGTCGATGCCGCCGCGGAAGATATTCCAGCGCAGCCGGACCATGAACTGGTTGTTGATTTCATAGTCACTGACGCCATCGGCATTGTCGGTATAGGCGGTCTGCGCCTCGAAATTGACCTGCGGATAGAAGGGCGATTCCGAGATTCCCACTTCCGCTTCGGCGCTCCGCACGTCGGCCTCGAAGATTTCCACAGTCGGGTTATCGTCGTTTACCCAACCTATCGCGTCGTTCAAGTTGGTCGGCAAGAGAGCCACGTCGAGCTCCGGCATCGACAGGTCGTCCGGAAACTGGCCGACCACACGGGTATAGAAGGCCTCGGCATCTCGAAGGTCGTTCAAGGTCTGCGTCAGAGTCGAGCGAGCTCGCGCCAGGCGCGACTCGCTCTGGGCCAGGTCGGCCCGGCTGCCGCCACCGCCGGCCAGCTGTTCGCCGATCGAATCGACGATTCCGATATGAATTCGAACGTTTTTATCGGACAGATTGACAAGCTCTCGCTGGCGCAGCACCTCGTGGTAGGAGCCCACCGTATCCAGCGCGAGAAATTCGGCGTTCTCGAACACACGGTTGGCCGCGGACTCAACGCGCGCCTTGTCCCGCGCAACCGTTTGTTCGGTCTCGAAACCGGTAAACAGCCGTTGGATCAGTGTGACCGAAGCCTCTTCCCTAGTCAGCCAGTCATCCTCCTTGTTCAGTTGGCGCCTCACGGGGCCGCTGTGCTGCTCCCGGCCGATGCCGGCTGCGCCATCGATCTGCGGTAGATAGAGGCCCCGCGCTTGGCGCAGTTCCTGGTCCACCGCTTCACGGTTGCTGGCCACGATGCCGATGTCCGGATTAGTCGCCAGGGAGATACGCACCGCGTCTTCCAGTGACGTCGCGTGCGCCGAGATGACGCCAGCTACCATAAAGACCGACCCAAGAAGCGAACTTCTCAGGCTGGTCCGAAACAATCTGCGAAACCCTTTCATTATTTCATGCCCCGTGGTTTGCGATCCAGCGCTAACTGCTGCAGCTAAGGATTTGCCACCACTGGCTCTTTACTCCGAAGCCGCAAAGCCTGTCAACGTGCCTACGGCGCTCTTCCAGCGCCATTCAGAGCTTGCCTCAGGATGTATGGCAATTATGCAACTATAGTGTTAACGAGGCACGCTTTAATCCTGATATGTGCGTTTTCCGACAGACAAGTTCGCCCTTGTTCCTCATTAGTGCCATCCTCTCCTGGGTAGATTTCTGCTCGTTCGATTGGCCTTTCTGAGCAACGATTTAAGGAAATTGTTACCGTCTGTTATCAATTTTGCGTTAATTCTCTTGAACGAAGCAGCGATATTCGCGGGTTCATAGTGTTTCTAGGTTAGGTCATCTGGGGGCCGAAGGCATAATGGCAGCGCGGATGGGGGCCAGGTCGAGATCTAGATCGGTGGCCCGAACGAGCCGACAGGCGGCACGAGATCCGGCGTGGTGCCGAAACTAAAGGCGGCACATTTGGGTGATACAACATGGCGGGGCATGACGATTTGAGCGGCGAGACGAAATTCCCGGCGGCGGGCCAGGAAGAGCGGCCCGGCACGGCAAAGGTTGGCGAAGCCTCGCCCGACCCGTCGCCCGACCCATCGCCCGACCCATCGCCCGACAGGACCCCGCCGGAACAAGTGCCGAACCCGTCCACACCGCTGAAGCAACTGAGCGACATAGGCGACCGTTTCGTTCGCGTGACAGACGGAAAGTCGGCACGGCCGAATCCCGGGTCGGAAGCAGCCGCAAACCCGCAGCGCGTGGCCAAGCCGGCCGCAGCGGCCAAACCCGAGCGCCGGCCGTCGGAACGGTCTACCGGGAAGCCGGCCATGGACCCGGCCACGCCAGCCGGGGCGTTCAAGGAGGAAGACCTGCTCGAGATCGAGCCGGACGGTCCGGAGAAGTCCGTCAAGGAATGGTCCATCGCGCCATCGCAGGTCGACTACGAGGACCCCTTGCTGACCTGTCTTTCACTGGCCGCCGGCCTGCTCGAGCGGCCGATTTCGCGCGAGGCTTTGAAGGCCGGCCTGCCCCATGCCTCGGAACAGTTTACGCCCGAGTTGGCCATCCGCGCCGCCGACCGCGCCGGACTGACCGCAAAGGTCATGCGCCGGCCCAAGCTGGACCAGATACTAGCGGTCTCGTTGCCATGCATTCTTCTGCTTAAAGCCAGCAATGCCTGTGTGCTCATCGGCTACCCCGATACCAACACAGCGGAAGTCGTCGTCGCGGAGGGCGGTGGCGCCCGCACCCTGCCGATTGACGAGCTGGAGGCGCAGTATACCGGTCACGCTATCTTCCTGCGCCCGGAGTTCAAGTTCGACGCCCGCGCTTCGGACATCCGCCTCTCCAATCCGCGCCGCTGGTTCTGGGGCACCCTGGCCCAGTTCTGGCCGATCTACAGCCACGTCTTGCTGGCGTCCATCATGATTAACGCCTTCGCGATCGCCAGTCCGCTCTTCATCATGAACGTCTATGACAGGGTGGTGCCGAACAACGCCGTTGAAACGCTCTGGGTGCTCGCGATTGGCGTGGCCACGGTGTTTACCTTCGAATTCATCATGCGCAACATGCGCACTTACTTCGTCGACGTCGCCGGCAAGAACGCGGACATCATCATAGCCAGCAAGCTGCTGGAAAGGGTGATGGCGATGCGCCTGGACCAGAAGCCGCCCTCGACCGGCGCACTCGCAAACAATCTGCGCGAGTTCGAATCGTTGCGCGAGTTCTTCACCTCGGGAACGATCGTGGCGATTGTCGATCTGCCCTTCATTTTCCTGTTCATCGGCGTCATCTGGCTGATCGCCGGTCCGATCGCCTTCATTCCGTTGACCGTCGTACCTGTGGTCATCCTGGTCGGCTGCATCCTGCAATTCCCCTTGCGCAGCGTGATCGAGCGTACGCTCAGGGAATCGAGCCAGAAACACGCGATCTTGGTGGAAACCATCGATGGCATCGAGACCATCAAGACCACCAGCGCCGAGGGCCGTGTTCAACGCACCTGGGAGCGCTTCGTCGGTCTGACCGCCGAATCCTCGGGCAAGGCGCGGTTTATCTCCGGCATCGCGACGACCTTCGCGCAACTCGCCATCCAGATGTCGACTGTGATGGTGGTGATATATGGCGTCTACATGATCGTCGATGGCGAGATCACAATCGGCGCCCTGATCGCAGCGACCATCCTCACCGGACGCTCCCTCGCGCCCTTGAGCGCCATCGCCGCCATGCTGACCCGTTTGCAGCAGTCTCGGGCCGCTCTCAAGGCCTTGGACACCATCATGAAGGTGCCGGTCGAACGACCGAGCGACAAGGCGTTCCTGCACCGGCCGACGCTCTCCGGCCAGATGCAGTTCGACAAGGTATCCTTCAAATACCCCTCTCAGGAGACCGCGGCCCTCGATCAGCTTTCGTTCAGCATAGAGCCGGGCGAGCGGGTCGGCGTTCTCGGCCGTATCGGATCGGGCAAGAGCACGATCGCGCGCCTGCTCATCGGGCTCTACGAACCGGCCGAGGGTGCTGTGCTGATGGATGGCACCGACATTCGTCAGATCGATCCGGCCGACCTGCGCCGCAATGTCGGCTATGTGGCGCAGGACAATTACCTCTTCTTCGGCTCGGTTCGCGACAACATCACCTTCGGCGCGCCGCACATGGACGATAAGAGCATCTTCCGGGCGGCGGCGTTGGCCGGCGTGACCGACTTTCTGCGCAACCATCCACACGGCTTCGATCTGCAGGTCGGCGAGCGCGGCATGTCCCTTTCAGGCGGCCAGCGTCAGGCCATTACCATCGCCCGGGCCATGCTGCTCGATCCGCCGATACTGGTCCTCGACGAGCCCACGAGCTGTATGGACAACTCCTCGGAAGCGGCCTTCAAGGCCCGCCTGATCGAAACCCTTGAGGACAAGACCCTGATCTTGATCACCCATCGCAGCTCACTCCTGAGCCTGGTGGACCGTCTGATCGTGGTCGAAAACGGCAAGGTGATGGCCGACGGCAAGAAGGAAGATGTGCTGGAAGCCTTGAAGAGGGGCCACATCCGCCGGGCCTCGTGACCGGCGCAAGTACTGGCTTGACAAGGCACTGGCATGACAAACACTCCAGGCGAAACCACATCTGAAGGCGCGAGGGTAATGCAAGATCCATGACCAGCGGTCTCTACGACAGCGAAGATCTCAGATACATGCCGGACCGCGAGGCCGCGGTGCGGCGGCGTGGCAGCCGGTTTGCCTATGCCCTGACGATCGTTACCTTCGTCTGCTTGGTCTGCCTTTTGACCTGGGCGCACTTCGCCGTGCTGGACGAAGTCACCCGCGGCGAGGGCACGGTTGTACCCTCCAGCAAGACCCAGATCATTCAGAACCTGGAAGGCGGCATCCTGGCCGAGATCCTGGTCCGGGAAGGCGATATCGTAGAGCCCAACCAAATTCTCGTGCGCATCGACAACACCGTGGCCCAGGCCAGCTTCCGCGACGCCAGATCCCAACGCTACTCGCTGCTGGCTTCGGTGACCCGCCTGAGGGCAGAACTCGAGGGCCGCGAGCTCGTCTTGCCGGATGAGGTGGTGCGGGAAGCCCCCTCCGCGGCCGCCGATCAGCAAGCCCTCTTCACTTTGCGCCGGAATCAGCTCGCCGCCCAGATCAGGGTGCTGGAATCGCAGACCTCCCAGCGCAAGCAGGAAATTGCCGAGATGGGCGCTCGGCGGAAGCAGTTGCAGAGCAATCTTAACCTCGCGAACCAGGAACTGGCGATCACACAGCCGCTTGTCAACAAAGGGGTCTTGCCGCGGCTTGATCTGATTCGCATCCAACGCCAGATCTCCGACCTGGACGGCGAGCTGAACACGGTGCGCCAAACCATTCCGCGGCTGGAGGCCGCCGCAGCGGAAGCCGAGCAGCGGATCGAAGAGCTGATCCTCACCAAAAAGACGGAAGTCTCCCGCGAACTGAACCAAGTCAAGGCGGAGCTCAAGTCGGTGACCGAGACGCTTTTCGCAGGCACCGACCGGGTAAAGCGGACGGAGGTGCGCTCGCTGGTGCGCGGCACCGTCAAGGAACTCAAGCACAATACGGTCGGCGGCGTGATCCGGCCGGGCGAGGATATCGTCGAGATCGTGCCGCTCGACGATACTCTACTGATCGAGGCCAAGATCCGGCCCGCCGATATCGCTTTCCTGCACCCGGGCCAGGTGGCCACCATCAAGATCTCCGCCTACGACTTCTCGATCTACGGCGGTCTCACCGCCGACCTCGAACGGATCAGCGCCGACACAATCCGGGACGAGGAAAACCAAGACGGCAAACGTTTTTACCGCGTTTATCTGCGAACCCAGACCAACGCCCTGCAATACCAGGGCGAGGAACTGCCGATCATTCCCGGCATGACCGCAAGCGTGGAAATCCTAACCGGTAAGAAGTCAGTGCTCGATTACCTGCTGAAGCCGATCCTCAAGGCCAGAAACCGGGCGCTACGCGAACGCTGAGACTCGCGTCCCCGTTCCCACCCCCTTTTCCAGTGTCTCCGTCGCCGGCGTTCCCGTCCCCTGGCGTCCCCGTCCTGCCGCCCGCCTCAGGACCATTTCGCAGCCTCTTGCCGGCTGCCGCCGACGAGGTCCGTCGCGCAGGTTGGTATTATTCCAAGTCTCGGTAATAAGCGATTAACCCTAACCGCCCTTCACCATATCCGGAAACCGTGGCTTAAAGCGGTTTTGAGATCCTGTCGGTTCCATCGCCGGGGCTGCGGCCACGGCAATTTTCTGACGAGGAACCGGCAGCGTGATCCAACGCGGCACCACCCAGTGCTTGACCTTGATCGTGTTCATCCTAGCGGCGTCGGCAGCCACCCGTCCCGCCGAGGCACAAACCCTGGCCGCAATTCTGACCGGCCAGCCCCAAGCGCGCGGCGTCCAAGCGTCCAGCCCTAAGGCGCCCGCGGGGAATGCCTTGTTCGGCACTCTGGAGATCACCAGCTCGTCCTTGCAGGCATTGCCGCAGTGGCGCCGGATTCTCGACGACATGGCCGAAGAATCCTCGGACATGGTCGAGTGCACGGCAGATTCGGCCAAATGCACCAGTCCCGCCTTGCGATCCTGGCGCGATCTGCAGCTGCAAGCGCAAAACCAGAGCCGCATGGATAAGCTGCATACTGTCAACAAGTTCTTCAATCGCTGGCCGTATAAATCGGATACCGAGTCCTTTGGCCGGCGGGAGTATTGGGCCTCGCCAACCACATTTATGTCGCGTTCCGGCGACTGCGAGGATTACGCGATCGCAAAATTCTTCGCGCTGCGCCAGTTGGGTTTTGACAAGGAAGAGTTGCGAATCGTCGTGCTCTACGACAGGATTCGCAATGTGGGTCATGCGATCCTTGCCGTCTATGACGGCAATGACATCTTGATCCTCGACAGCCTTTCGAATTTCATCACGGCACACACACGCTACCGCCACTACATTCCGCAGTATTCGATGAACGAGACCACCCGCTGGGCCCACGTCGACCAAAGCCGCGCCATTCCTCAGACCGCGTTGCGCGCAGCTGACAACTAAGCAGGATCCCAAGACCATGGCCGCCGCAGAAGAGGCCGACCTCTTCGCCTTCCTGTCCGAGGAGCCGCCGCCGCAATCCAAGCCCGCGGCGGCGCGGCGTACCCTGATGGCCGGGCTCTGTCTGCTTGCCTTGATCCTGGCCGCCGCCATAGTCATTCCCGCGCTGCTCGTCGCCGACAGGCGCACAACCCTCGAGTCGGAGCTGGACCAGCGTTTGCGCATTCTGGCGGAGAGCCGGGCCCAGGTGCTTGGTGCCTGGCTGGAGGGCAACAGCCGCGTGGCGGCACGGATTTCCGAAAGCGAACTGTTCCGCTTGTTCGTGACCGAGGTGGCCATGACGGGTGGAGATCTGTCGGAGGTGATTGCCAGGGCCCGGGACTCGGCCGGAAACTCAGTTCAGTCCGGCGAGGTAAATCCGCTGGTCCTGCAGCTGCCCTATATGAAACAGCTGCTCACCGACTTCGTTAGGGAGTCCGATTTCCTCTCCGCCTATCTGGTTGGTTCAAGAGGCGACGTTCTGATCAAGAGCAGCGGGGCCTCGCGCCTGTCCGGGCGAGGCAAGGAGATGGCGAAGAAGCTTTTCCAGGAAGCCACGATGCCAATTGGGCCGGTGCGGGCTGCCGCGTCCGGCCTAGTGGCTGACATCGTCCTGCCGATCTTTCCAGTTCAGAGTGAATCGGGCGGGGGGCGACCGGCCGCCGTCTTGTTGCTGACCACGCCGATCATGGGCAAGCTCGCCGAGGTTCTCTCCCCCGGTGCCCTCTCGCAGCCGGGCGAGCGATTGCGCCTGATTCAGCACGACGACGCTCTCGTCGAGATTGTGCCGGGCGAATCACCGCCGATGCGCGCGCTATCGGGAGCTTCCCCGATCGACGATGAAGGCGACATATCCTTTGCGCGGCGTACGGAAGTGGGCGGTGGCAAGCTGGTCTATTCGGCGGGCGCCGCCGTTCCCGGGACCCTTTGGTGGATCGTGCAGGAGGCCGAAACCGCCGCCGCGGAAGCGGATTACAGCGCCTTCAAGCGCTCGGTGATCGCCGTCGCGGCCCTCGTCGTCCTCAGCGTTGCCGTCGCTCTGGCCGCCATTTGGTGGCGCATGGCCGAAGGCCACAGCCGCAGCCAGGCGGAGCAATACCGCACTCTGGCCGGGCGCATCGAAAGGCAGCGCCGCCTGCTGGACTCGATCAACAGCACCATCGCCGACTACATCGGCCTGAAGGACCTTGACGGCAGCTATCGCTATGTCAACGCCGCCTTCGCCCGGGCGCTCGGCCGATCGGCGGAGCAGCTTACCGGTCAGAGCGACGCGGCCATATTCGGTTTGGAATCCGCTGACCGTCTCAAGCTCTCCGACGCCCAGGCGCTGGAGAAGGCTGACCCGGTGACCGGGGACTACGAGGTTGTCCTCGGCAACAAATCGCGCCAGCTACAAATATCCAAGGTCGCCTTTGCCGATGAAACCGGCAAGGTGAGCGGCATCGTCTCAGTGGCCCGCGACGTGACCGAGCTGGTCGAGGCGCGGCGGCGGCACGAACGCGCGATGTCGCAGATGGTAACCGCCCTGGTCCGCGCGGTTGAGCTCAGGGACCGCTATCTCGCCGGCCATTCCAAGCTAGTCGCGGAATTCGCCGCAGAAACCGCACGGCAACTAGGCGCTGAGCCGGAGGAGATCGCCACCGTGGAGATTGCCGCCAATCTATCGCAGATCGGCAAGCTTGCGGTTCCGCGCGCGATTCTCACCAAGACCGAGCGCCTGGACGAGGGCGAGATCGCCCTGATGCAGAGCCACATTGAGCATGCCGAACGCGCACTGAATGGCATAGAATTCGATCTGCCAATCCTCCAGACCATCCGCCAGATGCACGAAAGACTGGACGGCACCGGCTACCCCGACGGCCTGGCCGCTGGGGCAATCTCGCGTACTGGCCTCATTCTCGGTGCCTGCGATGTGTTCTGTGCCCGCATCGAGCCGCGCTCCTACCGGCGTGGCATCGATCCTCAGGCGGCGCTCGCAATTCTCCAGCAAAACGACAAGCGCTACGATCCTGAGGTCGTGTCCGCCCTCTGCACCGTCGTGCAGTCGGCGGTCGGGGAGAAGCTCATCGCCAGCGTCGACACCTCGTGAGACGGCCGCCGCAGCTCCGCCGGTTCCCGCAAGGCTGGTCCGCCAGCTGGCCCTATCCATGGCGCACCGCCCTGGCGGCGGCGCTTACGGCCTTCGTCTTGACCACCACCCCCACACCCGTCCAATCCGGCAGCCAAGCCGACGGGCGCGTCGTCGTGGAGGCCATGGAATATCCCTGGAGCGCCATCGGTCGCGTCAATGCCGGCGGGCGCGGCTATTGCACCGGCTTTCTGGTGGGACCGCGCCATGTCATGACCGCGGCGCACTGTCTCTACGACTTCACCGAAGGGCGCTGGCGCGGCGCCAACGAGCTCCATTTCGTGGCGGGCTATCAGCGCGACCAGTTCCTGATTCACTCCAAGGTGGCAGGTTACGAGGCCTCCGGCCGCTTCGACGTGGCCGCCCGCCGCAGCACAAACAACACGGTCTACGACTGGGCGCTCCTCACCCTGCAGGATCCAATCGGCCATTCAGCCGGCTGGTTGGGCTTGATGGCTTTGAACTCGGTCACGCTGCAGACTTTGATTTCCGGCCAGCGGCAAATACTGCAAGCTGGATATCGCAGCGGCCGTGCCCACGCAATGACGGTGAATCCCGGCTGCCAGGTGCTGCAGCGTTTCGCCGGCGGCCAAGGCCTGGTGCACGACTGCGCTGTCTATCATGGCGATTCGGGATCGCCGCTGCTGCTGTTCGCCGGCGACCAGGTGCACGTGATCGCCATGGAAGTCCACATGTTCAAGTTGGATGGCCGCCAGGTCGGCGCGGGCATCTCCATGACGGCATTCCGCGACGGCGCCGAGCCTCAGGCACGTCGCGCCCTCGAGCGGATCGGCCGCGTCTGGCAGAGCGGCCGCCCGCCCGGCGCCGGAAGCCCGGCGGCCGGGCTGCCGCGGGGCACGATCGACCAGTTGCTGACGCGGCTCGGCTACCTGACCGAAGGCAGCGCGGCCGGGCGCGGCGCGGCGATCAGGGCGTTCGAGGCAGACCGGGGATTGACCGTCACCGGCGCCCCCTCGCTCGCGCTCATGAACCAGTTGCTGATCGCCGCGCGGTGATCCGCCCGAGCGAAGGCTTTGCCCGTGGCGGTTGCCCCGCTAGACTCGCCCCCGGCTCGCGAGTCGCCCGCCCCCAGGGCACCAGGAGTTATCAGGCAAGGAGAGGCCCATGACCGAGATCTTCGCCGACGGCGTCAATTCCATTGCCATCAGCAACGGGGTTGCGCGCTTGGAACTGGTCCAGTTGCGCCGCAACACGGTCGGCGAGGCAAAGCTCGTGCCGCAACCGGTTGGAACCCTCTTCCTGCCGGTGGCCGGACTCCAGCAGATGCTCCAACAGCTGAACGAGGCCGTCCGCAGGGTCCAGGAACAGCAGGCCGAACAGGACAAGGTCATCACGACCGAAAGCGAAGCACAGGCGGCGGATGACGCCCTGACGAATCTGTAACGCGACTCGCGCCCGTTGAGCCGCGGAACAGGCTCGGTCCGACGCGGCCACAGGCCGCCCAGGGTCCGCTGGAGGCCCGCCAAGGATCTGCGCGAGGCCCCGAAGACGGCAAAGAAATGGGCGCGGCCTTTTGAGCCGCGCCCGGGTTTATTTGTGAATGCTATCCGCTCACATGTGGTCGACAACGACCTGTGAGTTGTTGTCCACGAGGTCTGCGATCGACGTCTGGGCGGCAAACGCGATATCCTCGAAGACGATCGAGCCTCCGTTCGTGAGGTTCACCTGAACATCGCCGGTGCCGTCATTGACGATGGAGGTGATCATGTCATCCACGTCTTGGATGTCGTCGCCAGCTCCGTCGACAACGTCGATAAACTTGAGAATGTCCTCGGAGCCGGTAAAGTCGGTGATCGTATCATCGCCGTCATCAACTCCCACATTGAACACGAAGATATCCGCCTCGCCGCCACCGGTGAGGGTGTCATTACCGAGGCCGCCGACGAGGATCTCTGCATCGCCGTTGCTCTCCAGGGTATCGTTACCCGACGTCCCGTTCAGCTGCGGCAACAACGTGACCGCGAGTGAACCGCTGTTGGTGTCGCCGTCGCTGTCGGTCACCTCCAGATCGAAAGACAGGTCGATCGGGTCGCCGGACTGCTGGATGCCGATCAAGAAGTTGTCCAGCGCGATTCCCAGGTTGGTGCCACCCGACGTGACGTTCTGGATCTCCATCTGGGTAAAGCCGTCATCCGTCGAGACGAAAACCTGGTCCAGCTCGAACAAGCCGTCGATCTTCACCGATCCGTCAGCGTTGAACGTGACCGTGATCCCGTCCTGCGTCCCATCCGCCAGGAAAGCGTACTCGTCGGCACCTCTCTCGATCCTGACGGTTGTGATATCGTCTTGCTCGGCGGGATCGCCCCCCAAGACACTTGGATCCGCGTCAATGGCGCCCCCCTGCGGATCGTCGTCCTCGTCATAGACCCGCACAAGGACCGACCGCGAGATCGCGTCGTTGGACTGCAGCTGGTTCAGTCGGAAGCCGGCATTGTTTACCACATAGTGCTGGGTGTAGCTGAGCGTGCTGATGTCGTCGGGATCGCCGGTCACGTTCTTGACGTAGTCGAGCCGGATGATCTCGCCATCCGCCGGCGTATCGTCGTTGTTCAGCCACTGGTCACCGGTGCCGATATCATCGCTGTCGGTGTTGATCGTGCTGGTGCCCGGAACCGTTGAAGTAATCAGCAAGTCTTGCGGCGCACTCGGGTCGTTCGAGGAATCCAACGGGAAGAACACATTGTTGTTGCCGTTGATGCCCGAAAAGTCGTCGAAGGCGAGCGCTTCGCCGTTGTCGATCATGCCGAACAGCTGGACGGTGTAAGTATCCAGGCTTTCGTCGCCGGCGTCCGGGTCGAGGTCGATCTGCAGGATCAGGGAACCCGCGCCATCATCGATCACGCCGTTATCGTTCAGGTCCAAGAAGCCCTGAAGCATGGTGCTGTCGAAGCCGGTCAGCAGGATCTCGTGTCCGCCGGAGGTCAGCACCTCTGCCGGATCGCCGTCGATGGAGCCACGAAGCTTGTTGTCGAGCTCGTTGTTGACGAACACGACATCGGCATCGGATCCGCGGTCGGCGCCGACGTTCTCGAAGAAGTTGAGCTGTTCCGTCGCCGCATCGCCACCTTGGTGGTTCCCGAGCAGCGCGGAGGCCGCCGTGACAACTTCCGGCGCGTCGTCCTCGATGGTGACCGACAGCGAAGTGCTGTCGGACTTGCCGTTGCCGTCGCTGACCGTCACCGGGACCGAGAAGGTCAGATCGTCCTCCTCCGTGATGTCCGGATGGTCGATCGGGCCATCAAGGTCGACCAACAGGTTGCCCGAGCCGTCAACCGTGATGGTGATGATGGTCGTCAGCCCAACCGAGCCGACCAGCGTGCCCGTCCCCGCGCCCGACCAGCTCACCGGCTGGCCGTCCGAGCTCAACACCGCTCCGGGATCGCCCAGCGTGTAGGCGAGCGTGTCGCCGTCCGGGTCCGTCGCCGCCGCGCCGCTCGTGTCGGTATCCGAGTTGGTCGTGTCCAGATCGCCCGCCGTGTCCGGGTTGGCGTCCGCAAGACCCTCCTCCGAAACACGCACCGCCGCCGGGTCCGCGATCGTCGGACCGTCGTTGCTGCCGTTGATGGTGATCGTCAGCGTCGTCGTCGCGCTGTCCCCGTCGCCGTCCGTAATCGTGTAGGTGAACACGTCGGTCAGCGACTGACCCGACGTCAGCGCCACCACGGCCAGGTCCGCGTCGTTCAGGTCGTAGCTGTAGGTCCCGTCCGTTCCGACCGTCAGCGTGCCGTGACCGCCCGCCACCGTGCCGCCGGCCTCGCCCTGCCACGAAATCCCGGTGAAACCGTCCGCGCCGAGCATATCCGCGACATCGCCGGCGGCAACGCCGCCGTCGACAACGTCGCCGTTGATGACCGGCGCCGGCATCGCCGCCACCGCGCCGTGCGCCACCATGCCCGCCGTCACGCTGTTGGCATCCGCGTTGGCAATCGGCGCGTCGTCCTCGATGTCCACCGTAATCGTCGCGCTGGTGGAATCGCCATCGGTCGACTTGACGATGTAGTCAATAGTCAGTTCGTTGCCAGCGCCAAGACCTTCGTCAGCCAGCGCCGGGTTCGGATGCTCCACCGCTTCGTACTGCACATACGTCAACTCTCCCGTGGCACTGTTCATGTGCAGCGAGAAGACCGCCTCGCCGGTGCCGGCGACCCCAAGGACCAGGGTGTCGCTGACGACCTGGAAGGAAACCGGCGAATCGTCGTCGGAGGTCGAGAGGCCCGTTGGCGCACCGTCGAGAGCGGCGGTATCGAAGACGATCTCGTCCAAGATATCGCCCTGCAGGTCAAAACCGACCGTTGTCTGGACGCCGCCGATGGCCGTCAGGTCGCTGCCAAAGGCGCCTTCGGCCGCCAGCACCTGCGGTGCCACCGTGGCCGGCGAGACATCGTCCGCGTCGCCGTCCTCACCCGCCGTTTCGTCGTGTACCAGCGTTTCGTTTCTGGCCGTGGGGGCGTTCCCGTCCTTCACCGCGATGGAGAGCGTCGCCGGATCGCTGTCGCCGTCGCCGTCCTCCAGCTCATAAACGAAGTCCTCTTCCGGATCGCCCTCGGTGTTGTCGACGTTAGCCGGCGGCGTGTAGCTGTAGTCGCCTACCGTCGAACCGGTCAGATCAACCGCGAAGGTGCCACCTAAAGCGCTGTCGAAAGTCAGCGTGGCGCCACCGAAGGTGTAGTCGACGCCGAGCGTTAGGCCGCCGTCGTTGGTCACCGTCGTCCCATCGGCACTGAGCGTGAAGGTGACGCCGCCATGGGAGATCGAGCGGATGACGCCAACGTCGTCCACGCCGGGATCGTCATCGTCCAGCGTGCCGTCGTTGGGGCTGGGATCGGTATCGACCCCGGTGATCACATTGCCGGTGGTGGCCGCGCCGCCTTCGACGGCCATGTCCATATCGTCATCGGCAAGGGGGGCGTCGTCGGCAAAACGCACCAACTGTCCGATATCGATCGACTGGGAATTGCTGTCACCGTCACCGTCCGTAACCGTCACGACCGCCTGCAGTGCAGAGGCATCCGGCGCCACCTGATCGTTCGGGTCTCCGCCGTCGTCATGGAACAGTGCCAGGTACTGCACGATGCTCACGACACCGGACTCGGGGTCGATCGCGATCGCGAAAGCTGCCTCGCCGTCATTCTCGCCGCCGGACACGCGGCCGACCACTAGGTTGCCTTCCTTGAAGAACTCGATCGAATCGCCGGCCGTCGTGGTGATGCCGGACGCCGTGCCGTCGGTCACGCTGAGCGAGAAACTGGTGGTCGCGCCCTCTTCGTCTTCGCCGGGCAGACTGTTCGATACGACCAGGCCACCGATGGCTTGCGCATATCCGGTGAACTGGGTGCCGGCGTTCGCCACACCGCCGAAGATCGCCGAGAGATCGGCGACATCGTCGCTCTGCAGGTCCAGCGATTCGTCACCGACCACGATCAC
>PVMK01126861.1_pt1 | contig 19465 bp, 13 predicted proteins | sample 1853481 | NCBI WGS metagenome assembly PVMK01 (sample SAMN08533507, study PRJNA380276) | Marine sediment metagenome, whole genome shotgun sequencing project. | reverse complement strand
GCAACTCGATTACGGTCCCCAGCCGGTAACCAGCAGCGAGGGTGTCAACCCCTCGGTGCCCGAACAGGCTGCCGTGGTAGATTCGTCAAACATAGTCGATTTGCCCGACCAGGCGGATGGCCTGGCAGTTGATGCCACCGCTACGCTGGAAACTACCGCATCTATTGCGCCCGAAAGCCTGGTTACGGTGGAAACTGATGTGGTGACCGCTGTTATCGATAGCAGGGGCGGTGTTATTCGTTCGCTAAAATTAAAAAAATACCCGGTCTCTCTCGATCAACCCGAGCTGGGGCTGGAAATAGTCCACAGCGATGCAGAGTCGCTTCACGTCATACAAAGCGGTCTCAGAAATCGTAGCAACACGGCACCCACTCACCACAGTGTTTACCAAACTGCGAAATCGCAATATAGGCTGCAGGATGGGGATGATCGCATCATAGTGCCACTGGTATGGGAACAGGATGGCATCAAAGTCATCAAGACCTATGAATTCAAAAGGGGTGATTATCTGATTGAAGTCAATCACCGGGTCGAAAACAATACGAACCAGGACTGGCAAGGCAGCCAATACCGTCAAATTCAGCGCACGCGGCCGTTAAGCGAATCAAGAATACTGATTACCTATACCGGCGCTGTGTATTACAACGAGGAAGTTAAGTACGAGAAAGTAGATTTTGACGACATGGAAGATGGCCAGCTAAAGCTGAATTTTCAGGGCGGCTGGATAGCCATGTTGCAACATTATTTTCTATCGGCCTGGATTCCACCCCAGGACGGCACGAACCTGGCCTATTCAATTGCCAATATCAGCAGACAACCGGCCACCTATACGATCGGGATGAGATCAGAAAATAAACTGGTTTCGCCGGGAAGCAGCACGGAATTCACCAGCCAGCTATTTGTCGGCCCTAAACTGGTAAAACGACTGGAAGAAATTGCGCCGGGTCTCGAGCTAACCGTCGACTACGGTGTGCTGACCTTCCTGTCAAAACCCCTGTACTGGTTACTATCGCTTTATCACAGTTACGTCGGCAACTGGGGACTGGCAATTATATTGCTGACCCTGACGATCAAGGCGGTTTTTTACAAGTTGTCGGAAACCAGTTATCGCTCGATGGCAAAAATGCGCAAAGTGGGTCCCCGGCTTAAAACACTAAAAGAACGCTATGGCAGTGATAAGAAGAGAATGAATGCGGCGATGATGGAGCTGTATAAAACTGAGAAAATCAACCCGATGGGCGGTTGTCTGCCGATATTGGTACAAATTCCGGTATTTATAGCCCTCTACTGGGCCCTGCTCGAGACAGTCGATTTGCGCCAGGCGCCATTTATTTTCTGGATCCGGGATTTATCAGTAATGGACCCATTTTATGTCCTGCCAATAATCATGGGTATCAGCATGGTGATACAGCAAAAACTGAATCCCACGCCTCCCGATCCAATACAGGCAAAGGTGATGATGGCCCTGCCCTTTGTTTTTACCTTTTTCTTCGCCTTCTTCCCTTCCGGCCTCGTGCTTTACTGGGTAGTCAACAATATCCTGTCGATTGCTCAGCAGTGGGTAATCACCAAGCGCATAGATGCCGGGGGCTCCTGACGGGCCAGGCATACGGAACCATGCCAGGCGGCGATACCATTGCAGCAATTGCGACCCCTCCGGGAATTGGCGGCATAGGCATCGTGCGAATCTCGGGCCCGCAGGCGCTTAACATTGGTAATACCCTGATCGCGGGCAAGCTGCAAAAAAACCACGTCCGATTCAGAAAATTTTTAGATGCCACCGGCCAGACCCTCGATCACGGGCTCTGTTTTTATTGCCAGGCACCCCACTCATTCAGCGGCGAAGATGTAGTCGAAATACAGGGTCACGGTGGTCCGGTCCTTCTCGATATGCTACTCGAACGCGTGTGCGAACTTGGCGCCAGGTTGGCGCGGGCAGGCGAGTTTTCGGAAAGAGCTTTTTTGAATGGCAAGATTGATCTGGCACAGGCGGAGGCGATAGCCGACCTGATTGAATCCGGTAGCCGTGCCGCTGCAAAGGCAGCGATGCGCTCGCTTGAGGGGCAATTTTCAACGCAAATCCACGAGCTGGTCGATGATATAATTAACTTACGCGCCTATATCGAAGCCGCGCTGGATTTTGCCGAGGAGGAAATCGATTTTCTTGCCGATAGCTCGGTTGCAGAGCAACTCCAGTCAAGTCTGGATAAACTGCAGAAAATTATCAAGCAGGCAGAAGATGGGCGGTTGTTAAACGAGGGGTTGACGATTGCAATAGCCGGCTTACCCAATGCGGGCAAATCAAGTCTGCTCAATTATCTGGCCGGATATGAAGCCGCCATCGTCACCGATATCGCCGGCACCACGCGCGATGTGGTGCGTGAACATGTTTCCCTGAATGGAATTCCGCTACGTATTCACGATACCGCCGGTCTCCAGGACTCGGACAACCCGGTAGAGAAAGAAGGTGTCAAAAGAGCCTGGCAGGAGATTGCCAGGGCTGACAAGGTATTGCTTCTGGTCGATGCCAGTGTCGGCATGACAAAAGCCGATGAAAGTATAGCCAGGCGGCTCGAACCGAACGGCCCTAGCCTGATTTATAGTAAGTCCGATCTGGTAAACGAAAGTAGCTCTAAGAATGCCGAGGCTCTCTATATTTCAACCGTGAGCGGTGAGGGAATGGAAGCGTTAAAACACCTTATCCTCGGTAATTTCCATGATTACAACCAGGACAGTAAAACTATCATGGCCCGCCGCCGCCATGTCGATGCCTTGCTCCACGCACGCGATAGTTTGCAACAGGCGGGTCAGGTATTCGCCGACACCAGTTCGGCCGAACTGGTGGCCGAAGACCTGCGAATTGCGCAGCTGTGTTTGAACGAGATAACCGGGGAATTCACCCCGGACAATTTACTCGGAAGAATTTTTTCCACCTTTTGTATCGGCAAATAAGTCATATTGATGCCTCGGATGGTCCCGGCGCAGCAGGAGCATGTCGCGAAATTCATCAGGATCCTTGAGGAACGTCAGTTCGCCGTAGAGTGGAAATTTCATATCATTGAGTCGCGATAACCAGAAACGCAAGGCGCCGACACGAAGCATTAGATTGAGCGCCTTGAGCTCTCGGTCCTGCAGCGGGCGAACCCGGTGATAAGCCCGTAATAGCGAATCTGTGCGCGCTGGATCCAGTTCGCCATTGGTAAATATGCACCAGTCATTCATGATCACCGCCAGATCGTAAATCAAGGTGCCGTAACAGGCGTAGTCGAAATCTATAATGCCACCCAGTCGATCACCGTCAAACAACACATTGTCGTGGAATATATCGGCGTGAATTGATCCCTGAGGCAAACTGGTGAACGGATATTGAAGATAAGTATCTATCTCCTGGTGCAGTAATATGCGCTCCGAACGATTCAGCACCGGGTCCAGTTTTTTCGCTATCACCACGTACCAGTCAAGCCCGCAGGGGTTGTTTCGTTTTGCTGCATAGTCACTACCGGCGAGATGAAATCGCGCCAGCTCCGCGCCGATAATTGCACAGTGGCGGCTTGAAACTGATTGGCAGACCTGACCCGGGACACGCTCAATAATTGCGGCCGAGCGTTGGTTCAGACTTGAGTATAAGCGATCCCCGTTGTCAGTCACCGGTGCGGCACAGGCAATATTCTTATTCGCCAGGTGATGCTGTAGTCCCAGAATATAGTCGAGAGCAGGCTCGCCATGATGCTCGTACAGGGTTAGTATGAAATCACCGGCGGTGGTTTCAATGGCGTAGTTGGTATTGGTTATACCGGCAGTGATTCCCTGGTGATGGATTAAACTGCCGATATTATATCGACACAAAAAAGCTTCGAGCTGTTTAACATCAACGCTGGTAAAAACGGACATTAGCTTATCAACAGGTGAGTCATTAGCATGAATTCCACCCCGTCAAAACCGGAACCAGTGAAGCCTGTGATATTATCCTGCATCTAATTCGAACAACATTGTGTAAAGCGCGAATTGTAGCCCAACAAGATGAATCAGGAGAATCGAAAAAAACTGGTACTGATCGACGGTAGTTCTTACCTGTTCCGGGCCTATCATGGCCTACCCCCATTGAGCCATAACCGGCACCCGACCGGTGCGATCTACGGTGTATTAAATATGCTGCGTAAGTTGATCGCCGACGAAGCACCGGACAATATTGCAGTCGTTTTCGACGCCAAGGGTAAAACCTTCCGTAATGATATCTATAGCGAGTACAAGGCCAACCGGCCACCGATGCCGGACGATTTACGGGTGCAAATTGAGCCTTTGCACCGAATTATTGAAGCGCTCGGTCTGCCCCTGGTGGTGATCGATGACGTTGAAGCCGACGATGTCATCGGTACCTTCAGTGTCGAAGCATCCCGCAAGGGATACAGTGTATTGATATCGACAGGCGATAAAGACATGGCACAACTGGTCAATGCCGATGTGCGCTTAATCAATACCATGACTAGTCAAATCCTGACCGAAACCAGTGTGCCAGAGAAGTTCCAGGTTAGCCCGGGCCAGATTATCGATTACCTGGCACTGATGGGTGATACCTCGGACAATATTCCCGGCGTACCGAAAGTCGGCCCCAAGACCGCCAGCAAATGGCTGGCAGAATACGGTAGCCTGCAAGGTGTAATGGATCACGCGCAGGACATAAAAGGCAAGGTCGGCGAATATCTACGCGAATCGCTCGAATTTCTACCCATGTCATACCAGCTGGCGACGATCAAACTGGACTGTGATACCGGTATAGAAATTGAAGACCTGGTGCAGGGCAATACCGATACTGCGGCGCTTGCGGAGTATTACGAGCAATTTGGCTTTAATCGCTGGCTGGACGAACTCGATACAGGTTCCGGTGTCACGCAGCAGGTCGAGAGATTACCGGCTGGCGAGTACGAATGTGTTCTCAGCGAGAAAGCCTTTGAACGCTGGCTGGATCAACTGAGAAAGGCCACCCGGTTTGCGGTGGATACGGAAACCACCAGCCTGGATTATATGCAAGCCGAGCTGGTCGGTATTTCACTGTGCGTCGAGGTCGGCAAGGCCTGTTACATTCCCCTCGCCCATCGTTACCCGGATGCACCGCGGCAACTCGATAAAAAAAGCGTGCTGAATGCGTTAAAAGCAATTTTGGAAAATCCCGATATCGGCAAGGTCGGGCAGAACATCAAGTATGATGCGCATATTTTTACCGGTGAGGGCATCCACCTGCAGGGCATGGTCGACGATACCATGTTGCAGTCCTATATCCTCAATTCAACCGCCAGCCGACACAACATGGATGCACTGGCATTTTATTACCTCGGTCGCGATACCATCCATTATGAGGAAGTGGCGGGCAAGGGCGCCAAACAGATCGGGTTCGACCAGGTCGATCTATCAAAAGCCAGTGATTATGCCGCCGAAGATGCTGATATTACGCTTCAACTGGATGAATGCCTGCGACAGCGCCTGCAACAGGAGAGCCGACTCAACTCGGTATACAGGGATATCGAAATGCCGTTGCTCGAGGTATTGCTCAAACTCGAACAAAATGGCGTGTTGATCGACCAGTCGATGCTGCAACAACAGGGTACTGAGGTTGACCGCCAGTTAAGTGATATCGAAACCAGTGTCTTTGAGCAGGCGGGTGAGGCATTCAATTTAAGCTCGCCCAAACAAATCCAGGCAATTTTATATGACAAACTTGCGTTGCCGGTATTACGTAAGACCCCCAAAGGTGCGCCCTCCACCGCGGAAGATGTGCTCGAAGAACTGGCAAATGAATACGATATTCCCCGGCTGATACTCGAACACCGGGGTTTAAACAAGCTGAAAACAACCTATATCGACAAGCTCCCGAATGAGATCAACCCGAACACCGGGCGGGTTCATACCTCGTATCAACAGGCCGTCGCCGCAACCGGGCGACTTTCCTCAACCAACCCGAACTTGCAAAACATTCCCATTCGAACCGCGCAGGGGCGGCGCATCCGCGAGGCGTTTATCGCGCAACCCGGAAAACGAATTCTGGCCCTCGATTACTCGCAAATTGAACTTCGAATCATGGCGCATTTATCCGCTGATGAATCCCTGCTCGAGGCATTTGAACAGGGGCTCGATGTACACCGTGCCACAGCAGCCGAGGTATTTGGCAGCAAGCTGGATGCAGTGAGCGATGAACAGCGGCGAGCTGCGAAAGCGATCAACTTTGGATTAATTTACGGCATGTCAGCATTTGGCCTGGGTAAACAGCTGAACATCGGGCGAAACGAGGCACAACAATACGTCGACACCTACTTTGAACGCTATCCGGGAGTGCGGCGCTATATGGAAGAAACCAAAACCCTGGCACGCGAGCAGGGTTACGTGGAAACAGTTTACGGTCGTCGCCTGCACCTGCCCGATATTAATGCTCGAAACGCAGTACAGCGCCAGTATGCCGAACGCACGGCGATCAATGCACCGATGCAGGGGACTGCGGCCGATATTATAAAACGTGCGATGATTACCGTGCATCGCTGGTTAATCGAAGATGGCGACCGGACAAAAATGATTATGCAGGTTCATGACGAGCTGGTATTCGAGCTGGATGCGGCCGATGTCGAGCGGTCAACGCAGGAAATTGGACGACTCATGGTCGAAGCCGCCGATCTTTCGGTAGCGCTCGAGGTCGATGCAGGTGTCGGCCTTAACTGGAACGAGGCGCACTAGAAGTCATTCAATCTGGCACCGAATTCTACCCCCCGGGTGCAACTACTGATCGCGCTCGTATCAGGCAATATTTGTCCCGGGCGAAGGAACTTTTATGCTCAGATGAAAGTCTATTGTATAGCGCTATAGCCCAGCGCTGCAGTCCGTTCTCCCTCCTATGAGCGGACGCTGATCCGGAAACCCCATCCGGGTCATGGATTAATCCCCGGTAGTTTACTGCCGGGGATTTTTTTGTCATTGATCAAACTATTGGTTGGGCTAGCCAGGAAATCGATAGCGGTGTTGATGAATAGACTGACTCATTCAAATTCAAGCCATTCGCCGCACCGCTGTTCAAGTTGATCCAGGCCCTGTCGATTCCGGCTAGACAGGCTGGAGACCGTGTGTTGGTCGTGACTGAGCTGGTCCCGGGCTTTAAGTACTTCGGCTTTCACGGCCGATCGGGATAGTTTATCGGACTTGGTTAGCAGGATATGAAGCGCCAGTTGAGATCCCACCATTTCGATCAGGTCCCAGTCGAGCGTACCGATGCCACGGCGGATGTCGACGACTATGATGAGTCCTTTCAGGGAATCGCGTTGCAGCAGGTAGCCAGACAAGGCACGGCCCCAGTGGCTACGCAACTCTTTAGGCACTTTGGCGAATCCATAACCGGGTAAATCGACCAGTTTTCGTGTCTCGTCGAGTGCAAAAAAATTGATTAGCTGGGTGCGACCGGGTTTTTTGCTGGTTTTGCATAAACCCTTTTGTCGTGTCAGGCAATTAATCGCAGTCGACTTACCCGAGTTGGAGCGACCGGCAAAGGCGACCTCCAGGCCGACGTCGGGTAGCAGTTGCGATAAGTCGAACGCACTGGTTACAAACCGGGCTTGCTGGAAAGATATGGCCATCTACCTCTATTCCTAACTCATGTTGAACGAACTGCTCGTGTATGATATACATTCTCGCCCAAAAATCCCTTAACCGATTTAGTACTGTGGAGATATGATGAAGTCAAGCTGCATTGGAGCCATCCTGATAGGTTTATCAAGCCTGGTATCGTTCAACCTGGTCGCTGCCGATAGCGCCGCAGGCAAATCGAAGAGTGCCGTATGTGCCGGTTGCCACGGAGCCGACGGCAATAGTGCCAATGGGGTCTGGCCGATTTTGGCGGGCCAGCATGCTTCATATCTGGAGAAACAGTTGAAAAATTTTAAATCGGCTGAACGCGTCGATCCTGTCATGCAGGGCATGGCAGTCGCGCTCAACGAGGTAGATATTCAGGATATTGCTGCCTACTATGAGAGCCAAAAGAGCAAACCCGTTGCATTTGACAAAGCCCTGGTGGCGCACGGAGAAAGTATTTATCGGGGCGGTATTACCGAAATTTCGGTTGCTGCCTGCATGGCGTGTCATGGCCCGGATGGCGGCGGAAATGGACCGGCGAGTTATCCATCACTGAAGGGGCAACACTCCGATTACCTGGTGGCGCAGTTGAAAAAATTCAGGGCCGGTACTCGTGCCAATGATGCCTCTAGCATAATGCGCAGCCTGGCCGCACGCATGTCGGATGAAGAAATATTGGCGGTTGCTGCTTATATTTCTGCTATCCAGTAAAGTGCTTCTTATGGGTGTCCTGGTGGGTTAACGGATTCAGACGCGGTTAAGGCCGGACGCGTTATTCTTAATTTTCCTGCTTCGATTAATTTCTGAGAAGTTAAACTATGGGCAGCAAAGCCTGTCATTAATCAACGTATAATTCTATTTCATCGTTTTCCAAGAGGTAATGCTAATGCTAAAAAAACGGATCTTCGTGCTGATAACCTGTCTCCTGCTGGCAACACCAGCCGTCGCTCAGCAGGCTTTTATAGACGGTGTCGATTATCAGCGCATCGACCCGGCGGTAAAGACCTCCGACCCGGGCAAGGTAGTAGTGACCGAGGTATTCTGGTATGGCTGCCCCCATTGTTTTCGCTTCGAGCCCTATGTCGAGAAGTGGGCCGGGAGCTTGCCCGAATCGGTTGTTTTCGAACAGATGCCATCGGCGCTCAACCCACGCTGGATCGAGCATGCGCGTACATTTTATGCGATGAAACTGATGGGTGTGCAGGAACAATTACATGGCGAATTATTTAATGCAATTCACTTGAAACGCCAGAGACTTAATAATCTCGACAGTATTGCTAAATTCGTAGCCGAGCAGGGATTTGACGAACAACTTTTCCGTCAATACTACACATCCTTTGCGGTGGACTCCCAGATTCGTAAAAATAACAAGATCGAACAGCGCTATGGTCACAGCGGAGTTCCAGCCGTGATTGTGAATGGAAAATACCTCACCGGCGCTGCAATGGCGGGAAGCAATGAACGCCTGATCAGGATAATCGATTTTTTAGTTGCAGGAGAATCAAAAGGCTAGCCCGCGAAAACGCTCAAAATTAATGTCAAACCAAATGTTTATATTTTAAGTTATTGATTTAGCGAATACCGGCATATTTCAAAGGTTATGAGTGTACCCAGTAGATACCGCTAGTCTAGCCGACAGATTGTTCTTTGCCATTGGTAACCCAAATAGAATCAGTGTAGGCAGATATTATCACATGCTAAACTCGATTTTGTTGGCTGTTAGATATTACCCATAGCTGATTACGAGATAGAATAATCTCTGTCATATTTTTGATTTTCAAAAGGCTGAATTTTGTCCCTCAACACCCTTGAGCAACATGGTTGGTACCAACTCGAGGCAAACGATGTTTGCCAAAAGCTGGGTGTCGACCCGCGCAGAGGCCTTGATGGTCATGCTTCGCAACTTCGCCTGGAGGAATATGGCCCTAACGAGATAGAGCGCAAGTCTGCCAGACCCATGTGGAAGCGCTTCCTAGATCAATTTCGAAATTTCATGATCATCGTGCTGTTGGCGGCAGCACTGGTTGCGGGGAATTCTCGGGGAGGTTGCGGACACCATTGCCATAATCTGTATCGTTCTTCTGAATGCTGTTTTTGGTTTTGTACAGGAATATCGGGCAGAACAGGCGCTCGAAGCATTACAAAATATGCTGACCCCGGTGTCGACAGTACTCCGCAATGGTGTCCAACGGGAGTGCGAGGCCAGGGATATCGTTCCCGGGGATATTGTATCTTTGTCTGCCGGACAACGCGTTACTGCAGATATTCGTCTGCTGAAAAGCGCAGATATAGGGATTGAAGAAGCGGCCCTGACAGGAGAATCCATACCTGTCAGCAAGCGTACGGCCGTGGTCAGTGGTGATGATATCGCGTTGGGAGACCAGGAAAACATGGCCTTTAGTGGCACCCTGGTGACTCGGGGTCATGGTATGGGTGTGGTCGTTGCAACCGGTATGAACACAGAGCTTGGTCGTATAGCTGGGTTACTGGGCACGGGAGGGCTACCGGGAACTCCGCTACAAAAGCGACTGGAGTTATTTGGTAAGCGACTGGCAATTGCAATATTGGTGATCTGTTTGTTGATTTTCATCGGTGGTGTACTGCGTGGTGAGGAGGTCCTGCTGATGTTGCTTACGGCGGTCAGTCTGGCTGTTGCCGCCGTACCCGAAGCGTTGCCGGCAGTGGTTACGATATCGCTCGCGCTTGGTGCACGCAGAATGGTCAGGCAAAACGCCCTGGTGAGGCGGTTGCCTTCGGTAGAGACGCTCGGGTCTGTGACGTACATTTGCTCCGATAAAACAGGCACGCTGACGGAAAACCGGATGCACGCGGAGCGTTTCTATACCGCTGGGGTTCTGCTTGATCGACTACCCGAAGATCCAGGTGCTCAATGGAGAGACCTCGTTGCAAATATGCAGCTGAATGTTGATGCGTCCATTGATGATTCGGGAAATGCCATTGGTGATCCTACAGAAGTGGCACTACTCGTGGCAGCCCGGAAGCGGGACGATGCGGATCATACGGTGGCGGAATTCTCAAAGCGGCAGGCGGAGTGGCCATTTGACTCGACCCGGAAGTGTATGACGACGGCATACGAGGTAGATGGGCAATGGCTAACTCTTTCCAAGGGTGCACCTGAAGTGGTTATCGAGGCATGCCGCGACCAGCTTTGCCAGGAAGGTCTTGGGCCGATAGACACTGCAGCCCTGAATAACGAGGCCATTGAGCTGGCAAATAGCGGTTATCGGGTACTTGCCTTTGCACAAAAACACCATGCTTCATCACCGGTGGGTCTCGATGCAGAACTGGTTGAGAAAAACATGACTTTTGTCGGGCTTGTCGCAATGCTGGACCCACCCCGAAAAGAAATTGCGCAGGCAGTGAAAGACTGCAACGAGGCCGGCATCACATCGATAATGATTACGGGAGACCACCCGGCAACAGCCGAGGCCATCGCGCGACGCCTGGGTATATCGGACCCGTCCGCCGGATTACTCACTGGTGCCGAGTTAAACCACCTGAGTGAGGCTGAATTTAGCGCCAGGGTAAAGGATACCCGTGTTTATGCTCGCGTAAGTCCCGAACACAAGATTCGCATTGTAAAAGCGCTGCAGGCCCATGGTGAGTATGTGGCGATGACCGGGGACGGGGTCAACGATGCTCCGGCCCTGCATTCTGCGGATATTGGTATAGCCATGGGCAGGGTTGGTACGGATGTAGCCAGGGAAGCCGCCGATATGGTGTTGTTGGATGATAATTTCGCAAGTATCGTCCGTTCGGTAAGGGAGGGAAGACGAATCTACGACAATATTCGTAAATTCATCAAGTACACGATGACCAGTAACTCCGGAGAGATATGGGTATTGTTCCTGGCCCCATTTCTTGGTCTGCCGATACCCCTGCTGCCCATACATATACTGTGGATAAATCTTGTCACAGACGGATTGCCGGGGTTGGCGCTGTCCACAGAGCCGGCAGAGCGAGGTGTGATGGCGAGACCACCCAGGCCGCCAAAGGAACGGATATTTGCCAATGGAATGTGGCAGCATATGCTCTGGGTAGGGTTGTTGATCGGAGCGTTGTCACTATTTGCCCAGGGCTGGGCAATTAATCAGGGATCTGAGAACTGGCAGACCATGGTCTTTACCGTCCTAACACTTTCCCAACTGGTGCATGCCCTCGCAATCAGGTCTGAGAAAGACTCTTTGTTTCGAATAGGATTTTTCAGTAACCCGATGCTAATGGGATCCCTATTGTTGACTCTGGGTTTGCAGATGATGATTATCTACATCCCCTTTCTCCAGCCCATATTTCACACCTCTGCCTTGTCACCTGGTGAGCTGGCAATATGCCTGACGCTGCCGTGGGTTGTGCTCCTGGTCGTCGAAGGAGAAAAGTGGGCCGCGCGACGGGGCTGGCTATACAAGGTTAGGGCGGGCCAGGCCTGATGGCGGGGGCTGTGTCGACCGTAATTGCCGTGGAACTCACTATACTCACCAATATCTGTTATTGAAAAACAAAAATTGTACTATTGTGATATTGATGGACAACAGATGAACAGGTAGGCAAGTTATTAATAATGAAGGGAAAAACAACAAAACCTGGCCTCTTCAACCGTCGCACAGGAGACAATACGCTTAACTTCATAGATTGCGTGCTCGAGAAAATGCCCTTCCCGGTGCAGCGTATTCAGACCGACAGAGGGCGAGAATTTTTTGCCTCAAAAGTCCAGAAGCGTTTAATGAATTACATTATTAAATTTAGACTTAATAAACCGGGGTCTCCTCACCTCAACGGTAAAGTTGAACGCTCCCAGAAAACAGACAAGGCTGAGTTCTATGCCACGGTGGATCTGGCGGCTGAAGATCTTGATGAGCAGTTCGCTTTATGGCAGCACTACTACATTTGGGATCGACCCCACAGTGCACATAATGGCAAAACTCCAATGGAAAGATATTTTGAATTGAGTGAGGAGACGCCATTCTCTGACGAGATTTCAAATCGTTATCAATCTATCTCAGAGCTTATACAATATGCAAATTACAAAGTAGATTTGGAACTCCGGAGATTGAAACGATCTCTATGAATCACATATATTATTGTACCAGCAACCCCAGTCTGATAGTTTCAACCTGGTCTTCGTCTGCATATTTTTGCTGAAGCTGATCCGCATACCGTTCGATTTTATCCATATCGTCAACATCATCGGTAGAGAGAAATAACTCAATACCAATCTTTTTATCGTGATAATGTAAATCGACACGCTGGATCGGAATATCACAGATATCTGACCAGTAATCGCTTAACACCGGCATCAGTTCGCTGCGCAGGGGCAGGTAAACCGGCGGTGCCTTTTCATCCTCCTCGGTATCGATATGAACAGTAACATCGGTAGGCTCGTCGAGTTGATCCGTTAACACGCGTTCGACCTCCTCACTGATTCGATGCCCCTCGGAAACACTGATACCTGGCGCTACAATGACATGCACATCGGCAATTACCTGGTGCCCCATACGCCGTGTACGTAGCTGGTGAATGTCCTTTACATCCGCGACTGAAAGCATTGTCCGACGCATATTATCGAGGTTTTTTTTATCTAGCCCAGTATCGATTAATTCATGTACGCTATCCCTTCCCAGGCACCAGCCAACATGGACTATCATTGCTGCAACGATTACCGCAGCAAGTGCATCGAGGTAATTGATTCCCATCATGGTACCGGCAATGCCTACGAAAACCACCACCGAAGACAGGGCGTCAGAACGGCTATGCCAGGCATTTGCTTTCAATAATTTAGACTGAATTCTGTCTGCAACCCGTATTGTGAAATGGTAAATCCACTCTTTCATCAGGATCGAAAGTATCGCTACCCCCAGCGTGGCATTGTCTGGTGTTATCAGGGTTTCTGATGAGACCAGTCGGTATACCGCACTATAGGCTATGCCTAGCGCAACCAGTACCAGGATTACCCCCAATAATACGGTTGCTATGGTCTGAATACGCTCATGACCGTAAGGATGATCCGTATCCGCGTCCTGGGTACCATGCCTCGCTACCCAAACAACCACGATATCGGTACCCAGGTCTGACAATGAGTGCACACCGTCTGCTACCAGGCCATGCGAGTGGCCAAAAAAACCAAAAACAATTTTTACCAGCCCGAGGACAAGGTCAATTACTGCACCAATCACAGTAACGCGCTTTATTTCAAGATAACGCGGGTTATTTTCTTCTTTTTGCATAATCAGGCTGCTTAACAAATACCCCTGACTCTTTCCGGAAATCAGGCATACAGACTAAACTATCGGAATCGATACCACCTTTAATCAGGCGTTTTTAGCTGCTCTCAAGCGATTGAGTAAAGAGTTCCACAAGCGCATTATCTTTTATCACTTCCTCTTCCAGTAGTGTTTTAATTAATAATTCCAGTAAAGGCTTATGCTCGACTAACAACGCTTCAGTGATTTTTTCTGCCTTTAATAATTTCTCCCGTACTTCCTCATCCATCAAGGTCGCGGTTGCTTCACTAAACTCTTTGGTTTCTGTCATCTCCCTGCCAAGAAAAGGATGTTCTTCTGACACGGTATACCCCACAGGACCGAGGGAATCACTCATGCCCCATTGCGCCACCATTTTGCGGGCCAGACTGGTTGCCTGCTTGAGGTCGTCTTCAGCACCAGTACTGACAGACTCGAAAATTAATTTTTCGGCGCTGCGCCCACCCAGCAATATAGACAACCGGTCCTCGAGGTAATCCTGGTTTAAATTATGCCGGTCCTCTGCCGGAATCTGCTCGGTCATTCCTAATGCCCGACCCCTCGGAACAATGCTGATTTTTTTTAGCGGATCACTGTGCTTTGAATAATAAGCGGAAATGGCGTGCCCTGCCTCATGGCAGGCGATACGTTCTCGCTCAGACGGATTGAGCAGATCAGACCTGGCTGCGCCCATGATTATCTTATCCCTGGCCTCGTACAAGTCATTAGCCGTGACCTCACGCCTTTTCTCACGCACCGCCTTCAATACTGCTTCATTGACCAGGTTGGCCAAGTCCGCGCCGGAGAGTCCCACCGTCAATGCCGCAATACCATCGAGATCGACGTCCTCGTGCAAGCTGATATTTCTGGTATGTACCTTTAGAATTTCGACCCTGGCTTCGCGCTGCGGCATTTCCAGTACAATTTTTCGGTCAAATCGTCCCGGTCTCAATAAGGCTGGATCCAGTACATCGGGTCTGTTGGTCGCCGCCAGGACAATAACGGCCTCGTCGGGGGAAAAGCCGTCCATCTCCGCCAGCACCTGGTTTAATGTCTGCTCCCTTTCATCGTTACCGCCGCCAATCCCGGTACCGCGAACCCTACCCACAGAGTCAATTTCATCGATAAAAATAAGGGCCGGTTGCTGCTCGCGAGCCTGCTTGAACATATCCCGTACCCTGGAAGCCCCAACGCCAACATACATCTCGATAAACTCGGAACCACTGACTGAAAAGAACGGAACACCCGCTTCGGAAGCTGTCGCTTTTGCCAACAAGGTTTTACCGGTTCCAGGTGCTCCCATCATTAAGATACCGTTGGGTATCTTCGCACCCATATCACGATACGGCTGTGGATTTTTCAGGTAATCGACTATTTCCATTAAGTCCTGTTTGGCAGTTTCCAATCCGGCCACATCAGAATATCCGGGACCGCCCTCAGAAACCTTGTATAGTCTTGCTTTCGATTTGCCAAATGAAAGTATCCCACTACCACCACCGATAGAATCGCGAACTCTGCGACTAATCCAGATAAATACCGCGATAAAAAATATCCAGGGAAGAAAGCCTAATACCAGGTTCATCCAGATAGACGGCTGGTCACTAATGGTTTCTATTTCAACGCCATTTTTAATCATCATATCCAGAATTTCTGAATCGGCAATAACAGGAAGTACCAGGGTAAAGTCAGACCCTGGCACTCCGTCAACAGAAGCGCCTCCGGATCCAACATAAATGCCGCGCACATTCAGGCCCTGGATTCTGACACTTTGAACCTGCTGCTGCTCGACCTTTTTGATGAAATCTGAATAACTGATTTTTCCAGCCTGGGTCGTAGTTCCAAGGGTGAAAAAATAATAAATCAGAAACAATATCCCTAATAACAATGGCCAATGGCTGTTTTGTAATGGGGATTGCTGCGGGGTATCTGGATTTTTTGCCATTGAATTGCTTACTCTGCCAGGTTGATTGGCTACGGCCATACTAAACCACCCGCGCGAAGATTGCATGAGGGAAATTCAGAGGGAAGGTCAATTAAAGAAACCCTGCAAAATACAGAGTTTCGACGCTACGAGGACCTGCCGCCATTACTAATAACTTTTAAGTTATTGGTAATGGTAGATAAATTAAAATCGCACTTTTTATTTATCGTGCTCTGCTCAGTCATGGATGGCATGTATGCCGGTTTTGCAGGAGCAACAAACGGTCATCGCTGCATGACGTTTTGCAGAAACTGAACTGTATAAAACTCAAGATAAAACCTGAATTGCAGCACAAATCGCGCAAACCGTTGAGGTAAAGATAGATTAATTGCATGGCTAAGCAAAAACAACCACCCTGGCAGTTCAAGTTGAGCATGGCGCTTTCTGTTTTAATGCAGTTCCTGATTTTTGGATATTTTACCCAGTCTTTTCTGGAAATCCGCAAGGTTAAAACGGTGAGTGTCTCTAGCGAGCACCTGACTGAATCGTCAAAATGAATCGTCAATTTTGTGCATTAACCTGTTTAGCTGGTCTGGGTTTAAAGTCGATTCGGGACAAATTATGGTTGTAGTGAGTTGTTGCTCTTCTTTTGCAATAAGCTGCTGCGTTTCTAGCTGATGTTGCAATACCTCGAGGCTGGCTTCAGACGGGTCATTGCGGGCTTCAATACGTAGCCTGATCCGTTCACGTAACACGTTTTCGGGGGCTTCACAGCTAATCACGACGTGCGGTACACGGCATTCTAGCGCCAGCTCTCTGAATTGATCGCGGTGGGTTTTCAAAAGAAAAGTCGCGTCGACTATCACGCTAAAACCAGCGCGAACTATTTTTCTGGCGTGGTCTTCGAGGCAATCATAGGTCTGCATCGTCGCCTCCAGGGTGTAGATATTTTGATCAAGGGCGGAACTAGAGGCCGCGTCGGATTTTAGATCGTACAGGCGCTTACGTTCCACGTCTGAACGGATCTGTACGGCGCCTATTGCTTCGACCAGTTGTCTGGCCAGGGTTGATTTTCCAGAACCAGAAAGTCCATGCATGATGATGATGGCCGGACGAGCATTACCCGACCAGGCGTGGGCCAGCTCCAGGTAACTATAAACCTCCTGATAGTTCCTGCTGTCATCATCGGTTTCCGGGGCTAGCTGTTCCAGGCGCAGGGCCTCGACTTTGGCACGAACTAGGGCCCGATAGGCAATGTAATAGCGCAGTAAGGCGATACCCGCATAGTCTCCGGAATTCTGCAGGTAACGATTAATAAACTGCCAGGCGCCCCCGCCGTAACCGTGTACCTGCAGATCCATGGCGACGAACGCTATCTCGCTTATGGTGTCTATGCAGCGCAGCTCCGGATTGAATTCTATACAGTCGAACGGAGTGACCTGGCCATCGATGAGAGCCAGATTTCCAAGGTGGAGATCTCCGTGGCAATCGCGCACGAACCCCCCGGCAAGCCGCTCCTCGATAAGGGATCGGCGTTCGTCATTCATTTCAAGGCACCATTGCTTTAAGGCCTCGAAATAATCGGGCAAGGCATGGGCGGGTACTATCGATTCGATATGATCGAAGTTTTCACTGCTCCATTTCGATATCGTCTCGACCGATCCAAATATACTGTTGGAATCCAGCGATTCTGTGCGGTGGTGAAAATTAGCAAGTACATCGGCAATAGAATTAATATGCTCAGCCGTGAGGAGCTGCTTTTCGGCATAATTACTAAGCAGGCTTTGTTGTGCAAACTCCCGCATCTTCACGGCATATTCGATTACTTCACCATTACCCCGCAGGCACGGTTGGTCATGCCTGCCCCGGATTTCCACCATTTCGAGGTAAAGGTCGTCTGCAAAGCGGCGATTCAGGCGCAGTTCCTCGGCACAATAATGCTTCCGTTTTTCCAGGCTTGAGAAATCGACAAATCCGAGACTGACCGGTTTTTTAAATTTATAGGCAAACAATCCTGTTAGCAGGACCCAGGAGATATGGGTTTCGATTACTGAGAAACTTTCTACCGGATGGTCGTAGAGCGCGGGATTTTGCAGTGCACGAATTAACCCGCTGGATAATTCCTCTGTCGATGCGCCGGAGTTCATCTTTATTGCCGGGGGATTAACTGGTTTATTTCCTGTTTCTGGGAAATCTCGAGATAGACTAACCTTATTACCGTAAATAATATCAGGTCATGCGTCAACCCTTAGAGCAGGGCGGCTTGTAATTCCCGCACCAGCCACTTTATCCGGCCAGTGCGGGAGATATGGACTATTTCACCTTGATATCAATAGACTTTGGTTTGGCTTCCTCTGCCTTGGGGATCATCAATGACAGAACCCCGTCTTTGTATGAGGCGTCTATCTTATCTGCCTTGATCGAACCAGGCAGGGTAAAGCGTCGAGCAAAATTGCCGCTGTAACGCTCGGTACGATGGCGTTTGGTGCCTTTACCGGATTCTTTCTCTTCATGTTTCTCACCGGTAATGCTCAAAATCCCTTTATCCATGTGTATGTCTATATCCTTTTTCTCAACCCCCGGCACATCCGCCCGAATCAGATAAAAGTTGTCACTTTCCTCTATATCCACGGTTGGCGACCAGTCAGCAAAGCGCAGATCTGTATCCGGACCGCGACCGGTTGAGTGATTATATCGGTCGAACATTTTTTCCATTTCATGAAATGGATTCCTTACAGTCATATTCATCATAAACCCCTTGTATACACTATTGAAAAATTAACCGAGCAACTTGATTAGAGCAGTCATTTAACTAACTGTATTAATGCTCCGCTGCTCACCTGGGTTAATACTATCCGCTGGCGCTGCGAACATATTGATCCAGGTCAATATCAATGATGATTCTTTGAGTAATACTGATAATAAGTCGAATGGCGTATACTGCGGATAACCATCATGTTGAGACGCCGTCATCTTGTTATTGTGCTGCTGGCAATGGCAACAGGTATATTGCTTTTGATGGTCAGCACAAGCGCATTTAACCGTTATTCGTCCGTTACTGAAAACACACCATCGGCAAGTATAGAAGTATAGGATTGTTGAATTGCGTGGAAAATAACTCCTAAGCGAGCTGTCCAAAAAACGGGGTCCACTTCTGGGTTCTTTTAGATTTTACTCCCTCAGCCTCGGCATCAACTCCACCAGGTTACACGGCCGCGTGCGATAATCCAGCTGCGCGCTTATTAGCATTGTCCAGGCACCCTTGCAGGCGCCGGTCGAACTCTAAAGGCGATCGTTCGAGCGGAGTTAGCATACAAGTAACATGGCGTCTATACTTCTTACACAGTGGGACAGGAAACAAGCGATGTTTACATTAAGCTGTCTGCACAGGAATGATCATGACCGAACAATCTACAACTAGCCGCGATATTTTAGATGCACCAGCGTTGAGCGAATCCACGGATGGCATGATCAATGGTATTCAACGTCACTACGTTCATACGCTCGGCGTTCACCATGACGGGTTTTCCAGTCATTATAAGTATCAGGCTCTGGCATACACCATCCGCGACTATCTGATGGAGAACTGGCGGGTGACCAAAGAAGCCACCCATTTGAAAGGTTGTAAGCGGGCCTACTATCTGTCGCTCGAGTTTCTGATGGGTCGTGCTCTGGGCAATGC
>PVMK01143499.1_pt1 | contig 19469 bp, 18 predicted proteins | sample 1853481 | NCBI WGS metagenome assembly PVMK01 (sample SAMN08533507, study PRJNA380276) | Marine sediment metagenome, whole genome shotgun sequencing project. | reverse complement strand
TCGGACTGCCCGGCGGTGGCGACTTCATGGTGCTGGGCTTCGGTCTCGATTCCCAGTTCCTCAAGGGTTAAAACCATTTCCGTTCGTAAATCCTGAAATTTGTCCATGGGGAGGTACCGGAAAGTATCCCTCTTTGTGGCGCGGTTTGTAGCCCAGGTTGGGCCCTTCATCGCGGCCGGTGTTCCAGGCACCTTCTATAGAATCAATTTCATAGAAAGCCCCGAAACGAGTGGATTCAAATCGGATATCATCAAAGATAAAAAATTCGGCCTCGGGACCAATGTAGGCCACATCGCCAAGTCCACTGCTTTTCAGATAGGCATCCGCTTTTTTAGCGATATTTCGGGGATCGCGGGTGTAGGGTTCCCGGGTTACCGGGTCAGCAATATCGCAGATCAATACCAGGGTCGGCGCTTCGTAAAACGGATCCATTTTCGCAGTTGCAGCGTCCGGTATGACCAGCATGTCGCTGGCATGAATCGGCTGCCAGCCGCGAATACTCGATCCGTCAAAGCCGAAGCCGTCTTCAAAGCTTGATTCTTCCAGCTCCCTGATGGGCACACTAAAATGCTGCCAGAGGCCCGGAAAATCCATAAAGCGCAAATCGACCATTTTTACGCCGTTTTCCTTTGCCATGTCTAATACTTCTTTGGGGGTCATGCTCTAATCCTCCTCTATCTTAGTTGATTAGTTGAATAGTTGATTGGTTAATTAAGTTTAAGGATTGAATCCTTCTCTATAATAGTTGATTAGTTGAATCATTGACTGGTTAATCCTGTTTTGCCAGTCGGCTGGTCGCTGGAAATACAATGGTATAAGGTATAGGGTATATTAATATTGACCTTGCGTCATTCTGTACATTCCGCATTCCGCACTCCCCATTCCGAATTCATTATATTGCATCAGCCCCGGTTTCTCCGGTCCTGACCCGCAGCGCTTCCTCTACGGGGAAGTCACAAATATCTTGCCGTCCCCGATTTTGCCGGTATTGGCTGCTTCCCGAATACAATTGACGACCTGCTGAACCCGATCGGCTTCCACCACAATTTCGATTTTGATCTTGGGTATAAAATCCACCACATATTCCGCCCCGCGGTAGATTTCCTTGTGGCCCTTCTGGCGGCCATAGCCTTTAACCTCGGAAATGGTCATGCCCTGGATACCGATTTCGTTCAGCGCTTCTTTGACATCATCCAGCTTGAAGGGCTTGATGACCGCTTCAATTTTTTTCATAGTATGTCCTCCCCTTTATTTTATTGAATATTGAAGATTGTTAATTGAATATTTAAGGTATGCTATCGATTTTAAAAAATGATTATCAAAATGGTGGAGCGAAGCGATTTCCTTAAATAGTCAATAGTCATTCGTCATTTGAGGTAGCCTTCCCAATATGGCCGCTTTAATTTCGGCCACCTGATCGGGTTCATCTATTTTTTGACCGTTTAAATCCCAGACATAAAACACATCAACGACCTGGTCCGCTTTGGTTGCTATTTTGGCGACCCAGATGTTAAGGCCGCAAAGAAAAAGTGCATCCGTGATACTGAACAGCAGGCCGGGATAATCGTAAGTGAAGACTTCGATGATGGTAAAAAAGCTGGAGCTGGTATTATCTACCCTGACGCGATGGGGCTTTCGGGAAACTCTTTGACCGAATTGAGCGAAAATCGATCCTTTTTTTTCCAGCGCGGCGGTCAGATTTAATTTGTCTGACAGGACGTCGCCAAGTTTTTTTTCGGCCCGCTGCCACTTCTCAGCTTCCAGGATCTGGTCCGGCGGCGGCTTAACCTCAAAGATATCCAGGGCGATGTCGTTGCGCCAGGTAAAGGCCTGGACATCAAGAATGTCAATGTTGTGCAAGGTAAACAGCCCTGCAATTTTTGAAATAAGACCGGGGCGGTCTTTGGCGCAAATGGTCACCGTTCGGGTGTTGGCATCGGGCGAGCGTTTGATATTCCATATAAATTCACCATCTCCCAGCCGGTCGTAAAGTTTGATATGGGCCGTGATCTCACGGGCCGGCATATACAGCAGATAGCGCGGAGACATAACCTTGAGCAGTTCTTTGATATGGCTTTTGGCCGTCTTCGTTCCGGCTGGGGCAATGATTTCATTTTTCTTCTGATCAACAATCTTAACTGCCTCGGCAGACGCCAACTCCCCTTTGTCAAGTACGCTTAAGACCTTGAGGAAAAAGTTTCTCAGCAGGGCTGCCGTCCATTCGTTCCAGGCCATGGGTCCCGTTGAAATGGAGTCGGCCACGGTCAGTAGATAGAGCATTTTGAGCCGTTCAATATCCTTTATTCTCCGGGCAGCTAAGATGGCCGTTTCCTCGTCGTAAATATCCCTTCGGGTAGCGGTTTTAATCAGGAAAAGGTGGTGCCGGACCAGAAAAGCAATGCCGGCCACATCTTCAGAACCGAGTCCCCTTTTGGTGAGGAGCTTTTTAATAATGTCGGCGCCCGATTCCGCATGGCCCTCCTCGGCCTCTCCTTTGCCGATATCGTGAAGCAACATCGCCCAGAGCAAAAGCCTTTTATTCTTAATCTCTTTGTAGATCTGTCCGCATAGCGGTTCCAAACTGCTGTCTTTGGCCGTGCCGAAGTTTTTAACGGTTTTTACGGTTCGCAGTAAATGCTTGTCGACCGGGTAAAGATGATATTCATCGTATTGGATGCGGTTAACGATGCTGCCAAACTCCGGTATAAACCGCACCAGAAAGCCGGTGTTCAGCATTTCATTTAGAACATTGAATTTCGTCGCCGGGGCCACCAAAATCCGCTCAAAAGATTTGACGATGGGCTCGGATTTTCTAAATTTTGCATTTACGAGATAAAGAAAATCCTTTACCAGTCTTTTGGCCTCGGCACTCAAGGGGATCTTTAAGCGAGCGCTTTCTTCAAATATCTGCATCAAAAGGATCGGGGATTCCATAATTTTTTCTGGTGTTTCAAAATTAAGCATTCCCCACTTGATAACTTCCAGACCTTCCACCCGGGTCTGCTTCTGTGATTTTCTTTTGCGCTGGCGCTTTTTTTCAAACCCCAGTTCATGCAGAAACATCAGGTGCTGCTGTTTTAAAGATTCCATGCGCCCGTGAAGCTCACCCAGAAATTTTTCCACCGGCTGTTGACCGTTAATCGGTTTATAATTCATTGCATCGGCCAGCTTGATCTGGTTTTCAAAGTTCAGCTGATCACATTTGCGACCACAGAGATGATGGATGCGGTTGCGCACATTCCAGATAAATGCCAGCGAATTACTTAAGGTTTGAAACTCTTCATGGGAGAGCAGTCCAAAATATTCAAAATCTCTGGGCTGCTTCATATTCATCTCTATCTGTCCGATCCACAGCATGGTATGATAGTCCCGTAAACCGCCCTTGTCCCTCCTTGAGGTTGGGCTCGAGAAGATAAGCAGAGTCGCCGAATTGAGCATGCCGCACATTATTTTTTTCAACCAGCCAGTTAATAATGGTGCGGGATTTTTTTCCCGATTATCTTCTGTCGCATTTGGTTCATGAGGTCAGAATATATCAGTGACCAGCCGCAAATAAACCGTGCGTCCAGCAGCGGGGTTAAGATTTCAAAATCTGCGGCGGCAAGGCTTATGCATTCCTTCAGGGAACGGGTGGCGTAACCGACATCCAGGCCAATATCCCACAGGGGATAAACCATCTCCTGGATCAGGTTTTCTGCCTCGGCCGGGACTTTTTTTTTAAAAAGAAACAACAGATCTACATCGGAATGAATGCATTGTTCTTGCCGGCCGTAGCCCCCCAGGGCAATTATGGCATACGGATTTTTACTGATATCCATGCGCGGGCCGACCATGCTGGACTCAAATGCCTGCTGAAAATAATCGTCCAGAATCCGGGCATGCTGCTTTAAGAAATCGGGTTCTTTCCCTTGCAAAAGACGGGTAGTTAACCGCGCGGTTTTCTTTTTCAGCCGGCCGGCAGTTTGTTCGTGGACAGTTTCCATAACTATCTCCATAGAAGCATTATGTGTGCCATCGGCATTGAGGATGAATAACCCATTAATATCAAAGTATTTTAAGCTAAAATCCGGCGGGGAGAGGCGAGGCCCGGGAAAGTTACAAATTTGTAAAAACCAGGGAAAATAAGTTACAAAACTGTAATGTTGGTTTCTTAACTGTAGAAAAAGGACTGCCAGATTTCTATGACTCTTTCCTGCAGGTGGTTGAATGCTTCGAGGGGGACTTTGGCCGGCTTTTTCCTGCAGACTGAGCTGGTGTGCGGCCGCGCGGTAGATCAGGTACGCATGCTTGAGGATATGGGCGGTGTATTCGTCCATGGCGCCGGTCTCAATTAAAGCCTGGAGCAGGCGGACATTATCGGTCCATTTCAGAAGACCGGCGTATTTGTGAGAATATAGCAGGACCAGATACTGCACCAAAAACTCAATGTCGACCATGGCGCCGGGATCCTGTTTCAGATCCAGGACACCCTCTTCCGGTTTCAACAACTCTTTGCGCATCTTTTCGCGCATTTCGGCCACTTCGGTGGCCAGTTTTTCCCGGGGATCGCCTGCGGGCTAAAACTTTTTTGCGTAGGGCTTCAAATCTGTTTGTCAGGATGTCGTCTCCGCAAACCGGTCGGGCCTTGATCAAAGCCTGATGTTCCCAGGTCCAGGCTTTTTCGAGCTGGTAATTTCCGAAGGCATCGATGTGACTGACCAGAATCCCGGAGCTGCCGCTGGGTCTCAGGCGCATGTCGATGTCGTAGGCTTTCCCCGCCCGTGTATGGGAGGTAAGGATGTGAATTACCCGTTGGCCGAGGCGGTTAAAAAATTGGGCGCTGTCGATGGCTTTAGCGCCTGCCCCGGGTGGGTTCATGGGTTCCGGCGTGCAAAAAAACAAGATCGAGATCCGAACCGTATCCGAGTTCCAATCCCCCCAGTTTGCCGTAGGCGACGACAGCAAATCCCTGGCCGCAGCTCTTATCGTCCAGTCGACAGACGGGAGCACCGTGTTTGGCTACCAGATGATTCCAGGCCAGTTCAACCACCTCACTGAGAATGCTCTCGGCAATCTCTGAGAGATAGTCGCTCACCCGCATCAACGGCAGGGCCCCGGTAACATCGGCGGTGGCTACCCGCAGGACATTGACCTGTTTGAAAATACACAGTTGTTCAATCTGATACTCCAGGTCCTCTGACGGTACCTGGGCCAGGCGCCGGCGCAGTCCGGTTTTCATTTCCTTTTTTTCCGGGGGCAGATAAAGGGTTCGCGGATCCAGCAGTTCATCCAGCAGAACGGGATGGCGTGCCAGAAAGGAGGCAATCCAGGGGACTTGAATTGGAAAGCTTCACCAGGTGGGTCAGGGAAGTCGGGTTTTCCAGCAACAATGCCAGATAGCTGGTGCGTCTTTCAATGGTTTTGATCAAGTCGATGACCCGGCGAAGGGTCGTCAACGGATTTTCATAGACACCGATTTCCTCCAGAAAGCGCGGCACCAGTTTGTCCAGACGCCGGCGGCCTCGGGGACTCAAGGCTTTTGTTTCCGCAGCATTCCTTAAATAGTCCAGCAGTTGCAGCACCTCTTTTGGTTGTTCATAGCCCATCGCTTCCAGCGTTTTATGTGCCTGTCGGCCACCCGCCAAGTCCTGCCAGATGACTTCCAGCGGGTTTTCTTTATCTTTTGGCTGTCCTTCGGTGTCAGCGGGTTCCAAAAGCATCTGAAAATGGCCGTGAACGATTTGGCGGTGTTTATTCATCCGGGCCATAAAGGAATCGATGTCGGGAAAACCCATGGAGGCCGCCAAACGCAAATTGCCTGTCTCATCAGAAGGCAGCTGGTGGGTTTGCTGATCGGAAAAAGCCTGCAGGCGATTTTCGGTATTTCTTAAAAATGCATAGGCATCGATCAGCTCGTTGCAGACCTTTTCCGGAATGTGGTGCTCAGCAGCCAGCGTCCTTAAAACCTTTAGAATACCGGTGTCCTGGAGGGCAAGATCTACCCCGCCGCGAATCAGCTGGAAAGATTTGTCCGAAAAATTCGATTTCACGGATGCCGCCCGGCCCGAGCTTGATATTGTCCTCCATGCCTTTGCGTTTGACTTCCCGGACAATCATCTGTTTCATTTCCCTTAAAGATTCAAAGGCGCTGTAATCCAGGTACCGGCGATAGATAAACGGATGAAGCCGTTTAAGTAAAAGGGCTCCGGCCTCCATATCTCCGGCCACCGCCCGGGCCTTGATCAAAGCATAGCGCTCCCACTCCCGTCCCTGTTGCTGGTAATATTGTTCCATGGCATCAAAATCCATGACCAACGGACCGCTTTCACCAAAGGGGCGCAGGCGGGCATCAACCCGAAACACGAATCCATCGGCCGTCGGCTGTCCAATAACTTTGATCAAGCGGCGGCACAGACGGGAAAAAAAATCTTCATTGCCCCGGGACTGTTTAGCTCCGTAGGTTTGGCCACCTTTGGGGTAGGCGAAAATCAGGTCAACATCTGAGGAGAAGTTCAACTCGCGGGCACCCAGCTTGCCTAATCCCAATATGACCAGTTGCTGCTCAGCGCCGTCTTCAGCGGTTGGAGTGCCCGATGTTGTGCACTGCCATTGATAGAGTATGTTAAGTGTGCGGTGAAGGCAGGCATCTGCAAAAGCGGACAGATCAGCCACGGTTTCATTTAGATCGGCCCCAGCCGGACAGGTCCCGCCAGGCGATTCGGACCAGCTCCCGACGGCGACAGCGACGCAGCAAGCGCATCAGTTCCGCTTCATCCTCGACTTTGGCCAAAATCGCTTTAAGGCTGCGGTCATAATCATCCGGCTTCCGGCGTCCGTCAAGTTCACCCCTGTCAATCAGATCAATCAGCATGGCCGGATCACGCGTGCAGCTTGCGGCCACAAATTCGCTGAAGGCCAAGACGGTTTTTGAACCTGCGATAATTTCAGGACGGGTGACAGGGGGGAGCCCGGCAGCTTCAGCCGCACGCTGGAAAGCCTGCCACCGGTTGTGGGAATCACTGATGAGTGGTTGGGGGAGATCGTAAGTCACGGTCCGTTGTCCGTCGTTTGTTGTCCATTGTCCAAACCTGGGAAATTCGAAATTCTTAGGTCGTTTACTTAATAAATCGGTAGATTGTGGGACCAAACAGTTTCTAGTGACAAAAACTGGGTAATGATTTTATCGCGTTTAATAGTTTTTTTGTTTTGGTCATTTGAACGTTAGAATTTATGATTTGTTTCGGATTTCGTGCTTCGAATTTCGGGTTTAGTGGACTATTTGAAGTTCAGAAAATTAACTTTTGTGTGGTCTATGATTTTGGTGGATCCGGGGTTTGATATTATATGTAACCTTTGGCCTGCCATTGCCGCAATCGTTGATTGGCGTGCCGGGCGTAATCACCCTGCTGCACCACCTTCAAATAGCGATGGTACTCTCCACCGGCTTCCCGATACTTTTTCATCCCTTCATAGGCGTAGCCTTTAAAGAATAGCGTGTTGGGATTGCCGGCCAGCACCTGATCGAAGCTATTGAATTCCGTCAGGGCCCCTTCATAATCTTTTAACTGGATTTTAGCAAAACCGCTCAAGTGATAGGCCTGGGCTTCCTGGGGATAAACCTTCTGGGCCATTTCCGCATACTGGCGTCCCACGGCCCATTTTTTTTGGATGAGCTGGGTTTTTGACATCAATACCAGCGCGGTATAATCTCGAGGAGCCAGTTTTAACGCCCGGCGGTAATAGGTTTCAGCGGCCGGATATTTTTTTTTGGGCAAGTTCCTTATCGCCTTTTTGCATTTCCTCGATAGCTCCCTTCTGCGCCCGCAGCCTGGCCGTATGGTCCATATAGCGTTCACGGTGGAGCGGTTTGTCCTTGGCCGATTTGTATTTGCTGTTGGCATTCCGGACAACGGTTTGATAGCGCTCCTCACTCATGGGGTGGGTAGCAAACATGAGTTCAATGGCACTGGGTTTATGCTTGCCCAAACTGTTGAGCATATCCATGAGGCCCACCATGCCCTCAGAACTGTACCCGGAGCGCACCATGTACGCCATCCCCAGCGCATCCGCCTGCCGCTCGTTGTCGCGGCTGTAGCTTGCCAGCAGCGCACCGGCCCCGATCTGCCCCAGTTGTGACGCCAGGTTCCCGTATCCAGCACCCTGACTTCGCCGGCTGCGACCGAAAGACCACCGACAACAGCCTGGGTGAGCATGCCCTTTGACATCTGTTCGGCGGTATGCCGGGCATTCACATGTCCCAGTTCGTGTCCCAGCAAGGCCGCCAGCTCAGCCTCATTTTCCAATGACAGCAAAATGCCGCGCGTACAGGCAATGCTTCCGCCCGGAAATGCGTAGGCGTTGACATAAGTCGCATTGACCACATGAAAATTGTAGGGCATGTGGGGTGCGGTGGGTCTGCCCGGTCATATTTTTGCCGGTGCGTTCAATGTAGTTATTTAAGGCAGTATCCTGTGTCGTTCCGTAGTCCGCGGAAAATTGATAGGGGGAGTACTGTTGGTCAATTTGGATTTCCTGGTCTTCGGATACCAGCATCAGCTGGCTTTTACCGGTGACCGGATTGGTGGCACAGCCGGCGGTAAATCCGGCGGCGGCCAGGGACGAAAGCCATAAAAACCGGCGGCGCGTCATCAGATTATCTTTTAAAGTTGAAAGAGGATGGTTGTCCATATGTCCTCCCGGCAGTGCGTGCTTTGATTTCGGATTTTAGTACCGTAAGGTTACCGTTATTTGGCCTGTTTCGAATAAGGCAGAATAAAATAAAGCGCCAGGTATGTCAAAATAAAAAGGGTTGCGGGGTTCAGCGTTCAGGGTTCAAGGGTTCAGGGTTCAACACTCCCTCCGGGCCGCAAGCCCGCTGGGTCGGGGAGCCAAAGTTAACTTACCCCGGTCTTCTCAATATGCTGTATAATCCTGAGGTTTCCTTTTTTGTTCGCCAATCAGCGGTTCAGATTAAATATCAATCCATCAACCTTTGAACCTCTGAACCCTGAACTCCGGAACGGCATTATTTTATTTACATTTTTGTAACAAATCAGGGAAATAATTCGCACCAGAATAATTTTTAATTGACTTTATAGCCATATGTATTTAATATTATTTGATATATTTCTAAAATCCATATTTTGGCATACCTTTTGCGGCACCCACTAGGGGTTGATTATAGGCGGATAATTCCAGAGACACGGGAGGTGGATAGGAAACAAAACAAATTTACTATTTCCCAAATCCGGGAAAAATGTTATAGGGACGCAAAGTCGGATTTTCATATGTTTAAATTGGGTGTCAATTTTTTTTAAATTTAGCGTAAACTATGCCCCTACGGGTATTACAAAAGGTGTTGGCCTGCATGCCAGAATTCAACGTTGTTCCCATTGGTTAAACTGGGACCCAGCCCATTTAATGCCCCGCGTTTTATTAAGACATGCCCAAATACAATTGGAATAATGGATCATAGAATTTTCAAGGCGTTCAATTAGGTACCTCGCATAGAGCAACGCTTTAACCAATTCACACGGTTGAATATTATTGCCGCTCTAAGATGAGAGCGGTGGCATAAAAAATCCGGAAATACCGGACCGCTACCTCTATCCGGAAATTCGGTGATAAAAGGAGAAAAAGAAAATGTGCCGCTTGTTTTCAATAACCAGCAAAGAACCTTTATCCCCCATGGTCGCACTGGAGGCGCTGGATGTCATGCGCGAAGGACATGACTGCTCCGGTGTCGGAATTTTTTTGCGCGATTTGAGCGGACCCTTTGAAGAGATGAAAGATGCGCCTATTTTATCCGGTATCTTTAGCGAAAAGGGGCTCAGGCGCCTGGATTCCTTTATGATGGATATTGGTTTTATGACCAAATACAAGATTACCATTAAAGTTCCGAAACAGCCCCCGCCGGGCGTGCCCAAACGGGATATATACTTGATACGGGCTTATGAGTATCCGGAGGAATGGGATGATTTGAGCCAGGAAGCGCTTTATGATCGGCTGCTGGAAATCCGACTTCAACTGAGACTGATGGGCGAGGAAAAAAACGACATGATTGTTTTTTCCTTCTGGCCGGATGTGATCATGGTCAAGGAAATCGGCGACCCCATGCTGGTGGCCGAGCATTTAAAACTTGACCGCAAGGAGCTTCATGCCCGGGTGATAATGGCCCAGGGCCGGCAGAACACCAACTACGCCATTACGCTGTATGCCTGCCATCCGTTCTTCATCCAGGGTTACAGCACCATGACCAACGGCGAAAACACGGCCTTCATTCCCATCAAAGCTTACCTGGAATCAAGGGGTTTTCCGGGTTACATGGGATATCAGTCGGATTCAGAAGTGTTGACCCATATTTTGCACTATACCATCAAAAAGCTGGGTCTCGGCATCGAAGCCTATAAGCATATTATCACTCCCCTGCAGGACGGGGCGCTTCAGGAGCATCCCGACGCCATATTTTTAAAGAACCTGAAACAGACCTGCCGGCAGTTGATCATCGATGGCCCCAATTGTGTTATCGGCTGCATGCCGGATCACAGTGTGTTCATGGTCCAGGACCGCAAGAAGCTTCGACCGGGCGTTGTGGGCGGAAAGCCGGGTATTTATGCCTTTTCATCCGAAATATGCGGTCTGGACGCTGCGATTCCGAATCGCGATAAGAACCGAGATTTTCAACCCATGCATTTGGACACTGCCATTGTCGGTCCGGAGCGACAGGAGGTTAAGATATGGAACCAGAACGACCCATTACCGCTTCTACACTAAGTGTCAAAGACCTGCCCTGGCAGATTGTTTGGGATAAAGACACCTGTACCCTTTGCGGCAAATGCACGGCGGTCTGCCCGGTTAACGCCATAGAATTCGGGGTGTTTCGCAAAAGAGATCTGCTACCTCCCGTAGGGTTTATGGATGCCCCTACCAGCGTTTATAAGGCCTATTACGGGATCCGGCAAAAAACCGATCCGGCTTACAAGTGTGTGGGCTGTGCGATGTGCAATATGGTTTGCCCCAACGATTGCATCACACCTATTCGCGGGGACGAAGCCGATAAACTCCGCTATCACATTGACCGGGGCGGACAACCCCGCAGACGGGGCGGACGGCGCAATGTGGCCGGTGGTATTTTAGATCGGCTTAAATTCATTCGTATTTCGATGCTGACCGATCCGGCGTTGGATGCCGGCCGGCACGAATTTGAACTTCGAACCCTGTTGGGCCGTGTCTTGCCTCCGGAAGAGAACCTTAAATTTTTGCGGACCAATGGCTGGATTCCACCGGTGAGAGAGATCTATCCTTTGATCATCGGCGGTATGTCCTTTGGTGCCCTTTCGCCCACCATGTGGGAAGGGCTGCAAATGGGGGTGGCCTACCTTAATGAAGAACTTGGTATGCCGGTGCGCGTTTGCACCGGTGAAGGCGGTTGCCCGCCGCGTTTGCTGCGCTCCCGTTTTCTAAAATATGTCATTTTGCAGATTGCCAGCGGCTATTTTGGCTGGGATGAAATCATTCACGCCATTCCGGAAATGAAGGAAGACCCCTGTGCCATTGAGATCAAATACGGCCAGGGCGCCAAACCCGGCGACGGTGGTCTGCTCATGTGGTATAAAGTCAACCAGTTGATTGCGGCCATCCGCGGCGTGCCCACCGGCATCAACTTGCCGAGCCCCGCCGACCCATCAGACCCAGTATTCCATCGAAGAATCGGTGGCCAAGATGATCCAGTCCATGTACATGGCCTGGGGCTTCAGGGTCCCGGTGTATCCAAAAATTTCGGGTACCTCGACCGCGCTGGCGGTTTTAAACAATCTGACCCGAAATCCCTATGCCGCCGGACTTGCCATTGATGGTGAAGACGGCGGAACCGGGGCGGCCTACAACGTTTCAATGAACCACATGGGGACACCCCATAGCGACCAATATTCGTGACAGCTATCTGAATCTGGTTGCCCTGGGTATGCAGAACCAGGTCCCCGCTGTTTGCCGGCGGGGGGGTGGGCAAGACCGGCAACCTGGCCGCCAATGCCGCTGCTCTCATCATGCTGGGTGCCAGCGGGGTTCAGATCGGAAAATACATCATGCAGGCCGCGGCCGGCTGCCTGGGCTCTGAATCGGATCGTTGCAACATCTGCAACATCGGACTGTGCCCGAAGGGAATAACATCCCAGGATCCCCGATTGTACCGGCGCCTTGATGTTGAAGATGTGGCCCAGCGGGTGGTGGATGTGTTTTTAAGTTTTGACACCGAACTGAAAAAAATTGTCGCGCCTTTAGGTCGATCCACTTCCCTGCCCATCGGGATGTCGGATGCATTGGGCATTGATGATTATGATGCCGCGCAGCGGCTGCAGATTAAGTATGTGGTTTAGGGAAAAGGTTAGAGGTCAGAGGTTAGAGGACAGAGGTATTTGAATTCGGAATTGGGAATGCGGAATGCGGAAAGAAAAAAGAGGACAGAAGTCAGAAGACAGAGTTTTGAATTCGGAATTTGGAATGTGGAATGCGGAAAGAAAAAAGAGAACAGAAGTCAGAGGTCAGATGACAAAGGGCAGAGAAAAATTACCACGGAAGTACACGGAATAACACAGAAAATAATCCGTGTAACTCCGTGAAAATCCGTGGTGAAAAAATAGTTGGAGTCGGACAATGTCAGACCAGGATATAAGCAGCAAAACAAGCTCCCATGTCATTTCCGGGATATTTGCCGGAGAGCGTGTCACCACACGGATTCTTGAAGAACAGATCCAGGATGCCGTGGCCCAGGGGTACCGAACGTTGCAGATTGAGGCCTACGGCCAGCACGGTATCGGCGGACGTCTCTGGCGGGCCGGTAATGAAAAGGTTTACATCCAGGTAGTCGGTCAGCCCGGACAACGCCTTGGATCCATGGGATTTCCCAATACGTCCATCGAAGTTTTGGGCCCGGCATCCGATGATGTGGGCTGGCTCAATGCCGGATCAGAGATTGTGGTGCACGGTCATGCCGGCAATGGATGTGCCAACGCCATGGCCCAGGGTAAAATTTATATCTCCGGTAACATCGGGGCCAGGGGAATGACCATGACCAAGCATAATCCCCGGTTTGACCCGCCCGAGCTGTGGGTCTTAGGGTCGGCCGGAGATTATTTCGGTGAGTTCATGGCGGGCGGTATCGCCGTGGTTTGCGGTTATGACGCCCAAAACCCTGATAATGTTCTTGGGTATCGACCTTTTGTGGGCATGGTCGCCGGCAAGGTGTTCTTCCGCGGGCCGCATGCCGGTTACAGCCAATCCGACGCCAAACTGATTTCCATGGGAGATGAGGATTGGAATTGGCTGAACGAAAACATCCGGAGTTTTTTAAATCGTATTGGTCGCAACGAGCTGATGGAGACATTTTCCAATCGCAGTCAGTGGCAGTTAATTGTTGCGCGGACACCCCATGAAAAAATATCCCGGCCGATGCGATCCATGCAATCGTTTGATAAGCAGGTTTGGGAGCAAGAGCTTGGCCCAGGCGGTCTTATTGGCGACCTGACCGATCTGGATCGCAGTCCCATCGCCCTGATTACCACCGGCGAATTGCGGCGGTTTATACCGATCTGGGAAAATCGAAAATATGCCGCCCCCTGCGAGGCGACCTGCCCGACCGGTATCCCGGTTCAGGAGCGCTGGCAATTGGTTCGCGAGGGTCGCATTGATGAGGCCATAGACCTGGCCCTTAGCTACACGCCGTTTCCCGCTTCCATTTGCGGATATCTGTGCCCCAATCTGTGCATGCAGTCCTGCACGCGCCAGTCCTCGGCCATGGCGCCGGTGGATGTAACCCAACTCGGTCGGGCAAGCATCGATGCCAAATTGCCGGAGCTGCCGCCGGAGGGCGATAAAAAAATCGCAGTCATCGGCGGGGGACCGGCGGGGATCTCGGTTGCCTGGCAACTTCGTCTGAAAGGGCATCAAACCATTATTTATGAAATGGCCAATAACATCGGCGGGAAAATTTCCCGGGTCATTCCCGCCAGCCGACTTCCGCAAGAGGTGATGACCAAAGAACTTAAACGGGTTAAAGATGTTTTACCCCATGTAAACCTTCAGCAACCCCTTAAACGCGAGGAGGTTCAGCAGCTGCGGGAAGATTTCGATTTTGTCGTGATCGCCATCGGGGCCCAAAAGCCCAGAACGCTCCCCGTACCGGGTAACGAGCGGGCCATCGCGGCGTTGGATTTCCTTAAGCAGGCCAAGGCCAACAAGGCCAAAGCGGGTAAACATGTCGTCATCATCGGTGCCGGAAACGTCGGCTGTGATGCGGCGGCTGAAGCTCACCGCTTGGGTGGCAAGTTTATCACATTGCTGGACGTCCAGGAACCGGCCTCCTTCGGCAAGGAAAGAGAAGCAGCCGAGGCCGTCGGTGCCAAGTTTAAATGGCCGGTTTTTACCAAAGAAATAACATCCCCAAAGCGTCAAGCTGGCCGACGGCCAGGAAATTCCGGCAGATACCGTCATTATTTCGATTGGCGATGTGCCCGATCTGGATTTTCTGCCCGAAACCATTGCCCAAGAAAATGGATTTATCAAAGTTGATGACCGGTACCAAACCAACGATCCCAAGGTATTTGCCATCGGCGATGTGGTCCGGCCGGGCCTTTTAACGGATGCCATCGGTTCCGGACGAATTGTGGCCCAGGCCATCGGCGACATTCTGGAGGGCAATGTGCCCCTGCCTTTCAAGCGCGAAATGATCAGCAGAGACCGCGTGACCCTTGAATATTTTGATCCCCGGGTGACGGAATTTGCCAATCTGGACCATTGCGGGTCTCAGTGTTCTTCCTGCGGGGCCTGCCGTGATTGCGGTATCTGTATATCGGTTTGCCCGCCCCAGGCCATCAGCAAAACAGAATTGGAAGGCAGCGCCTATGAATATGTGGTCGATGAAAGCCTGTGCATCGGGTGCGGATTTTGCGCGGCGGCCTGTCCATGCGGAGTCTGGGATCTGGTGGAGAATATGCCGATAGGGTAGCAGTGGTTTCAAAACCCCATCAAATCCGTCAGCGGCAGACCGAAGGAACGAAGAAAGTATAAAAAAAGAATATCGAATAATGAATGTCGAATGTCGAATGTCGAATGTCGAAGTAAGGTATTCTATCTATTATATTAAAAAAAGACAGAGCGTAGCGATTCCTGCCTTCGACATTCTGCGGTTCATTATTCTGCGGTTCGATATTCTCTGTAAAAAGTCTACGGTTCAGGTATAAGTAAGTGACTGGCTTTAATAAAACTATAATTCTATAGTTGCTGGATATTATTATTACTAAAATTAGAGGAGTCTTTCATAAATGATTGAACTGGATAAACCTCGCGAAGCCTGCGGTATTTTTGGTATCTGTGATCATGCTGAAGCTGCTTCCATAACTTATTTTGGCTTATACGCCTTGCAGCATCGGGGCCAGGAAAGTGCCGGAATTGCGACCATCAAGGGTGATTCGATTGTTGGATATAAAGGCATGGGGCTGGTATCAGATGTTTTCGACATGAGTGTCCTGCAGGAGTTGGAAGGGCGCTGCGCTGTCGGCCACACACGCTATTCCACTACGGGCAGCTCGATACTGACCAATGCCCAGCCCTTTATGGTGCGCCACAGAAAAAAATCCTATGCCGTGGCCCACAATGGCAACATTGTCAATGCCCAGGCCCTGAAAAATGAGCTTGAAGAAGCCGGCTCTATTTTCCAGACCACGATGGACAGCGAGATCTTTCTGCACCTTTTCGTAAAAAACCTCGGACATGGATTCGAAGAAGCACTCATTGAAACCGTATCCCGGTTGCAGGGGGCCTTTTCATTTATAATGCTGACAAGTCGGGGTGAAGTTATCGGCATCAAAGATCCTTATGGTTTCAGGCCGCTGTGCCTTGGTAAATTGAACGGCAGTTATGTACTGGCTTCTGAAACCTGTGCTTTTGATCTTGTCGAAGCTGAATTTGTGCGTGAACTCGATCCCGGAGAAATTGTCATTATCAGTCAAGACGGGATTAAAAGCATAAAAACCCCGCATGCCGACCATAGGGCCTTTTGCATATTTGAATTTATTTATTTTGCCCGACCGGACAGTACATTTTATGGTAAAAATGTTTATCTTACCCGCAAAGCCCACGGCCGGTGCCTGGCGCAAGAGGCCCCCGTTGAGGCGGACTTTGTGATGCCCTTCCCTGATTCAGGGACGTATGCCGCCCTCGGTTACTCGGAAGCCTCCGGCATCCCCTTCGAGATGGGCATGATCCGCAACCATTATGTGGGACGCACTTTTATTCAGCCGACCCAGGGTATGCGCGATTTTGGTGTGCGCGTAAAGCTCAACCCCATTAAAAAAGTCCTGGAAGGTAAAGATATCATTATTATTGAAGATTCCGTCATCCGGGGTACGACCATTAAAACAAGGGTAAAAGCGTTACGAAAGCTGGGTGTGGGAAAAGTTCATATGCGGGTGGCCGGCCCCCCCCATCGGTTTCCCTGTCACTACGGGATCGATTTTTCTACCCGGGGAGAGCTGATTGCCGCCCAAAAGACGGTTGAGGAGCTCAGGGGGTATCTGGGGCTTGATTCTTTGCATTATCTCAGCATCGATGGTCTTTTGAAATCTACCGGGATTGAAAATCCGGAAAAAAATTTCTGCAAGGCTTGTTTTGATGGCTGTTATCCGGTGGCATTTGATGAGAATCTGACCAAAGCCTGTCTTGAAACAACTTAGCGCTTATGGGAGTGAAGCCCCTAATTTGTATCCACCCTATTTTCACACCCTTCAACCGTACCCTTGGAAGTTTGATAGCCCCCTTAAATTTATACATATTTTAATGTGCCGGCCTTTTTACTTCTTGCCCTTTTGCGAAATTCGGTATAAAATATTAAATTCTAATGGTGACATGTGACGGTCGGAGGACGATATGCTCGAGTCGAAATATCTAAAAGACAATATTGAAAACATTCAAAAACTTCTGGCAATTCCTGCCCTGAAAAATTTTGAAACCAAGAGTCTTCAAAAACTGCTCCGGTTAAGCAAGATCAGAGAATACGAAAATGGCGAATTGATAATCGAAGAAGGGGATCTGGACCCGTGGCTTTATTTCCTGCTTTCCGGCAAAATACGAATCCGGGTGGCCGGCCCCCCCCATCGGTTTCCCTGTCACTACGGGATCGATTTTTCTACCCGGGGAGAGCTGATTGCCGCCCAAAAGACGGTTGAGGAGCTCAGGGGGTATCTGGGGCTTGATTCTTTGCATTATCTCAGCATCGATGGTCTTTTGAAATCTACCGGGATTGAAAATCCGGAAAAAAATTTCTGCAAGGCTTGTTTTGATGGCTGTTATCCGGTGGCATTTGATGAGAATCTGACCAAAGCCTGTCTTGAAACAACTTAGCGCTTATGGGAGTGAAGCCCCTAATTTGTATCCACCCTATTTTCACACCCTTCAACCGTACCCTTGGAAGTTTGATAGCCCCCTTAAATTTATACATATTTTAATGTGCCGGCCTTTTTACTTCTTGCCCTTTTGCGAAATTCGGTATAAAATATTAAATTCTAATGGTGACATGTGACGGTCGGAGGACGATATGCTCGAGTCGAAATATCTAAAAGACAATATTGAAAACATTCAAAAACTTCTGGCAATTCCTGCCCTGAAAAATTTTGAAACCAAGAGTCTTCAAAAACTGCTCCGGTTAAGCAAGATCAGAGAATACGAAAATGGCGAATTGATAATCGAAGAAGGGGATCTGGACCCGTGGCTTTATTTCCTGCTTTCCGGCAAAATACGAATCACCAAAGAAGGCATGGAGATCAATACCATTGATAAAAAGGGCGAAATTTTCGGTGAAATGCGAATCGTCGACAGTATGAAACGATCGGCCTCGGTAACTGCCGTCGGCAAAACCATCTGTCTGGCGGTTGATACCGCTGCTAAAAACAGGATTTCCGACCAGGATCCGATGGATGAAAAATTGGATTTTTTATTGCTGCTGTATCGGATATTTGCGGAATATATGTCGATTCGCCTGCGCCTCACCAATGAAGAATTGATAACTGCAAAAAAGAAAATCAAACGCCTGCTCACAAAAATATGACCTTACCCCAAACCGTTGCTTTCTCGAGAAACTCCGCCAACGTATTCTTCCACATCCTCACCCAGTGCAATCTTAAGTGTCGTCATTGTTATATCAATCCGCAGCAGCATGGGCAGCATACCTTACCCCTATCAACCATTCAGACCTGGCTGGAGGCCTTTTCGGAAAGCAGCCATACAAAAAATCTCATTTTCCTGGGTGGTGAACCCACCCTTCATCCTGAATTACCGGCAGCCGTCAGATTTGCGCGCAAAATGGGTTTCGGCTCCATCACCGTGGATACCAACGGGTATCTTTTTCACGACATTCTGGAAAAAGTCAATCCCGGCGAGGTGGACGCCGTCAGTTTCAGCCTGGACGGGGCTGCCCGCGCGACCAACGATCGGATTCGAGGTAAAGGCTCTTTTGATACCTGTGTAGCCGGCATCCGCCAGGCCGTTTCGAAGGGTTTTAACACCAGCCTTATCTATACCGTAAGCCGTGCCAACATAAATGAGCTGGAGGAGATGGTACCCCTGCTGAAGAATCTGGGTGTCGCAATGTTCTTTATTCAAATAATAGGCCTGCGGGGAAAATCCGCCAGTCAAGAAGCGGATACAGCCCCCGAAGGGATACTTCAAGTTGAAAGGCGTAAGTGGCTGGATACTGTGCCGCGGATTGCCCGAATGATTGCCGAATCCGGCATCACCGTGTCATACCCCAAAGTATTTTTAAACCCGGATGAAAAATTTGAATGTGCCGGCCGGGTGGCCGACAATTATTTTATTTTTCCCAACGGCAGGGTCTATCGGTGTCCCCTTTGTGAGGATTTTCCCATCCACAGCCTGGTTTTTAAGGAAGATCAACTTGTTTCAGCCGCCAAACTTAATGAGAGCGATTTTTTCCAGCTGAATATACCCGAAGGCTGCGTGATGAACAAGCTCATCCAACCTCATAATTTGAGCTACCGGGAAGATGGAACGCTGGAATATAAGATTGCGTGTTGTCTTTTGAAAGAAGAAATTCGCAGTGAATGAATGGGGAACATTTTTAACAAATTGTATCGCACCGACATAGAAAATCCCAAATTTCAAGCACCAAATTACGGTTCGACAAGCTCACCACCCTGAGCCAAGTCGAAGGGCAAATGGTTCGACAAGCTCACCACCCTGAGCCAAGTCGAAGGGTAAATCTCAAGTTCCAATATTCAATGACCAAAACAGTACAGGTCATTTAAATCTGCTCGGGAATGGAATGTTCATCGTTGGGTTTTGAATTTTGGCCATTGTGATTTTTTTGATATCTGTTATTTGACGGTCTCGTAAAAAGTCCCAATCTCGTCACTCCGGCGAACGCCGGAGCCCAGAAGCTATTGAAATTACTGGATTCCGGCGTTCGCCGGATTGACGATCTG
>PVMK01125470.1_pt1 | contig 19481 bp, 18 predicted proteins | sample 1853481 | NCBI WGS metagenome assembly PVMK01 (sample SAMN08533507, study PRJNA380276) | Marine sediment metagenome, whole genome shotgun sequencing project. | reverse complement strand
CTCCCGCCGAACCCCGACCCGATGATGATCCAGTCGTAGTGGGGCGCGCGCATTCAGCCGCCCGCGCCGCCAATCGATCGCGGCATTCCAATCAGGGTCAACAGCTCCATGCGCGCCGCCTCGTCCTCGAGGAAACAACCCGTCAAGCGGCTGGTCGTCGTCCAGGACCCCGGCTTGCGGACGCCTCGGTAGCACATGCAGAAGTGCTGACACTGCAGGATGACGGCAGTGCCTTGCGGGGTAAGCGTCTCGTTGATGGTGTTGGCGATTTGCGCGGTGAGCTTCTCCTGAACCTGGAGCCTTTTGGCGAATGTGTCCACGACGCGCGCGATCTTCGATAGCCCGACGACCTTCCCGTTGGGGATGTAGGCGACGTGCGCCTTGCCGACGAACGGCACCACGTGATGCTCGCAGTGACTGTAGATCTCGATATCGCTGATTAGAACGAGCTCGTCGTAGCCTTCGACTTCGCTAAACGTTCGCGAAAGGTGCCCGACCGCGTCCTCATCGTAACCCCGGAAGTGCTCTTTCATCGCGCCAAGAACACGGCGGGGAGTGTCCACCAAACCTTCGCGCTCCGGGTCGTCGCCGAGGTAGGCGAGGAGTTTTCGGACGCACTCTTGTGCTTGTTGGTCGTTCAGCTTGTCAGTCATGGGCAGCTCAGGGAGCGCGCTTCGGAAGGCGCCCGCGGGTCGATGATGACACACGCGTGGTTCCGCCGGGACGCCGAATCGTGCGATTGAGCGACTGGCGCGGGTAGGGCGCCTCGTTGCGGGCACGACGCGACGGCCTTTGATGCGCTTCTGGCGATGGGTCGGCGACCTGCGCCTCGCTGCTCGCCGGAAGCCCCTCGAGGCCCTCGGCTTCGACGGGGGAGCTTTGCGTCGCTGGCGTCGGAGCATCCTTTGCCGCGTACACCTCGCCTCGGGCTGCGGCACCGCCGGCTCGACGGCCCGAGTACACGCAGTCCGCGATCGACAGTCCGCTCACGTAGCTCCGGGAGCACACGCCCACCGCGTTGCGCCCGGCAGCGTACAGGCCGGGAATTACCCCGAGTTTGCCTTTGACCTGGCCGGTGTGTTCGTCGATGACGAGCCCACCGAGCGTGAGCGTCGGCAACGGGAAGCGCTTGCTCTTGATCCCCACGTTCATCGCGAAGTAGGGCCCGCTGCGCATCGCGTGCATCTTGTCCGCGTCCTTGTTGAAGCGGTCCGTCGTCTTGCCGTCCGCCGCGTCGTTGTACTCGTCGAGCGTTTTGCGAAGGGCTTCGAGCGGGACCTTCGCCACCGCGGCGAGCTCTTCGACCGACTTGGCCTCTTTGCTGTTGAACCACAGGTTGAGGAGCGCAGGCGCGCGTTGGAACCATTGTGCCTTACCTGGTTTGCACTGTTCGCGGGCGAGCTTCTTGAGCTCGCCGTTGATGACCAGGATGCCGACCCCGTCGTTGTCCTCGACCATCGCTTCGCCCACCGCGGCGCCATACTGGAACTCGTTGATGTACCGCTCGCCGTTCTGGTTGAGGATCATACCCTTGGCGAAAGCCTCCGGCGGATTGATGAATCGCCACGCCGAGACGCGGTCCATGAGGTCGGTCTTGCCACCGACGCTCTGCCCCAGCAGGATGCCGCTTCCGTTGTCAGATGCGGTTCCGAGTGGCATTCCAGTCGCGTATTTCGGGGCGATTTCCTTCACCATCGCGCGGTTGTAGATGAAGCCGCCGGCCGCGAGGACCACGCCCTTCTCCGCCCGAACGCGCTTGAGCACCGAGTGTTCGGCTTCGATCTGGTAGCAGCGCTCGCGAAGGTTGGCGGCAAGTCCTGGGCTGTAGTTGACCACCTTGATACCGGCCTGGTTGAGCCGTCGGTACAGCTTGCTCCACAAGCCCTTCTTGATTTGCCGGTACTCGACACCGAGGACTCGGTTCTGACCGTCGATCACGAGGCGCGTGACGCGTGTTTCGTACTCGACCTGGATGCCCGCGCGGTGCGCAGACTCGCGAAGCGGCTCGTAGAAACTCTGGCCCGGGAGACCGGCGCCCTTCGCGCGGTGACCACGGGGAGCAGGCTTGGCCGCGTCCTTGTAGGGCGAGAAGCCTTCGTTGCCGGAGTAGTAGAGGTAGTAGTCGTCCGTTGGGTAGCTGGTCTTGTACGGACAGAGCGACGCTTCGAACGGAACCCCGTGCCCTTCGAGCCACGTGAGGTTGCCGACGCTCTTGTCGCAGAAGTCGCGAAGCGTCTCGTCGGAGACTACGCCCTGAACCTCGAGCGACAGATAGCGAAACATCTCATCCGCGTCGTCGGTCACCCCGGCTTCGCCTTGAATGTGGGTCCCGCCGCCAGCGTAGATCACGCCGCCGCTGATCGCGGTCGCGCCGCCTCCATGAAAGCGATCGAGAACCAGCACTCGCGCCCCGTTCGAGCTCGCTTCGAGCGCCGCGCAGGCCCCCGCGCCGCCAAAGCCGACGACTACGACGTCGGCTTCGTCATCCCATTTTTCGCCGTTGGTTTTGGTCAGGACCAACGGCGCTTCGGCCGGATTCGGGGCCAACGATTTCTTCCCTTTTGACATAGAGAAGAAATAGAACATGTTTCAATTGGGCTGTCGAGGCGATTTCAGGTTGGTCTAAAGGCCTAATTTTGCAAGACTATTCGCCAACCCAGTCCGGCACCGGAGGTCCCATGCGTCCAAGTGCGCGCCCCCCGTGCTGCAGCCGCGTGCACATCGCCCCCAGAAGGCATTGGACTGCGTCCAGAGCCGCCCTTCCTGGCCCTTCCAGTCGGCTTCAAAGCCGGCCGTTTCGGCCAATCGCGAGGCTTCGGTCAGGGCATCGGCGATGTTGTCGTACACGATCGCGATCCGTCCGTTGGCGACCGCATAGACGTCGCGGGGCCCCACGCGGAGCGCTTTCAGTAAGCTGAGCGCCCGTTCGACCGCAACGGTTTCCTCTTCGAGCCACGGCGCGAAGTCTTCGAGCGCGCCGCTCCACGGCGCGGCGAACGCAGCGTCGGTGACTTCGACCAACTTGGCGTATGCAGGGCTGGCCGAACCGAAGGGATCGCCCGGGACGAAGCTCGTCCGCGTCTGCATGGCGTTCGGATCGATGACGACCGCCTGCTCTTTGCTGCGTTGGCAGCCGAGCAAGCCGCACAACAGACACCCGAGGAAGATCGTGGAAGCAATGCGCATCAGGGTGCTCCGGGGACCGCGCCTTCGAGAAAATCCAGGTAGCGCGTGGCGATCACGCCTGCGAGGAGCATGTCGTTGTGATCGATGCGCGGGACTTCGATGTACTCGTCCGCATGAAAAAGCCTCGCGAGCTCCCTGCCATGGTGCACGTCAATGATTGAATCCGCGCCTCCGTGAGCGACGAGCAGTGGGCAGGACACGCGTTCGGCGAAGTCGCGGGTCATGAACCGGTGCTCCAGCACCCTGCCAATGGGCAACCAACGAAAGTGTTGCTTTGCCAGGTCGACAATCGACGTGAAGCTCGATTCGAGCACGAGCGCGCCCGGCTTGACGCTTGCGGCCAGTTGCACCGCCACGCCCCCGCCAAGGCTCCTGCCGTGAATTGCAACGCGGCCCGGCTCCGTCCTGAGCTCCTCGGTCACCCACGTCCATGCGGCCGCCGCATCTTTGTGCAGACCGGCTTCGCTCGGAACGCCGGTGCTACCGGGGTACCCCCGGTAGTGAATGCCCACGAAGTCCCAACCCTCACTCAGCAGTAGGTTCTGCAACTCCATCTGTGCGAGGAGCGACGAAGCATTGCCATGGAAGTACAGAACGACGCGCCGCGGGCCGGACCTGACCGCGGCCCTGTGCCATCCGTAGAGAGTCTCTCCGTCTTCAGTCGGGATGCGGAGCTCGGTGGCGCCAACTTGCCTCGCGAGGTCGTTCAGCACCGGGACGCTGACGCCCTGCGGCCCCGGGAAGATCATCTGCCTCTGATACTGTGAGAACAACCCCATCGTGACCCACGCTATAGCGACCACGGCAAGCAGGCCCAAGCTGATTCTGCGCACCACGGTCAGACCCCACCCGATATTGCGGGCGTCGTGACGAAGCTTGATTTACCATGCGTGGCGATGACGGGAATCATGAAAGTGGTCGCGGTCGGGCTCGTGTTGCTTTTGGGGGCCTGCGGCGGGTCGAAGTCGAAGACCGGGTCGACCGGCAAGGTGAGCGCCATCGAGGCTATGGGGATTACCCCGCCCGACTCTCCGTGGGAAGAGATGAGCGTCGCGGACAAGGAGTTCTACATGATTGGTAAGGTGAACCCCATCATGAAGGAGCTCTTTGTAGCCCACGATGCCGAAGAGTTCGCTGAGTTCGACTGTGTCGACTGCCACGGCGAGGAGATGCGCGAGATTGACTTCAAGATGCCCGCGCCGTCGATGTATATCGTTCCGCCAGAGGGCACGCCCGGCCATCGGGGCATGATGTCGACCTTTCCCGAGACGGTGAAGTTCATGGAGGAGACGATCACGCCTGCGATGGGCAAGCTCCTTGGCGTCGAGAATTTCACATGTGCCGGCTGCCATCCGAGCGAGGCCGTCACGCCGAAGGGCAAGCTCTCGAAAAGCAAGGGATAGCGCGGTTCCTGGCCGTCTTTGACCGAGCAGGAAGCCCCTGCTAGCGTTCAGCCACTTTTTTCCGGAAGGGAGTCCGATGACCTGGGTCATTACACGTCTTTGCCGCGACTGCGTCGACAAATCCTGCATCGACGTGTGTCCCGTCGAGTGCATCTATGAGTACACGGGTGACGACAAAGAGGCGTTCCCGAACCAGCTCTACATCCAGCCCGAAGAGTGCATCGATTGCGGCGCGTGCGAGCCGGAGTGTCCCTGGGAAGCGATCTACGAGGACGCGTCGGTCCCCGAGGTTCTCACGGACGACACCGAGCTCAACGCGAAGATGATGGACGACCAGGATTCGTTCGAGGTTCCGACGAACGAGGGGACCGACCAGCCGACTCCCGAGCAAGTGGCCGAGAACAAGGTCAAGTGGAACCTCACCGACTAGCTGTTTGAAAAAGGGGACAGTCCCCTTTTTCTCCTGAGGAAGCGGTAGGCGGCGTAGGCGTAGGCGACTGCTAGGGCAGTGAGGCCTAGGTACGCGATGTGTAGGTAGAAGCCGGCGAGTTCGGCGGCGGTCCAGTGGAAACTGTTGACTAGGCGGTTCATGTCGCCGTCGCTCTCGCTACCGACGGCGGAGCCCCACGGCATTCGGCTGAGGTCGGTCGATGCTGCGCGCCACAGCACGAGCGCTTGCGTGAAGCACAGGCCGGCTGGGATCAGTGCGATCCATCGCCAGAAGTCCCAACGCAGCCGATCGGGGAGCGGGAAGTGGAAGGCGATCAGGAAGAAGGAGCCGAAGACGATCTCGCCGAGTGCGCCGGAGAGGATCTGCCACATCAGGGTGCGCGATGGCGGAATGAGGAAGGTGATCACGGCCCACGCCAGCAACACCACCGAGGCACTGCCGAGCATGAACCAATTCTTCTCGCGGTACGTGTGGAACATCAGCCAGCCGAGGATGCCCGCTACGAGCAGCCCCATCAGCACGGACTGGTCGTCGTACCAGAATGTAAAGAACGGCAACGGAATCGCGATGCGGCTGCTGAGCCATGACCCCGCGGCGTGGCCGACCTCGTGAAACGGCATGCCCACGAGAGAAGCCATGAGGCGTCCAAAGTTGTTGGAGCAGAACAGCCAGCTCAACAACATCACCAAAGGCACCGCGACGAGGTTCTCGAGCCCCTGGTCGTACTGGCTGCGGCTGTGCATGAGCCCTGAGCCTGTGAATACGGGTGGCGCGCGACTGACGTTGGGTGGTGGCAAGATTCGGGGCACCGGAAGTGAAGTGCGAAGCGCACGCGCTAACTCGAAGAACGCCCCGTCACCGAGCCACATGCCGCCACAGGCACGGCATTGCCAAGACCCGACCTCGACGGCGCCCTTGACGCGAAGCGGCTGCATCGCCGGATCGATACACTTTGGGCATCGCATACCCACTTCCCCTCCGAGCGAGACCGGCACGACTTCGGTTGCCTTGGCGAGCGACCCGCGGCCGACCAGGTCACGGATCTCACTGCGGTCTAGGAAGAGCCCGCGACATTGCGAGCACAGCTCGACGTTGACGCCCGGACTCGCCTCGTACCCCGACAGAGGCATCGAAACGCATGTTGGACATGGCCCCACAGATTCAATGTAATATAACGCCTCGCATGCGACGAACGTTGGCTGAAAACGGCGTATTCTTGCTTCGGATTTCCGTCTCTTTGCTGATGCTGAGCCACGGGATTCCGAGGGCGTTGGAGTACGATACACTCGTTCAGACGTTTCCCGATCCACTGAATGTCGGCACCGAGATGAGCGCCATGTTGATCCTCTTCGCCGAGGTCGGGTGTTCGATCTTGCTGCTCCTCGGCCTGTTCGGCCGCCTTGCATCCGCGGCACTCTTCATCGCGATGATGGTCGCCGCCTTTGCTCACCACTTTGCAGACCCGTGGGCCATGAAAGAGCTTCCAGTGCTCTATGCAACGGTCTACGCATGTCTCACGCTCACCGGTCCAGGGTCGACCTCGATCGACGCGTGGCTCAACCGCTTGATGTTCGAAAAAGAGGCGTCAGCTTCCGTAGAGCCGCGGCAAGATGATCCGGGGGCACCGACGTGAAGCAGAGGCGGACCCATTTCCCGTAGTCGGCGCCGCACGATCGTCCGGGCGTGAGCAATACGCCCGCGTCCGCGCAGCGTTCCAGGAACGCCGTGCAGTCCTCGGCGCCGCGCTCGAGTTGGGCGCTCACGTCGACGAAAAGGAACGTTCCGCCCTCGGGCCGGCGAACGCCGAGTGCGTCGGCCGCCTCGTATCCGGCGTCTCGATAGAGCGACCGGCTCTCTTCTACCCACGCACCGCCATGCTGCAGCGCCCCGACCCCGCCAAACTGCATGGGGCGAGGCGCGCAATAGGTGTGGAACGTTTGCATGCCGCGAATGGCGGTCATGACGTCTTCAGGCCCGTGGGTGAATCCCACCCGTGCTCCGGCGAGGCCGTAGGTCTTCGAGAGCGTGTGGAGCGCGATGGCGCGGTCGCGGGCGTTGGGGTGCTTCCACACCGCGTCGGGGGGCTCGCGGTCGAAGTAGATCTCTTCGTACGCCTCGTCGCAGAGCACCCACAGGTCGTGACGTTTGGCGACGCGCATCATGGCGTCGATGGTGGCGCTCGGAAGCACGCGTCCGCTCGGGTTGTTGGGCGTGTTGATGTAGAGCGCGGCGGTTCGGTCGGTCACCGCGCTTTCGAGGACCGCCTCGGGGTCGAAACCCTGCTCCTCGACCCGCGTGTAAAACGGGACTTGCACCGGCACGGCTCCCTTCGTTGCCATGATTCCCCGGCTGAGCGGCCAAAACGGGGAGGGCAGCAGCACCTCATCGCTCGGTTCGAGCAAGACCTGACAGACGATGCTCAGGCCCGCGGTCGCGCCCGACATCACCTGAACGAGCTCTGGCTTCAGTGTTTCGCCATGGCGGCCTTCGACGTAGGCGGTGAAGGCGTCGATCAAGCTCGGCTCCCCGTGAACTGGGGCGTATTTGTGGAGGCCGGGATGCTCGGCGCTCCGCTGGTGCTCGGCCTGGGCCGCCGCCACCGGGTCGCGGTAGGTGTCGCCGACATGCAGCCGGTAGATTTGCTCGTTCTTCGCGAGCGCGCGCTGCTCGAGATTGCTGTACACGCGGGCGGAGACCGAGTGGGCGTGCTCAGAGATGTCTGGGAAGCGGGGCATTCGCGCTCAGAGCCACAGCAGAGCGGTGAGGGTGACGGTGCTGATCCCCACCAACACTTGGAGCGGCAAGCCCAATCGCAGGAAGTCCGTGTACTTGTAGCCGCCCGGGCCGTACACCATCAGGTTCGTTTGGAAGCCGATCGGAGTCGAGAACGCGGTCGACGCGGCGATCATGGTCATGTAGCTGATCGGGATCAGACCGATCCCCTGTGCTTCCGCCGCCGTGGCGGCGATGGGGAACATGAGTGCGGCCGACGCCTTGGTCGTCACGAGCCCCGCTAGAACTGCGGTGATCATGTAGAGCGACGCGAGCAAGCCGACGCTTCCGAATGGCGCGGCCAAATCGATGATCCTCGACGCGAGCACTTCCGCGGCGCCGCTCTTCTGAATCGCGATCGCGATTCCGAACGCTGCGGCGATCGCGATGAGCACGGTCCAGTCCAACGAGCGCCGCGCCTGCTCACTGGTCAGGCAGCGCGTCAACAGCATCAAGCCCGCTGCGGTCAGCGACGCGACCATCAGGTTCATGGAGCCGGTGGCGTTCACGAGAACCATCAAGAAGAGAATCACACCCGCCAACCACGCCCGGTCGTGTCGCGGCGGTGCGCTGTCTTCGACCTCGGCGATCAGCGCAAAGTTGGGATCCTTCTGGCGAGCATGGGCGAACTCCGGGTGACTCTCGATCAGCAGCACGTCCCCGGCTTGAAGCCGGATGTCGCCTACTTTGGTTTCTGTTACACGGACGCCCTGGCGATGAACGGCGAGAATCGCGGCGTCGTAGATCGTTCGAAATCGGCTCAAACGGATGGTCTGCCCGATCAGCGACGAATGGGCGCTCACCACGGCCTCAACCAGTCGTCGGTCGCGCCGCGCCGTGATTTTATCGACCTGATCGGTGTCCGGGACGATGCGCTGCTTCCGCAGGTCGACCACCGAATCCACGACCCCGGTAAAGTGCAGCCGATCGCCTTCACGCAACACCGTCGAAGGCGGGACCGCAGCGAGGACTCGACCCGCGCGCTCGATCTCGTAGAGGTAGACGCCGCGCAACGAACGAAGCCCCGCCTCCTCGATGCTCTCACCGATGACCGGCGAGCCCTTTTCCACGCGCATCGCGATGGTGTACTCGCGCGCCTTGCCCAGCTCCTGCAACGCGCCCCGGCGATCCTTGAGCAGTCGCTGCGAGGTGATGACGATGAACAGCATCCCAATCGCGAGGGCAGGAATGCCGAGCTGAGCGATCTCGAAAATTTCGAACTTGATCGTCGGGTCCCACTCCTCGGCGAGACCTGCGACGACGAGGTTCGTGCTCGTGCCGATCAGGGTGCAGGTTCCTCCGAGGATCGACGCGTACGACAGCGGCAAGAGCATCAGCGAGACGCTGAAGTTGCAGCGGCGCGCCCAACCGGTGACGAGCGGCACGAACATCGCAACAACCGGCGTGTTGTTGAGAAATGCTGACAGCCCCGCGACCGGGAACATCATGCGAAGCTGGCCACCGGCGAGGGCTCGCGGCCGGCCGAGCACGGTGCGGGCGATGAGGTCCAGGCCGCCGGTTTCCTTCACGCCCGCAGCGACGACGAACAGCGCTGCAATGGTGACGACGGCGGGATTCGAAAAACCGGTGAACGCTTCCGCCGGCTCGATGATCCCTGCAAGGAGCAGAATCGTGACGGCCGCGATCAGCACCATGTCGGGGCCGGCCAGGTTCGCCGCCATGACGACCACCATTCCCACGATCACCGCGATGGTGATCCAGCCGTCCCCTGTCATCATGGGGGCGCAGACTAGCAGCCGCGGTGCTGATTGACCCGTTCTTGACCGGAATGGGCGGGAATCGCACCTAAGGTGCGTACCGGTCGGCCTTTTCGCGGAACATCAGCGCGGCGTCGTGGTCGCCACGGCGGTCCGCGTCGAGGGCGCCTTCGCGGTAGTAGTCGAATCGAGCGCTGCTCGCGGTCACCGTGATCCAGAGCGCCAGGCATCCGCCAAAGAGGCTGGCGACGCGCCACACAGGGCGCCACCGCGGCGTAAAATAGAGTTGGCGCCCCATCACGAACACCATGGCGATCGCGGTCAGCGTGCACCCCGTCTTCACGCCCGGCATGTCGACGAACATGCTCACCATCGGAGCAACGACCAGGCCGAGAAGCGACAGGTAGAACACCTGGGGGGCGCGCTCGTCGATGCCGCCTTCGGGTCGCTCTTCGACCAAGCTCCGCGCGGGCCGGGTCAGTTCACGTCCAAATGAATGCAGCCCTTGCGTTGGTGCGAAGACGACAATCGAGATTCCGATCATGTAGATGGGCAGCCAGCCTTGCTGGGGTGCCACGAGGTGAAACGCGACCGGCGCCGCCGCCAAGATCGGCGCGGCCATGCGAAGGGCAGGGAGCTCGGCCCGGTCCTGCATGCTGGCGATCAGATAGGCGACGCAGCAGACCATCGGCAGCCAGTACGACTGCCCCTCGGAGGCGGACCAGGCCGCCACGTAGAAGTACATGATGGCCGTTGTCACACAGAGCAGGACGTAGGCCGCGACACTTCCTCGCGGAGGGCGGTCGGAGCGTGAGAACGCCGCGCGCGCGCTCACCATCGGGAAGAACACGAAGCACACGAGGTAGAGCGAAAGAAGGTAGTGGTAGGGGACCGAGTCGAGAAGGCTGCACGACCAACCAAGTGTGTAGCCGGCGGCGATGAGCACGATGGCGATTCGGTGCGGGCGGTAGAGGGCCTGGCTCAGTGCGAGCACTCCGGTAAAAGCCAGCACGCCGAGGTAGAACGCCGAGCTTGGAACGAACGTATCGAACCACGGGAAGTGGGCCACATTGAACGCACCCACGCCGTACTTTGCCCCCTGCGGCATCATGTTGAGCCAGGTGTCGAACGCGAGCAGCCCGAGGACGAACCGGAGCACCAAGTACGGCCGCGCCAGCGCCACGTCTCCGAACCAGTAGCGTTCCAACGTCTTCATCGTGCCGCGGTCCTCACGGTTTCGTGCGCGCGCTCGCCACCGCATCGAAGGTTGTACGCACGGGCGTCGCGCTCGCCGTCGCAGTGACTGACGAGCTCGACCTGCATGACGCCTTCCGCCTCGCACTGCTTTCGAAGGAACGCGTCGACCACGACCCGCCTGCCCTGAGCGACGTAGTCGACCCAATCTTGGTGAATGAGCTTTTGCACCGAGATCGCTTCGCGCTCCCCGTCGAAGCGCTCGAGCGATGCGCTGGTTTCACAAGAGGGCGCGGCAGGCGGGCTGAGGCTCCGCCACGTGAAGCGCTCGTCGGCAGCATCCTCGCGCGTCAGATAGGTCAGCGGGATCAGGAACTGAAGCGCAACGAAGGCTGCGATGAGCACACTGGTCCGCCGCCGGGCTTTGGCGTTCGGGTGTGCCGGAGGCGGCTCGGTCTCGGAAGAGGCCATCACCTCAACATCGGCGCCCAGCAGCGCCGTGTCAAAAGATGCTCGGCGCGGTGGCCGAGGGGGCGGCGCGCCAGGCTGTGCCGAGCGGGAACGAGACCCCGTCTTGGCCGGCGTAAACGACGTCGATTCGGTCCGGCAGAGACAGGGCGTCCGGGCTCCGTGCGCCGAGGCGATCGAAGCCCTCGCCGCTGCCACCGAGCACCTCCCCCACCGGCCGCCACAGGAGCAACTCGTCCGACACCGCCAGCTCCACCGACCATCGCGTGCCGGTCCGTCGCGCGTAGTAGAGGTGGTAGGCGCTGTTGTGGATGACCAAACTTGGGTCGGTGATCTCCGCGGTGGCATCCTCGATTCGGGTTAGTTCTTCGAGGGTGCCGTTGATAACCCGTTCCCAGCCTGCATTGACGTCGCTCGTGTAGAAGGCGCGAAGCTCGGTGGAACCATTGCCCAGAGTGGCGCGCACGATGAGCAGCCAGAGACCGTCGCGATAGACGACGCTCGGCGCTTCATAGGAGATGACGTCGCCGGTGGGCGCGAGCACGGGGCCCTGGCCCTTCATGAACAACGGAACATCCTGAACGGACACGGCCGCGCCGATGCTGCCTGCGCCCTTCGCATCCCACGCGGTGTAGAAGAGCAGCAAGACGTTCCCATCCCAGACCAGCTCCGGGTCGCCGACGCCCATGGCTTCGTAGGACTCGGTCGGAACGAGTGCGGGACTCGGGCCGTTGAGGAAGAACTCGCCGGGCGCTTCCTGTTCGGCGAGGAAGATCTCATCGTCGACGACGTACGCCATGCGCCGGGTGGCGGCGTGATCGACAATCGACGGCCCGCTCCCGGACGCATGACCCGGAACTTCATTCCCGTTGAGGGTGATCGAGAGCGGCTGACGGTCTTGCCAAGAGCGTGGGCTGTCGCAAAACGACGACTCGACTTCGAGGACCGCGATGGCAGCACTGGTGGCGGCGGCGCCCAAATTGCGCCCAAAGGTGACGAGCCGCGCCTGCTTGAGGGATGCCGCGTCAAAGGCGTAGCTGCCCAGCGGAGTGCCATCGCGGAACAGTCGCACCGAGCCTGCGGGCGACAGGACCAAGCGCCAGCGCGTGTCGTCCGTTCCAGCGTCGAACGAGTCCGCGACGGCGTCGCCGATCATGAGGTTCACCGCATGGCGCGAGCCGCTCAGGAGTAGCCCAACCTCCGCCGCGACGAAGGCGCCCGGCGGCGTGCCGGTGAATGCTACGCCGGCGCTTTCGAGACAGGTGCCGCCACATCCGGCCGGCAAGGTGAACTGCACGTCGACTTGGGTGCGCTGCGAGGAGAGGTCCACGGGCTCGCCGATCAGTGCGCCGCCCTCGGCCGTCGCTGTACCGTTTGGGATGAGGCCTCGCCCACTGAGGACCGGTTCGATCTGGCTGAACGCAACGGCGGTCGAACCCACGCCCTCGGCGCATTGGCTAACTGTCTGCCCCGCGCACTTCTGGAAGTCGAGAAGGGCAGGGAGCGGTGGGTCGTCGACGATCGGCTCGCAGCAAGTTCCGTTGTTCACGCAGCACGACGCATACGCGCCGCACTCTGCGTCGTCGCACGTATCCGGGCTCGCGTAGCAAGCCCGCGCAGCATCCGCGTACGTGTTTGCGGCAGCGGCGTCGGTGCCGAGGACGTCCCAAGCGTTGCGTTGCGGGTTGGCGAAGAGCTGATCGACCGGGTTGTCCGTCAGGCCTCCGGTTCCTTCAAAAGCGGGCGCTCCGCCGTCGCCCTGGCCGCCTGCACCTTCGACGCCAGCGTCACCGCCCGCTCCGCCTCTCCCGGCGGCGTCTCCCGCGCGGCTGTCCTCCGCTCCGCACCCGGCCGAAACCAACGCCAGCGCGGCCACCATCGGGAGCCACCTCCAGCTCTGATTTGTGCGATTTCGGCTCACGGTTTGTTCCAAGTTTGCTCCAAAGGGATTAACTGATCGGTGCGACCACTACCCGGTAGATTCAAGCGCCGTGCCAACAGGAATCGGAGGCGGCTCGGGTCGTCCGCTCGGGGGGCCACGGCGATTCCAGTGATATTGCACTCGTCATCGAAGCACCCGCTTCGAACCAAGGTCGAGCCGTTGCTCAGAATCGGGTTCACGGGAAATGGCACCGGCTCAGGAAGGTCGAACTCGAGGATCGATGTGTCGTGCGTTCGTGCCTCGGCAAGGGCGACCGCCCAGTCGCCCGGCGTGCTCTGCGCCAGGAACCAGATGCGAAGGCGCATCCCGTCTTCCTCGAATGAGATCAACGGCTCGGGTGAGCGGATCCCGGCTGCCGCGAACGGCCCGAGCTCACTCGCAACGAGCACCACGCGCCGCATGGGGGCGCCGCCTTCGTGAATCACTTCGAGTGCGCGCGAGATGCGAACGGCGTGAATTTCGGTTGCTGCGCCGGCACCCTCGACGCAGCTGAAGAGCAGCCAATAGCCCTTCTGTGCCTCCGGATCCACTGGAATTAACGCAGGATCACGCAAGCTGACGCATTCCGGGATCTCGTCCGGGGAGAGCGTTGGCGTGCTCGGTAGCGCGATGGACGTCGTCGGAGCACCGACCGGCCGGACGATTTGAATGCCAAAGATGTCGCGCTCGCCCGGGGTGGTCACCAGCTCACGTGCGAAGGACAGAACGAGGTCGCGAAGCTCTTGCTCGTCGTTGAGCTCGGCTAGCAGATGGGGCTCCCGGACGCTTCGGTTGTCGTCGCAGGTGCCATCCGAACACGAGGGCGGGTCGTCTCCGACCTTGGGCGATCCACTGCTCTCCCAGGTATCCAAACGCCAGTCGTCCCCCTCGTCCGTTGCCGCTCTGGCGTGCCCCAGGGCGTAGCCGATGTGGGTCGTCGGCTCGAGCTCGGGGTCGTGGTTGCTCCCCTCGACAATCAAGTCCCACTGGACGTCCGAAACCGAGTTTCGTGAGCTGGCCAACGCGGGTGAACCCACATACGCCTCCATCCAGGAGGGGGTGAACTCGAGGTTCGCGCCATTCAACGTTGCACTTTGTTCATCGAACTGGCTCGGATTGGCACAGTCCTGCTTGGCGGTCTCCAAAGGCCCTACATAGACGCCTTCGCCCCGGCCCTGCGCCGCGACATGGAGCCCCGGGATCTCGGCACAGTCGCCACTTCCGACCAGGTCTCCGATCGTCGCGACAACGAAGTCCTCGAGGACCTGCTCGCCGGCCACGGTCACGTTGGCCCTCAGGATCGGGAGATTGAAGTCATCGAGGGTCGGCCGAAGCTCGATCGCCACGTCGACGTTTTCGTCGAGCCCCGCACTCGTGCGCGCGACTTCGACGTCGGCCTGAGTCACGAGAACGAGGCCGCCCGCGTGAAGCGTCACCGCCAGCTCGTCCTGGAGCTTGCTGCCGGGCGCGGAGTCGGTCGCGACGCTGAGCACGACGCCGGCGTATCTATCGCAAGGATCGTTTGGCCCGCATCCCGTCGAATCGGTCGTGCGCAAACTCGTTTCGACCCAGCCGCCAAGCGCGAGGGATACACAGTCCCTGCTCAGCAGCGCGCGAGGCGAGTCGTCGGGTAGGAAGCCTCCCATGAAGGTCGTTCCGTCGAGGGAAGGCCGCAGAACCGACCAGGGCCCACCGGCCGTGGGCGTGAAGGTCCACCCTGTGCTCAGGTCCGGCGCGGTCCAGTCCTCGCTGAGCGTCGGCCGCCTCAGCTCGCAACAGGCCGGCTCTTGGGAGCAATCGGTGTCGTCGCAGTCGAACGCCAAGTCCGCGTCGTCGTCGAGCCCGTCGTCGCAGAACAGCTCGATCCCGCGGTCGACGCCACCGTCGGGCGGACCCAGGTTGCGTTCGGGCGCGTTGAGCCAGGAGCACCCGCCGATCAGCAACGTGGCAAGGACTGCGAGCCAGCGGTTCATTGCGCGGCCCCAAACGTCATGCGCACCGACGCGAACCCGCCGTTTCTCGACACCGAAACCCCGACTTCCGGCGCTTCACGCTTCAGCTTCCTGCGGTGCAGGCTGTAGAGCACGATGGCGCTGACCCCGAGCGCGATGCTCGTGCCCCAGAACACGTCGGCGGCGAGGTTGAAGCGCTCGGTCCGGTCGGCGAGGTCTTCGGCGCGCTGAAGATCCGCCGGGTCGCCACTCATGCGGTACTCGGCTGCGGCCTGGTCGTACTCGTCTTTGAGCGAGCCGGCCCGGACCGACAGGCCGATGGCGACTCCCGCGGTGGCAAGCGTGCTTGCGGCGGTTCCGATCGCAGCGTTGCGCAGGCGAGGGCGCTTGGCTTCGACGGGTTCGGGTTCGAGTGCAGGCTCCGGCTCCGGTAGGACTGGAATGGGCACCAGGGAAAGCGCCAGGACGACGGTTTGTCCCAGCACGGCGTTCTGCGTCCGCTCGACGGAGGTGTATCCCTCTTTTTCGGTGAACGTCCGGTGCTCGCCCGGAGGCAATGCAAGTTCGATCGGGGTCTCGCCGCGCGACGCCAGGTCCTTGCGGTCGACCCACAGCAACGCGCCCTCCGGTTCGGTCGTCACCTGAAGGACCGCGATCTCGCTTCGAAGCGCGTTGCGTCGTCGCGTCGCGTCCTCACGGTCTGCTGCCGGCAGTTCCTCGATGCGCAGGTACTCGCCGAAGTAGTTGAACGATTCGTCATTGCGCCCGAGCTCGCCGAGTACGATCGCCGCGTTGAAGAGTGCGTTGCGGCTCCGCACGATGCGGAGGCTGTCGACGTACGCTTCGAGCGACCGTTGAAGAAGCGTCGTTCGTTGCGTGCCGCGTGCGCTGCTCGCCTGTTCGTAGAGCCGATTCCCCTCTTGGAAGTAGACGCGCGCCTCCGCATTCTCCGAGGTGCCCTGGGCAGCCGAGATGGAAGGGCTCGTCAGGCCGAGAAGGACGACGAGCACGAGCGGGAGACGAATAGGCACTGTCTAGAAGTCTGTCTTAATCGGAGGTGGCTTGGGACGCGATTTCTTCTTGAGGCGAACCACGAGGAGGTCGTCCTCGCTCGGGAGGAGGCGATGCTCTTGGGTGCGGTACCCCTGAAGCGAAAACCGTACCGTGACCTCCACCCCCCGACGGAGCTCAAGCGTGAGCGGGGTTCTGCCCCGTTTGTCCCCATTTAGGGCGACAAAAGCCCGGCCTGGTCGCGAGTTGAGCTCGATGCTCACCAGCTCGACCGGTGCCTCGATCTGCGAAGAGTCTGCGGGGTCCTCGGACTTTTCTGTCACAGCGGGCTGCACGAGGATCGGTGGCTCCGGAGGCTCGTGCGGGGCCTCCGTCGGCCACAAGACGAACGCCACGCCGGCGACGACCGCCGCAGCGAGCAACGCAATCGCCAACGTCCGCGCCCGACGAGGAACGGTCGGCCGCTCGAGCGCCCCACAGAAGTCGTTCATGCTCTCGAAGCGATCGGCCGGCTCCTTCTCGAGTGCACGCAGCACTGCCGATTCGACATGCGGCGGGATGTTGGCCTTCTTGCTGCGCTGCGACGGTGGGTCCGGCGCCTCGTTGCCGTGCTTGTACAGCAGCTGAAAGTGGTTCTGACCCCGTGAACGGGGGCGACCCTGTGATCATCTCGTACATGATCACGCCGAGCGCGTAGATGTCGGTTCGGTGGTCGACCGTCGCCATGCCTCGTGCGAGCTCAGGCGAAATGTAGAGAGGCGTCCCGACGATCTGGTCCGTTGCCGTGAGCTTCGGATCACCATGGTCCGGGTTCTTGATCTTCGAGATCCCAAAGTCGAGCACCTTCACGAAGTCCCGGCTGTCCTTCTGCGTGATGAAGATGTTTTCGGGCTTGAGGTCGCGGTGCACGATGCCCGCCTCGTGCGCTGCCTGAAGTGCATCTCCGGTTTGCCTGGCGATCTCGATCGCCTCGTCGATGGGTAGGGCGCCCCGGTCGATCCGGTCCGCGAGATTCTCGCCTTCGAGCAGCTCCATCACGATGAACAAACGATGCGCGTCGTCACTGTCGAAGTTGACGACCTTGACGATGTGGTCGTGCTCGATCCTGGTGGCGGCCTTCGCCTCCCGGAGGAAGCGCTCGGTGGCGTCGGGCTGCTTCGCGCGGCCCTCGGACAACACCTTGACGGCATACGCCTTGCCGAGGTGGACATGGGTCGCCTGGTAGACGCGGCCCATCCCGCCCACTCCGATCAGGCGCTCTACGTGATAGAGCCCCCCCAGAGTCGCCCCGATCAACGGATCGTGATTCCGCTCCCCTTCCGACATCCTCATCTCGAATCTAACACGCTTGCCCCGTCCGCTGGCATGAGCTGGCGGCCGGCACTACAGGGTAGCCATGGCCCTGATGCACTCCAAAGGGATGCCCGTCGGCAACCCCGCGCCTCCGTTTTCGCTGCCCGGCGTGGACGGCAACGCCTGGTCCCTCGACTCGTTTACGGACGCCTCGCTGTTGGTCATCGTGTTCACTTGCAACCACTGCCCCTACGCCATCGCCAGCGAGGATCGCCTCATCGAGCTCCAGAGCGATTACCAGAACCGAGGCGTTCAACTGGTGGCGATCAGCCCCAATAACGCTGACAAGTACCCCGACGACTCCTTCGACGAGATGAAAAAGCGGGCGGCCGACAAGGGTTTCACCTTTCCGTACCTGTACGACGAGAGCCAGGAAGTCGCGGGCGCCTACGACGCGGCGTGCACCCCTGACATCTTCGTGTTCGATCGGGATCGCAAGCTCGTCTACAACGGACGCATCGACGACAACTGGCAGTATCCAGAGCAAGTCGATCGCCAAGATCTACGATCGGTTCTCGACGCGGCGTTGGAAGGACGCGAGGTCGACTTCGAGCACGTCCCTTCCATGGGCTGCTCCATCAAGTGGAAGTAAATGGCGTACGTCCCCCCGTTTGAGATGCCCCGTAGCGAGATCAAGAGCGAGCTCGGCCGCATTCGGCACCCATTTCGCATCGCGATCGACCGCGCCAAGAACCCATTCAACATCGGGGCCATCGTCCGTACCGCGCACTCGTTCATGGCCAAGGAGATCATCCTCATCGGCACCGAGCCTTGGTACGAGCGCGCCGCGATGGGGATGCAGCACTACGAAAACATCGTCGAGCTCCCGACCGAGCGGACATTCCTCGATGCGGCCGAGAAGGAAGGCTGGCGCCTGATAGCCTTCGAGAAGGACCACGCGCAGGTCGGTTTGTGGGAGGCCGAGCTCCACGACGATGCGGTGCTGGTCTTCGGCAACGAAGACAACGGCTGCTCCCCAGGCATCCTCGAGGCCGCCGAGCAGGTGGTGGGCATCCCCATGTTTGGCATCAACCACAGCTACCCGATCAGCATCGCCGCCGGCATCGGCATGGCAGAATGGGCCCGAAGGTATTACGAAAAAGGCCGTTGTGTGTAGCCTTGCCTACCTCAAAAGTGACGCTAGACTCCGCCCCCTTCGGTGGGTGTAGCTCAGTGGCAGAGCACTGGATTGTGGCTCCGGGTGTCGCGGGTTCAATTCCCGTCACTCACCCCACTCTTTGAAAGACTTGTTGAACTTTGCCTCGGAAACGGCTTCGCCGTCACGGGGCTACGCACCCGTAGCTCAGCTGGATAGAGCGCCGGACTTCGAATCCGTAGGTCGAAGGTTCGAATCCTTCCGGGTGTGCTAGAAGCCGGTGTAACAATCGGTGCCGGGCCATTAGCTCAAGTGGTAGAGCAGTGGATTCTTAATCCATTGGCTCCTGGTTCGAGTCCAGGATGGCCCACCCAATGATTCCGAAAACTTAGGTCGTACCGCTGGACACTTTTCGGCCGCTTGGCCGGCGTCGGTGTCCACTTTGGTGTCCAGAATTCCGGCTCGGCGAGCGACTGCGCGGCGCGCAGCAGCTTCAGAGTTGTGCACGTAGAGGGCGGTGGTGGTCGCGTTCTTGTGGCCGGCGATGTGCCCGACGGCGGTGAGGTCGCTGCCGACGGCGGCCATGTGCGTGAGGGCGGCGTGGCGGAAGTCGTGGGCGCTGAGGTGCCGGGCCTCGTGCTCGGTTGCGAGCACCTTGCGTGCAGTCTGGACCAGCATCCGGCGGTACTCGAAGCGGCGGAAGATGAGGCCCTCGTCAGGGCAGATGGCATCGAGCACGCGGCGCGCCCTGGGCGTAAGCGGGAGCGACCGGGCGTATCTCGATTTGTCGATGTCCCCTGATATCCTGAGCACATCATCTCCGCGCTTGTAGTGTTTGGGCACCTCGAGGCGCCACATCGTTCCGATGCGGAGGCTCGTATCCCATATGACGGTGAACAGAGCCCGGATGGGGTACCCCGCGACCGGGGTCCGCTCTGGCAGATGCGCAATGATCG
>PVMK01119757.1_pt1 | contig 19490 bp, 7 predicted proteins | sample 1853481 | NCBI WGS metagenome assembly PVMK01 (sample SAMN08533507, study PRJNA380276) | Marine sediment metagenome, whole genome shotgun sequencing project. | reverse complement strand
GGCACTGTCAGCTACTTCCTGGCCGATAACGCAGACTTCGGCGTCACTTACGAGTTTGTCGGCATCGACAGCATCAATGGCCAGGCGCCGGGCGTGGCCGCGTTCAACGCCGTGCCCGCCGATGGCGCGAGCGGCACCGCCACCTGGGACGTCGGCTCGGTCGTGACCGAGATCGAAGACGACAGCGTCGTCAACGACATCACGCCGTATATCAGGGCTAACTACTCTGCACGCATCAACAACGATCTCGTTACCGACGTCGGCGACACGCTGCAGAACTCGGCGTCGGTGTATTTCACGAACGGTGACGATGGCAGCCAGGCATCCGACAACGACACCACCGCTGCGATTATTGCGACCGAGCCCGGTCTCGTGGCGGCCATGGCGATCAGCAACGTCTCGCCTGGCAAGTTGCCCAATGACCCCATGGCGCTCGGCGACATTGCCCAGTATGTGCTCACGATCGCCAACCTCGGCAACGCGATCGCCCACGACGTCAACATCGTCGACACGATACCACCCGAGCTCTCGTTCGATGCCGGTTACACACCGACCGCGCAGATCAACGGCATCGGCGTTGCCGGTTTTGCCGCCACCCCGATCGGCGCACCAGGCGGACCACTCGTATGGGGCGCTGGCAACAATGACGGCAGCCTTGATTTGCCGGCGGGCGAGATTCTTGAAATTACCTTCCAGGTGCAACTGACCTCGGCGGCCGACCCGAGTATTGGTCTTGCGAGTACTGCCTGGATCGACTGGACCTCGCTCAGCGACGCCAGCATCTACGAGCGCACCGGTGCGGGTTGCCCGACGATTACCGCACCGAACGACTACTGCTACGGGCCGGTTACGGCCAATGGCGCGGCGCTCCCGGTTGGCCCTCCTGATGCGTTAAGCAAGGCCAACACTCAGGCAACCGCGACGATTGGCGAGGAATTTACCTACCGCATCACAGTGCCGACGACACCGCACCTGGTGCCGCTCTACGACGTACGCATCCTGGATGACCTCGGCGCATCGGCAGCAGACCTGAGCTACGTTAGTGTGACTAAGGTGTCCGGCGCCGGCGCGTGGACACCGGTCAATTCCGGCCGTGGTGCGAACCTCATCATCGAGGACGCGATCAACGGCATTGATATTGGCGTGGGCGAGCAGGTCGTTCTCGATATCACGGTACGTCTCGACGACACACCGACAAACGTTCGCGGCCTCACGTTTGTGAACACGGCAACCTACACGTACAACCGCCTCAACAATGCGCCGGCGACCATCCTGCCCGGTTACCCTGACACGTCGCAGCCGATGACAGTTGTCGAGCCGGAGGACCTGACGCTCGAGAAATCCGGGCCTGCGCTGATCCAGCTCGGTGTGCCCGCGACTTACTCGCTCAATGTACACAACATCGGCGATTCGCCGGCTCATAACCTGACGATCTATGATGCGCTGCCGAACCAGGCCGACGGCGGTACTTGCGATGCGGCGCCCGCGCAGTTCACGGCGCAGCTATTCGAAGCAAATGGCACGACGGCGGTCTCGCCAGTACTTGCAGAAGGTACGGATTACAGCGTCACCTTCCTCGGTGACCCGGACTGCAACCTGACGATCAACGTCCTGACCAGCGCCGCCGCTATCGGCGCGGACCAGCGGCTGATCATCAGCTACCAGGCAACACTCGACCTCGACAGCCAGCAGGGCGCCAGCCTGACGAATATCGCCGGCGCGACCGAATGGTTCAGCATCGACGTGACAGACCCGAGCGCGCTGAATTACGCGCGCACTTACGCACGAGCCGTAACGGATGGCACGGTCGGCACGCTGGACCACGAAGACGCATACACGTCAGTCGTGTTCAGCCCGCTTCTCGTATTCGACAAGTACGCGATCAACGTGACCTCAGGTGAAGACCCTGCGACCGTCGCGACACCGGGCGACACGATTCGTTACGGCCTGCGCATCGAGAACACCACTGACACGTCGCTGGATGGTTTCCGCATCGTCGACGAGCTCGACAGCCTCAACGCGGTTCCGATGTTCCAGCCAGGCACGCTCAACATTGTCACGCTGCCCGCCGGCGCTGACGCATTGGACACGGACGCCGCTGGCGGCGCTGCAGGTACCGGGCTGCTGGATATCTCCGGCCTGAGCCTGGCCGGTGCGGGCGACAGCATTCTGATCGAATTCGAAGTCCAGCTCGTACCCGTTATTGCGAATGGCAGCTACGTATTGAACCAGTCGAACGCAAGTTTCTCAGGCTTCCCCGTAGCAATCAGTGACGATCCCAACTTAAACGGCCAGGCCGATCCGAACGTCGCCGGCGACGAGGACCCGACGCAGATCCTGATCGAGTCGGCGCCTCAATTCGACATCGACAAGACTTCCTCCTACATCGACGGCGATCCCAATGTGCTGCTCGCCGGCGAGACGCTGCGCTATACAATTACCGTGCAAAACGTCGGCACCGACAACGCGACGGGTGTCGACATTACTGATCAGGTTCCCGCCAACACGAATTACGTGGCGGGCAGCACGACGCGGAACGGTGTTGCGGTCGCGGATGCCGCCGCCGGCGCATCGCCGCTGATTGATGGCATCCTGGTCAACGCGCCGCAGGACACAACGCCAGGCAACATGAATGCTGCGGTGGCCGATAACCTCGCAACGATCATCTTCGACGTGGTTGTCTACCCGGACGTACCCAACGGCACCATTCTCTCGAACCAGGCGTTCGTAAGCGCCGTCGACTACGGGCTCGGTGACCTGCCGTCCGACGACCCGCGTACGCCACTGATTGACGACCCGACGCGCGATGTTGTCGGTAACTACCCATTGCTGTTTGCGCCGAAGACTGCCGCACTGCTAATCGACAACAGTACGCCGGGCGTCGTCGACCCCGGTGACGTGCTGCGCTATACGATCACGATTTACAACAACGGTGCGGTGCCGGCCACGGTGGCCGAGCTTTCCGACGATGTGCCGCTCGACACCACTTACGTTGCGGACTCGGTGACCCTGAACGGTCTGCCGGTTGGCCAGCCTGATGGCGGCGTGTCGCCGCTGATTGACGGCATCCCGGTCAGTTCCGCTGACCTGACGCCGCTGGTGCCGGGCTTCGGCGAAGGTATCGTCAACCCGGGAGAATCCGCGGTCGTGCAGTTCGATCTGCAGGTGAACGCAGGCGTACTGCCGGGAACGCTGATCACGAACCAGGCAATCGTCTACAGCCTCGAGGTTCCGACCACGCTGACAGACGGTGACGGCAACCCGTCCACAGGTCCGGAACCCACGGTAGTCGTTGTCGGCGACGTACAGCAACTGTCGATCATCAAGGGAGTAGCCGTGGTCGGTGGCGGCGCGGCGCTGCCGGGCGAGACACTCGAGTACACCGTGACAGTCCGCAACATCGGCACGGTCCCGGCGCTCTACGCGACGCTTTACGACGACCTCGACGGCGTAAACCCGGGATACCTGGCGTATGTACCCATGTCAGCGACGCTGAATGGACTCACGAACGGCGTGATATTTGTGGGCAGCCTGATAACCGCCGATTATTTCAATGAGTACGGCGCGCTGCTTCCGGGCGAACAGGCCATCCTGAAGTTCCGCGCAATAATTGATCCGAACCTTCTCATCGGTACGACGATCACCAATGTGGGCCAGGTCTCGTGGGACGACCCATTGAAGTGGGCGGAGGCCAGCGTTTCGATCGACGTCGGTGCAATGCCCAATGCAGGCATGCTGAGCGGCGAAGTGTGGCATGACGCCGATCACGACAATACGCCTGACGGCCTGGAGCAGTCGCTGCAAGGCTGGACGGTGGAACTCCTTTTAGACGGTCAGCCGGTACGGTCGATGCTGACCGACGCTGATGGTTACTACCTGTTCGCCAACGTGACACCGAACTACGTGGCCGGCCAATTCTATTCCTTGCGATTCAGCGCACCCGGTGCTGGTGCGAGGACCGCCATGATGGGCGTGACGGACTCCGATTTCACGGATGGCCAGCAGCGCATCGACGAGATCGACGTCCAGGAAGGCAGCAACTTGCTGGCTATGAACATGCCGGTCGACCCGAACGGCATCATCTATAACTCAGTTACGAGAACGCCGGTTGTCGGCGCACTCGTGTCGCTGGTCGATGCCAGGAACGGGCTGGCCGTGCCCGACGCTTGCTTCGACGATCCGAACCAGCAGGACCAGGTCACCGTGCCGAACGGTTACTACAAGTTTGATCTGAACTTCTCTGACCCTGCATGCCCGAGCGGACTGAACTACACGATTCGTGTTACCGCGCCGAGCACGGCGTTTGTACCAGGCGTATCCGAACTGATTCCGCCGACCTCGGACACGAGCACGTTGCCGTTCGACGTGCCCGCATGTTCGGGTTCGACGAACGACGCCGTGCTTGCGACCGCACAGTATTGTGAAGCGCAACCATCCGAATTCGCACCGCCGACATCGGTTGCGGCCCGCAGCGCTGGCACGAACTACCATTCGTTCCTGACCCTGGACAACTCCCAGGCGGCGGGCTCGAGCCAGCTCTTCAATAACCACATTCCACTCGATCCGCGCCTCGATGGGGCCGTAGCGGTTACCAAGTCGACGCCGAGCCTGAATGTCGTGCGTGGTGACCTCATTCCATACGTGATTACTGTCAATAATTCCTTTGGTGCGAACCTGTTCGACGTCAATGTTGTCGATCGCTACCCGGCGGGCTTCCGCTACATGGAGGGTTCAGCACGATTTGACGATGTACCGACCGAGCCCACCGTGGTTAATGGCCAGCTGATCTGGTCGGATCTCACGCTTGAGACGGACGAACGCCACGAAATCAAGTTGCTGCTGGCTGTTGGTGCCGGCGTGAGCGAGGGCGAGTTCGTCAATCGTGCATACGCTGTCAATGCGCTGACGGGTGCAAGCATGTCCGCGGAAGCCACAGCCACGGTACGTCTCGTCCCCGATCCGACATTCGACTGCACGGACGTGACCGGCAAGGTCTTCGACGACGCGAATCGAAACGGCTACCAGGATGGTGACGAGGCCGGGCTGCACGGCGTGCGCCTTGTCACGGCACGCGGGCTGGCGGCGACGACCGACACTAACGGTCGCTATCACATTACTTGCGCAACGGTGCCACACGAAAGCCGCGGCAGTAACTTCGTCCTGAAACTGGATGACCGTTCGTTGCCGAGCGGATATCGCGTGTCGACCCGACCCGTCCAGATACAGCGTGCGACACGTGGTAAGGCGTTGCGCCTGAACTTTGGCGCATCGATCCACAGGGTTGTCGGTCTCGATATCGCCGACGCGGTATTCGAGCCGGACTCCGTTGAAATGCGTGCGCAGTGGGTGCCGCGCATCAAGATGCTGCTTGCCGAATTGCAGAAAGGGCCGGCAGTGCTGCGTCTCTCCTACGTTGCCGATATCGAGTCTGAGCAATTGGTCGAGCAACGTCTTGAACTGCTGAAATCGCAGATCATGAACGAGTGGCAGGAACTCAACTGCTGCTACGAACTTGTCGTCGAGCCGGAAATTTTCTGGCGCCTGGGTGGGCCGCCGGATCGTCGTAAAGGAGGTGGCAGATGAACCTCCATATAAGGTATCCGTTGTTGTTGCTGCCGGTGTTGGTGAGCCTGTTCGGCACATCCCCGATCAGCGCACAGGACGTCGACGAAACGCCAATTGGTGAAGCGGTCGAGCGCCACCTCTCCATCGACAATCCATTCATGCCGTGGATGCAGGATCCGGAGCGCATCGATTCGGAGCGTGGCGACACGATCGAAACGCGCGAAGTGCTGGCCGACGATTTAGAGACGATCAAGCTCAGCAACCTGGTGGAGCCGGTACGCTTTGCATCCGGCATTGCCGACATCCCGGACTCAACTGTCGAGTCGCTCGGCGAAATTCTTGAGCGCATGCGCGATCGACGTAACGTGCGCCTGCACCTTGTGGGGCATGCGGACAACCGGCCGCTGTCGCCCGCATTGATGGAGATCTATGGTGACAACGAAGGACTGTCACGGGAACGGGCAGGCCAGGTTGCAGAACACATGCAGACGGCGCTTTCCCTGCCAGCCGAAGCGATCTCTTACGAATGGGCTGGCGATGCCAGTCCGGTGGCGACAAACCTGACAGAAGAAGGGCGCGCGCTCAATCGGCGGGTCGAGGTCGAAGTCTGGTACGACGAGATCCGCGAACGCGTCGCGCTCGAAGAGTTCCTCGTGCCGCACCAAATTAACACCGTGAAAGTTTGCCGCATGGAAACAGTGTGCAAGTTGCGCTACATCGACGGGCATGCGCAACGCGCACGGGTGCGAAACCTCGTAGCGCCGTTGCATTACGCATCGGAAACAATCGACGTTAACCAGGCCTACATAGAACGTATTGAGTTTGCGCTCGAGAACTTAGGCGACAAGCAAAATGTCATCGTCAAGTTCGTTGGCTTCACGGATGATGTGCCCCTCGCCGGCAGGACCGAACGCATCTACGGCGATCATGTCGGCCTGTCGAAGGCGCGTGCCCGTCGAGTCTCACTCGCAGTTCAGGATGCACTGGATCTGCCGACGACCATTATCGAAAGCGATGGTCGCGGCGCGACCAGACCGCTTGGTTCAAACGAAACGACGCAGGGTCGCGCGCTCAATCGGCGCGTGGAAGTGGAGTTCTGGTATGACGACCCATTGCAGTCGTTGTCCGACGAACCGCAGCTGTGCCCAGAGGATGCCGCAGCGGTTACGGTAACCAAAGTCTACGATCCATCATGGGGGCAGATCCCTGTTATCGACTTCACCGATGGCAGTCCGGTCGTACCCTTAGGGTTCGCGGTACTGCTTGAACAGGCACTTGCCGACGTAGCCGACAAGACCAATCCACGCCTGCGCTTTGTTGGCTATACGCGCAACGAACGTCTTGCGCGACGTACGGCCGCAGTCTACGGCGACGACATCGAACTGTCGGCGTCGCGCGCGCGACGCGCGATGGAGCAGGTGGTTGGCGACATGCAGCTCGAACCCGGACAGACGGAGTTTGAAGGTCTCGGCTTCGTCCACTCTACGGATGTCGTCAATGCCGGTTTTACCCAGGGCGACACGTCACACGTGGCCGTCCAGGTGGTGTATGACGAGCTCGCGGTTCTCGACGACTACGAAGGTGTCGATATCACACGCCTCACCCGGGAAATTCAACCTGAAAATCCGCTCGGGCTGAACCTGATGCGTATCACTGTCGACGGGAAACCGATCGATGATCCGAAGCGCAGTTCTTCCGATATTCAGCGGTGTACTGATGTCGCGCTGGCTAAAGCGGACATCCGGTTCGGCTTCGACAATTTACGATCCGCACCGCGCCTCAGCGTCAATGCTCTGCCCGCGAATATCAGGATTGCAGGAAAGCACGACCCCTGGACGGCACCGTCAACGGTCAATTTCCGCATGTATACGAACTACTCCTATTTCATCGAGCGGGCCGAGATTCGGGTTTTCCGCGTGGAGCAGTCACTCGAGGCGGAGCCTCTCGAGGTGATCAACATCGACCTCGACGGTGAAGTGGAGTGGCAACCGCTTTTCCGCACGGTGGCCGGCGGCGACGAACTTGCCTACGTACTGCGCGCGTATTCCAGTGACGGTAACTTCGACGAAACCCAGCCGCAGTCATTGTGGCTAAACTTTGCTGACGCAGATCCACCGGTGGCGGACAAGGCAGTCGCGGCCAAAACGCCGTTCCGGTACTCCTCTTACGGTGAGAACAAACTTGCGGTACAAAACATCGGACTCGGCAGCGGCACTGTCAGCGTTCAGGGCAGCGGCGTTCCGGAGGGTCATGAAGTTTGGATCGCGGGGCGGCCGATCCCTATCGATGACAACGGCGAGTTTATTGCCGAAGAGATTCTGCCGGATGGTGCGCACACCGTTGAAGTCGCGGGCATCGACGAAGGAGGCGCGGGCGAGTTGTGCCTGCGCGAGCTTGAGTGCGTATCCAACGACTGGTTTTATGTCGGTATCGCGGACCTGACGATTTCGCAAAGTTCGGCGAGCGGCCGCATCGACGAACTGCAGGGAGAGAATTCACCATACGACTACGATTCGAATTTCGACGGGCGCCTGGCGTTTTTCGTCGACGGCAAGTTCGGTGATCACTGGCGTCTGACGGCCAGTGCCGACACGCGGGAAGGGCCACTTGACCAGATATTCAGCAACTTCCTCGACAAATCCCCGGACGCATTATTCAGGCGTATTGACCCTGACTACTTTTACCCGACGTTCGGCGACGACGGCACAGTAGAAGAGATGGCACCGACGATGGGCAAGTTCTTCGTGCGCGTGAGTGACGGCGATGACTATGCCCAATGGGCCAGCTTCAAAGTCGGATACATGAATAATGAGCTGGCACAGGTCGACCGCGGTCTGTACGGCGCAAATGTTCACTACCAGTCCGATGTGACCACAGATTTCGGTGACCGGCGCTTTACCATCGACGGTTTCGCCGCGGAACCGGGCACCATTCCGAGCCGCGAGGAGTTTCGCGGTACCGGCGGATCGCTCTACTTCCTGCAGCGACAGGACATACTTGTGGGCTCGGAGCGCGTGCGCATCGAGTTGCGCGACAAGGCCTCCGGTATTGTCACCGGCGTCATAAACCTGGCACCGGTGATGGATTACGATATCGACTACCTGCAAGGACGCATCCTGTTGTCGGAACCGCTTGCCTCGACGGCCGACGACAACCTGTTGGTGCGCAGCGGTGCGATATCGGGCGACGAGGCACATCTCGTTGTACGCTACGAATACACGCCCGGCTTCGATGAAATCGATTCTGTTGCTCTGGGCGGGCAGGTGCATTACTGGTTCGGTGACTACGTTAAACTCGGACTGACGTCGAACGTCAATCAACAAAACGGGGACGACAGCAGTCTCAATGCTGCCGATCTGACACTGCGGCTCGGCGCCGAGTCATGGCTGAAGGTGCAGCAAGCTGAGAGCGAGGGACTGGTCTCCTTACCGCTTGTATCAACTGACGGCGGTTTCGAATTCTCAGGCTACGACCCCGCATCCTTCGTCAATGCGAAAGCGGGCGCGGAGCGTGCGGACATCAGTATTGCCGCCAGAGACCTGTTCGACTTTACTGATGCGCGGCTGACGGCTTACGTGCAGGAAGCGGATGCAGGTTATTCAGCACCTGGAATGACAGCACTGACTGATACGCGCATCTGGGGTGGCACATTCAAAATGCCGATTGGTTCGAGCTTCTTCTTCGGCGCGAAAGTGGACGATCGCGTTCAGGACCTCGGCATCGAAACGCGCGCGCAGGAATACAATGTTGGCTTGCAGCTCACCGATAACTGGGACATCAATGCAGGTTATCGACTCGACAAACGAACTGACGGATCCGTCATTGTCCCGCTGACACAGGAAGAAGGCGAACGTGCCGACGCCATCCTGCAAATTGGTTACAACTCCACGTCAAACTGGAGCACTTACGCGTTCATGCAGGATACGCTGTCGACGACCGGTAACCGGAAGGAGAATGCGCGTACCGGCGTCGGTGGCTCCTTCCAGGTTTCGGAAAAACTTAAAGTTGATGCAGAGGTTTCCGACGGCGACCTTGGTGCCGGCGGCCGACTCGGAACAAATTACCAGCTGTCGGAAAATACCAGCACCTATTTGAACTACACGCTCGACAACGAACGCGGTGGCAACGGCTTGCAGCGGTCGCAGGGTAGCGAGGGCAACCTTGTTGCCGGCGTAAGGTCGCGACTCTCGGATAGCGCGAGCGTTTTCCTGGAAGAACGTTACCAGCATAGCGATTCGTCCATTGGGCTGACCCAAACGTACGGTATCAGCTTCACGCCGACTGCGAGCTGGAGTTTAGGATTGAGCACCGATATCGGCACGCTGCAGGACGTCCAGACAGGCGCCGAGACTGAGCGCCTCGCCGGTGGGCTACAAGTAGGCTTCGGCGGTGACAGCCTGCAATTTACAAGCGGTGTGGAGTATCGTTTCGATGATGCACAGCAGCTCGACCTCAGCAGAAACGAGAGAACGACGTGGCTGTTCCGCAACAGCCTGAAGTACCAGGTCAATGCCTCCGGAAGGCTGCTCGGCAAATTAAATCACTCGGAGAGTGAGAGTTCCCTCGGCACATTTTACGATGGTGGCTTCAGCGAAGCCGTAATTGGATACGCGTACCGGCCGGTAAACCACGACCGTCTCAATGTATTGGCCAAGTACACCTACTTCTACAATGTGCCGACAACAGGCCAGGTGACGCTGCAAAACGTGGCCGCTGAATTCATTCAGAAGAGCCACATCGCGGCGCTCGACGTCAGCTATGATCTGACTTCAAGAATAACGATTGGCGGCAAATACGCCTATCGCCAGAGCCAGGTGAGTCTGGATCGCGACAATCCCGAATTCTTTGCGAACAATGCCAATTTGTACGTGTTGCGCGGTGATTATCGATTCCGCGAGAACTGGGAATTGCTGCTCGAGGGTCGATTGCTCGATATGCCTGACCTGCAAGAACATCGTTTAGGCGCCCTGACAGGGATTTCGCGGTACTTTGGCGACCACTTGAAGATGGGGCTGGGCTACAACTTCACCGATTTCTCCGACGATCTGACCCAGCTGAATTTCGTACACCAGGGTTTGTTCCTCAACCTGACAGGTTCGATGTAAGCAGGTATTCGACGCGCTATCCGTTGTTCGTCGACGGCTGCACGTTGGCGTTGAGTCTGAACAAATTGCCCGGGTCGTATCTATCCTTAAGCTCAACAAGGCGTTTATAATTGCCGCGATAATTTTTGTTCAGGTTCGCTTGCGTCTCGTAATCGCCAGTGTTGGTGTAGACCCCATCCGAGAATTTTTCTATTGTTGACCAGTAGCTACGAATATATTGAATGTGAGGTTCCGGGTCCGCTCCTTTATTCCATGATACGACGGACGTGGTCGCGCAGGTCACCAAAACCGGATTTGTTTTCGTGTTCGACAGAGATAATGGCGAACCCTTTCTGCCGATAGAAGAACGGGCCGTTAGCCAACGCCGGGCTCAGCGTGGAGCTGAATGATGAATTCAAAAATCAAGTGCACCATTCTCCTTAGCCTCTTTTTCCTGCCGCTGACACTCGCCACGGCAGCGGACAACCCACAAGCAGATCCCAGTCCCGATCGTATGGAGCAACGCATCAAGACGCTTTCTGCATTTGGTGCCAACACAGACGGCGGTGTCGACCGAATTGCCTTCAGTGAGGCTGACCTCGCCGGTCGCGCCTACATCATGGACCTGATGAGAGAAGCAGGCCTGTCGGTACGGTTGGATACAGCTGGCAACATCATCGGGCGGCGCGAGGGCAGCGAACCGGATCTGCCACCCATCATGTTTGGCTCGCATATCGATTCCGTGCCCGGCGGCGGTAATTACGACGGCGACGTTGGTGTCATCGGCGCGATCGAAGTCATTGAATTACTTGAGGCAAGCAATATCCGCACGCGGCATCCCCTGGAAATCGTCAGCTTCACCGACGAAGAAGGCGGCCTCACGGGTAGCCGGGCCATGATCGGCAAGGTCGACTACCGGACCTTGAGCGTCATGAGCCACAGCGGCATGACAATAGGCGAGGGCATCCGCGCGGTCGGCGGTGATCCGAATCGTCTCGACCTGGCCGAGCGCAAGCCTGGAGATATCAAGGCCTTCATCGAGCTGCACATCGAACAGGGTGCATTTCTGGATGAAGATAGCATCGATATCGGCGTCGTCGAGGGCATCGTTGGCATCCGCTGGTGGGATGTCACGATCGAAGGGTTCGCGAATCACGCGGGCACAACGCCGATGAATCGCCGCTGGGATGCGATGATCAGTGCAGCGGAGTACATACTGGCTGTAAACCAGGTGGCGACTAGTATGCCAGGGGCGCAAGTCGCAACGGTCGGCAGAATTCACGCAGAGCCGGGCGCACCCAATGTCATTCCGGGCGAGGTCGTATTGAGTCTCGAGATTCGTGATCTCTCTGCTGCAAAGATGCAACGTGTGTTCGACGACATCAGCGCCGCAAGCGATCGTATTGCCGCCGCGCGCTTTACGCCGATTCGCCATGAAGAGATTGACGTCGCTGCACCGCCGGGCCCGACCGACGAACGCATGCGCCGTATTATCGCGGCGTCAGCCGACGACCTGGGCCTGAGCTTCAAGTTCATGCCCAGTGGCGCCGGTCATGATGCACAAGACATGGCACTGATCGCACCGACCGGCATGATTTTCGTGCCCAGCGCCAAGGGCATCAGTCACTCGCCGAAGGAATTCACATCGGCACAAGATATGGCGAATGGTGCGAGCGTGCTCCTGAGGACCGTGCTCGAGATCGATGGTGGTGCGCTGGAGTGAAGTCTTTAGGTCGCACGGACTGAAAATCCGCGTGTCGGTGGTTCGATTGATTCGGATCGGCTTCGGCCGATCCTCACCCTGCGGGCAGCTGCGCTGTCCGGATTCGCTTTGCGAATCGGTCCGCCCCTGGCCACCACTCAAAAAATGGGCCCTCCGGCGGTAAAGTAATCTTCACCCGACCCGCATTACTTTGCCATTGGGGTATGCATCGAGTAACGCCAGCCACACCCCGCTAGACATAAGGCTCTAGAACCTCCTCAGGTAGTTTCGAAGCTTCCCGTAAAAAAGTTATATAATGTAAAGAAAATGAAGTCCTCGGACCGTCCATGCCTGACCAGATATTCATCTCTTATCGCCGTGACGATTCTGCCTACGTCACGGGCCACATCAACGACCTCTTGCGCAAGGAGTTTGGTGATGAGGCCGTGTTTACCGATGTTGATAATATTCCTCCGGGCGCCGATTTCCGGTCGGTTCTGGGTGAAACGGTAAGCCAGTGCCAGGTTTTCCTGGCCGTGATGGGATCGGGGTGGATTAATGCCAAGGACCGGGAGGGTCAACGCCGGCTACTGGATCCGGCTGATTTCGTCAGGATCGAGATCGAGTCCGCGCTCGAGCGAAACATTCCTGTTATCCCCTTGCTTGTCGATGGTGTGAAGATGCCGCCAGCGGAAGACCTGCCAGAATCACTCCGCGGTCTTGCGTTTCGCAACGGGATATCGGTCAGGCCAGCACCAGACTTCAGTGTCGACATGGCTCGCCTCGTCAAGTACCTGCGGCGGCACTTCGGTTCAACCGAGGCAGAGGACCCCGGGACGGCAGTGAGAAGCGAACCGCGTCCGGAGCGACGAGCGACAGATCAACCTCCGCCTGCCAAAGTCGAGTCATCGCAAGCGTCGGAATCGACCGAAAGCGAAACCGCCGAAGAGAGGATTTGGGTCGCGGAAGACGAAAGTGCGCGTAGGCGTTCCGAGCTTGGAATTAAGCAAGCGCCCAGGGGACGGGCCACACTACGCTGGCTTGTTGCCGTTGTCGTCGTGGCAGGCGCGGCCTGGTACTTGGCGACTCAGCAACCGGAGATCGTTGATACATTGCTGAGTGCGGTTCAAACCGATACTTCCGAGACCAAGCAGAATCCCGATGCGGCCGACCAAGCGGAAGTTGATCCATTCGACATCACCGACAGTTCCGGCGAGGAAGAAATCGGGGTGGCAGCTAGTTCGCTCGACTCGGCTGCGGACGGCGTCCCCGGACTCGATCAGGAAACAGCAACTGATACGGCGGAAAGCATCGCGAACGGGGCGCCGGAGAAGATGGTCGACGAATCATTGATCGGCGCGGCACCCGCAATTGAAGCTACCGGTACGACGAGCGATCAACCCGCGGCAGGTCAGCCTGCCGTCACAGAACCGGCCGAGCAGCTTACCGTTGATGCTGCCGCCGTCGCTGAATCTGCCGACGACGCAGAAGTTGCAATTGCCGAAAGTACCGATTCGGCCCCTCTCACGAACGTCGAAGAGGAGGTTACCCCCACGCCCGATTCTGAGCGCCAGTCCGGCGCAACCGTATCCGTCGGTGAAGGTGTCCGACTCGCCGCGGTTGGGGAGCATGAAGCAGCGATTCAAATCTTCGACGAAGTCATTCAGCGCGATGTCGAACCCGCATTCGCGTACAGGCAGAGAGCGGCTTCGTACCGGGCGCTCGGACAACATGAAGCAGCGATCACGGACTATGACGCAGCCATCAAGCTCAATGAAGAAGATGTCAACGCATACTACAATCGGGGCGCGTCTCACTTCGCACTTCAGGACTATGCATCCGCGATTGCGGATTATGACGCTGTCATACTACTTGATCCCGAATACGTCCAGGCGTACTCCAGGCGGGCGGACGCACAGGACGCACATGAAGACACGGAGGAAGCTGTGCGTGATCCTGCAGTAGTCACGGAATCGGAGTCCAAACAGGACGGTCCCGACGAATCTCAGTGAATCAATCCGCCCTTGTCAGGCGCGCCGAGTCAATTAAAATACTGCTGTCGCAATGTCATTGAGGCACTCGCGACCGCTTCGAAAAGAAAATCGATCACCGTTCGTACGCGTGCGGAACGACGCATCTCAACGTGGGTTACGGCGCACAACGTCCCTTCGATTTGACCCGGGCCCTGTAGCCGCTCGAGATCGGGTTCGACCTCGCCGCCATTTCTGAGTGCCGATGGCTTCCACCCGGCATGACGGTACCGATTCATAGAAACCGCTGACGGCTGCGTGAAATTTGCGTCGATCAGCTGTGCGCCGTTATGCACTGTGATGCAGTTTGGGCAACGAGCGCCCCAGTAACTTACTGAAAATCCGCGTGTCGGTAGTTCGATTCCGCCGTGTTCGCAAGTGAGTATTCCTAATCGGTTGAAGCACCGCATCTATTGAGACCGCCACCAATCTTTTCATAGGCGGTTGGACACATACAAAACAAGTGCCTGACAATCCGCTTTTAGTTTGCGTGAATTTTTCGCAGGCCCTCTCAAACAGAAAAATGCTTCGTCAGCGGTAATTCACGAATCCGTTGCCCAGTGGCGGCGAAGATCGCATTGCAGATTGCTGGGGCAACGGGTGGTAAGGGTGGCTCACCCAGCCCCCTCGGACTATCGTCGCTCGCTATGAAGTGGACATCGATGGTCGGGGCCTGGTGCATTCTGCAAAGAGGATAATTGTGGAAATTACTTTGGTCGACAATGCCGCCTGTTACTGTTATTTCACCCATTAATGCCGCGCTGATACCTTCAATAATGCCGCCCTGCACCTGGTTTTCTGCCGCCTGTGGATTGACAACCAAACCGCAGTCGATTGCCACAACAATGCGTTTAATTTTTAGCGCACCATTTCGCACGATTACTTCTGCGACCTCTGCCACCCACGCACCCTGATTGTAACTTGCGGCGATACCGCGCCCGAGGCCGTCTGGCAATGGTTTGCCCCAGTCGGCTTCTTTGGCGGCTCTCTCGATAACACGAGCAAGTCGGCCCGCATCAAATCGGAAGTCCTCCCGGACCTGCACATATTGATCGTCACCAACCAGGCGTAACAAGAACCTGAGGGGATCCGTGCCAGACGCATGCGCGAGCTCGTCGATCGCGCTGGCGACGACGAAGACATTGGACGAGTGTTCAACGGCACGCCATTGGCCAACCGGAATCCTGCCTGGCGTATGCACATACTCATAGAGTAGGTTAGGAACAAAACCGGCGGGAAATTCGTAGTTGTCGAGTTCGGACGGCGAGCCCTCACGCTCGAGATAGAAGGATCGTGAGTGACTGGTCACCTTGTGGTGCCAGGCTGAAATCTGACCTGTATCATCAACAGCAGCCTTAATTCTCTGAAGGCTGGCAGGCCTGAAATAGTCATGCCGCACGTCATCTTCCCGCGGCCAGAGAACTTTGACGGGTCGTTTCGTTCTACGCGAGAGGATTGCAGCGTCTACGGAGAAATCGGCGTAAAATCGGCGCCCGAACGCACCGCCAGAGCGCAGCACATGCACCGTTATCGACTCCGGTGCGACCTTTAGCACGGCAGCAACTGTCTCCGCCAACAGGCCTGGGTTCTGAGTCGGCGCCCAGACAATAATGCCGTCACCACTGGCATCAACTGTGCAATTCATTGGCTCCATTGGCACATGTGCCAGAAAAGGCAGCCGATATTTCGAATCAATCCTGACCGACGCGTTCGCAACGGCGTTTTTCGCGTTACCGTCGTTGCGGATTGTCTCGCCCTCGTTTTCCAATGCCCTTTCGAACTCTGTCATTAGGCGCGATGAGTCGGGCAAGGGGTCTGGCTGTTCCCACTGCACTTTTAATCGTCGGGCACCGCTTATCGCGGCCCACGTATGCTCAGCCAGCACCGCGATACCAGAGACAAAGTTCGGACTATTTGGTAGGGCAATCCGGCCTTCATGGAGGTCATTTCGTAATACCTCGAATCCGACAACGCCGTTGACTTGCAGGGCGTCGTCGGCGTCGAATGAACCCGGCTGTCCGTCGCTATACGGGCTCCGCTTGACGACGGCGTACAGCATACCCGGCAATTTCAGGTCCTGACTGAACTGCTGCGCACCGATGACGATCTTGCCAAGATCGACGTCTCCAATAGACTGTCCAATCAATTCGAACTCAGCGCTTGGTCTCAGCTCCGGGTTTTCGGGTACCGGCAATGTGGCCGCCGCTTCCGCCAGTTCACCATAACTCTGCTTGTGGCTGCTCTGCTCATGCAGGACATAGCCGTTGTTGGTAGTGATCTCGGAAACTGGCAGCTGCCACCGATTGGACGCCGCCTGCAACAGCATCTCTCTGGCACTGGCGCCGACCCGGCGCATCGCGGCATAGTTCAGTCGGACACTGAGGCTGCCACCGGAGAACTGGTTTTCAAGGTGCGTGTCCCACCCCGATTGTTCGATGTTGATGGTCGACCAATCGACATCCAACTCCTCGGCAATGATCATGGGCAAGGTCGTCTTCACTCCCTGGCCCATTTCCGGGTTTTGCGCAAACAGCGTGATTTGGCCGTCAATGCCAATACGGATCAACGGCTGTAACGATGTGCTGTTTCGATCAACTTGCGCCTGCACGTCGATGGGTATGCCGAGCAATAGCCCAAAACCACCAAGCGCGGTCAGCTTCACGAATTCGCGTCGGCCTAAATCATCCAATTCTACGGTCCTGGAATGCAAGGATTGACGTTGTCATTGCTCCGCGGCCCCGGTCTCTGGTGGCGGTGCAAACAACGTCAAATCAGGTCGCGTATTGCTTCCCGTAAGGGACACCATCTCGTACCGAACAAGGCCATTGCTGGTGATGGCCCAATTTGGAACAAGAAGGTTGCCGAAGCGCTTAAGGGGCCCGAAAGCGTACACGTACTGGGTGGTGGCCCAGATTGTCGGTTCCTTTCTTGCGTTTAGCAGAACCCAGCCATGTGCTTCGCCGTCAGAGCCGACGAACTCCAGGGCTTGGGCCCCGGGAACGCCTTCGATGGCACCAAAACGAACCTCGAAACACTGATCGCCACGGGCGACGGCGCGGGCAAGACGATAGAGGCTGTATGGTGCCCGTTCCATCGCGTTCGCGAGGGATTCGTCACTGCCGTAGGAAAATTCACCGTTCAAGATACTCCAGTAACGATGTTCCGGGCTGTATGCTCGCGTGCGGTTGTGAATCTCGCTCTCCATCGTTACGTAGGAACGTGGTCCGGTCAGATCCAGAATTTCGTTCTCTACGTACCGATCCTGACGATTGACGATATCCCACTCGTGCACAAAGTGGACACTTTCGAGATCACGCCAGACAGCCATACCGCCCATTGTATCGACCATGGCCTCGGCATCGGCAATGGCAGCCGGATCGCCACGGAGGCCGCTTGACTCCTGCGCGACTGCCTGCCGATCGGGCTGAGACACAAACAGCACAATGATGATAAACGCAATCTTGTATGAGATGCCGCCATTTGGTGTGTGATTGCGCACGACGCTCTACCTGTCAAATTCGCAAGGTGCGAGGGATATTAGAACAGACGATAAGGCCAGGTCGCGTTTTTCAACGCTTAATTGCGACAAAATGACTCATTGTTGAGACAAACGGTTTCTGCCCGTCGTATAACGTTCTGTTTTGTGGCGCGTAGCGCGTTACGCGCAGTTTCATAATGTAAACAATCAGGCTAACAAGGATAGTGCTGGTGAAAATATCCATTTGCCGATCCCACTGTACCGAATTCCGTTTGATTCCTCTTGGCCCGTAGTACACTGACCGGTCCGAGCACTGAACCCAGGTCGCTGGTGGACGAACTAGACATTGCTCGCATTCGCGCTTATGCCGTTACTCCCCCGCTGATGCCGGCAGCGCGTTACACGGGTCGCGAGCACCCGACGAAAAGGAACATCGAAATCGTGCGACTCACGTTAGTGAATGGCGCTGAAGGTGTTGCCTCTTGCGATAGTGCGTTGGCAGGCACGAAAGCGGGCGGCGTTGTCCACGACATTCGTGAAATCGGCGCGCAAGTCCTTGGACGGAGCGTTCTGCATCGCACATCTTTGACGGAGTCGTTGTTAGCGGATGCCGGCGAGGGTCCGTGGGAAGGGATTTCACTCGTCGATTGCGCGATGTGGGACGCTTATGCACGCAGCAAAGGTAGACCGCTCTGGCAAATACTCGGGGGACACCAGGAGCGCATCGAAGCGTATGCCAGCACGGTCGCTAATCTGACGATAAAGGAATACCTTGACGACGCGGAGCGTTATGCAGCGCTTGGGTATCGCGCCATCAAGTTGCATATGAACACTGATGTGGATTTCGACCTCGACATCGTGCAAGCGGTGGCAAGAGTACATCGCGACAGTGATTTGCGGTTCATGGTTGATCTCGAGGAGTGCTATGAGTTCGATGCGGCGGTGCGATTGGGCGAAGCACTCGACAAGCTGCCGTTTGACTGGATGGAGGCACCGCTACCGGACCACGACATTGAAGCGTACGTGGAGCTCAACAAAGCCATTTCGATCGACGTATTGCCGGCTGGAAATACCCTGGTTGGTCTAAAGAATTGGACTGAGGGACTACGCCGCGGGGCGTGGTCTCGACTTCGCTGTGATGTGACCAACGCGGGCGGTGTTACCACAGTCCTCAAAGCGATGAAACTCGCACGATCGATGAACGTGCCAGTTGAACTACAATCATTCGGTTTCCAACCGACACAGCATGCCAATCTACACCTGATGCTCGCGCTGGGCGGGTGTACCTGGTTCGAGCATCCGGCACCTCACGCCCCCTACGACTATGCAACATGTAATCCATTGATTTTGGATCGAGAAGGATGTGTCAGCGCTGCCGAGGCTCCCGGCCTTGGCATTGACATGGACTGGGAACTGATTGCGACAGATGCCTTCGAGACGTTTGACAGTGCGGGCTGACCCAACAACAGATGTCATCATTATCGGTGCTGGTTCTGCTGGTTTATCAGCCGCCAAAGAACTTACTAAACAGGGGATTTCATTTATCGTGGTAGAAGCCTCTCATCGTATTGGTGGTCGTGCTTACAGTGAAGAAATTGCCCCTGATGTCTGGTTTGATTTGGGTTGTGCTT
>PVMK01169040.1_pt1 | contig 19491 bp, 16 predicted proteins | sample 1853481 | NCBI WGS metagenome assembly PVMK01 (sample SAMN08533507, study PRJNA380276) | Marine sediment metagenome, whole genome shotgun sequencing project. | reverse complement strand
CAGGAGAAAGTAATTGACCAAAAAAGTCAGAAACCCAAGCAGCATAGAAAACTGACCTATGATTAATACCAATTTGTTATTTTTCATCTGCAGAAGACCCATTCTTTTTCCTTCATAAAGTTACTATTAAAATAGTACCCATCTTCATCAAAGGCCTTGAGGTATTCCGGGTCGCTTATTCTATTTTAGTTAATGAATCGCAGCATCATTCCCCTGGCTTTCTTGGCATAGACAGTGACATTCCTGTATCCCGCTCCATCAGACTCTTTAAAAACAGGTGTCACTATTTGGTATGGGAAGGATCCCGGATCTATCGATCTGAAATACTCATTTGAAGCCAGATTGATTAATACTTTAGGGCTTTGAATCGCAGTATCCTCTGCTATTTTATGTGGGATGATCTCTTTCCAGAATTCATAAAGATTCTTGACTTTCTTATTTTTCATTTTCGTTCCCATCTCGAGCCGATAGGGAAGGATCAGGTCGAGAGGTCTCAATACTCCATATAATCCGGACAACAAACGAATATGCTTCTGGGCAAATAACAGGTCTTTTTCGCTTAGTGTTCTTGCCTGCAAGCCATTAAACACTTCGCCAGAGAATGCCAGGATGGCCTGTTGACCATCTGCAGCGGAATAGGAATTGGACCATCTGGCATATCTTTCAAAACTCAGAGTGGCCAGCTTATCGCTCACCTTCATCAGGCTTCTCAGCTGAGGAACAGAATATTTCCGTACCTGATTCACAAGCATTTCGGCTTGATCAATGTATTGCGGAAAACTATGTTCCTCTGTAATCCCGTGCGGAGAAGTATCGATGGTTTTAGCCGGTCCGAGAATGGTAAGCATGGGAATAGGTTATTGGGTTAATAGGTTAATAGGTTAGTGGGTTAGTGGGTTAGTGGGTTAGTGGTCAGTGGGTTAGTGGGTTAGTGGGTTAGTGGGTTAGTGGGTTAGTGGGTTAGTGGGTTAAAAATAGGAATATATTTTATAACACGAGTTGGAGAAAGTAGCAGAAGATGTGTTTTGCAACTATTTTCAAATCCAACTGTTAACCATAGAAGCATTGATTATGATTATTCAAGCATAAATTTTGGGGAGAAAAATGAATCGCACCATACTATTAGACAAAAGGCCAATAGGGAAACCGCAACTAACTGATTTCAAATTTGTGCCAGAAGAAAAACCGGGAATAGAAACTGGTGAGATTCTGCTGAAAACAAGTTATGTCTCTGTGGATCCTTACTTACGAGGTCGGATGAGCGAAGGTAAATCCTATGTAGCTCCATTTGAATTGCATAAGCCCATCACTTCGGGCGCGATTGCCCGTGTAGTTGAATCAAATCATAACGGATTCAGCAAGGGAGATTATGTTTCCGGAATGTTGGAGTGGAAAGAGTATCAAAAATCTAAGGGTCAGGGCCTCTACAAAGTGGATGCAACTAAAGCTCCGCTATCTGCTTACCTGGGCATCCTGGGAGTGACCGGGCTCACCGCGGTTCTGGGCTTATCCGAAATCGGCTTACCAAAAAAAGGAGAAACCCTCGTTGTTTCAGGTGCTGCAGGTGCAGTGGGAAGTGTGGTGGGGCAAATTGGTAAAATCATGGGCTGCCGGGTGGTAGGGATTGCCGGAACGGAGGAAAAGGTTGAGATGCTAAAATCAGATTTCGGTTTTGATGCTGCGATCAATTATAATACAACTTCAAACATGAGGAAGGCAATTGCCGCGGCCTGTCCCGATGGGGTAGATGTGTACTTCGACAATGTGGGCGGCTCTATTTCTGATGCAGTCCTTGTGAAAATCAACAAATTTGCCAGAATCATAGTTTGTGGTGCCATTTCGATTTACAACGAAACATCCCTTCCCCAAAGCCACAGTGTTCAGCCCTTTTTAATAAAAAGCAGTGCCTTGATGCAGGGATTCATTGTTAATGATTATGCGGCAAAATTTCCCAAAGCAATGATACAGCTATCTCAGTGGCTGGCAGAAGGCAAACTCAAAAATACTGAAACCGTGGTTGAAGGGTTTGATCAGATTCCACAGGCTTTTATGGACCTCTTTGAGGGTAAAAACAAGGGTAAAATGGTCGTTAAGGTCTAATCTTATCACCGGCTGAAGAAATACATGCCTGGAGCTGTCTCTTCTCTCTTGACAAAGAAGGGGAAATACCTGTGCTTATACTGAATACGCCCATTAAACAAAATTGTTTAACTTACCTGTGATAACCCGAGCGGCGGTCAGCATTGAGCAAGCTCAGCAGCTTCCTGTGTTGGATCAAAGGAAAAGTCAGGCATGACTGAAACCGAAGAATGGAAGTTGGTATGATCCAGAACTATAGTAAAGGGAAATCTATAAATGGGAGCATTCAGGTATATTTTGATACAAACTATAATTTGCCTTTTATTTGCTAATTCTATTATTGTTCGGGGCCAAGAATCAGATTCAATATATTTTGAAAGCTCAGCACTTTTCAAATGTATTTTACAATTCCCTAATGATTATAATCCGGACAATTTTTCCCCATTGGTAATTAGCTTGCACGGTGGCGGTAGTTCCTACAAGGACTTTAAAGATATACGGAAACATTTTGAAAATCCTGAATTTATAATAGCTACTCCTCAGGCACCCTATAAATGGTTGATGGGAGATAAAATTGCTTATGATTGGTCAGCCTGGCCAACTGGGGATTTAATGTTTATGCAAAAAGCCTTAAAACTAACATCCAATTCTATTAGAAACCTGGTACACTCGTTAACTGATCAATACAACATTAGCGAAGTGTATATAATGGGCTTTTCTCAGGGTTCAATTATCACCCAAATAGCCGGAATAAATCATCATGATTTATTCGATGGTTTAATAATTCTTTCTGGTCCAGAAATAAATCATCCTGGAAAGCCTGAAATAGTGTGGCCTGCAGAGGAAACCATTCGATCTGCTAATCATCTAGGACTATTTATTGCTCATGGCAAATCAGATGAAATTGTTGATGTTGAATTTGCCTATAAATCAAAGGTGCAATATGAGAAAAATGGTTATGATGTATCGCTTTTTGAATTTGAAGGAGGTCATCAAATTAATACGGAAGCAATGAAGGAGATCGAGAAATGGATAGAGAATCAGTAATAATAGAAATTTTATCTCATGAATTATAAAAATATCCATCTCCTATTTATGCTACTTCCATTGATATATGCCTGTTCTAATGAGATAGATAGTCAATGGAAAGGACCGGATAGAAATAGTACATTCTCTGATACCGGTTTATTGCAGGAATGGCCAGAGGGTGGCCCCGAGCTTTTGTGGCGAAATGATAGTCTGGGTATTGGTCATAGCTCTGCTGCTGTAACTAATGAAGCTATCTATATTACTGGGATGCCAGACAGTACAGGTGGAATTTTATATTGCTTTGACTTAGATGGAAATCTTCTTTGGCAAGATATTTATGGAAAGGAATGGAATATAAATTATACAGGAACCCGATCAACACCAACGGTTGTTGGTAATCACTTGTATTTGATTAGTAGTTTTGGCGATATTCTTTGTTATGATTTGGAAAAGCATAAAAAAGTCTGGTCAAGGTCATTTCAAGAAGATTATAATTCCCAAATAATGGAGTATGGAATTGCCGAGTCTCCTTTAATTGAAGGTAAAAAGCTGTATTGCACTCCAGGGGGAAAAGAAGACAATGTAATATGCTTAAACAGATTATCAGGAGATTTGATCTGGACTTGCAAAGGCAATGGAGAAAATGCCACTTATTGTTCTTCCATTTTGGTTAATCACTATGGAAATAAGATTCTTATAACAGTATCTGAGAAATCTATTTTGGGTATTGATGCAAAGAAAGGAGAATTACTATGGAGTGTCCCGTTTGAATCTGGACATGCTGTCCATGTAAATACACCGGTCTATTATGAAGGTAAAATATACATGGCCAGTGAAGCTCTAAATGGGAAAGGAGGATTTATTGCCATCGAAATAAGCAATGATGGTTCAGAGGCCACTATATTATGGGAAAGAGAAGATTTCAGAAATATGTTATCTGGTTTTATTATACGTGATAATTACATTTATTCCAGTACTTACAGAGAAGATGACTGGCATTGTCTGAATGCCCTATCTGGTGAAACTAAATATACATGGAAAGGTGGTTATGGAACGATAAGTTTTGCTGATAATAGATTCTATATACTTGCAAATATGGGTGCCGCGGTACTCTGTGAAGGGTCTCCAGAAGAGTTTAACACCATAAGTATCTTCAGATTAGATATTCAACCATATTATCCCTTCTCCCTTTTATGGACACCACCAATAATAAAAGACAAACGACTCTATATCAGGCATAAAGGAAGCTTGTTTGTGTACAATATCGCAGAGGCTTGAGAATAGTGCAACATGTATGGCAGTTATCATCGTCTTTTTTCAAAACTGTGGCCTCTGGAATATTTGGGTTCCTCAACAGTTTGCCCGTATAATTGTTATACCCTCACCACCATATTCCTGGTCACATGAAAAAACTAAAACTCATCGGGATCACATTTGCATCAATGATCTTGTTCCTGACAGAAAGTTCTGCCCAGATTACCATTGGCACTACAGAGGTCGACACAACTACAATTGCTTCCGGCCTTGATACCCCCTGGGAGATACTTTGGGGCCCGGATGATCATATCTGGATTACAGAGCGGTATGGGAGGGTAAGCCGGTTAAATCCCGAAACAGGTGAAATCAACGAACTTGTAAGAATTAATGAGGTACATGAGCAGAGCGAGAGCGGACTGCTGGGTTTGGTTTTGCACCCCGATTTTTCCAATCAACCCCATGTATTTCTGGTCTACAATTACCTGGAATCGTCCAGTATAAAAGAGCGCCTGGTAAGATATACCTATTCAAATGGTGTGCTTGTATCGCCTCTTACCCTGCTGGAAGGAATTTCAGGCAATGGAAATCACAATGGCTCCAGGCTGGTTATTGATGGCGATCAGAAGCTATATATGACTACGGGTGATGCTGGCAATACTTCTACCTCACAGAGTCTGAATTCCTTAAATGGGAAGGTGCTCAGGCTGAACCTGGATGGCACTGTACCGGATGACAATCCGATTCCCGGAAGTTATATCTGGAGTTGGGGACACCGGAATGCACAGGGGCTGGTCATCTCCCCCTCCGGCTTGATCTATAGCTCCGAGCACGGACCTTCCAGCGATGATGAGGTCAATATCATTGAGAAGGGACGAAACTACGGTTGGCACAATGTGAAAGGATTCTGCGACCAGCCAACCGAGAATCCCTTTTGCGCCGATTCAAATGTTTTTGAGCCTATCGCAGCCTGGACCCCTACCCTCGCTGTAGCAGGAATTGACTTCTACGACCATGAGGCAATTCCAAAGTGGAAGAATTCCATATTGGTGACCTCTCTGAAAGCTGCCCGGGTGGTTGCATTAAAACTCAGCGAAGATGGAAGATCTGTGGAACAGGAGGAAGCCTTCTTTCAAAGCTGGTACGGAAGACTAAGGGATATTTGTGTCTCTCCCGATGGAAGGGTTTTCCTGGCCGTCTCCAACAAGGATGGCAGGGGATCCATACAGCCGGGGGATGACCGCATTGTGCAGATCGCAGCAAAGAATAGTACAGGACTGGATGGTTCCAGAACAGGCCGGGAGCTTGACTTCAACGTCTACCCCAACCCGGTTATCGGGGATCAATTCACCCTTGACTATAGTGCATCCTCTGAAGCCATCCTGATCATCTACAACCAGGTGGGGAAGGAAGTCTCAAGGAAAACGCTTTCCCCACTTCATCAAAAAACCAGCGTTCCGCTCCCCGGAGCGCAGGGGCTATACTATATAAAAATTAATAGCCCCGAAAGGACAGGGTATATAAGAGTGATTAAGTTGTAATCTGTGATGAAAGCTAGTTTTTCAACATTGCTAAACAATATCTCAATTTTAAGGTTATTTTTGGCAGCGGTTTGAAAACAAAAGTCTTGTGAATTTTAAAAAATACATAACAGAATTAAAAAAACGACATGTAATTAAAGCCGGCCTGGCTTATTTAGTCGGGGCATGGGTTTTAATGGAGGTAGCATCTCTTGTACTGGAATCGCTTGAAGCACCGGCCAGTGTAATGAAAACCATCCTTATTATCCTGGTCATTGGATTTCCTGTCTGGCTGATTTTCTCCTGGGTATATGACCTCACTCCTGAGGGCATTACAAAAACCAAAAATACGGATACTGAAGTATCAAAATCCCCTAAAATCAACCTAAGGCTCAACAGGGCAATCATTGGATTCTTATCCATCGCTGTTGTCTTGCTGGCAGTAAATCAACTCAGGTCTGCATCAATCAAGAAAAATGAAATTGCTGAACAGAATGAAGCGCTCGATTTAGCCCGGCCCCTGAAAAAATCAATTGCAGTTCTTCCATTTACAAATGTAAGTGGAGATAAAGAGCAGGACTACTTTTGTTATGGCATTGCCGAAGATATTCTTAACGATCTGGCTCACATAGGAGATATGCGTGTTGTGGCAAGGACTTCAAGTTTTGCCTTTAAAGATAAAGATCAGGATATCCGTGAAATAGGTATAAAACTTGGAGTACAAACCATATTGGAAGGTAGTGTTAGAAAGGCAGGTGATAAAGTGCGAATCACAGCCCAGCTTGTCAATGTCCATGATGGGTTCAGTCTTTGGTCAGAGCATTACGATCGGGATCTTACAGATGTGTTCGCCATACAAAATGAAATAGCCAGGAGTATTGTTCAATCTCTGGAGGTTAAACTTCTTGCAAGAGAAGAGCGCGATTTAGAAAAAGTCAAGACACAAAATGTTCTGGCATACGATTATTTCATTAAGGCTCGCGACTATTATCATCAATCTCATCGCAGATCAACAGCACATGCCATAGACCTTTTTTCTAAAGCGATTCAAATAGATACAAGCTATACGCTTGCTTATTGTGGCCTGGCAAATAGTTACTCCCAATATTATATTTATTACGACAGAAGCAAGGAAAACCTGGATCAGGCTCTTGCTGTAAGTCAAAAGGCCTTGGATCTGGATCCGGAGCTGGCAGAAGCACATTCTTCGCGTGGTCTGGCGCTGGTTCAACATAAACAATTCGAAGCAGCTGAAGAGCAATTCGAAATCGCTATCCATCTTGACCCTCAGCTATTTGTAGCTTACTACGAATATGCACGTGCCTGCAGAATGCAGGGCAAGCCTGAAAAAGCCCTTGAATTATTTAAGAAAGCGACAGAGGTTCGGCCTGAAGATTTTGAAGCTGCACTATTTCTTTCAGCTGCCTACGATGACCTCCATATGGAAGATGAAAGAAAAAAAGCGAACATCAATGCATTGAAGGTCACCCGAACACATCTTGAATTGAATCCGGATGACCCACGTGCGCTTTACCTTGGTGCCGGGAATCTGATTCAGACAGGTGAACTTGAAGAGGCGTTGCTATGGGTGGAAAAAGCCGTTTCGATCGATCCCAATGAAACAGCTGTATTATACAATGCCACGTGTATCTATTCAATGTTAGGAATGGAGGACAAGGCGCTTGACTATTTCGAAAGAACCATTAAATCGGGATACGCTTCCAGGGAATGGGTTGAAAATGATACTGATCTTGATCCAATCAGAAAACATCCCCGATTTCAAACGGAGCTGAAAAAGCTCAACTAGATAAATGCAAAAAAATGGACACAACGACTCGAAAACTCAGGACCCTTTGGAACCATGTGCACACACAGAGTTCAGATCACATGTGTTTTTCCACCTGAATGCTCGACAAGGGAATAGGGAATCTGCTTCTTTTTTGACTTCCTGATGTTGTAATTCATAAAGGGTGCGAAAACCATCCAGTCAAATGCCGAATGAACTGCATCCTTAGGACAAACTAACTCACAAGTAACACACAGCATACAGTTAGAACCCCATTTTGGTTTACCATCTTTCTTTTCAGTGATGTTTCCTACAGGGCATTTCTTGATACAGATTCCACAACTGTTACATTCACTGCTGGCTTGGAAGGCTTTGCTATACATGAGTTTTGCATACGGTCGGGCAACAAGCATTCTTTCAATGCCATACATTGCCGGAGTAGATGGATCAAAAGATTCCACAACCGCATTAGGATCTTTATGTCTTGTGATGAGTGTATTCCCAAATTTCTCCGCAGAATCCAGTTCCTTTTCTGTTGGAGAGTCTGGCGAGAACAAAATACCTCGTTTGATGTAGCCCAACCAATAGTCCCTCCCAAAACTTTTGAAGTATCCAATATCTTTGGAACCCTTTCGGTTGAGTGCCCTGCGGATCCAGTTTCCACAATCTCCGGAATGAGTGCCCTGTGAGACAAAAACAAATGATGATTTATTCTTAAGTCCTTCCAGGTTTTTTACGAAATCCATCACAATAAAAGGGGGCCTGAAAAAATAGGTCGGTGAACCTATGCCAACAATGTCATAGGCTTCAATATTCGGGATATCACTCCTCCAAATATCGTGATGAGTTATCTCCCAATCAGAAGAATTAAGTCCTTTAGCGATCAGATCAGCTATCTTTCTGATAGACCCTGTCTGTGAAAATGAAGCAATCAGTACCTTAGTCATTATCAAAGATTATTTGTGAGTTAAACTATAATCTAGACGTATAAGTCAAGTAGTTTGTTGACGTATAACAGCTTTGATAAGGAAACTCTCAATTTTGTTCCCAGGTGGTCATGCCCCACTCGGTGAGTATTTTATCGCTCCACTCCAGGCTCTTATCAGGATGGCAATTGTTACAGGCATTCCTCACACCATACTCCATGCTCTCTTTGGGATATATAAATCTGAATACATGGGTTCTCACGGTCTGCGGTGATTTACCAGTATGCTGACCGGTCTTAGGCATATGGCATTCGATGCAGGAAGATCCGGTGGAACCCTCTTTATGCCTGGTGTGTGCAGTGATGGATGTTTGGTGGGGCCCAATGGGATAACCCAATTTATGACAGGAAAGGCACAGGGCATCCCCCCTGGGAGATTCAGCTGTATTGTCGACTGTATGGGGATCATGACAGTTTATACAGGTAATGCCGTGTTTGTACATTGTAGATTGCACATACTCATTGCCCTGCATCCGGTTCTTCCGCCCCACTCCATTCCCGAAATATTTGGAGTCATTTACTCCGGGTTGATAAGGCATGGCTTTTTTATATTTTATGAGTGACATCCCGGGTTCAAATCCAGCCGCGTAATCAACTGCCACACCGTATAAATCCTTTACGGTCAAGGAGTCCAAACGCTTATCCACATTCCTCATGTGGCATTGCAGGCAGACTTCCATGGAGCGGATGGGATCATGCCTGGTGGCCATATAGATATTTCCATTTTTTGGATCGTCCACATGATTGCTGCCGGGACCATGACAATTTTCACAATGGATGGCTGGTTCAATCCTTGTCTGTGTACTCATGTAACCGGTAAAATGGCAGCCATCACAGGTGTGAGAAGTGGGTACCAGGTTATTGTCCTCGGGCCAGGCATCATGATACCAGTCATTAAATACTTTGTAGGATTGCCAGTTGCCATTCTCTGTATTCCACTGGTAATTTCCAATGCGGTAATCTTCCACCCCATCCCTCTCCTTTAGCAGCATATACCGTTGCTTAAACTTCCCGCCAATCGTGTATACCACATTTGCCAGATCAAAGTCGGCATCCTGTGGCAATATTGCAAAATCTCCCACAACAACTGACGGATCCAGTTTAACATCCTGGATCATCCTGGTGTGCATGGATGCCTCCTGCTTGTCGTAAATCTCCTGATGACAACTTTCGCAGTTTACCGATCCCACATACTGAGCTCCAACCTGGGCTTCGGGCTGAAGGTTTTCGAATGTGCCCACCCGTTCGCTTGTTACCTGGCGATATAATTCCAAATAGTGATTCGCTTTTGAAAAGTAGATCCCTCCTATTCCCAATAATATAAGCAGTAGAACCGAAAGGTAGGTTAGTGTTTTCTTGTTCTTTGAACTCAACATAATGATAGATCAATTTACACTCTATTCAGGAAGGTTGGCTGGAGTAAGAGCTTACTGGCATTCTCTTAACATCTCTTTGGATCAGGGCGCAATAAATATAGGGGACCTTTCCGTTAAATCAAAGCTGCTTTTCGTAAATTATGCGGAAATAAAAGCACTTGATATGGGAACCAACCGACGTCAATTTATCTCCACTGCAGTATCCGGCAGTATTGCTGCCTCCTTACCACTTTCAGCCTGCGCTCAGAGTAACACTACCAGCATTCCCTCAGATCTAAAGGATAAATACAATAAACTGGATCTAATCCTTAAGCAACCAGTATTCAGAAAGGAATGGTTCTTTTCACCAGTCATCATCGAAACCGTTGAATTACTCCGTTATGAAAATGATTTTCTTTGCCGTGTGCGCTCTACCGATGGTGCCGTAGGGATTTCTGTGGGCCATGGTTTCCAGCTGGAGTCGCTATACCCTATTTTCACCAATTTGGTACAACCTTTTTTTATTCATAAGGATGCACGTGATCTTGACCTGATTTTGGAAAGAGTCTATGTCTATAAGCTAAATTTCAGGTTATCCGGTCTAGCCCTTGGAGCCCCACTGGCCACCCTGGAACTGGCAGTGTTGGATATGATGGGTCGCATAGCCGGGAAATCGATTGGTCAACTTATCGGGGAGATACAACATCCGGAAATTGAGGTATACCAGGCCACTGAATACCGCGATAAACCTGTGGAAGAGTCCATGGAACTGATTACCCGGGATGTGAATGAGAACAATGCCGGTGCACTTAAGATAAAGGTGGGTGGACTCATGTTTGAGACAAACGACCTTTACGCAAAGGGTCCTCCGGGGCGGACCGAAACCATGATTCCGCTGGTTCGAAAAACATTTGGTGATCAAATGGTGTTGTATGCCGATTCAAATGGATTCTATTCAGTGGATGAGGCCATACGCGTAGGTAAATTACTTGAAGAGTATAATTATCAATTCTTTGAAGAACCGGTGCCATTTCACTGGTATGAGGAGACCAGGCAGGTGGCCGACGCCCTCACCATCCCCATCGCCGGGGGTGAACAGGAGTTCAGCCTGCATGGTTTTCGCTGGCTGATTGCCAACGATGGACTCCAGATTGTCCAGCCCGACATCTACTATTTTGGCGGGATGATCAGGGCCATGAAGGTGGCCTTAATGGCTGAAGCATTTGGCAAAACCTGTACTCCGCATATGTCGGGAGGAGATTTGGGATTTCTCTACATGATGCATTTTGCCTCTGCCCTGCCCAATGCAATGCCTCACCATGAGTTTAAGGGCTTTAACACCAGTGTGGTCTTTGAATGCCAAACCTCACCCCTCAAGAGTATAAATGGCGTCGTAAAAGTACCCACCGGACCAGGATCTGGAGTGGAAATTGATCCCGGTTATATAAAGAAGTTTAAGGTTGTAAATGGTTGACCGTAGTTATTATATGCTTTAATCTAATTGAATCAATTATTCCGGCATCTACCCAATAGATTTCCTTCTCCCAAACCATACTCTATATAGGAGCCGAAAAGAACAAAATATGAGTACCGGATTTCTTCATGTATCCTGTAAAGTAGCAAGAATCTACTAATTTTTGCAAAAGACTTTTTGCTTGTAAGAAGGGAGCAGAGATTATGGTCAAATTAATTTGTAATTTTAGGCACAGACCATTTTAGGAAGGAGCACTGGACCATGCAGGAGGAAAACATAACATCACTTAAAGAAGAGATAAAAAAACTTCGGGAAGAGGTAATCTCGATAAATGAAACTTCGAGACAACAAAAACGCGAGTTAGAATTAACCCTGGAGAACCTGAAACTGGCTCAGTCTCAATTGATCCAGTCAGAAAAAATGGCGTCTGTGGGAGTGCTTACAGCAGGAATTGCACATGAGCTGAATAACCCGATCAATTTTGTGAGTGGCAACGTTTTCCCCCTCCAACGAGATCTGGACGAGGTTTTTTCAATTCTGGAAGAATACGACGAGGCCATTCGTAAAAACAAGCTGGCCGGATTTTTCACTGAAGTTGAGGCCTTGAAGGAAAAAATTGAATTTTCATTCCTGATTAAGGAGATCTTTAGCCTCCTGAAAGGAATTGAAGAGGGTGCTAACCGATCCAGCGAAATCATCAAGGGACTTCGTAGTTTCTCGAGGCTCGATGATGAAATGTGTCAATTCTATGATATCCATGAGGGAATTGATTCCTCCCTGGTTTTATTACAAAATAAGATCAAGGATAAGATCAATGTAAGGAAGGATTACGGGGATTTTGATGGATTGGAGTGTTTCCCCAGCAAGCTCAACCAGGTTATTATGAATATAATCACCCAACAGCATACAGGCCATGGATGGCGAAGGTGAATTGTTTATTCAAACCGTTAGCAGTGCCATTGGGATCAAGATCATTATAAAAGACAATGGAAAAGGGATGACCCCGGAAGTGAAAGAGCATATATTTGATCCCTTCTTCACCACCAAAGATGTGGGTCAGGGAACGGGATTGGGACTTTCAATCAGCTATGGGATTATTGAGAAGCACAATGGAAATATAGACGTCATTTCCGAACCTGGTAAAGGGACTGAATTCATTATATCACTTCCAAGAACCCAAAACATTTCAGCTAACTAAAAGAAAGTTGCACTCCCATGATCATAATGTCATCGATCTGTTCAATATTTAACTTCCAGGTATTATGTTCCTCTTCCAGAATCGATTTTTGTTCTTTCAGGGGTCTTAGGTGAATATCTTTAAGCAGCTGTTTGAAATTCCTCGATTTGAATGTTTTCTTCTTGGGCCCACCGATCTGATCCACATATCCATCGGTGAAGAGGTAGAATATATCATCATCCTCAACCTGCATCTCTTTGTTGGTAAAGGATACCGCTTCCTCATTGTAGATCCCGATGGGCATTCGATCGCCCTTAATTTCAATAAGTTCCTCATCCCTTAAGAGATACATGGGGCGAAATGCACCCGAAAACTGCAACAGCTTACTATTGAGATCTACCACGCACAAGGCCATTTCCATACCGTCTTTTGCCTCATATCTGTGCCCGGTTTGACCAAGAGATTTGATCAAATGGTCCCGGAGCTCATTTAACATCTCATTTGCCCTTACGGTCTTCGTATTGTTTACTATTTCATTCAGTAAATTGATGCCCATAATACTCATAAAGGCGCCTGGCACTCCATGTCCTGTACAATCGGCCACTGCAACAATAATCCTGTTATTCTTATGAGAAACCCAGTAATAATCACCACTTACTATATCCTTGGGTTTGTTCAGGATGAAATGGGATGGCAAGAGCCTGTCCAATTCCTCTGAGGGAAGCATTAATGCAGTTTGTATCCGACTTGCATAATGAATACTGTCGGTGATGTTACTGCGTTGTTGTTCAATCTGCCGGGTACGCTCTTCAACTTTTTGCTCCAGGTTAAGATTGGCCTCCTTCAGATCTTCGATGAGGTGCTTGTTCTGATCCTTAAGGTTGTATACTTCAAAGGCGCTATCAATGGTGATTCTTAATTCTTCTCTGTTCCAAGGTTTGGCAATATAACGGTAAATATTTCCTTTGTTAATGGCCTCGATGATGGCGTCCAAATCACTAAATCCCGTCATAATCATCCGCATACAGTCGGGATAGAGGAGCATGACCTTTTCCAGAAACTCAACCCCGGTCATCTCAGGCATTCTCTGGTCGGTGATCACCAGTTGAATTTTATTTTGCTCCATGATCTCCAGTCCCCGCTGACCGGAGGTTGCCACATGAATATCGTACGTCCGCCGGAACGTAGATTTAAAACTGATCAGGTTATGCTCTTCATCATCGATGTAGAGTACGGAATGTTTTGAATTTGTGCCAACCATGATGATCTATAAATGTACACAAAGTTTTTTAGAGGTCTATTGTTTTTCCGGAGCTTACCTTAATGGCAAAACCAGTGACTTTTTATCTCCCCTCCCCTTTCGGGAAACATTTTCCGCTTCTCACTTGCTATACATATGGAATCAATAAGAAGAACTATGAAAATCAACTTTAAAGTATCAACTGAAGCACCATGCTCATTTAGGACTATTTACCAATGTCCTTGTAATATCACCAAGGTATTTTAAACTAAAATAAAATGAACTTATCCGCCCAAATAAAGATGAATTTTGGCAAGGTACTCGTAATTACTACTTTGTTTGTTCTGTTCAACATTTTTATGGCATTTTACAATAATGCAATTCTCACTTCGCCATATAGCACAGGCCCCTCCCAACTGTTTGGCTTTAAGAATCATCTAAAAATAAATATTCTGATTGGATTGGTTGCAGGGACATTTGGTGGAGCTTTACTGGTATTAGTGAATAGTAAAGTGTTTAGAAAAAAGTCTTTCGGATTCACTTTACTCGCAACCGCAGTGGTATATGGTTTGATATTTATAATAATTACTGTAATTACTACAGCCATCGGCTCAGGAAGTGATAACGGTAATCGGCCACTCTTTTCTGATCTGTTATTACACAGCTTTCAAACACTGGTGACTCCAATTCTTTTCACCTATGTCATTATGTGGGGAGGAATTACCCTGTTTACACTCTTCCTGCTTCAGGTCAATGATAAATTTGGTCCAGGAATCCTGCTGAAATTCATAAGGGGAAAATACCATCGGCCCAGGAAAGAACAAAGGGTTTTTATGTTCTTAGATATGCGTTCGTCTACGACAATAGCAGAAAAAATAGGGAATGAGAAATACTTCAACCTATTGAATGACATGTTCTCAGATATTACCGATACGATACTAAAAAACAAAGGGGAAATTTATCAATATGTAGGAGATGAAATCGTTATTTCATGGCCGTTAATAAAGGGCATCCAGAATGGTGAATTTATCAATTGCTTTTTTGAAATTCAAAACAAACTAATTGATCTTGGACCCATATACCAGCGGAAATATGGCCTGATTCCGGAATTTAAAGCCGGGATTCATTATGGCCAGGTAATGGCCGGGGAGATAGGGATTGTAAAAAAGGATATTATCTATTCCGGAGATGTTTTAAATACCACAGCACGTATCCAGGAATCTTGCAATGTTTATAATGTAGATATACTTATCTCCAAAGAAACTTTTGATTTCATTCAAAATCCCGAAGGCTATGAACTGGTGCCCTTAGGCAGTATTGAGCTAAGAGGGAAGGAAAGGAAAATTGACCTGAATACAATCAAAACAAGATCATTGCAATAACCATAGGAAATGGAACAATAATCCCCTTGTTCTCGTATAACGTCAAAAGCCAGGAGTTCAATAGAAGAGTTGATCTCTGTTGTCGATTATGTTTTGTTTAAGGCCAAACCCTGTTACTAAAACATATTGCCATGAGAAGAACTATCGTTTTAGTATTTTCATTTTTGATCATGTTAACTGCAGCCTCCTGCGCCTCATCTGGGAAAGCTACCTATGCTCACCAGAGACAAGGCCTATTGATGATGGAGGGGGAGCACATTCATAAAAACAAAGGCTTCTATAGCTCCAAAAAGTCCCACAAGCGGAGAAAAAATAACAAGAGAGCCGGCAAAAAGTACTACAGCAGGAGATAAATCCATGTGAATATCTAATTATCCGGGGCATTCCTTAACTTTATGCAAGGATATGCTTGAAGAAAGTAATAAAAAATCGCCCTCAAGAAGTAAAGGATTATTGACAGATATCTATTATTTTCTGTTGCATAAACCGAAGCAAGCCACCCAGATCAAATTTGAAACAGCAGAGGAGAGGACCGATTACAACCTACGTATGATGCAACGAGTTGGCATCGATCCCAACCGCTATTCTGTTCTGAATATTCACAAAATTGGCGTGGAGGCTCCGGTGAGTTACATATTTAATGAACTTCTTCAATGGAATGGCGATTCGACCTGCTGGCCAAATCATATTGCAAAGGTAAACCGAATTGAAAATGACCTGGAAAGGATACAGATTCATCCTTTTGGCTGGAAGAAGTATCCCTTCAGATTTATGAAAAGTTTCTTTGGTTTCAAGATGATTCCTCTTTTTCTTCTGAATGCCATCCAGATAAAACAAGTTCCGGACCCATTCGATTTTGACAATGCACGTTATCTGCTCTACAAATGCTCGGGTGGTTATCCCATTGGAGTTTACGCTATGTATGTTCGTTCTTCCATACCCTCCATGGGTGAAATTGCTCAGTCGCAATTGATATTTGTGGTTGGTTTCAATTTTTATGGAAATGTAAATTGGCAGGATCGTCGAAAGTTGATAAACAGAATCTGGGAAAGCCTTCACAACCGCGTAACATCCAATGTATTAAATCGCATTAAACAGTTAGGGGAATGGCGCATTTATTCCATTCAGAATAACAAATCAGGCCAGAGTTACCGGTAAACCCGATAAGGATCAGTTCAGCAACACCACCTCACCAAATCCAAGTTCCGTCAGGCGATCCTTCTGTGTTTTGGCATCTCCAACAACAACCCAGACCATTCTGCCCAGATCCAGATACTTGTCGGAGAGTTCCTGTATCCTTTCTATGGTCATATTCGCTACAACTTCTTCCCGTTCTTTCACATAATCAGAAGACCAACCATAGGCACTGCATACATTGAGCAAATCAAGTTTTGCCCAGGATGATTCGAAACCCCGGGCATTACTTTTAATAAGATAGCCTTTGGTAGTGGCTAAATCCGCCTCTGTATAGCTGGCCCCATAGTTCTCAACAATATCTACAATGGATTGGGCCGCCTCAAGGGTGATTCTGCTTTGTACAGAAGTAGCGATCCTGAAGGGGCCTTCATATGCGGAACCTAAAAATCCGGAAAGGACCCCATAGGTATATCCTTTGTCTACCCTCAGCTCCTGGGTAAGCCTGGATGCAAAGCCGCCTCCCCCCAGGATATAATTCATCACTGTGGCAGGGTAATAGTCCGTATCGGCTTCAGCCAGAGCCATATATCCCAACAGGATGATGGACTGCTTGGCATCAGGAACGTCGTAGAAGTAGACCGCTTCTTTCTGAAAAGGCTTCGAATCTGCAACCTTGATGGCCTGACTCTCTCTCCTTTTCCACCTTTCATTCAGAGAACCCAGGGAGCTTTCCACACTTCCCTGATCAATGGCCCCAACCACATTCAACCGGGCCATTGAAGGATTTACACTGCGTTCGTAGTGTTCCTTCAGGTCCTCCATGGTGGCAGCATCCACGGTTTCCACAGTGCCCAGCTGATTTCGGGATCTGATGTCTTCTTTCCCATACAGAAGTTCATTGAATACAATGCCGGCTATGGCGTTAGGATTTCCAGCCTGCTGCAGCAAACGGCTTTCCGTACTTTTTTTCACCAGTTCAAGTTCTGCCTCATCCCAGCGGGGTTCCAACAACATTTCTTCTACCAGATCCATGGTAGCCTCATAGTTCTTTGCCAGGCTTACAGCTGTCACAATTACTTTCTCCGTTGCGCTGGCGAATGAATGGAGCTGCCCAGTTGTTTAATGGCATCTTCCAGTTCTTCCGGGCTTTTACTTTGGGTTCCTCTATTCATCACTTCGGCCATCAGATAGGAGATTCCTGACTGATCAAAGGTCTCTAGCAACTGCCCACCATCTATCTGCAATTTGAAATATACCAGGGGCACTTCATAGTTTTCGATCCCTGAAATCCTGATTCCATTGTCCAGTGTGGACTCCCACACCGCAGGCACAGACAGTTCAAGGTTTGCTCCGTAAGGAGGTTCCTGGGATCGGTTGAAGGTGGAAGGAATTTTTTCATAAGGAGCCTGATTTGAAAGATCATAGGTCTCGGCCACAGCCTCCCCGATGGCCTCCTCCACCACACTTGCAAGGGTGGATCCTTCCAGGACCAGGCTCAGCTCTCCCCTGGGGACAAAAGAGGTGGATACAAAGTTCCTGTCTTTGATGTACGTATTGTACACCCGAACCACATCCTCAGTAGTGACACCGAGCAAAAGTTCCAGTTCTTTTTCCGAGTAGCCGGGATCTCCGCTCAATATATTATTGTGAGCCAGTTGAATCCCCTTCCCCGAAACGTCTGAAAGCTGTCTGTAGAAATCTGTTTCCATTCCTGCAAGTATTCGCTGCACATCGGCCTCAGGAATCCCATCCGACTCAAACATATGGAATGCCTTCTGGATGGCTGAAAAGACAGTATCCAGCTTCACCTCAGAAAAGGCTCGCACACTCAGGTTCAATTCACCAGCCAGTTCGGAGGAGGAGTTGTACATAGATACCTTATCCGTCAGTTTCTGATTTTTGGCCAGAACTTTGTATAAAGGGGCTTTTTTTTCCTCAGACAAAAACTCTGACAATACGCTAAGCGGATAATAATCACCATGGTGGGTCTCCACCGAAGGCCATGCCAGGTTAAGCTCGGGCAGTTTTGCAAAGTTATCCTCATGATACAATCGCTTGCTAGCTTCCACCACACCGGGATTCTTTTTTAGTATCTCCACTTCCTTCCCCCGGGGAATCTCATCGAAATACTTCTTCACCCACTCCCGGGTTTGTTGAATATCAATATCGCCTGCGATCACCAGGGTGGAGTTGTTGGGTACGTACCAGGTATTGTAAAACGCTTTGACGTCCTCCAGTGTGGAAGCCTGCAAATCGGCCAGCGATCCTATGACGGTCCAGTTGTAAGGATGAGATTCCGGATATAAGTTCTTTGAGGTAACATAGTGAGTGTGGCCATAGGGCCTGTTATCCACTACCTGCCGCTTTTCATTCTTTACTACAGAGATTTCATTGGAGAGCACCGGATCGGTAACCGTATTGATAAACCAGCCCAGCTTATCTGCTTCGGCCCATATCATCTTTTCCAACGCATCTTTTGGGACTGTCTGGAAATAGGTGGTAATGTCCCTGCTGGTAAATCCATTGGCGCCAGCCCCACCGATCTCCGCACTCATCTGATCCAGTCCTCCTCGTCCCAGGTTCTCAGACTCCAGGAAAAGCAGGTGCTCAAACAGGTGGGCAAAGCCTGTCCGTCCTGCTTTCTCTTTTGCAGAACCCACATGTGCCGCAAGCACCACAGATACAACCGGATCGGATTTGTCTACATGGAGAATAACATCCAGCCCATTCTCAAGTTCAAACTTTTCGTAATCCAGGCGAAAGGAGCTTTCATTCGAGTTGCCGCCAGGCTGACAGGCCATCAGGATCAGCAGGAATCCTAAGGTCAGGAATGTCTTATACATAATATTTCAAGGTTGATGTTAATTTATTTGGTTTAAGAAACTAAAAAAAAAATTAAATGATAAGTTTGCACCTGATTCAAAAAACAACAAATGAAAAAAATATTTTTGGTTATCGCACTATTTGCCTGGATTCAAACTAACAACCTGAATGCCCGGGTCAATAATCCGCAATCCGAAGAGATAGCACCCACATCTATTGGACTCGTGATCTATTCAGACGACACTGAAAC
>PVMK01155322.1_pt1 | contig 19495 bp, 17 predicted proteins | sample 1853481 | NCBI WGS metagenome assembly PVMK01 (sample SAMN08533507, study PRJNA380276) | Marine sediment metagenome, whole genome shotgun sequencing project. | reverse complement strand
TTCTCGATGACGAGACCGTGGGCGCCGCAGCGCGGGATCTTTTCGCCGATGCCAAGGAGATGCTCCGCCGCATGGTCCATGAGCGTTGGCTGCAGGCGCGGGCCGTCATCGGTTTCTGGCCGGCGGCCAGCGTGACCGACGATATCGTCGTCTATGGGGACGACGATTCGCGGCAACCGCTCGCCACCTTTCACACCCTGAGGCAGCAGATGGATCGCGATGCCGGGCGTGCCAACCTGGCACTGGCCGATTTCATCGCGCCCCGCGAGGCCGGCCTGAAGGATTATCTGGGTGCCTTTGCGCTCAGCACCGGCTTCGGTCTGGACGAGATCGTCGCTGGTTTCGAGTCCGACCACGACGACTACAGCGCCATCATGGCAAAAGCCCTCGCCGACCGGCTGGCCGAGGCCTTCGCGGAACGCATGCACCAACGGGTACGCACGGAGTTCTGGGGGTACGCCAGCGACGAATCACTGGCCAACGCGGCGCTCATTCAGGAGCAGTACCGGGGTATCCGTCCCGCACCAGGCTATCCTGCCTGTCCAGATCACACCGAGAAAGGCACCTTGTTCGAGCTTCTGGACGCCCAGGCCGGGACAGGCGTTCGGCTCACCGAGAGCTTCGCGATGCTGCCGGCAGCATCGGTCAGCGGATTTTATTTCGCGCATCCCGAGAGCCGCTATTTCGGAGTCAGCAAGGTCGAACGGGATCAGGTGCGCGACTACGCGGCGCGCAAGAACATCAGTGTCGCCGAAGTGGAGCGCTGGCTGGCTCCGGTACTCGGCTACGATACAGTTCCCGGGGAGGTCGCGGCATAACTGAAATACTCATGCCGCACCCGTTTTCAACCGCCGCAGGAATTCCTGACCGATACGAGAGCCGCTGGCGAGATCCACCTCGCGGCAGCGGAAAAGCGCCACGTCTACGCATCCATAGAGCATGGCGAGCACCGCCATCTTCAGGTACTGCTGGTGCTCGAGTTTCGCAGCGGCGAAAAGATTGCGGATAAACAGCGCGTCGGCCCACATCTGTTGACTCATGGCATTGGGCTTGTCGTCGATGACGATAGGCTTCAAGGTGCGTCCTCCGAAACCCAGAAACTTCTGAAACTGCAGCCCCTGGGTTGATAAAAAAGCGCACACATCCCCGAACAGTGGTTGGTCGATGTAGTGTTCGATGAATTCGGCCTCGCTGACGATGGCGAGCACGTTTTGCAGTGTGGTCACACCACCCTGGAAGACTTCCAACTCTGCGCCCTGGATGTCTATCTTGATGAAGTCCACGGCGCCGACTGTCTGACTGGAGACGAAACCGTCCAGGCTCACGGTCTCCACCGTGGTGACTTCCTTCAACCTCGCCACTTCCATATTGTTGTAGCGCGAGAGCAAAGTGTCAGCAGACGATAAAAGGGCTCCTCATCCATGGGAAGAGCACCCACTTCGAAGATCGTGAAGCGGAGATCGTAACCCGCTTCCCGGAGGACACCCGCGAGAACTTCAATTGCATCCATCGGTCGAATCAGTGTGCCGGCCTGTAGTGCGGGGCTTATAGCACAGTCGATCTCGGATGCACTAACGCGAGGATTGTTACAGCTACAATGACCATATGTTGACGTACCCTATTCCCCACTCGTGCCGGCTGGCAATCGTTCTTGCCACCATCCTGATTCTGGCCGGCGCCGTCCCCGGGGTCGCTGCATCCCAGAGCGGCGCGCCCGGCTTGCTCTCCCATCGCGCGGTATACAGTCTGTCGCGGCATATCGGGTCGGCGGCCAGCGACATTACCGGCGTCAAGGGGCGCCTGGAGATCACTTTCGAAGTCGCCTGTGACGGCTGGCGCATGGAACAGTACATCGGCTTTCGGCTTTACCATGCCGAGGGCGCCGGACTCGAGCATGTGGCGCAGCTCTCGGGCTGGGAATCTACGGACGGCTCCGACTATTGGTTCAGCACGCGCAGCTACCAGGATCGGGAACTGCTGGAAGAGCTTGGCGGCGTCGCTCGAATCGATCAACCCGACGGGTCCGGCGAAACCCGGTTTGCGAAACCCACGAAGGAGCGGAGACCCCTGCCGGCCGGCACGATTTTCCCCGCCAGGCACCTGGTCGACCTGATAAAGGCTGCGCAAGCCGGCAAGCAGCATCTGGCGCGCACGGTTTTCGACGGCAGCACATTGGACTCGCCTTACGAGATCACGGCATTCATCGGTGGGGAGCGCGCACCCGGCGGTGACAACCTGCCCCAAGCCGTATCGGAGAAACGCTCGTGGTCCTTCCGCCTCGCCTACTTCAAGCACGCGGCCATTCAACCGTCACCGGAGTTCGAGATGAGCGCTATCCTCTACGAGAACGGCGTCGCCGGTGACATGATCTACGACTACGGTGATTTTTCCATCGACGTCAAGCTGCGCGAGCTGGAAGCGTTGCCTGTGCAGAAGTGTGCGCCGTAGCCCGCGCAACGACGCGACAACACGCGCTCACTCGCCGTCGGTCACGCGCAGTAACAGCTTGCCGCGGGTGCCGCCTTGCTCCATGAGCCGATGTGCATCACCGGCCTGGGAGAGCGGAAACTGATGATCGATGCGTACCTTGATGTCGCCCTGGGCGGCAAAGCGGAACATGTCCCCCGCCCGCCAGGCGATCTCGTCGCCGCTGGCCATGTAGTCCGCCATGTGCGGGCGCGTGAAGAACAACGAGCCGGCTTCGGCGAGATCCAGCGGCGTCACCGACTCCACAGCGCCCGAGGCGCCGCCGAACAAAGCGAGGGTTCCGCGGGTCCGCAGGCTGCGAAGACTGCCTGAGAAGGTGGTTCTGCCGACGCCGTCGTAGACGACGTCGACACCGCGCCCCTCTGTTGCTTCGAGCACGGCGTCGTCGAACTTTTCCTCATGGTATTGAATGACGGGATCGGCGCCCAGGTCCCTGGCGATAACCGCCTTCTCCCGGTTTCCCACCGTGGCAATGGCGCGCGCGCCCCGCAGACGCGCCAGCTGCAACAGCAACTGGCCGACACCGCCGGCGGCGGCATGCACCAGACACACATGGCCGCTCTCCAGGTCGAATAGTGAATGGGTGAGATAGTGGGCAGTGCATCCCTGCAGCATGAGGCTCACGGCAATGGTCGCATCCAGCCCCTCCGGCACGCGCACCAACCGCCACGCCGGCACCACGGCATACTCGGCATAGGCGCCCAGACTCAGGCAATAAGCTACACGGTCTTCCGGCACGACATTTTCCACGCCGTCACCGACAGCCTCGACGATACCGGTGGCCTCCATGCCCGGAACGAAGGGCGGTTGGTTGCGATAGGTTCGAGAGTGACGATAAACACCCTGCCTGGTGTATATATCGATGAAGTTGACGCCGGCATGACTGATGCGCACCAGAGCTTCGCCGGGGCCAGGCTCGGGCTTGCCCAGATCCCACTCCACCAACTCCTCGGGACCGCCGTAACGCCTGACCTGAATGGCTTTCATAATCCAGCCCGTCGCTCGCTCCTACATTAAATCACTAATCGCGCCGCCCACGTCCGACGGTGTGTCCAGCACCACCACGCCGGCGCGCTCCAGGGCCTCGCGCTTGGATGCATAGGTGCCCTGATCACCCATCACGATGGCGCCGGCATGGCCCATTTTCTTGCCCGGGGGCGACGCACGCCCGGCGATGAAAGCCACTACCGGCTTGCTCATGCCGGCGGCATATTCGGCCGCCTCCTCTTCCATGGCGCCACCGATCTCGCCCACCATGACCACCGCCAGGGTCTGCTGGTCGGCATCGAGGGCTTGCAGCGCGTCCCGGGTGGTGGTGCCGATTATCGGGTCGCCGCCGATGCCGATGAATGCAGATTCACCATGGCCGGCCTGGACCAGATTGAGACAGATGAGCGTGCCGAGGCTGCCGCTACGGGAAATCACACCCACCCGCCCGGGTCGAAAAATACTGGCGCTGAACGCCGGCATGAAGCCCACGAAGCACTCACCGGGGGTCACCAGCCCCGCCGTGTTCGGACCGAGCACGCTGGCGCCGTTGGCACGGGCGGCGGACAGGAGAAACATCACGTCCTGCACCGGGATATGCTCGGTGAGAATTATCAGCTTCTTTACGCCGGCCTCGATGGCATCCAGGGCAGCATCACGCACCGCCAATGGCGGAATAAAGAGCACCGACACGTCGATGGCATCGTCCCTGGAGGCTTCGACCGCGCTGGCGTAGACGGGAACGCCGCAATGAGTTTCACCAGCCTTCTTCGGGTTCACGCCGGCGACGATGCGGGTCCCGTATTCCTGCATGCGCTCACTCCAGAACGTTCCCTGGCGGCCGGTGATGCCCTGCACCAGAACGCGCTCGCGGCGGCGGACGATCATGATCCGTCCCCGGCGGCGGCGACCGCGGCCACAGCAGCAACAATCGCCTCGTCCATGTTCGGGTAAGGCGTCACGCCAAGGCGGCTTTCCAGCATGGCGACGGCTTGCTCGGCGCCGGTGCCGTGAACGGTGAAGAACACCGGAACTTCCGGCGCCAACGCCTGCCAGGCGTCGATCACGCCCTCGATCATCACGTCGGTGCGTGCGAAAGCACCACAGAAATTGACCACCAGACTCTTCACATTGGGGTTGTCCAGCACCAGCTCCAGGGCGGGCTTGGCCTTGGTGTACGCGTCGCCGCCGATCTCCAGGAAATTGGCGGGCTCGCCCCCATGGTGAGCAATGACGTCCATGGTGGTCATGGTGAGGCCGGCACCATTGGCCAGCACACCGATGCTGCCACCCAGTCCGATGTAACGCAGGCCCAGTTGACGGCCGCGTTCCTCCAACGCCGACAGTCTTTCCGGGGTCCCCCGCCCTTCCAGCTCCGGTTGCCTTTTGATGCCGGAATCGTCCAGCACGAACTTGCAATCCAGCGCCATCAGGCGCCCATCGGTGAGCACCGCCAGGGGATTTACCTCGAGCAACTCGGCGTCGTTCTTGCAGTAGCAGTCATAGAGCCTGACCAGAAATTCGGCCACGGCCTGCTTCTCTTCCCCCAGATCGAGTCCCGTGAGCAAAGCCTCGGCGGCGGCACCATCGAAGCCCACACGGATGTCCACATGGGCCTCGCGCAGGGCGGCGCTGTCGGTTCTCGCGATCTCCTCGATGTCCATACCGCCGGTGGCCGAGAACATCACCAGCGGCCCCTTGCTGCCCGGACTGTTGAGGACGGCGGCATAGAGCTCGCGGGCGATACTCGCCTGCTCCTCCACCAGCACGCGCTCCACCCGGTGTCCGCCGATGTCCATGCCGAGGATCGCCCCGGCCGCTTCACGCGCGCGTGCGTCGTCGGCCGCCGGCAAGATACCGCCGGCCTTCCCGCGCTTGCCGGCAGGCACCTGTGCCTTGATGACCACCGGGCCCAGCTCGGCGGCAGCGGCGCCGGCTTGGTCGGCGGACACGGCCACACGGCCGCGGGGCACTTGGATCCCCGATGCGGCGAGTAGAGGCTTGGATGCGTATTCTTCGAAGTTCAAGGACCGTAACGTTTCCAGTGCGCCCCGAACAACGCCTCTTCGCTGGGTTTGTCCTCGGGAATGGTGGTGGAGAGGTGCGTGATATTGATGAAGTGCCGGTAGCTGAGATTTTCGCTGATGCTGTTCCCGCCCCAGGTGCCGCAACCCATGCTGAGAGTGAAGTTGAGGCCGCTGTCGAAGCCGCCGCCATTTCCAAAAGTATGCGCCTGGTTGACGAGCACACGCACCACATCCATCTGCTCGGCGATTCGCCGTGCATTGGCCGGATCGTTGGTATGTATGCCGCAGGAATGTCCATGCCCTTTGACGGCCAGTATCGCCCGCACCTTGTCGATGGCGTCATCCAGATCGGCAGCACGGTAAACGCTCAGCACCAGCGCGAGCTTCTCGTCGCAGAAGGGATACTCGGGGCCGATGGCGGCCTCTTCCACCATGAAGAAACGCGCGTTCTCCGCCGCTTCCGACAGGCCCGCTTCCCGGGCGAAAACTTCCGCGTCCCTGGCGATAACCTTTCTGTTCAAATGCCCGTCCACCCACAGGGTGTCGGCAATGGCACGCTTCTCCTGGTCGTCGGCAAGATAGCCGCCGGCTCTCTGGAGCGCCGCCAGCGCATCGTCATACACTGCGTCGAGAATGACGAGCGAGTTTTCCGACGAGCATGAGGTGGCGTTGTCGAAAATCTTGGACGCGCAAATCTTGTTGGCGGCATCATCCAGATCGGCGCTCGCATCGATGATGACCGGCACGTTGCCGGCGCCCACGCCGATGGCCGGTTTGCCGCTGGAATAGGCCGCGCGCACATTGTTCTGGGAGCCGGTCACCACCACCAGATCGCAGGCCTGCATCAACGCGCTGGTGAGCGCTTTGTTCACCGGCGCCGGTAATACTTGTACCAGATCTTCGCTCAAACCGATTTTAGCGAGCTCGCCCCGCATCAGGTCGACGGTTCGGGTGGTGGTGGCGAGGCCCGCGGGCGACGGCGCGATGATGACGGCGTTGCGTCCTTTGATGGCCATCATGGCCTTGTTCACCGGTGTGGCCGCCGGATTCGTCGACGGCGTCACCGCCGCCACCACACCCACGGGCTTGGCGTACTTTACCAACCCCCGGGCGGAGTCCTCCTCGATGACGCCGACGGTCCTGGCGCGCAGAAGATCGCGCAGCGTTCCGAAAGTCTTGCGTTGATTCTTGGTGAACTTGTCGGCCACGTTTCCAAGGCCCGTGTCCCGGACCGCCATCTCCGCCAGCTCGCGCGCATGGGCAGGCTTGTAAAGCGACCAGGCGATGGCGGTTACCGCTTCGTCGACGCGAGCCTGATCGGCATTCTTGAAGCCCGCCATGGCGGCGCGGGCGCGCTCGACGAGCACCGCGACGCGCTGGATCTCGTCCACGGGCTCGACGCGATCGATGGACGGTGCTTGGCTGCTCATGGGTCGCCCTCGGGCTGACAATCGAGCCGAAGACGGTACCATATCGTCACCGGACGGAACACAAAGCGGGCGCCGACACCCCCCAGCGGATCCGGCCCGGCAGCTCCCGAACCCTCATTGACTTTTGCACGGGGCCACCCTACCGTTGGCCCCTTCGGAAGGACCGCCAGGGGGCGCCGCGCAAGCGGGCCGGGTTCAATCCGAGCCAGAATAACAAGGCACCACCGTGGCCAAGATCCTAGAAATTCACAATCTCCGTACCCAGTTCAGGACTTCCGCGGGCGTCGTGAAAGCGGTCGACGGCATCAGCTACGACGTGGACGAAGGTGAGACCGTCGCCATCGTCGGTGAATCGGGTTGCGGCAAGTCGGTGAGCGCCATGTCCATTCTGCGCTTGATCCCCGATCCCCCCGGCAGGATCGTCGAGGGCACCATCCACTTTCTGGGCCGCAATCTGCTGGAATTGAGCCGCGAAGAAATCCGCCAGGTGCGCGGCGCCCAGATTTCCATGGTGTTCCAGGAACCCATGACCTCACTCAATCCGGTGCTCAGCATCGGACACCAGCTGACCGAGACCATCTGCCTGCACCTGGGCAGCAGCCAGCAGGAAGCCACCAACAGGGCACTCGAGCTGCTCGGTATGGTGGGGATCTCCGACGCCGCCCGGCGCCTCAAGCAGTACCCGCATCACCTGAGCGGCGGCATGCGCCAACGGGTGATGATCGCGCTGGCCCTGAGCTGCGATCCAAAACTGATCATCGCCGACGAGCCCACCACGGCGCTGGACGTCACCATCCAGGCGCAGATCCTGGAGCTGATGAAGGATCTGTCGAGACGGCTGGGCGTGGCGCTGGTCATCATCACCCACAATCTGGGCGTGGTGGCCCGCTATGCCGATCGGGTGAACGTCATGTACGCGGGCAAGATCATCGAAATGGGCACCGCGGAGCAGATCTACCACGACCCGCGCCACCCCTACACGATCGGTCTGCTGGCATCGGTGCCGCGCATGGACCTGCATCGCGGAAAACGGCTGGTGCCCATCGAGGGCCAGCCCCCGGACCTGACCAAGCTGGACGACGGCTGCTCCTACCGCCCGCGCTGCCGCTGGGCCATCGAGCGCTGCGCAGCCGAGTTTCCGCCCCTGGAAGACATAGGCGACGGTCAGGTGGCCGCTTGCTGGCGCATGCAGGAAATGGCCGAGCTACGCGAGGAGGCGTCGTGAGTAGCGCGCAGCCGGTGGCGGCCCCCACGCCCGGCGGCTTCGCCAAGGTGGAAAAGGGCGAGATCCTGATAGAGGTCAAGAACCTCAAGATGTACTTCCCGGTCCTCGAAGGCATCCTCTTCCCGAAGCCCGTCGCCTATGTGAAGGCCGTGGACGGCGTGAGCTTCGATATCAAGAAGGGCGAAACCCTGGGATTGGTGGGGGAATCGGGTTGCGGCAAGACCACCACGGGTCGCTGCATACTGCAGCTCGAGCGGCCGACCGCCGGCGAAATCATCTTCGAAGGCGTAGACCTGAACGGCCTGGACGCGAAGGCCATGAGCCCGGTACGGCAGAAGATCCAGGTGATCTTCCAGGATCCCTACAGCTCGCTGAATCCGCGCATGAAGATCGGCGACATCATCGGCGAGCCCATGAAAGTACACGGCATCCAGCCGGATGCCGGCGCGCGCGCCAAGCGCGTTACCGAGCTGCTGTCCATCTGCGGACTGAATCCCGCCTTCGCCGACCGCTATCCCCACGAGATGAGCGGCGGACAGCGACAACGGGTCGGCATCGCCAGGGCCCTGGCGTTGAATCCGGAGTTCATCATCTGCGACGAGGCCGTATCGGCCCTGGACGTTTCCATCCAGGCCCAGGTCATCAACCTGCTGGAAGATCTTCGCGAAGAGTTCGGCCTCACTTACCTGTTCATCGCCCACGACTTGAGCGTCGTGCACCATCTCTGCGACCGGGTCGCCGTCATGTATCTGGGCAAGATGATGGAGCTGGCGGACTCCGACGAGCTCTTCGACAAGCCCATTCATCCCTATACCAAGGCGCTGCTGTCGGCGGTCCCGGTCCCGGACCCGACCATCGAGAAACAGCGCGAGCACCAGGTACTTCAGGGAGAGGTGCCGAGCCCCATGAACCCGCCCAGCGGCTGCGTCTTCCACCCCCGGTGCCCACTGGCCGTGGAGAACTGCCGCCTGGAAATCCCGCCGCTGGAGGAGAAGCGTCCGGGCCACTGGGTCGCCTGCTCGCAGGTGTGATAGCCTTGCCCGAGACTGTGCTGCATTGCACTTATGTGGCAGCGCAGCACAAGGCAAGAAAGCGAAAAAAACCTATCCATTCATAAGGAGGAGAGCACCATGAGACGCTCCAGTCCCAAGCTTACTACCGCGGTCCTGTTCGGCTGCGCCCTTGCCCTCGGCTTTGCCGGGCAGGCATCGGCGGCCACACCGAAGCGGGGCGGCATTCTGAACTTCGTCGTCGGGAGCAAGATCCCGTCCTACGATCTTCACAAGGAAACCACCTTCGGCGTCATCCATCCCATCGCGCCGTTTTACAGCCTGCTGATTCGGATCAATCCGGAGAATCCGCAATCGGCGACAGACTTCGTCTGTGATCTGTGCGAGGGCAGCGTTCCCAAACCCACCAACGGCGGCAAGACTTTCACCTTCAAAATTCAGAAAGGCGTCAAGTTCCACAACGGCACGCCGCTCAACGCCCAGGACATCAAAGCCACCTACGACAAGATCATCTTCCCGCCGGAAGGCGTTCCCAGCGCCCGCAAAGCGTTCTTCAAGATGGTCAGCTCCGTGGATTCACCGGACGACACCACGGTGGTGTTCAACCTGAGCTTCCCGTCGGGTGCTTTCATACCGGCGCTGGCCACGCCCTTCAACATCATCATGTCGAAGGCGATCCTGGATAAAGAGGGCATGGGCTGGTATGCGAAGAACATCATGGGCTCGGGCCCCTTCGTGTTCGTCGAGCACCAGCCGGGTTCGTTTGTCTCGGGCAAGCGCTTCGACGACTACCACCACAAGGGCCAGCCCTACCTGGATGGCTACAGGGCGATCTCCGCACCCAAGATGGCGGTGCGCCTGAATGCAATCCGCGGCGACCGTGCGGCCATCGAATTCCGCGGCTTCCCACCCAAGGCTCGTGACGATCTGGTGAACGCGTTAGGCGACAAGATCACGGTCCAGGAGAGCGACTGGAACTGCAACCTGATGTTCACGCCCAACCAGCAGCGCGCCCCGTTCGATGACGCGCGCGTGCGCCAGGCGCTGACGCTCTCCGTGGATCGCTGGGCCGGCTCCAAGTACCTGTCGAAGATCGCCATCGTCAAGACCGTGGGCGGGGTCGTATTTCCCAACCATCCACTGGCGGCCACCCAGGCCGAATTGAAGAAACTCAAGGGTTACAGCACGGACATCGACGCATCCCGTGCCGAGGCCAAGAAGCTGCTGGCCGCGGCTGGTCACTCGGGTCTTTCCTTCGAGTTCAACAACCGCGGCGTGGACCAGCCCTACAAGGTGGTGGGCACCTGGCTCATCGACCAGTGGGCCAAGGCCGGTATGAAGGTCAAGCAGCGGGTGCAGCCGACGCCGCCCTTCTATGCCACCCTGCGTAAGAAGAAGGACTTCGACGTGTCCATCGACTTCAATTGCCAGTCGGTGATCAACCCGATCGCCGACGTCACGAAGTTCCTGGGCAGCGCCGGCAACAACTACGGCTCCTACGAGGACGTGGAGCTGGAGCAGATTTACGACAAGCTGCTCCGTTCCGGCGACGAGGCCGAGCAGCGCAGACTCATGCGCAAATTCGAAACACGCGCGTTGAGTGATCAGGCGCACATGGGCGTCACCCTGTGGTGGTACAAGATCAATCCGCACCGCTCCTACGTGAAGGGCTGGAAGATTGCTCCCAGCCATTACCTGAACCAGCAACTCGACAACATTTGGTTGGATAAATAGAGCTCGGCGAAGAGCCGGTACCGGCACCCGGCGTTCCAGCCGGGTGCCGGTGCATCTATCGAAGTGTATAAATACATCGCCAAGCGCCTGCTGCTGATGATCCCGACCCTGTTCGGGGCAGCACTCCTCGTATTCCTGCTGCTGCGCGCCATCCCCGGGGATGTCTGCGAGATCAGACTGGCGGGGACCGGCCTGTATGCCGATCCAGCGGAGATCGAGCTCTGCCGGGAGAACCTCGGCCTCAACAAGCCCCTGATTCTGGGCCTGGACACCCAGTTCACGGATTTCGTCGGCGGCTATCTGACATTCGACCTCGGCGACTCCATGTGGACCGGCAGGCCCATCACCTACGAGATCGGGCTGCGCTTCAAGCTTTCCATGCAGATGGCCATCATGGCGACCGTTGTCGCCGTCGCCTTCGCGATCCCCTTAGGCATCATTTCCGCGGTCAAGCAGGACACCTGGATCGACTACGCGGTGCGCACCTTCAGCATCGCGGGCATCGCGATACCTTCTTTCTGGCTCGGCATCATGATCATCCTGGGGCTGCTGATCTTTACCCAGGCCTGGTTCGGCGAGCCGTGGATGCCGCCCATCGAGTACGTGTCGCCGTTCGAGGATCTGGGCGCCAATCTCTCCCAGCTGATCTGGCCGGCGGTGGCAACGGGTTACCGTTATTCGGCGGTGGCAACGCGCATGACACGCTCCGCCATGCTGGAAGTGCTGCACGAGGACTACGTGCGCACGGCGCGCGCCAAGGGGCTCATGGAGAAAGTCATCATCAACCAGCACGCCCTCAAGAATGCCCTGCTGCCGGTGGTGACCATCATCGCCATCGAGTTTGCCTTTTTGATCGGCGGCCTGGTGGTCACCGAACAGGTGTTCAACCTGAACGGCCTCGGCAAGCTGTTCGTCGAGTCGGTGGGCGCTCAGGACTTCGCCCTCACCCAGCAACTGGTCATGCTGGTGGTGCTGGTGTTCGTGTTCACGAACCTGGCGGTCGACGTCTTCTACGCCTGGCTCGACCCACGCATCCGCTACAGCTGACAGATTCCCGCCATGTCAACTCCGCAAATTTACATCGAAGCCGATGACTTGTCAGAGCAACACAAGCCCTGGTGGGTCACGCTCTGGGGTCTGTGCAAACGCCAACCCCTGGGTGCCGCCGGCGGGCTGATCGTGATCGGCATGATCTTCATGACCATATTCGCCGAGTACATCTCGCCCTACAATCCGGAGGCCAACGCATTCGAGTACATGCTCACGGCGCCTAACGCGGACTTCTGGCTCGGCACCGATCAGTTCGGCCGGGACATTCTCACCCGGCTCATCTACGGTGCACGCACGGCGCTGATCGTGGGCTTTACCTGCGCCTTCGTCGGCGCCTTCGGCGGGCTGGTGCTGGGCGTTGCCAGCGCCTACTACGGGGGCAAATTCGACCTCATCCTGCAGCGCGTCATGGATGTCTTCATGGCCTTCCCGCTCATCATCCTGGCGCTCGCCGTGGTCGCCACCCTGGGCACGGGAATCCAGAACGTCATCATCGCCATCACCATTCCCTTTATCCCGCAATGCGCGCGCGTGGTGCGATCCAGTGCCCTGTCGATACGCGAGATACCGTACGTGGACGCGGCCCGCGCCTGCGGCTTCTCGGACGCGCGCATCATCCTGCGGCACATGACGCCCAACGTGATGGCGCCCTTCCTGATCATGCTGACCACCTTCGTCGGTCAGGCGATCCTGCTGGAGGCATCGCTCTCCTACCTGGGTCTCGGTGTCCAGGAGCCTACGCCGGCCTGGGGCCTCATGCTCCAGGGTGGCGCCGAGGAATACGCCGAGAGCGCCCCCTGGGTAGCCATCTTCCCGGGCATCGCCATTTCTCTGGCGGTCTTCGGCTTTAACCTGTTCGGCGACGCCCTGCGGGACCTGCTGGATCCCAAGCTGCGCAACCGCTAGCAGCGCCTACAACTTAAACGTAACCGCCGCAGCCTCTCCGGGCATTCGCTTGCAGGGCGCTTACAAAAAACCCGCCCGGATAGGCCCGGAGGCGATTGTCTCGCGGGTGAATTCAGCTAAAGTGTTGATAGGTGGCTGGATTTCGCTAGGCCGCATATTGATTCCATGCAGTGTGCCGGCTCCACCGCCAAATGTGTCTGCGTGCCTTTCCTCACCCGTCCGGCATGCCAATAATCCGTCACGGCACGTCAAAATAACGATTTTCTAGGGGCGATCGATCGATGCATCAGGAGAGCTCGTTAAGAAGCCGCAAGTCTCTTCCCAAAGGCCATGGGTTACTTTCATACAAAATAGAAAGCGTTCTCGGTGCCGGGGGTTCGGCATAACCTATCTCGCAACCGATACCAATCTGAATCGCGCCGTCGCCATCAAAGAGTACTTTCCGGAGCAGCTTGCCGTCCGGGATGACGATAGCAGTATCCGCGCGGCGTCGGAGAATGAATCCAAGGCCTTCGTCTGGGGTCGCGAACGATTCCTGAAAGAGGGCCAGATCCTCGCCCGATTCAGCAACCCGTTCATCGTATCGGTGCTGGATTTCTTCGAGCTGCACAACACCAGCTACATGGTGATGGAGTACGAGAGCGGCGAGGCGCTCAAATCCATCATCCGCGAGGGACGCCGCCTGTCGGAAGCCGACGTGCTCGACGTCTTGCTGCCACTGTTGCGATCCCTGGCCCGATTCCACAACGAAGGATTCATCCACCGGGATATCAAGCCCGCCAATGTTCTCATTCGGCGCGACGGCACCCCGGTGCTGCTGGATTTCGGCTCGGCGCGCCAGACCGTGTCCGGCGAGAGACTGTCGCTGACCAGCCTGGTATCGCCCGGCTACGCGCCGGTGGAACAGTACTCCGACAAGGGCGCCCACCAGGGACCCTGGACGGACATCTACGCCCTTGGCGCCACCTTCTACCACCTGTTGACGGGGCGCATGCCGGCCACCGCCATGGAGCGCACCGCCGGGCTCCACAATGGTACCGACCCGTTGACCGCGGCCAGCGTGCTCGCCAGAGGCGCGTACTCGGAAGAGCTGCTCAAGGCCATCGACGTGTCCATGAAGCTCATGGAGCACCAGCGCCCGCGCAGCGTCGCGGAGCTGCTGGAGCTGCTTCCCGGCGGCGCCGCCACCACCGCCGACGCCCGTGAGGGCACTGTTACCACGCCGGTCACGCCGGCCACTCAGACCACGCGGGCAATCGCAAATTCCACCTCCCGTCAGGTAACGCCGGCGAGCGTGCAGAATTACATGGTCGACCGCCACGCCACCACAGAATTGAACCCCGACGTGGAGCAACCGAATACGACCACCGCGCCGACCATGGCGACGCTGGCCGGCGACACTCGCGCCAGCCCCCTCTACAGCCAGATATCCGCCCGCATGATGGGCCAACGCTGCAAACGCCTGCTCATCGTCGACGACGACGCGCGGGTCTGCCGTCTGGTGAAACGTGTCTCCGAGGGTATCGGCTTCCATACCTTCGCCACCGACAAGCCCGTGGATTTTCCCATCGCCTACCAGGGGTTTCGCCCGGATGTGATCGTGCTGGACTTGCAGATGGGTCAGTCGGACGGCGTGGAGCTACTGCGCTACCTGGCCGATCAGCGCGCCGAGGAGGCCATCGTTCTCATGAGCGGTGTCGACCAGCGCATCATCGATACGGCCGCGAGACTCGGGCGATCCCTCGGCCTCAACGTGGTCAACGTGCTCAACAAGCCCATCGACATCAATGTGCTGCGCACCGAGCTGGGACCGCTGGCGGAAGGGACCATTACGCTCGGCCCCGGCGGGCCGCTGCACGAGAAGGATCTGGAACGGGCGATTCTCGAGAATCAGATCACCGTCCACTATCAGCCGAAAATCGCACTCAAGTCCGGACGAGTCACCGGCGTCGAGGCGCTGGTGCGCTGGCGGCAGGCCAACGATGAGCTGATTCCGCCGGATCGTTTCATTCCCCTGGCGGAGAAGACCGGTCTCATCGATGCGCTCACCCAACGGGTGCTGGAGACATCCCTCGCCGACGCGCGTACCTGGAGTGAGAAGTGGCCGGAGCTGACCCTGGCGGTCAACCTGTCGCCGTCCCTGCTCTCGAATCTGGAATTGCCGGATCGCATCGCCAGCATCCTGCGCTCCTACGAGCTGGATCCCGGACGGCTGATACTGGAGGTCACCGAGAGCGGCGCCATGGAGAGCCCGGATCAGACCATGGAGATCCTGGCACGCCTGCGCCTCAAGGGCGTTCAGCTCTCTATCGATGACTTCGGCGCCGGGCATTCGTCCCTGCTGCAGCTCTACCGCCTACCCTACGGAGAGCTCAAGATCGAGCGCTCATTCGTCATCGACGCCCTGGACAGCCAGGAGGCGGCGACCATCATCCATGCCACCATCGAGCTCGGGCATCGCCTGGGTCTCAAGGTGGTGGCCGAAGGTGTGGAGGACAAGCTGACGGCCGAGTGGCTGGCCCAGCTGCAATGCGATGTGGGCCAGGGCCATTTCTTCTCGGCGCCCCTGCCCTCGGCAGAGCTCATGGCCTGGATGGACGAGTGGGCCGGGAACCAGGGCTCCGAGAGCACCCACAAACGCTCCGGCCAGCCCCCCGAAGGCGGCACCGTCGTCAGCCTGACGGCCTGATCTCCGGCCCGGCCGGTGGACTCAGCCCACCGACCGGGATGGTTTTATCGGCTCAGGCGGCGGACTGGAAGCGCCCGTCGTTGCTGACATGGACCACGGGGGCGTCCCCGCGGCCGACGGTACCCACTTGCCGGACCGCCTGTGCCTGTTCGGCGACCGCGTCGCCTCGAAACATGGCGTCCACGGTCATCCCCACCTGGTCCCGGCGCAAGCCGATATCCCGCAACAACCGGTCGTCCAGCGCATGCAGCTCACGCAGCGCCACGCGCCGTGCGTACACACGTCCCAGGGCGGAAAACCCGCGCCTCACCCATCCGTTGAATTTCTGCACGCTGCCTTGCTCCACATTAGTCATCGAATATCTCCGCAAAATGTAAATGACGATTAATAAGTTTGTTGCAATGCAACATGGCACTTCCCGAGGGCGAATTCAAGGGATTGGGAGTAGAAATGTTCAACCTGTGTGCCATTTCGCACCCCTCGTGGAGAAATCCCCGACACGGTATGCTGGCTTGTTTCGAATCATCGGAATTCAGGGGCCAATCCAATGATCCGCATCGCCATCCTCGACGATTATCAGAACACGGCGCGAGACTGCGCCGACTGGAGCGCGATTCCCGGGGACCCGGAAATCGTGGCATTCGACCAGCACCTTGCCGGCGAGGACGCGGTGGCCGAGGCCCTGGCCGACTTCGATATCCTGGTGGCCATGCGCGAGCGCACGCCATTTCCGGCGAGCCTCTTCCCGCGACTGCCGAAGCTGCGCCTGCTGGTGACCACTGGCATGCGCAATCTGGCCATCGATATGGAGGCGGCACGGGCATCCGGTGTGCCCGTGTGCGGCACTGCGCTGTTACCCTACGCCGCCTTCGAACACGCCTGGGCGCTCATCCTGGGACTGGCCAAGCGCATTCCCTCGGCGGACCGCCTGATGCGCGACGGCGGCTGGCAGGCCGGCGTTTCCGACGGCCTGCACGGCAAGACCCTGGGAGTGCTGGGGCTCGGCAAGCTGGGCGCCAAGGTGGCCCGGGTGGCCCACACCTTCGACATGCGGGTCATCGCCTGGAGCCAGAACCTGACCCACCAGCGGGCCGCCGAGTGCGGCGCCACCCGGGTGGAGAAGGATGCCTTGTTCCGGGAATCCGACATCCTCACCATCCACATGGTGCTCAGTGACCGGACCCGGGCCCTGGTGGGCAAGCGCGAGCTGGCCCTCATGAAGCCCACCGCCATGCTGGTCAACACCTCGCGGGGGCCCATCGTCGAAGAGGCAGCGCTGGTGGAAGCGCTGGGCGCGGGCACCATCGCCGGCGCCGGCCTCGATGTGTTCGATCATGAGCCGTTGCCGGTGGATCATCCCTTGCGCAGCATTCCCAATACGGTGCTGACCGGCCACACCGGCTATGTCATGCAGGAAAACTACGCGCTCGGCTACACCCAAGCCGTAGAGGACATCCAGGCATGGCTTGCCGGCGATCCGATTCGCGTTCTGAACCAGGTCCCATGACAAAAAAGACACCCATGGAATCCGTCAAGGCACTTACCTTCGACGTCTTCGGCACCGTGGTCGACTGGCGGGGCGGCATCACCGAAGAAGGGCGCGCCCTGGGACGCGACAAGGGCATCGAGGCCGACTGGGAAGCTTTCGCCGATGCCTGGCGAGGCAAGTATCAGCCGTCCCTGGCCCGGGTGCGCGACGGTGAAGTGCCGTGGACGAATCTCGACAGCTTGCACCGGGCGAGCCTGGATGCGCTTTTGGAAGAATTCGGTATCCATATCCTGACCGAAAGGGAAAAGGACGCGTTCAATCGCGCCTGGCACCGGCTGCCGCCATGGCCGGACAGCGTCGAGGGCCTGACGCGTCTGAAGCGTAAATTTATTCTGGCCACACTCTCCAACGGTAACGTCGCCCTGCTGGTCAACATGGCGAGAAATGCCAATCTTCCCTGGGACGCCATACTCGGCGCCGAGGTGGCAGGCCACTACAAGCCACAACCGGAGTCCTACCTGGTAACCGCCGAGCTCCTGGGTCTCGCGCCCCACGAGTGCATGATGGTCGCAGCCCACAACGGCGATCTGGTGGCGGCCGCCGCGCTGGGCTTTCGCACGGCCTTCGTGGCGCGCCCCGCCGAGCACGGGCCCGATCAGACAACGGATCTGGCAGCCGAGCACGATTTCGATATAGTCGGCAAATCGTTCATTGAGCTCGCCGGGCAGCTCGGCTGCTGATCGTCCCGCTAAGCCCGTGGACCTCGAGCGCGACCTTCGAGAAGCACTTCGGGCGGCGGAATTCTGACATCGCTTACCAGACCCATGGCTTCCAAACATCTGATCAGATAAAAGGTGATATCGATCTCCCACCAATAAAATCCATGGCGTGCGGAGCTGGCGTAGCGATGGTGGTTGTTGTGGAAGCCATCGCCGAGGTTGAGGATTCCGAACAGATAGGAGTTGCGACTGTCGTCGCCGGTATCGAATCGCTGCTTACCCCACACGTGCAGGAGTGAATTCGTGGTGAATGTCAGATGCCAGGTGATAACCGTGCGTACGAAGAATCCCCATATCACCATCTGCCAAGCGCTCGTGCCGAGGGCGGGGTAACGAGACTGCAGATAGGAACCGACGAATGCCAGGATTGCGATCATAAGCAGCGCCGGAATGTGATAGAAAGTGTCGATGAAGCGCATCTCCGGATAACGGGTCAGATCTTTCACTTTGTCGTAGCTGACTTGGAGAATATGCGGAGACTCCAGCCAGCCGTTGTGGGCATGCCAGAGACCGTGGCGCGGAGAATGCCAATCATCCTCCGTATCTGAATGGCGATGGTGGTGGCGGTGCACAGCCGCCCACCAGATCGGACCGCGCTGCAGGCTGGTGGCGCCCCACAGGGCCAGCAGAAACTGAAACCAGCGACTGGTCTTGAATGATTTGTGGGCGAAGTAACGGTGATAGCATAGCGTCACGGATAGCGAACCGGTCAGCGTGCCTATCGCCAGGGCTATCGCGGCCGGCCATGAAAAACCGACCAGGAATACGCCGACCAGGGCAGTTGCATGCACTCCCCAACGAATGCTGCGAACCAGTATCCACTGGGCGCGGCGCGCAGGCGGTAACGATACGACGATAGTATCCGTTCGGAGCATAGCTCCGAATTCTCCCACGATAGTTCGGGGGGCACTACATCCAATTCGATGAGTCAGGCTCCGATTCCAGGCCCGAAGTCGGGAGATACCAGGGAGACCTTCGCTAAAAAGCTGGGACCGAATACTACGACTCCGGCCCCTTCTCTTTGACTAAATCCTGACCTCGAGGCTGTGGCGGGTTCGGTTTCCGACGATAGCGCGTCGGCCTGACCTTCCCCCCTTGGGGTTCCCAGTTTGGTTGAGAGATTTCCCATCGTATCAAGCCGCTTGCTCTTCAAAAAGGGCGGGCGGTTTGTAACCCAATGAACTGTGTGGTCGAACGGCGTTGTAGTGGTCACGCCAGGCGTCGATGATTCGCCGAGCGTCGGCCAGATCGCGAAACCAGTGCAGGTTCAAACAACCATCCCGGAATCGTCCGTTGAAGGACTCGACGAAGGCGTTCTGAGTCGGCTTTCCGGGCTGGATGAAACACAGCTTGACGCGCTTACTCTGACTCCAGAAGAACATCGCTTTGCTCGTCATTTCCGGGCCATTGTCGAGAACCAGGGCTTGCGGCAATCCCCGCGTGACCGCGAGTTCTTCAAAGTAGCGCACCATGCGAACTCCTGAGATGGATAAATCGACCAGCTGACCGATGCACACACGCGAGTAGTCATCGACGATGTTCAGTACTCGGATGCGCCGTCCGTCAGCGAGTTGGTCGTGAATGAAATCGATGGACCACCGCTCGTTGACGCGCGACGGGACCGACAACGGTATCCTGGGTCGAACCAACTTCTTTCGCCGCTTGGTACGAATCTGCAGGCC
>PVMK01177680.1_pt1 | contig 19496 bp, 23 predicted proteins | sample 1853481 | NCBI WGS metagenome assembly PVMK01 (sample SAMN08533507, study PRJNA380276) | Marine sediment metagenome, whole genome shotgun sequencing project. | reverse complement strand
GCCGTAAACTCCGCGCTGGAACTCGATCCTGGTCTGGGTGAGGCCCAGGCTGCTTTGGCCGTTCTTTTGCGCTACCAGGGTCGTACAAACGAGGCCATTGCCGCTTATGAAAGGGCGATCGAACTGGCACCGGGTTATGCCACGTCTTACCACTGGTTGGCCGAACACTGGAGAACCGACCATAACCAGCCCGACCTGGCCCTGCCCCTGATCACCAAGGCACAGGAACTCGACCCGCTCTCGCCCGTCATCAATATCACGGTGGCAGAAACACTGCGTGACCTCGGACTTCATAACGAGGCGCTGGCGCAGATTGACCACGCGATTGAAATTTCACCGGCCTTTGCGTCGGCTTACATTACAAAATCCGAGCTCCTTGCCTGGTCGTTCGGCGAGTTGGACCAGGCTTTGCGGCTTTACGATTACGGCGCCGAGCTCGACCCGCAATCGCTCAACGCCTGTGTGGGAAAAGCCCTTGTGTTGTCTAACCTGGGTGATGACACCGGGGCAATTGAGCAGATCGAGCACTGCTTTGAATTAGGCCCCGATTATTTCTGGGCCCACTACAACGCAGCGATTACTTACCTGGCTGCCGGAGACTCTGAGCGATCACTGCAGCACGCACTATGGGTGCATTCAGACAGGCCGGGGCTTTGGATGCCGCTGCGGGTACTACGTGACGCGGATATTGCCCGTGAGCAGGTCGCCGAGGCCAGGGCGCGTTACGAAAACACGAACGCGGATTTCATCGGCCAAATGGAACTGGTGGTCTATCAAAACAACTACGGCGCGGTGACTGATTACGCTTATCTGCTCTTCCTGGCCGGAGAACACGACAGGATGCATCAGATCTTATTGTCCGTGCTGGATTTTCTCCCCCAACTTCCGCGCCTGGGTATTTTTGGCACAGGCATCGATGATGTCCGGGCCCTGGCCATGCTGGGTGAAACGGACAAAGCCCTCGAAATGCTGGCAGACGCGGTCGCCGCAGGATGGCGTCTTAATTGGCGTATGGTCCTGGAGCTTGGCTCTCTGGATTCAATCAGGGATGATCCGCGCTTTATCGCGCAAAAGGAAATAATCGAGGCCGACATGGCGGCCCAGCTGGATTCATACCGGTCCGGCCGGAAAATCGAATGAGGGCATAAAGAAATTCGACGCAGCAATAGCAGAAGATTCGCAGAATGAGTCTGCGATAATGATCCATATGAAAAACCTATTCAAAAGTATCCCGGTTGATCTTCCTGAAGAGCTCTTTGAAACACTGGTTGAAACCGAAAACATCCACATCGAACGTATCGTTTCCAAAGGCCACACTTCCCCTAAAGAGGGCTGGTACGACCAGGAAAGGAATGAGTTCGTGTTGGTGTTAAAGGGAGCTGCACGACTGGAGTTTGAGGACGGCCGGGTGGTAAGCATGGCGGTGGGGGATTACCTGGAAATACCAGCACATGTTAAGCACAAGGTGGCGTGGACAGACCCGAACGAGGAAACAGTATGGCTGGCAGTGCACCACCCGTAGGAGCGGATTCATCCGCGAAAAACCCTGGATTGAAATGTAAAATCTCCTGAATAGCATTTCGGATCAATTGGAAGGTAATCATGGCAGCAAATATAACCCATACAGGCACGGAACCAGGCCCCATCCTGACGCAAAAGCGGGAGGGTGTCACGACCCTGACGATGAACACGCCCGAGCGCCTCAATGGATGGACCCGGCAGATGATGGATGCACTCAAGGCGGGTTTGAGTGCCGCAGCCCATGATGACGAGACCCGCATACTGGTGTTGACCGGCGCCGATCCGTATTTCTGCGCGGGCGTTAACCTGGCGGGAACACTCCGCCTGGGGCACCCACGAAAAATGCACGCATTGATCGTAGAGCATAACCAGGCGCTTTTTAACTTGTTCCTGGATTTCCCCAAGCCCATGCTGATCGCCGTCAATGGTCCGGCCATTGGGGCCAGCGTGACCTCTGCAACGCTTTGTGACGGCATTATTGCTTCAGATAAGGCCACCTTCTCAACGCCTTTTGCTGCGCTGGGAGTTACCCCGGAGGGCTGCTCGAGCGTACAATTCGCGCGACTGATGGGCGCGGAGAATGCCGAAAGAATGCTGGGCCCGGAGGGCTGGCGCCCGGGCGCTGAAGAAGCGCTCGATGCAGGGCTGATCCAGTGGGTCGCTCCACATGATCAGCTTGCCGACGAGGCCCAGCGGATTGCCCGGGAATGGATCAACGCGGATGCACAGCGCCGCTTTCGCGGTGGCAGCGGGCGTGATGAACTCAAGGCTGTGAATGCCCGCGAATCGGTTGATCTCGCCGACGCATTCTTGAGTGCACCTTTCATTAAGGCGCAGTTTAAATTCCTGTCAAGTAAGAAAAAGTGGGGCCCGGCGGCCATGTTCCTGGCCATGCTGATCTCAAGGCCGGTCTGGTCCCGTTTTCTGTAGCGGTGGGCTTCAACCGGTGGTGAACCGGTCGGGGCAAATCCCTGCAAAAGGCACATGGGAGACGGTCTTCACCTCCGCCATGGGAGGGCCTTGCTGCAGCCATTGTGCCAACTCGTTTATAGCTTCGGCTTCGCCGCAGGCCAAAACCTCGACGCTGCCGTCGGGGCAGTTGATTGCATGACCACAGAGCCCCAGCAGTTCAGCCTGCTGCCGTGTGGATTCCCTGAACCAGACGCCCTGGACACGTCCTTTTACCTGGAATTTCCAACATTCACTCATCTTGGTTGCTCCACGAACTCTTAAAAACTGTAACTCAGTTTGAGTTCATAGACACGGCGGAATTCGATCTCGGGCGGCGGCAGCAGGCCGGGCCTGAACTGCTCCATGTCGATGAAATGCGCGCTCAGGCCAAAGCCGTTGGCAAACTGTTTGCCTGCCGACAGGCGCCCCCCGGTGGAAGTATGGCTGCTCTCGTAATCCTTGATGTAGCCCAGGTAGATGCTGGCCCACCACTTGCTCTGCCCGACCCAGGTGAGGCCCAGGTCGAGCAAGGCGACGCGGACATCCTTGCCGGTGATGACCGGATTGAGTGAGTAGGCGTATAGCAATGTGGGTGTAAACGACAGCCGGTCGGTAATGGAAATAAGCGTTCCCAGGAAGGGCGTGATGACCGTACTGCCCAGGCCCCGGCCCTCGCGCTCATCACCCGTGGGCAGCACAACCGAGATTCCGGAGCCCACGATGCGCCCAAGCCAGGGCCCCACGGACATCTTCGCACTCGGCAGATAAGAGTAAGTCAGGGTGGTATCGCCAAATCCGGTGCCGCCGCCCTTGCCAAAGCGTGCATCAAGATATTTCGCCTGGACCCCGAAGTTGCTCTTGCTCGACAGGTTGCGCGTGTAGCCGAACAGCCCGATGAAGCTGTCTGACTGGTCGTTGTCGATGAAGACCGAAGTGAAGTCGAACCGGTTGGCGGGTGATGCGCGTGTGGCCCCCATCATCTCCGGCCAAACCCCTGGTGGGTATACCAAGACACAGCAGCAGCAGCAGGTATGGCGCCGTCCATTTCATTGAATTTACTGGGTGAAGAAATCCAGAACATGGCCCAGGCCGAAGACTTGGCGCGAAACTGGTCGGTATCAAAGGTGGTGTTGCCACATTTTGTGCACTGCCAATTATTGTGTTGCATCGTTTGAACCTCCCGCGGTGGTGTAAATGCCAGGTTTCAGTCTATATGGATGCACCCCGCTGCACATGTAATCATTTCCTTCTATACTTTCCCTCGTGAAAAAACTCATACTGATCATTCTCGTCGTACTGGTTATCGCAATGTTGCCGCTGCTCGGCGGATCAATGATCTGGATGCTTGGTGGTGCGGACGGACTGGATATCAACGGATCGGCGCAAGAGACGGACCGGCCAGCCGGGTCCATTTCAGTGGGCGATGGCTGGGGGCACTATGGTGGGGACGCCGGCGGTAGCCGGTACAGCAAGCTGGACCAGATAAACCCGGGGAACGTAGCGCAATTATCGCTTACCTGGCAGTATCAGACCGGCGACCTGGAAAACCGCCCCGAAGCCATGCGCCAGTCAGCTACCGAGGGAACTCCGTTACTGGTCGAGGACTCACTGGTCTTTTGTACGCCTTTCAACGAAGTCATTGCGGTGCACCCCGGCACTGGCGAGGAATTGTGGCGCTTCGATCCACACATCAACCTGCAGCAGGATCCCGCCAACAAGCAGTTCAGTAATATAACGATGGCGCTGCCAGTAGGCGATGAGCTTTGGATAGGGACCTTCGTTGGTGATCGTATCGCGTATCGTTCACTGAAAGAGTGAAACGATTTTTCAAACTGCTCCTTTCAGCATGGAAGGTTGGTACTAACAGGTTTCGTATTCAGCGCACCATCAACCAGACTCCGGTTAAGATGGCGGCCATGCCACCCAGCCTGGATAAATCCATTGGCTGCTGATCGGCGCCCAGTAGTCCGAACTGGTGGATGATGGCGGCCAGGGTAAACTGCGCCGCGACTGCAATGGTCAGGGTTACGGCGAGGCCCAGCCTTGGCGTGGCGTAGCCCAGGCAGCCAACAATAACCAGTCCGAGAAGTCCTGCCGAGTAAGCGTACCAGGGCGGTAGGTGCCACGCGCCCAGATTGCCGCCGCGCATGGCCAGCATGATCAGGCCGATGACTACCGCGCCTGAGCCGTAAGTGAGAAATACGCTTTCGATACTCCCGAAGGATTTGTCCAGATGGCCCATCAACTGGGCTTGGAGGGCCATCGCAATACCTGATACGACCGCGACTATTGCCAGTACGGTGAAACTGTTCACTCGTTTTCCTCTGCCCAGGGCCCATGTTCTGCCGTCTGAGCTACACTATCACACTGCCAATTCCCTCCTCGAAATAGGCGGTTTCCGCTCAATCACAGCCTCTCAGGATTGAGCTAAGATCAACCAGTAGAAACCGGGAACCCTGTCGATGACCGAAAAAGCCGGATTTGAAGGAAGCTGCACCTGCGGTGAAGTCCGTTACCGTATGCATCGGGCACCGCGTTTAGTGTTTTCTCCCTTGTTTCCGATAACATGGCTCGGAATTGCATTTACTCGTTTCAGCAGCACAAAGACCATTCGGAGCCCATCAATGACAACCAGAAGACAAACCCTTCAACTCATGGCCGGCGCTGCCGCCCTGGCGGCCGTCCCGGCGATGGCCAGGAGCGCCACAAAGGATTTGTACGAGCGATCCCTGGTGATTGACTCCCTTTGTTTTGGCAAGGACTGGGGCGAGGAGGTATTCACCGCGCTCAGCGAGGCCGGCTACTCCGGCATTATCGAGAGCCTGGATCGGGAGGATCTGCAGACCGCGATCGACGAGCTGGTGATGTGGCGCAGGCGGATTGAGGAGCACAGCGACAAACTGCTGCTGGCCCTGTCAGCAAGCGATTTCGAACAGGCAAAGCAAAGTGGGCGCACGGCCGTGCTGATGAACTTCCAGGACGCCACCATGCTGGAGGGCGACGAGGACAATGTCGAGGCGCTGCACGCGCTGGGTATGCGCAGTTTTCAGCTCACCTACAATTTCCGTAATCTGCTCGGTGATGGTTGCCTTGAACGGACCAATGCTGGCCTCTCGGATTTCGGCGTGGAAGTGGTGGAGCGCATGAACCAGGTGGGTGTGATGGTGGATCTTTCCCATTGCGGCCGCCAGACCACGCTGGACGGCATCGCGTTTTCAGGCAAACCCGTGGCCATAACGCACACCATGTGCGCTGCGATCCGTGAGCATCCGCGGGCCAAAACGGATGAGGCGCTCAAAGCCTGCGCCGAGAAGGGCGGCGTCACTGGAATTTGCGCGTTGGGTTACTTTGTCGGGCCCGATCCGGGTGGCGAAACCACCATCGAACACTACGCCGACCACATCGAACATGCCGTTTCGGTTGCCGGCCACGAACACGTTGCGCTGTCCACTGACTTCCCGCCGCAGGGCATCTCGCCCTGGGCCACCCGGGAAGAATGGTACGAACCCCGCCTGGAGGTCTTCAAGCCGAGCTACGAAGTGCGCTGGCCGCCGTGGATACCCGAACTGGATAGCACCGACCGCTTCCGCAACCTGCTAAAAGTGCTGGATAAGCGCGGCTGGAGCGAGGAGAATCTCGAGCTGCTGCTCGGGCAGAACTGGTTGCGGTTGTTTGAGGAGACGATTGGGTAGCTGCTAAAGTCTCACCATGTCCTTATTCCAATTGTTCAAAAACCGCGGCACGCTGGCCTACGCGCAGTATTTTGCGACAACCCGCGATTTCAACGACGAAATCGTCATCACCCTGCTGGCGCGGGTAGCCTCCTGTGGGCCCGGGCTGGACCTGGGTAAGGCACTTGCGCCACTAAAAGAGGGTGTGGTGATTACGCTCGCTGGTGGAGATCTGGCATGACATCGCTCGATACCTAGCCACAGGGGTCAATACAAGGGGATAAAAACGGAGGTCGTTCAGTCTTTAAACTGGATATCATCAGCCATCTGTTCGGCCATGCCTTCCACGCTTTCATCCAAAGCCGAGTTCAACATCTCCCCGTCGTTTTTCATCCATTCATCCAGCGAAAGGGCGCGCGATGCGTAGTCATAAATTTTGTAGCTGTGTCTCATCTGACCCGTATTGCGGTTCCATGTCACGACCATGACGGACTTAAGTGTCCACTCATATTTACCGGAAAAAGTCCGGGTGAACCTGACATCAGACAGTCTTAGCTGAACAAGCGCTCCGGCCTCCGAAGAGTCCGCCAGCCGATCCGGAGGTATCTGTTTTTCCAAGTTGTCCCGGATCTCCATGTGAAGAATGTGTCGCTGATAAATGTCGGCAAACAGCTTGTCCAGTGCCAGCAACTGCTCATCCGGTGGCGTTTTATGCGCATCCGAAGCCGCCCCCACCAGACCACCTGCGGCGCCTCCCACCAGGGCGCCAGTAGGTACAGTTGCCAGGGCACAAATGAAAAAATAGGGTCCACAGACCGCGGCCCAGCCGGCGCCAGCCGCCATGCCGGCACCTGCGCCGGCCAGCATGCTTTCCTCGACGATTTCGTCCTCGGGTGCGATGCCAAAACGGGCCTTCAGGTCACTGGTGGCTCCTTTGCTCACAATAGCCACAGAATCGAACAGCGGCATCGGGGTTGAACGTTCAGGAGCGGTAGAAGTGCAGGCGTTTGAAAGGAGCAGCAGCGAGATGGCCAAGACTAAGGGTAGACGCCTCCATGCCCTGGCATGGTCAGGGCTTGTCTGAGTCATTGCTCCAGAGACTGCGCTTCGCAGAATCATGTATTAAGTATAGGTGATTCCACGTTGATCACGGGTAGTACCGTGTTAGATACCGGAGCCAGGGGTGGGGTTAACCTTCCACATGTCGCAACAAAAGCCAGATACGTTTTCTGATGTTTTGGACCCAAACGGCAGGCTTCAATGCCGCCCGATGTGTTGCGGGCCGATGTCTTTCAGTGACGGCGCCCCCACCTGGCTCATCACCATCGCCAATTCGGCGCTGAGGATTTCCAGCACCTTTTCCACGCCCGGCTGACCAAAGGCGGCCAGGCCCCACAGGTAAGCCCTACCGATGCACACCGCATCGGCACCCAGCGCCAGCGCCTTGAAGATGTCGCTGCCGCGCCGGAACCCGCTGTCGATCATGACCGGGATCTCGCCGGAAACCGCCGCCAGCACCTCGGGCAGGCTGTCCAGACTGCCCCAGCCGCTGGCCTCGGCCCGGCCGCCGTGGTTGGAGACAATCAGCGCATCGGCCCCATTCCTGAGCGCGCTTTCCGCGTCTTCCGCCGTGACAACGCCCTTGATCACCACCTTCATGTCGGTGATGCTTTTCAGGCGGCCGATGTAGTCCCAGGTCATACCCGGCGTCGGGAACTCAGCACTGGTGGCGCCGGTGTCGTCGTACATGGGCTTGCGGTCGAGCCAGGAATCTTCGCGGGACGGGTCATGACAGGCAGAACAGTCACGCTCATCCCGCCGGATGTCACGCGCCAGGGCAATCCGGTTGCTGTCCGAATTCAAATCAACTGTCAGCACCACGGCCGGCGCCCCGGCCTGCTCGGCCCGTTTCACCATCTTCTCCGCCACCGCCCAGTTCGTCGTGGGGTAGAGCTGGAACCACACCGGCGCACCACGCGCCGCGATCACCTCCTCGATGGACACAGTGCTCACATTGGACAGGATTTGCAGGTGATCGCGGGATTTGGCGGCGCGGGCCGTCGCCAGCTCGCCCTCCGGGTGGAAAGCACGCTGGCTGCCCGCCGGGGCAATCACGATAGGGGAACTCAGTTTCTGCCCGAGTAACTCCAGCGAGGTATCGATCGAGCTCGTGTCGACCATGCGCATGGCGCGCAGATACAGCTTGTCGAAGGCCGCCCGGTTGGCCCGCAGGGTTTCATTGCCGTCGGTGCCCGTTGCCAGGTAGCCAAAGTGCGCCGGCGGCAGCACCTGCTCCGCCACGCGCTCGAAATCGAACACATCCAGGGCGTCTGCCGGGGAGGCGACCGGGGCCAACAGCGACTCGGCCGTGGCGCCGGCCAGCAGGCGACCCGGGCTGAGGCCCACGAACAGCGGGCTAGCGGCAAGGAACTGGATGAAATGGCGGCGAGCGAGTTGGCTATTGTTCATGGCTCTGGCGGTGCTCCGTATTTCAGTCGTTCTCAGTCTGGGCTTCGACCTGGTGTTCGCCATCCTCCCGAACGTTTATCCGGATGTGGATCGGACGGCAACACACCTCGCAATCCTCGATGTATTGCTGCTCCGCCACCGACCCGTCCACCAGCAGCGTGATGGTCTCCCCGCAGTAGGGGCAGCTGATAACAGTTTCCTGGAGAAGGTTCATTAACTCTGCTCCAGCTCTTTTACTCTCTTGTTCAACTCATCCAATTTTCGAACATAAACTGTATTTTTCATATATTGCTTGAGTGGCTGCAGAGGAAGGCCGGCATACATACCCGGCTCCGTCACATCTTTGGTAACTCCAGCACGATGAAGTAAAACTGCATCAGAACACACGTTCATATGATCTATGATACCGGTCTGTCCACTCGTCATAACTCGATCACCAATTTTGCTCGTTCCGGCCACACAAAACATAGAAGTGAGCAAACAGTCTTCGCCAATTTCTACATTATGCGCAAAATGACAAAGATTATCTGTCTTGGTACCTGTTCCGATTTTAGTTTCAGCATAAGTCGCGCGATCAATACAGTTATTGGCTCCAATACGAACAAAGTTTTCGATCACCACAATTCCCGTGTGTGGAAGTCGATGGCTTTTTCCTTTTTTATCTTGAGCAAAGCCAAAACCCTCTGATCCAATCACTGTTCCTGGGCCAATATCCACGCCGTCTTTTAGAACACAGTTATAACCCACCACTGCGTTGGCATGAAGAATACAATCTTGACCGACCTGTGCTCCTTCTTCGATGACCACTCCAGCCTGAATGCGAGTTCTCTCACCAATACTGACATTTTCTCCAATGGTCACATGTGGAGCTATAAGCACGCCACTGCCAATTTTTGCCGTGGGATGAATAACAGCAGAGGGGTGTCTTTCGCCCCATTGATCATCATTAAATTTTCGATCACCGAATTCTTGTTTAAGGACCGCATGGGCCAGATTTACATTGTTCGAAATCAAAATACCGAGATGATCCTGGTTAGAGAATTGCTCAGCCAACTCTTTTGTTGTCACAACGCCACTCACAGGGCTTTTAAGGGCTCTTGATGCGAACTTTTTTGATGAAACAAAAACTAAATCCCCTTTTTGAGCATCATCAACAGAATAAATTCGGTGAATCTCTGAGTCTTGGCCGAGTTGCTCCGTAAAAAGCTCAGGAAAACTATTTTTAATCTCAGATATTTTTAAAGATAATGCCATGAGCTGTTCCTTTTTAAGAGAAGCCCATTATCACATTTGTTTCATATTAAATACGTGTGCGATCTTCACGAGCTACGGTTGATGAGTGTCTGGCCAATTGGCAACGATTCATCTTGACAGGGTATGAGACGGAACCGGCAGGGTTTGGTGAAGCGGGGACGGAGGGATAGCATTGTGTCAAAATGGCCCGCAATCATTAAACGTAGGGAGTGCAGGGATGGGTTTCTTCGCGGAACTCAAACGCCGTAACGTAGTTCTTGTATTGATCACCGCCACGCTGGCCCCGCCTGTAATGGGTGAAGAAAACTCCCCGACAGAGTCGCTGGACTGGATGGCCGGGCATTGGTGCAGCGACTCCGGGGCAAAATCCGTCGAGGAACTCTGGTTGCCACCCCGAGGCGAAGTGCTGGTCGGCCTGGGGCGTACCTACACCACGGACCGAACTGTCGGCTTTGAGTTCCTGCGTATCGCCGCAGTGGATGGCGTACAAAGTTACATCGCGCAGCCCGGCGGGGAACCCCCCACCCACTTTGCCCGCACGGCTGGCGGTGAGGACTGGGTACGCTTTGAAAACCCGCAGCACGACTTCCCGCAACGCATTGAATACCGGCGCGATGGCGACAACTTGTACGCAGAAGTAGCCGGGCCTGGTAATAATGGCGTGGAAGCCGTTATTCGTCTGGATTTTCGCGCTTGCGAAGACCCGGCCCCGAGTAATGCCGAGGCCGATGCGATCAGGACCGTGCGCGCCGCCTCCAACCAGGCGATCGCCCGGCACGACACCGACGCCATCGTCTCGTTCTTCGACGAGGAGTACGTCATCACCACCGGGGCTGGCAACATTCTTCCCGGCCGTAATGCCCAGGCGGGATCGTGGGATGAACATTTCGACGAGTTTCCAGACGTTGTCTATGTGCGCTCACCCACTGATGTGATGCTTTATTGCGAAGGAGAGGATTGTTCATGAGCAATCTCGCAACAAAAATACTCGACGAAATTCAAAAAGAAATGAAGATCGACGAGCAGTGGATGAGCAGTACCAGCAACAGCCTCACCTGGGTCGCTCACAAGCTGGAGCAGACGTTCAGTGTCTCAGCACCTTTCACTCATTTGGGCAAAGAAGCCGTAGCGGTTGAGTCAAGAATACCCGTGGTTCTGCACGTTAAGCATCCCAAAGAACAGGTCTGCGGCCTGCTTTGTCAGTTCAATTACACGAACATTGGATCCGCTTATGTTTTCGATGCTGATCAACAGGAAGTGTTCAGCTCGCTAAAAGTTGTCGTCACTGAAGCGGACCTGGCCCAGCGTTGTTGGCAACTCAGGACATTCGCGCTTTTTCAAATGATCATGGTAGAACACCAGGCGCAGCATATATTGGATGCCCTATCGGGTGACCTGGCCAAAGCGGACTCAATCAGAGAGCAGCCGGACGCCATGCTCGATTCGTTCATGGATTTCATCACCTCCCGTCCGCGGTCAGAGAATCGCTTCGAAGACCAGGGAGAGTACAAGTTGGCGGCAGATTACTGCGAAAAGATTGGCGGGGCTTCGAGTGATTCCGACCACCCGGGAGCAACGCTTGAGTATCGGTTTTCAGACTTCAGCACGGCCACCGCTTCTTTGATTACAGATGATGAACACCCGTCTGTTGGCAGAGGCCTGCGCACCCTATTGGCACTACCCATTAGTTACAAATCAAATGAGCAAGCCTCCCTGGCGGCAAATGACCTTAACCTTCGGGAGGTCGCTGATAACGAAAACGGCGATTTCCTGGGTGCATGGAGTATCGACCAGAGGAATAAAAATCGCTCGCCAGTTTTTACCTCCTATATACCCAATGCATTGTTTTCAAAATCACTTACTGCGAAAAGTGCCGTTCAACTGGGGATGCGGGCACGTATTTGTGAGCGGTGGCGTTTTCCAGATACGAAGTTCAGCAAAACTGCGCTGGAAATTGTGATGGGCCGGAAGGGACAGCTTTTTGAGGAGAAGGATACGTTTCATTAAGGCGGGTGAGCTTGGCAGGAATACCAGAAACCTTGTAGGTTGAACAAGTGACCATCACCCAACCCAGCTGGGTCTTCGGCTACGGATCGTTGATCTGGAAGCAGCGCCCGGTGAACACTGCTACGGCCGAGCTTTCCTGGTCGAACCCGAAGTGTTTGAGCACCTGGATCACCGGGAGAAGAACGGCTACGAACGTATCGCCGTGGAGATCACGTTCGAATCCGGGGGCGTGAATGGCATCGTTAAGGGCATCGTCTACCGGGCCTCCGAGAGCAATGCAGCCTTCCTGGGCTCCGCGTCCCCGGCCGAAATGGCGGCGCAGATCAACCGTTGTGCGGGCCCCAGCGGATCCAATCGCGAATACGTTCTCGAGCTCGCCAGGGCCTTACGCAGCATGGGTTACTCAGATTCCCATGTGTTCGAGGTTGAGTCCTGGGTATTGGCGCGTTGGCTGAAGAAAGGATCGGTTAGCTGCTAAAGTACCGCCATGTCTGGCCCAGTAACTTGCGTTGTTTCACGTAGAGATTCAGACTTCTTCAAAATCATCACCGACTCACTTCCATATACCGTCGCAACAGTCGGTTAATGCGCGTCTGGTAACCTGGCCCCTGGCTGCGGAACCATTCCAGCACATCAGCATCCAGGCGAATCGTAACCGGTTGCTTGACGGGGGGGCGCCATTTGGCTTCCTTGAAGAAAGCCTCATCCAGTTCAGGAATATCGCTGAAGTCAATGTCCTTATCCGGCCTGGATGCCAGGCGCTTCCAGTCAGTGTCAGATCTCTTTTTCATAAAGCTCAATTTCCCGGGTAGATGCTTTTCTTGCCGAGATGATTCGTATCGACTTGTTGCCCTGATCCTCTCCCCTCTCAGTAAATACAACAACGCCGATAACGGGTCCAATACAGCCAATTGCCAGCCAGCGATATTCACCGTAGTTTTCCCTTTCATCCAAGCGCACTAAGTGAGGGAGACTAAAGAGAGTTGTAGCCGAAGAAAAACTGACGCCGTGTTTCTGGATGTTGCGCCTGTTCTTCGTTTCATCCCACTCGAAACTAGTATAGCTCATTGTATTGACATATGTATGTACAAAAAGTTTTCCAGAAGATGAAGTAAGAATCACGGGACACTTTATGAAGACTAACCGTGCGTCAGGGACGTGTCTGTCGGAATATACCCACGATATGCGTAAGGGCAAGTCGCCATTTTGGTGGCCAGCTTTCCACATATTTTGTTGAAGAATTGACCGCTTGCCAATCTACAGCAGCGCTTCCCGACTTGTGGAAACGGTCTGGTTGGCCGTGCATTACAGGTAGGAGCGGATTCATCCGCGAAAAAGATTCACTCACTTTCCTGGGTGTACGATACAAAGACACGGTTTCCTTAATGATCATTCACTGCACCAAAAAACTCGCCACCAAACTGCCGAACGTCAGCCGCAAGCCGCTTACAGAACACAGCCCGCTGGGAAGCTGGCACGCCCACTTCTATACCATTGATCGGCGTAACTGCCTGATGTTCTGCCACGATAAAACCCGGTTTACACTGTTCATGGCCGGCTTGAAGAAACCGGACTTCGAACGCCTGGAACACTGGTTCCTGGATTATTTCGCCAACACCCTGCTGCAACTCGGCTATAACCACGAACTGATCATGAAGGCAACCGGCCTGGTGGACGGGCTGCGCATCAAGGGAATGAAGGCAAGCGAATGCCTGTTTCCGGACAGGGCAATGCGGGAGTTTCTTTTGGCCATTTGAAGCGGTTCGCATCACGCCAGCTTCCGTCCAACGAAGGAAAGTCGCCTTTTCTCAGATAGGAATGGGTCCTGGATTGTTCGCCCTGCTCGTAAGCCCAGACGGCAACGAACCATGATCGTTCAACATCGTGGGCCAGTCAGGTGTGGGAAGGCCTCGCGAGTGGAAATTATGCGCCCCCGATCTGGGAGTATTGCATTTTTTTCAGCCCCGGGTGATCATCCTGCTCCAATGTTTGCGCAGAAATCGCGTTGACCTCAAGGTGAACGCCATTGAATCGTTGGAGTTCCTGAATTACCCGAAACAGGTTGGATGCCAAGGGACTTCCGTTTGGTGAGAGCATGCGCATCAGGCTTTTTTCCTGGCCTCCAGTGGCCCTGGCAAGTTGCTTGAATCCAATTGTCGCATTGACATAATTACGTAAAATTGCACGACCTGTTGCCAGATCATCCTCTAACAGGCATTGAACGGCGCCACGGAGCAGTTCGTGACCAAAGGCTGGGTCCTGATCAATACTGGCTTTAAAAATTTCTTTGAATTCCGTGGATAAAGGCATGATTCTTTCACTCACTGGAAAATTTGGTTTGATAAGCGACCCAAAGCGCTTGAGCCCGTCGAATATCCAGAGCCTGTTTTCTCTTGCTGCCACCACCTAGTAAGATCACCAGGCAATTGCCTTCTTCCATCTGAAACAAGGCTGCAGATATTTTGAAACGTGCCTTACGATCCAGTTTATGAAACCAGTCAGCAAAGGGTGCTCTGCCGTTTGGGCTCTTACAGACTCGAAGTTCTACTGCGCACATATGGTAACATAAACGCAACCATTATGATGGCGGGTTCCGAAAAAATAGGGCTTGCAACAGATCACCCCTGTTTGTAACACGGGAATAAGCCAAGAATTGTCAGGTATTAACGCGGAAGAATGTCGGAATTCAGCGCTCGTTTACGAAATTTCCTTACCTGATATCAACAATCATAATCCGGAGGCGTTTCAGCCACCGCGCGCAACCCAACTAGCGTATCCCGCCAACTTCCATCCAGTGAAGGAAAGTCGCTTTTTCTCAGCCAGGTGTGGGCCCTCGACTGCTCGCCCTGCTCGTAAGCTGCAATTTCCTACCTGAATCCAGGTTTTTCTCCGATCGAATACACGCAGATATAACAGCAAAATATTTGCTGAGATAAAGAATATTCCTTGAAAGCTATATGCACTCAAAAGACCATGGCTGTGACAAATGCCCCATCAGCCCCCATACGCCTGATATCCAATCCGGCCCCAGCCTCTCGATTCAGTTGCGACGGACGCGCGCATTGTTCCCACATGACCTCATGCGCCGAAGCCAAATATTTCATTCAAAATTGCCCAAACACCAAGATGGATGGGGATGGTGATGGCGTTCCCTGCGAAAGGCAGTGGTGCAATTGAGGTATATGACGTTTCCGCGGAAACGTCATTAAACTCCTGACTCCCTCACAAATGCTCCTCAAACCACCTGACAATCTCCACGTCTGAAGTCACCCGGTTCTCCACCTTGCCCCAGCCATGCCCCTCGTCGGGGAACAGCACGTACTTGACCGGCACACCCCGCTCCTGCAGGTTCTCCACCACCTGCTCGGCCTCCACCACTGGTACATTGGTGTCGTTGGCGCCGTGCAGCACGATGGTCGGGGCGATCACGCGGTCGACCTTGTGGATGGGTGAGAGTTGCTCCAGCAGTTCCTTGTCGGTCACCGGGTCGCCGTATTCCACGGTGGAAATCGCCGCCATCCACGGTTCGGTGTTGGCGAAAAACGTCGCGAAGTTCACCACGCCGTACAGGTTGGCGCCGGCGGCAAACAGGTCGGGGTAGTCGGTGAGCCCGGCCATCACCATGTAGCCGCCGTAGCTGCCGCCCATGATGCCGATGCGTCCCGCCTCGGCCAGGTTCGCTTCGGTCACAAACTTCACGGTCGCCTCGATGTCCTTGATGCCGTCAAAGCGCAGCGCGCCGTTGTCCAGGTTGACGAACGTTTTGCCGAAGCCCGACGAGCCCCGCACGTTGGGCGCGAACACCGCGATGCCACGGCTCAGCAGCGCCTGGTAGGTAGCGCGAAAAGACGGCCGCGACTGACCCTCGGGCCCGCCGTGGAAGCTCAGCACCATCGGCCCGGGAACCACTGCGCCCCTGGGCGCGTAGTACCAGCCGCTCAGCTCCAGCCCGTCGTGGGCGGTGTAGGTTTTCAGCACCGGGCCGACCAGGCTGTCCAGGTCCACACCCTCGTGCGGCGTTTGCGAAAGCTGCGTGAAGGCGCCGCTGGCCGGGTCCAGGCGCCACACATTAGTCGGCGTGGCAGCGCCCGAGACCGTTATCACCACCTGCCGTCCGTCCTCCGAAGTCACCGGCCCGCCGGCGATCTCTGCCGGCAGCGCGGGCCCGGGCGCCATCTCGTTCGTGGCCGGGTCGAAGAACGCCAACTCGCTGCGCCCTGCAGCGTTCCAGTTGAGCAATAGCCGGCCGTCTGCCAGCTTGTCCATACTGGCCAACTCGGCGTCATCCCGCCCGGTGAGGTATTCCGGTTCGCCGGCCGTGCCGTCGGTGATCTCCGCCTTGGCCAGCGCGAGCATCTCGCGGTCGACATTGCTGGCGAACACGACCGTGTCGTTATCCAGCCACAGCGGACTTTGGGACAGGGCTACGCCCACGTGTGGGGTCAGAAGTTGCTCGGTTCCACTCTTCACGTCCACCAGGTAGAGGTTCGTGTTGCCGCGGCTTACCATGCGCCAGGCCACGGCTTGCGTGGCGTCCGGCGAAAGCAGGCACCAGCCTATGCCCCGGTTCTTCGCGATCAGCCGGTCTTCACCGGTCTCGGTGTCGTGCAGCCAGCAGTCCATGCCAGCCTCGTTCTCCGCATTGCTGGAGTAGCTCAAGTAACGCCCGTCATCGCTCCAGCCGATCAGCCAGTTGTTCACCCGGCCGCCGGCCGTGATCAACCTCAGTTCGCCGCCCTGCGCCGGTAGCAGGTAGAGCTGGCGGTTCAAGCCACCACCAGGCGCGATATCGACGGCCAGGGTGTCACTCACCGGGTTCCAGGACACGCCGTTTACCTGGTCCTCGGAGTGCGTCACCTGTTTCAGGCCGCTGCCATCGGCATCGGCGTCGGTGTCGGCCATCCACACGTTGGGCACGCCCGAGGCGTTGGTGATGAAGGCTATGCGCTGCCCGTCCGGCGAGAAGTCGCCGCCATAGGAAAAGCCGATCGCGCCCATGCGAGCGACCTGTTCGGCGAGGTCTTCAGTAGGCGCCGGTGCGGGATCTGCAACGGGTGCCAGATCAGGAGCTGCAGCAGGTGTTGCGGCGGGCTCTGGGTCAGGTGTGCAGGCCGTAAACAGGCCGATGAGTGTGATTGAAAGCAGTAAACGGGCGAATGGATGAATCATGCAAGGTTCTCATTGGAGTTAAGGGGTTTTACCAGAAACGAAGTATAGTCGAAGTTCCTTCCCCGCCTATTCCCGCAAAACCAGCAGATGATCTGGTCAACTTCTTCCTTCGTGCGGTTCTTGCGTCCGAAGAAGGTTGTAACGGCAACGGGCGAGGTGTTTACTTGTGCACGAAACTGCCTTGGAGATAAATATGCATATAGGGTTTATCGGGGGAATCGGGGTCGCGGCCACCGTGGTTTATTATCAGCGTCTTACCACCGCGATGGCGGCCAAAGGCGCACGCTTGCGCCTGACCATTTCACATGGAGACATCCAGACTCTGATCGCCAACAATCTCGCTGACCGGCGGGAACAGCAGGCCGAAATCTTCGCGCGCCAGATAGACGAACTTGGAGCAGCAGGAGCAGATGTGGCCGCGCTCACATCGTTGGGCGCGCACTACTGTTTCGACGAACTGGAGGCGCTATCGCCGCTACCTCTCGTCTCTGGCGTAGCCCCTCTCGACAGTTACTTTGCGGCACAAGGTCTGCGCCGCATCGGACTGCTGGGCACGCGCGTGGTGATGCGCACCCGTCTGTACGGCCAACTCCACCAAACTGAGGCCGTAGCGCTGGATGACGAGATCGAGACACTTGGGCAGACTTACCAGGACGTTGCGGTTGCAGGCGCGTGCTCACAACCCCAGAGACAACTTTTCCTGGATGCCGGTCGGCGGATGGTGGATGAGCAAGGTGCCGAGGCTATCGTACTTGCCGGGACCGATCTGAACCTCGCCTTCGACGGCCAGGAGCCCGGCTACCAGGTGATAGACGCGCTGGATGTACATGTTGAATTACTCGCGCGGTTGGCGGCGGGAGAAACCAGTATTGAGGAAGCAACGACCAAACGGTGAAGGCAAAGGTGATGGGCGCGCTGCACAAGGAATTATTAACCACCTTTTCGGGCATCCCGACAAGTACCGGGGCAATAGTTGCCACTTACGGCCATCCCGCCTATGGTTAACGGCAACCTGAATCCTATCTAAAAGCGGCCGCAACTTTGACTCTTTCGAACATGAATAAGCACATAGTACTTAGAATTGTAATCTGGACCACGCTAGCCTTTATTTCAGTCCAGGCTGCGGCTGACCCAGGCAGCAGCGCCACGGTGGCTCGCGAATATCGCCAGGCCCATGAGCAGCAACTGGTCGACGAATTTGCTGCTTTACTGAGCCTGCCCAATGTGGCTACTGACGTCGTTGCCATCCGAAAAAACGCGGAGTACATCGCTGAATTACTCCGGCCCCGGAAATTCCGGGTAGAGCTACTGGAGGCACCGGGCAGCCCGCCGGTTGTATTCGCGGAGCGGCTAAGCCCCGGCGCCGAGAAAACCCTGATGATTTACGTGCATTATGACGGCCAGCCCGTCAACGCGGCCGACTGGGCATCGGACCCCTGGACGCCGGTCATGCGCGACGGCATGGTCGAACACGGCGGCCGGCAGGTGCCAATGAAGGCACCCTTCGATCCCGAATGGCGCATATTTGGCCGATCGGCCGGCGATGACAAAGGGCCGATCATTGCCCTGAATGCCGCGCTGGATGCACTCGACCAGGCCGGCATCCCGTTGTCGGTAAACCTGAAGCTGTTTTTCGAAGGGGAGGAAGAACAAGGGTCCCCCCACCTGGAAGATATGCTGAATCGGCACAAAGACAAGTTGGATGCCGACCTGTGGTTGTTCTGCGACGGCCCGGCCCACCAGAGCCGGCAGTGGCAACTGGTAAATGGCGTTCGTGGCAGCTACGGTTTTGGGATAACCGTATACGGCCCAGACCGCCCGCTGCACAGTGGCCACTACGGCAACTGGGCCCCGAACCCCATCATGTTGCTGATCGATCTGATTGCCAGCATGCGGGCGTCGGACGGCACCATCCTGATCGACGGTTACATGGACCGCGTGGTATCACCCTCGCTGAGCGAAATGGAAGCCATCGATGCCGCACCATCCGTCGATGCGGGCCTGGTTCGCGAGCTCGGTATCGGCCGCCCGGAAACTGAAGAACGCCTCGAATTGGCCATCATGCGCCCTGCCCTGAACATTCGGGGCATCCACTCCGGTGACATCGGCAGCCAGGCGCGCAATGCCATCCAGCCGTCAGCCACCGCCTCGATTGGCTTGCGCCTGGTACCGGACTTGACTCCGGAGTTCGCGCGCGAAGCTGTTGAGCAGCACGTACGCAAACTGGGTTATCACATTGTGTACCAGGAACCTGGCTCCAAAGACCGCGCAGAGCATGAGCGTATTGCCAGGCTCGACTGGAGTGAGTCCGGTTATCCGGCCTACCGATCTGACTTCGATTTGCCGATGATCCAGCAAATCGCCGGGATCATGAATGAACTGAGTGATCAACCACTGCCGCCCATCGAGGGCATGCGCACCAGTGGTTGATCACTCAGTTCATTCATGATCCCG
>PVMK01126965.1_pt1 | contig 19499 bp, 13 predicted proteins | sample 1853481 | NCBI WGS metagenome assembly PVMK01 (sample SAMN08533507, study PRJNA380276) | Marine sediment metagenome, whole genome shotgun sequencing project. | reverse complement strand
ATCAGATGTTACTGATAAAATTGAAATTCGACAGTGGCAACCCGAAGATATGAGAGCTATTGCGGGAAACAGAGCCAAAAGAGGATTGATTACAAAAACCGAAACGGCAACTCCGGGATATGTATTGTTTTCTCCATATACCGGTACCAAAACGTTTTTAATGGATAAAGATGGTAATATCGTTCATGAATGGAACGGTGAATTGAGTGCAACGCTTAATGGTTATCTTCTTGAAAACGGACATCTCATCAGAATGGAACGTGATGTCGATTTCCCAACTTTTGCTGCCGGTGGTCAGGCCGGTAGGTTGCGAGAATATGATTGGGATGGCAATATGGTTTGGGACTTTGAGTACGCCAATGAAAAAGAATTGATTCATCATGATCTGGAAGTACTTCCAAATGGCAATATTCTTGCAATAGCCTTTGAATTAAAGACGCCTGAAGAGGCAGCAGCGGCTGGAAAGGACCCTAATACAATTGCTAAAGCGGGCATTTGGCCGGACAAAATCATTGAAATTAAACCCACGAAGCCTTTTGGTGGAGAGATTGTTTGGGAATGGCATATGTGGGATCATTTGATACAGGATTTTGATGCTTCTAAACCAAATTTTGGAGTGGTTTCAGAACATCCTGAACGCATTAATGTTAATATTAAAAATGATCTTGATTTTCCACCTTTGTCGCCTGAAGAAGTTGAACATATGAAAGAAGCGCGAATTTTCACAGCAAATTTTACCGCAGACAATATTGCTTCAGATATTACGCATGCCAATGCTGTGGTCTACAGTCCTGAATTAGATCAAATAGCCATTAGTATTAAGCATTTTGGTGAAGTTTATATCATTGATCATAGTACAACCACCGAAGAAGCCAAAGGCAGTACCGGTGGTAAATGGGGCCGTGGTGGTGATTTGTTATACCGCTGGGGCAATCCTGAAAATTATGGAAGAGGCACTGAAGCAGATCGTACCCTTTTTAATCAGCATGATCTTAAATGGATCCCTGAAGGATTCCCAGGAAGCAATAATTTTATAGTATTCAATAATGACATTACCGATCCTAATAATAAGATGCCTTCTCCTTTGGGAGCAATGATGGCAACAAGATCTGCAGACCCGGAAGTTTCTATCGCAGATATTGGAAATTATAGTGCGGTTTTAGAGTTTGCTTTGCCAGCAGAAGAGAATGGAGTATATGAAATTCCTGAAGGTGTTGCAATTGGACCTTCGGAAATGGCTTGGGAATATATGTCACCTGATAAATATACATTCTATTCGCCTATTATGTCCTGTGCGCAACGCTTAAAAAATGGAAATACTTTAATTACCCAAGGCATCAATGGTCGAATTTTTGAAGTAACGCCAGAAAAAGAGATTGTATGGGAATATTGGAATCCGTATAAGTTTGATTATAAATTACCAGATGGCACTAATCCCCAACCAGGAGGTTCAATCACAGCATATGGTTTATTTAGAAGTACTCAATATAGCGCAGATTACGCACCTTTTGTAGGTAAAGATTTGAAGCCTATTGAGCCACAACCGGAACCGTTTATTTTTAAAATGCCACCACCGGTAGAAAAGGATAGTATTCAATAAAATTATAAACCATTAATTAGTCTTTAAAATAAGTATATGACATCTATTAACTAACTAAAAAAACCTAAATGAAAGTACGCATTTTATTAGCCTTTACAACCTTAATATTTTTAGCTGTTTCTTGTAAAAAAGACCCATCGCAATCAATAGTTGAAAAAGAAGAAGTTAAAGTATGGAATCCTGAAGACACTAGAAGTTTAACAGGTGTTACTGCAAAAAGAGGGGTAATTACAAAAACCGAATGGGCTTCTTCAGGTTATGTATTGTTTGAGCCAACTTCAAGCGCTAAAACATTTCTTATTGATATGGATGGAAATGTTGTGCATACTTGGGATTCTAATTTAAGTTCCAATCATGCTTATCTTTTAGAAAACGGGCATCTTATTAAGCTTGAGAAGACAAATGATCCTCCTACTTTTGCATTTGGAGGAATGGTAGGTAAATTAACAGAATATGATTGGGATGGAAATGTTATTTGGGAATTTGAATATTCAGATGAAAATAATATTTTAAATCATGATATTGAAGTTTTACCCAATGGCAATATTCTTGCTATAGCTTACGAAGCTATAAGTAAAGATGAAGCCATTTCTGCTGGGAGAAATCCGGAAACTGTGACTAGCGCAGGATTATGGGTTGATAAAATAATAGAGATAAAACCAACCAAACCAAAAGGTGGTGAGATTGTATGGCAATGGCGCACAATGGATCACTTAATACAAGATTTTGACTCAACTAAATTGAATTATGGTAGTGTTTCAGAAAACCCTGAAAGCATTGACTTTAATACAATAAGTTCACATGATTTTCCATATATGAATAAAGAGCAATTTTCAGAGGCCATGAAAAACGGGATGGGCATGAAAAATAGTACTTATGAAAATCAACATTCCGAAGTTACCCACGGTAATGCCATTTCATACAATTCCGATCTTGATCAAATAGTCTTTAGTTTCAAATATTTTAATGAAATTTATATCATAGATCATAGTACAACAACTGAGGAAGCTAAAAGTAGTACCGGTGGTAAATGGGGTCATGGTGGAGATTTACTGTATCGTTGGGGAAACCCGCATAATTATGACCGTGGCACACAAGAGGATAAGAAGTTTTTTTTGCAGCACGATGTGAAATTTATACCTAAAGGATATCCTGGAGAAGGGAATTTACTGGTGTTCAATAACGATATATTGGGTTCAAAAAGTAAATATTCATCCGCTTTGGAAGCCTTTTTAAGTTTAAAACCATCACCAGAAGTTAATATTTCAATTAATGATCTAGCAAATTATAGCGAAGTTTATGAATTAAAACCACAAACTTCACAAAATGGATCTTATAAAGTCAATGAAAAAGGTGCTTTCTATCCTGAAAGCCCATTATGGAGCTATACAGCTCCGGATAAATATTCTATGTATTCTCCTTTTGTTTCAGGAGCGCAACGTCTAAAAAATGGTAATACGCTTATTACATCTGGGGCACAAGGGCGCTTTTTTGAAGTAACTCCCGATAATAAAATTGTTTGGGAATACTGGAATCCATATTTCTATGATTATAAATTATCCGATGGCTCAGCACCAGATCCAGCAGGACCATTTAAGTATTTTCAATTTAAAGCAACGTTTTTTGATAAGGATTTTCCTGCATTTTCTGGAAAAGATTTAAAACCTTTGTCAACTCAGCCGGAACCGTTCGTTTTTAAAATGCCACCGCCGCCACCGACTGAAAAAGATAGTATTCATTAAATAATTATATACAAACCTAAAAACTTAATAAGATGTCTATAAAAATTATTGGAGCCGGTTTACCAAGAACCGGTACAAACACATTAAAACAATGCTTGGAACAATTGGGACATAAACACGTGTATCACATGAAAGAACTCCTTGTTAAACCTGAGAAGCTTCATTATTGGAAGACTTTAGACGAAACCGGAGATACAGATTGGGATGCACTATACGAGGGTTATGACGGTACTGTTGATTTTCCTTGTTACCCTTGGTACAAGGAGCACATGAAACGATATCCGGATGCCAGGGTAATCCTTACCGTGAGAGATTTTGAAAGCTGGTATAAAAGCGTCGACAGCACCGTATTTAGAGCAGGACCGCAAACACCAATTGATAAAATAAAGATGTTGGGTAAATTACTTTTCAATGCCAGAGCTCGCCGGGTAGTTGGGGCCATTAAATGGTTTAAGAAGGTCTTTTTTGCTGAAAGACTTCAGGGAAAATTTGGAGATAAAGAATTTGCGAAAAAATTTTGGGAAGATCACATTTCAGATGTGAAAGCTACTGTACCTCAAGAAAAATTATTAATATACGATGTTCGTGATGGTTGGGGCCCATTATGTAGGTTTTTAGGAGTAGAAGAGCCAGCCGAACCGCTTCCGCATTTAAACAAGAAAGAGAATTTTAAAAAAATGCTACCGAAACTTATGAAAGGAAAAATGGTCTAATGCGATATATCGAACAATGAATTCTGAAAGTTGGCAAGTAAAATTAGCCTTATTACTGGTAAGTAGTTTGACCATTATGTCCATGATAACCATATCTGCTTCATTACCAGATATGACAAATGCTTTTTCCGATATTCCCAATGGAAAGAAATTAGTAAAGCTTACACTAACTTTCCCCGGATTATTTATAGCTTTAAGTGCCATGGTGGCCGGTATCATTATTGATAAATTCGGGAGGCTTAAATTATTGGGAATTTCTTTAATACTTTACGCTCTTGGAGGGAGTTCGGGGTATTGGCTGGATAATATTTATCTCATCCTCGCTGGCAGGGCTTTACTGGGTATAAGCGTTGGTGTTTCAATGACCATCGTAACAACATTAATTGCCGACTATTACCAGGGAAAGGCAAGACAAAAATTTGCCGGATTACAAATTGCAGTGATGTCCATAGGAGGTATAATATTTATAACTCTTGGTGGATTCCTGGCCGATATTAACTGGAGGGTTCCTTTTTTACTTTACTTATTTTCAATACTTATTTTACCCTTTGGATATTTGTTTTTGAAAGAACCACCGCGTCAGTCAGAAGTTAAAAGTGATACTAAAATAGTGAAGTCTCCCGCCATCATTTGGTTTGTATTTTTAAATGTTATGTTGATGTGGATTTTATTCTTCATAATTCCCGTACAGATTCCTTTTTATTTAAAATCGATAGGAGTTGAAAAAAATGCCCTCATAGGTATAGCAATAGCATCCACCACTTTCTTCTCTGCGGTTTCGGCATTTTCTTATTCCAAAATAAAGGACAAGCTTGGTTTTAAGCAAATCTTTGCAATTGGGTATTTGTTAATGGCAGTTGCCTATATGTGCATTGCTTATGGAAATTCATACGAAATGGTTTTGCTGGCAATGCTTCTTGCCGGATTGGGCATGGGTGTAATGATTCCCAATGCCAACATTTGGGTCATGCAGTTGGCGCCCCCAGAAATAAGGGGAAAAGAAATTGGACGATTAACTACATTTTGGTTTATGGGACAATTCTTATCGCCGATTGTCCTACTTCCATTTTTAGAGTTTACAACTCAGGCGAGATTGTTTTTTATTTTGGCAATGGTTTTATTTGGACTAAGTGTATTGTTAATAGCATTATATTTATGGTCTTTAAAAACCAAAAGTTATTCGTAACAACCCCGATAATGCAAATCAAATAAATATATAAAGATTTTGTATTTTCGCTTATTTTGAAAAAACGTTTTTATTAAAAATAAGTCACTTATTCTTGTATTAAAATGAATTATGAAAACCTACATACCAGTACACTGGAAAGATTGTTCGGGCCAATAAAATTGCGTATTATTTCTGTAGATGACGGTTTTAGAATTACTGGATTATATGACTCCAAAGGGACCTCCAGAACTTTAGGAATTGTCAGGTTCTTAAATATCAACGGACAATCCCTTAAAGCCGCCCATAACAAGATACTGAAAGGAGAACTACTGGGAAAAACACTTTTTGACTCCAATATTGAATTCGGTAAGGAATATATTGGATCATGTCGGGTTAAATTACCGGATTGGTTAAAAAAAGATTTTAAAACGAAAGCTGAAAACGGAATAGGTATTTACTCGAAAATTTTAGTGCATGTCAGCAGCGAATCAGAGGGTAAATTATTGTATGCTGAAATAATCGAAATCATACCACCCGAATTAAAGCATGAGTTTACAGATAAAGTAAAACCTTTAAATAAAATTAGCAAAAATTTGCTTTCTTTACTTAAAGCTGCCAATTTAGAAGTTGTTAAATTTGAAAATGAATTATGATAAGCTGTATTGTAATCGGAGCGGGTCCCGGTGGTATTGTCACTACAAAAGAGCTACTGGAAAAAGGGTTTAATGATGTTCTGTGTTTAGAACAATCAGACACTCTTGGTGGGATTTTCGCCAAAAGTTACGACAATCTTCTGTTGACCTCATCTGTCACCTTTAGTATGTTTTCAGATTTTTGGGTTGGTGATGGTAAAGGCCATGACTTTTGGACCAAGGACGAAGCAGTAAAGTATTGGAAAGACTATGGCGACCATTATAATGTCACGGATCATATTCGTTTCGGCGCTTGTGTAGAATCCGTTACTGAAAACGAAACAGGCCACTGGCAGGTCTATCTGGATTCTGGTGAGATGTTACTCTGTGAGCGGCTTATACTGGCCGTTGGAAACAATAATATTCCAAGATTTCCGAATTGGCACGACAAGCTGTCAAACATATCGTATTCACATTCCAGGGATTATAAAAACGCCCATGATTTCAAAGATAAACGGGTGCTTATTGTAGGTGGTGGCGAATCGGGATCCGATGTAGCCTACGAGATATCTCAGGTAGCATCACAATGTTGGGTAAGCCTCAGGGAATCTACAGGATGGATCGTACCTCGTCAGCGAGGCGGTCATGCAGCCGATATTTCTACGCACCGCGGGATATGGGACTTGCCGCGTGAATATGGGAAACGATTAAGCCCATTTGTATTGAAACTTGAACGGGCCCGAAAAGATCCGGTATTTGATGCATTAGCCGATCTTAATGACAAGGTTCTTGCCAGCCGGGGAATTTGGGGAATCTATGGGACCAAGACCCTGGCCTTACCAAAGGCCATAGCACATCACGGGTGTAAAGTTGTTAGTGGTATCGTAAGTATAGAAGATGGCGGGCGAAGACTTAAGACTGATAATGGAGATATACTTAATAATATAGATGCCATAGTATTTTCCACAGGATATAGCAATATAGTAGATTTTATGCCGAAAGTACTTCAGGATTGTGATCCACGTGCTATGTATAAACATATGTTTCATTTGGATTATGGCGATCGTCTTGCATGGATTGGTTGGGCCAGACCCGCATTTGGAAGCCAATTCCCGATTATGGAAATGCAGGCCCGGTATTGTGCTCTAATTTTTTCCGGGAAATTGAAGCTTCCCGACATAGAAAAGATGAATCTTATAGCTATGAAAGATATTGAAAGATACAGGGTACAATTTGAAGGAAATGTAGAACGAATTCGTAGCCTGGTAGATTACCACCAGTATATGAATGATATGGCTAAAATTATGGGTTGCAGGCCACCTATAACTAAATATTTTTTCCGTTATCCAAGACTATGGTTGCATTTAATGTATGGCCCGACGCAAGCGACACAATTTCGATTAAAAGGACCGGGAAAAAAAGTCAAATTGTCTCACGAAATTATTTATAAACTACCCGTTAGTACTTTCAATCATATTGTTAAAGCCGGATTACGGGGGCGGTTGCGATATGCTTTTAAATCCTTCCTGCCAAATTAATAACAACATATATTATATGTTACCGGTAGGGCCCGGCGATTATTATAAAACGCTAATTGGGCATTCTCATTTTATTTTTTATAGATTTGTTAGGCTCAACCTCAAATGGGCTATCATACTTTAAAATTAGAATATATGAGTGATTTAGAAATAGCGAAGCAAATTCAACTTAAACATATAACCGCCATTGCTGAAAAGCTGGGATTAAGTCCGGATGACATCGAGATGTACGGGAAATACAAAGCCAAAATACCTGTTTCCAAAATCGATCATGATAAAATTAAACAAAGTAATCTCATTTTAGTTACCGCTATTTCACCAACCCCGGCAGGAGAGGGGAAAACAACCATGTCCATTGGGCTTTCCGAAGGATTAAATCAGTTGGGTAAGCAAACTACAGTAGTTTTAAGAGAACCGTCTTTAGGGCCTGTTTTTGGGATTAAAGGCGGTGCCGCCGGTGGAGGCTATTCGCAGGTGCTTCCAATGGAAGAGATCAATCTGCATTTTACAGGAGATTTTTCTGCCATTGAAAAGGCGAACAACCTCTTATCGGCTGTTATTGATAATAATATTCATAGTAAAACAAATACCCTGGGCCTTGATGCCCGAACCGTTACCTGGAAAAGAGTTATGGACATGAATGACCGATCGCTTCGAAATATTGTTATTGGTCTGGGAGGAGTTACTTCGGGTGTACCCAGGGAAACCGGGTTTGATATTACGGCGGCTTCAGAAATTATGGCCATTTTATGCCTGTCGGACGATTTGGAAGATCTTAAAAAAAGATTGGGAAATATTTTTGTTGGCTACACCATGGACCGTCGGCCCATTTATGCCAGGGACCTAAAGGTTGAAGGTGCTATGGCCGCATTACTAAAAGAGGCTATTAAACCTAATTTGGTGCAAACCATCGAAGGGAATCCGGCTATTATCCACGGCGGCCCATTTGCCAATATTGCTCAGGGCACGAACTCCGTTATCGCTACCCGCATGGGAATGACCCTATCCGATTATACGGTCACCGAAGCCGGTTTTGGTGCCGATCTGGGTGCCGAAAAGTTTTTGAATATCAAATGCCAGAGCGCCGGTCTTTCACCAAAGGCTGTGGTATTAACAACAACCATAAGAGCCTTGAAATATCATGGGGGGGTCGACCTGAAAACCTTGACCGAGCCCAACGTTGAGGCCTTAAGAAAGGGCCTTCCGAATCTCGAAAAACATCTGGAGAATGTTAATCAATTTAATCTTACACCTATCATTGCAATTAACCGTTTTGTGTCCGACAGTGATGCAGAGATTCAGGTCATAGAGGATTTCGCCAGAGAAAACAATGTAAGAGTGGCTCTTGCCGAAGTTTGGGCCAAAGGTGGAAAAGGAGCCCTGGATCTTGCAAAGCATGTTATTGAGGTTGTAGAAGAATGCAGTACCGAATTCACACCGATCTACAATTGGAATACGGATGTCCGATCTAAAATCGAGATCATTGCCACCAAAATTTATGGAGCAGATGCGGTGGAATATACCCCTAAAGCCAGGAAAAATTTGAAAACCATTGCCGAATTGGGCCTGGAAAATCTTCCGGTTTGCATTGCGAAAACCCAAAAGTCATTATCGGACAATCCCCGATTATTAGGCAGGCCGAAAGGATTCATTATTACCGTAAGAGAAATAGAAATAGCTGCCGGTGCTGGGTTTCTGGTGCCGATAACGGGAGATATGATGCGCATGCCAGGGCTTCCGGCACATCCCGCCTCGGAAAATATAAACATTGATAACGACGGTAATATTTCAGGTTTATTTTAAAACATTGATATTTCCAGATTAATTCGGATCAATTTAACCGCTGGTAATGTTATTATTGAATCAAGATCTCTTAACTTTTCGTAAATTGGTCTTAAAATACCAGTTCTGCTTTAGAATTACAAGATAAAAAGGCAGTTGTTTTTTCTTTAGACAAGGCAAAAAATCTAAGTATAGCCTTAGCTATAGTTCTATTTTTTAACGAAGTATAAAGGAAAAACCCCGAGTTTTTATTAGTGATTTTAGGGTGGAAATGGTATATATCAATTCGAGGTATGGCAACGCGGAATTATGAAGGCAAGAAATTTAAATTGGATGTAGTGAACAAAACTATAGATTCACTAACTATTGAAGAGGCCCTGCAAATAAATATAAATGACAAGCCTTTTACGGTGTCCATGCGTACTCCGGGAGAAGATGCCGCGTTTGTTCGCGGACTCCTGCATTCCGAAGATTTGCTTGAAGATATAAATTATAGTCCCGAACTAATACTAAAGAAAGAAAATGAGGATGGTATTGTTACCATTGTCAATTTAAACATCCCGGAAGAAAAATTGGGCAAGGGGTATTCCAACAGTCGGAGTTTATTATCCGTATCCTCCTGTGGCATTTGCGGAAAAACTGAATTAGGAGATCTGGCATTCATAGGCAAAACGATCGATGATGATAAAAAAATTGACATCTCCTTAATTCATGGCTTATTCGATAAGATGAAGGTCTTACAACATGATTTCAAGCAATCGGGTGGTACGCATGCGGCTGCAGCCTTTACCATCGATGGGAAGTTACTCTGCTCCATGGAAGATATTGGCAGGCATAATGCCGTGGACAAGGTTACGGGAAAGCTTATCTTACAACAGCAACTGGATAAGGCAAAGATCATTACTGTGAGCGGACGAATTTCGTATGAGATCGTGATTAAATGTTTTAAATCAAGAGTACCATTTCTGGCAGCCGTTTCTGCACCTTCGTCGCTGGCTGTCGATTTTGCCAAGGAACTCGGAATAACATTATTCGCTTTTTGCCGAGGTAATAGGGCCACCTGTTATTCCAACCCCCAACGCACTAAAAAAAGTAAACAAAACCCTAAGGCCAGTTAACTTTCTGCCTAAATCTCAAATTCCAATTTCCAAAATCCAAGAGTTTTGAGTCTTCAGTTTTCAGTCTTACCGTTTCCTCCTTCCAGGATACATCTAAAATATATTAAAGATTCCGAACTGAATTCGGAATGACAAATAATTGTCATGCTGAACTTCCTGCCCGACTGGCAGGCGGGGTTTCAGCATCTGTCTCCTTTGATGCAACCTGCTCCATCCAGCTTCCAGCATCCAGCCTCAAACCAAATTTATTTTAAAAAATATTATATATAATTTTCACTAAATTAGTAACCCAAATTGCATTATAACTATGTCGGATAATTTAAGTGAATTATTAGGAAGGAAAAGTGTTGATGAAAGCCTCTTCAGTAAATTGGGAGAATTGGCCCGACCTTCAGGTGCTCCCAGTGAAGAAGCCATGGCAAAATTAGCTGACGAATTTTTAATCGGTACAGCAAATGCATTTGGGACAGCCAGCTTCTACGATTTTTTAAAACCCGAAAATAAAGGGAAAAGAGTATACGTCTGTAACGGCACCGCCTGCCTTTGTGCCGGAACCCAGGAAAAAGTTATCGATACTCTTAAGGGGAAATTTAGTGATGACGAAATTGGTCATATGACCTGTTTGGGGCGATGCCATGAAAATTCGGCCTTTCATTATAACGGAAAAAATTATTCAGGGAATGCTTTAAAGGCACTTGAATCTATAATGGATTCTGAGGATAATTTGAATTGGGATGACTATAACGTCAAAGCCAATGGAAAAGTAATATTAACGGAGGCCTTCACTAATATTAAAGCCTATTACCAGCCATTTTTAAATGCGCTTAAAAATGATTCAGCCGAAATATTGGAGGAAATAAAAATATCCGAAGTTCGCGGACGGGGAGGCGCAGGTTTCCCCATGGGATTAAAGTTGGAATTCTGCCGGAATGTACAGAATGATACGAAATTCATTATTTGTAATGCAGATGAGGGCGACCCCGGAGCTTATTCCGACAGGTATCTATTGGAAAAACAACCGCATTCGGTGTTGTTTGGTATGCTTATTTCGGGGTATGTTTCCCATGCCAATTACGGTATCGTTTATATCAGGGCCGAATACCCTGAATCTGTTACCATCGTTCAGGATGCGATCGATGACCTTCGTAAAGCAAGCTTAATAGGAGATAATATTGATGACAGTGGGTTTGATTTTGACTTTAAGATCATACAGGCCCAGGGTTCATATATTTGTGGTGAGGAAACGGCTTTGATAAATTCCATTGAAGGGCAACGCCCTGAAGTTCGTATACGCCCTCCTTATCCCGCTCAGAAAGGCCTTTTTAATAAACCAACCATAGTTAATAACGTAGAGACCCTGGCGGCTCTTCACTTCATTATAGAACAAGGTGGAGCGGCCTGGAAGGCTATTGGAACCGATCGTTCCTCGGGAACCAAACTGGTGTGCCTGGATAGTTTTTTTAATAACCCAGGGATGTATGAAGTAGAAATGGGAACGCCACTTTCGGAAGTAGTAAACGATCTTGGAGGAGGATTTAAATCAGAAGTTAAAGCACTGCAGATAGGCGGCCCCTTGGGAGGGCTTGTTCCGGTTTCAAAAATTGAGGATCTTACCATCGATTTCGAGTCTTTTGCAGAGGAAGGATTCTTGCTGGGTCATGCTTCAGTCGTGTCGATCCCAGCAGATTTTTCAATTCTCAAACTTATAGAACATCTATTTGATTTTGCAGCCTATGAAAGTTGTGGCAAATGTTTCCCCTGCAGATTAGGAACCAAAAGAGGACAGGAATTATCATTAAAAGCTTTAAACTCCGATTATAAGATAGACAGGACACTATTTAATGACCTTTTAACAACGCTTGAAGAAGGATCGCTTTGCGCCCACGGGGGAGGCATTTGAAATAGTTGAGGGGGAGACCATGCTTTCATTTATTAGAAGGTATAAAGAAAACAATCTTGTCCCTACCTTGTGCGATGCGCCAAATTTAGATCCTTTCGGGTCCTGCAGGGTTTGTAGTGTAGAGGTGGCACTCGAAGAAAACGGACCCGTTAAAACATTGGCCTCATGCCATGCCCCTGTAGCTGCAGGACAATATATCTATACAAGTACAGCATCTGTTAAAGCACTCAGAAAAAATATAATTGAACTTGTTCTAACCGATCACCCTTTAGATTGCCTTACCTGCGAAGTCAATGGAAATTGCGAATTGCAAACCGTAGCGGCACAAGTTGGAATTCGCGAAGTGCGTTATCCGGAAGGAGATAACCATCTCGATAAGATAAAGGATCTAAGCCATCCTTATATGACTTCCGACCTGTCGAAATGTATTAATTGCTATCGCTGTGTAAGGGCCTGTGATGAGGTTCAGGGAGAATTTGTTTTGAGCATGGCCGGGCGTGGATTCGATTCGTATATTATTAAAAGTTTGGACCAATCGTTTATGGATTCGGATTGCATTAGCTGCGGGGCATGTTCTCAAGCCTGTCCCACATCAGCGATATCCGACGTATTCCAGTCTAAAGCCATTGCTGCTACAGATACGACTCGGACCATTTGCACCTATTGTGGTGTGGGCTGTAATCTTGAAGTGGCTACGAACAACGGTGAGATTTTAAGCATTACCGCGCCTTACGATTCGGAGGTCAACCAGGGACATACCTGTATTAAGGGGCGTTATGCATTTAAATTCTACAATCATGAGGACCGATTAACTTCCCCGATGATCAAACGCAACGGTACATTTGAAAATGTGAGCTGGGAAGAGGCCTACGACTATATCGCTTCCAAATTAATCGCTTATAAATCGGAGTTCGGACCCGATTACATAGCGGGAATATCTTCGGCAAGGTGTACCAATGAAGAAAATTATTTGATGCAAAAATTTATAAGGACCGTTATCGGAACAAATAATATTGATGGATGTGCACGCGTATGTCATTCCCCAACGGCATTAGGCATGCAAAGAACATATGGTACGGGAGCTGCAACAAATTCTATAGATGATCTGAAAGATGCGAGTTGTATTATGGTCATTGGAGCTAACCCGACCGATGCCCATCCGGTTACCGGTGCTAAATTGAAACAGTTTGCGATGAAATCCGGTAATGTATCAATCGTTATAGATCCAAGACGCACCGAATTGGCCAGATATGCAACACATCATTTGGCTTTACGTCCGGGAACCAATGTCGCAATCCTCAATATGATGATGTATTATATTATCAGTGAAGGACTGGCGGATGCCTCCTTTATTGCCGGCAGGACTGAAGGCTATCACGATTTCCAGGAAGAAATATTGAATATAGATCTGGATCATTTGGAAGCGGTTTCAGGCGTTGATAGAGAAGAGGTAAGGGCCGCTGCTTTAGCTTATGCCAATGCAACAAATGCCATGTCATTCCATGGATTGGGTGTTACCGAACATTCTCAGGGGACCTTTACTGTAATGCAGATCGCCGACCTGGCCATGTTAACAGGTAATATTGGCAGGCGAGGGGTTGGAGTTAATCCATTGCGGGGTCAGAATAATGTACAGGGCTTGGCCGATATGGGAGTTCAACCGCATCAGGGTGCCGGTTATCTGGATGTTACCGATGATGAAGTTAATAAGAGATATAATAAGTTTTATGGAGTAGACGTTCCAAAGCATATTGGTTATAAGATACCTGAAATGTTCGATGCGGCCCTGGAAGGAAAATTAAAGGCCATTTGGATCATTGGTGAAGATATCATTCAAACCGATCCCAATACTCAAAAAGTGATAAAAGCCCTTGAATCCACCGATTTGGTGATCGTTCAGGAATTATTTATGACCGAAACCACTAAATATGCCGATGTAATTTTACCGGGAGCCTCCTTCCTTGAAAAGAACGGTACATTCACCAACGGCGAACGCCGGGTACAAGCTGTAAGACAGGTTGTAGAACCTATCACAGGATCGAAGCCGGATGGACAGATCATTGTGGATATTATGAATAAAATGGGTTATGCGCAACCCGATTACACCCCCGATGGAATGCTTGAAGAGATCTCCCGGATCGTGCCTTTCTTTGCAGGAATTCGTTGGGACAGGTTAGGTAAGAATGGCCTGCAGTGGCCGGTGGCCGAAGACGGTACCGATACCCAGATCCTTCATAAAACCGAATTTAAAAGGGGTAAGGGATATTTCGAATTCAATCCATTTCAGGAAACGAAGGAAATACTATCGCACGCCAAAGACTATCCGTTAATTTTAACGACCAATCGGGAATTGGAGCATTACAATTGTGGAACTATGACCCGAAGAACCGCCAACGAGGAAATTCTCGGTGATGATTATCTCATGATCAATCCGCAAGACGCTAAGGAAAATAAAATAAACGATGGGGATTATGTATGCCTGGAATCTCCAAGAGGAAAGGTCGATGTTAAAGCCCGGATCACCGATGAGGTTAAAAAGGGAATATTAAGTACCACCTTCCATTTCCCGGAGATAATGATCAATAATTTAACCGGCGATATTCACGACTCCGAAGCCATGTGCCCGGAGTATAAGGTTGTTGCCGTCAGGATCAGGAAGACCAAGGGCAAGTATAAGAAAGAGCTGGTTTAACCATCGATAGTTTAATCACGTCATTACGAGGAATCCAATGACGAAGTAATCTTTCGAATAGGAGTTCCCAGGCCACAGATTGCTTCGCTTCACTCGCAATGACGTTCCAAATAAATATTATTTAAATATATTAAACCAATCGTCATTACGAGGAATGCAATGACGATGTAATCTTTCCAAATGGAGTTCTCGAGCGACAGATTGCTTCGCTCTGCTAGCAATGACGTAATTATTAAATTTACGATATGAATAATTCGTATTTATATTTTATGACCAATAAGAATAATACGGTTATTTATGTCGGGGTAACAAGCAATTTGTTAAAAAGAGTGTATCAACACAAGACTAAAACTTATAAGGGATTTACCTCTAAATACAATTGTGATAAACTTGTTTATTTCGAGGAATTTGGAGATATTAATCAAGCAATATCTAGAGAAAAACAGATAAAAGGCGGAAGTCGAAAACGAAAAGAAGACTTGATTAATTCCAATAATCCAGAATGGAAGGATTTATCGGATGGTTGGTTATTCTATTTTGACTAGTAAGTCAATGCGAATGAGGTACGACTGAAACAATCTTTCTAATCGAAGTTCCCAACTAACAGATTACTTCCCCCGAGTGCTCGGGGTCGCAATGACGAATCAATATTTATAACCGAGATGTGTAATAAACTTAAGATTTAATACATCTTAATAGCCCCAATTCCGGCATCCCATAATTGTTTGTTGAATTCGGGAATGATATTATTCATAAATGCATTGGCCTTGCTGTTCAACCGGTTCAACTGCACATCCAATTCGGCTTTTCTGTCCCTTGACGATTGATTCACCCTCGGAATACTGCTTTCGGTCTGGTTGATCAGGAACAGGTATTCGGCTGTAAACTTATTGGGGAAATTCTCTACATCGTCATAGGCCTTTGATTTGCGTTGTACCATGTCTTCATCCCATTGTGTTAATTGCCTATATATTTCATTTCCGACTTTCACTAAAGCATCATTTTTCTTGTCCTTTTTTAAATTTCTGACAATAGCTTTCACCTGTGTTTTAACGCTGTATAATACATTGATTTTGTGGTGCATTTCGGTTAGTTTCTGCTCCATTTCCGTCATAAATGCATCATAGGTTTCGTATTGCCCTTCAGTTGTTTTATATTGAGGATTTTCTATGATTTTCACGGTACTGGAAGCTATTTTATCTCCTGCTTTCAATTGTAAATAATAGTCTCCCGGAGGTGAGACATGCCCTCGATAATTGGCTTCAAAGTAAACATTCTTTATCCCCGGCATAATGGGATAACACATGTCCCAAACAAATCTGTTAAGGCCTTCCTTTTTAGTAAGTGTTTTTGTGGGAGGAGGCCCGCCATCATATTTTTTGTACGTCTTGTCCTTAATGGAACTTATGGTATTTATAAGCCTGTTGTTGTGATCTTTAATCTCTAAGGTTACAGCAATGGAATCGGCCACTTTTGGCAATTCGTAATAGATCACCACACCATTTGCAGGGTTGACACCATTGAAGGTATTTGTGCCGTCAAAACTATCGCTGTCCTCACTTAAGGGGCTTCCCCATGACCCGTTCAGAGCAGGTTCTGAGCTATACAGTTTGATCGGATCCTCGCCGGATTTATATTGCGATAAGACCGCCAGGTCGTCGAGCACCCAAAACGACCTTCCCGATGTTGCTACAATGAGATCACCCTGATGCACTTTTAAATCAAGAATTGGCGTGACAGGCAAATTCAATTGAAACGATTCCCAGGCAGTGCCGCCATTCCATGATATGTATATACCCGTTTCTGTTCCGGCATATAGAAGGTCTTTACGAGTTTGATCTTCTCTAACTACTCTTGTAAATGCGCCATAGGGGATGCCCGAACTGATATTAGACCAGGTCGCACCGTAATCGGTGGTTTTAAATAGGGCAGGGGTATGGTCATTAAATTTATATCGTGTTGTGGCGATATATGCGGTTGCAGGATCATGAGGCGATATATCTATTGCGTTGACCAGGCAATCCTTTAAGCCTTTCGGGGTTACATTTTGCCAACTCCCCCCGTTGTCTTTCGTAATATGAACTAATCCGTCATCGCTTCCCGTCCAGAACACTCCCTTTTCGTGCGGAGATTCGATCATATAGGCTATGGTTCCATAATTTTCGGCACCAACAGCCTCATTGGTATAAGGCCCTCCGCCATTTCCCTGTTTATCATCCTGGTTTTTGGTCAGGTCCGGTGATATTTCTTCCCAGGTCACGCCATTATCTTTGGTGCGTAATACCAGCTGCGCGCAATGATAAAATGTTCCCGGTTCGTGTTGCGACCAAATGATCGGCGCGTTCCAGTTGTACAGGTATTTCATATCCCTGGCCTCGCGGCCTAAATATTGAATGGGGGCTGCCATGATCTGTGTACTCGCTTTCGCTTCCACATCTAAAGCTTCAATAGTACCTAAATAACTGCCACCCATTACTAATTTTGGGTTATCAGGATCAAAGGCCAGGAAGGCACTTTCGCCTCCTGCAGACCAGGTCCAATCTTCTCTGGATATACCCGATCGCCCTGTCGACAAATGAGCAATCTTCACAGAGCTATTGTCCTGTTGTCCACCATATATATTATAAGGGAATACATTATCTGCACTGATTCGATAAAATTGTGCCGTTGGCATATTGGCCTGGGTCGACCAGGTTTTTCCTTTGTCAAACGAAATAGAGGCGCCACCATCATCGGCAAAAACGATGTTGTTGGAATTATTAGGGTTGATCCAGACGTCATGGTAATCCCCATGAGCCCCGTTAATGACTTCCCATGTTTTTCCACCGTCAATGGAACGAAGTGCAGGTGCACTTTGTACATAGACGATATTTTCATCATTAGGGTCAGGGAAGACTTCAATATAATACCAGGCCCGCTGTGTTAATCGGTTATCATCGCTTACCCTGTCCCAGCTATCACCGGAATTATTCGAAACGAATAAGCCACCAAGATCTTTATTACTGTCACTTTCTATTACAGCATAAAGTTTACTTGAATTTGACCGGCAAACAGCAATAGCCATTTTTCCTTTCTCTTTAGGCAAGCCCTTATGTATTGTTTTCCAGGTCTCGCCACCGTCTACCGATTTGTACAAACCACTGCCTTCGCCACCACTGATTATTTTCCAGGGGGTACGTTGATGATGCCATATGGCAGCATACATGATTTCAGGATAATTCATATCCATGGATAACTCCACACCACCCGATAAGTCATTTACATACAGCACATTTTTCCAGGTGTTACCACCATCTGTAGATTTGTATATCCCCCGCTCTTTTGTGGGTCCATATAAAGCACCTTGTGCAGCCACAAATACGATATCGGGGTTGGTGGGATGGATAACAATTCTTGAAATATGTTGAGTTTCCTTCAATCCAATATGTTTCCAGGTTTTCCCGGCATCAGTCGACTTGTAAACGCCATCGCCGTAAGAGGTCATTACACCCCTTGGGGCATGCTCTCCCATACCGCAATACACAATATTAGGATTGGATTCCGATACCGTAACGGCACCGACAGAACCTGTCTTAAAAAAGCCATCGGAAATATTTATCCAGCGCTGACCGGCATCGGTGGTTTTCCATAATCCCCCACCCGTGGTTCCCATATAATAGGTTAATGGATCATTTACAACGCCACTTGCAGTTACCGACCGTCCTCCCCGAAAGGGTCCAATATTACGATACTTTAAAGGCTTGAAATAACTTTCAGCCTCCTGGGCTGTTAATGAACATAAAAGAAAGAACGAAATGCCAAAGTGAAATACTCTTTTCATATTGAATAGGTTGGTTATAATTGAGTCAAATATAAAAAATATAACGGTCTTAAAGCCAAGAAAATAACAATTCACAATTCTTTGTTAAAGTAAAAAACACATTATATTTTTTAGTAATTTTAAGGGATTTGCATTCTGCAATGTTTTTATCGAAATCTATACTAATTAAATCATAATATATGCCAACGTATACTTTAAAAATTAATGGAAAGTCTCAAAGTGTTGAGGCTGATTCCGATACGCCCTTATTATGGGTATTAAGAGATCATATTGAACTAGTAGGCACTAAATATGGCTGTGGAATCGGGCAATGCGGTGCCTGTACTGTTCATGTTAATGGAACTGCTGCCAAAAGTTGCTCACTTCTAGTTTCACAATTACAAGGTATGGAAATAACTACAATTGAAGGGCTTTCAGAATATGGAACTCATCCTGTTCAAGAGGCTTGGAAAGAAATTGATGTTCCACAATGTGGATATTGTCAAAGTGGGCAAATAATGACTGCTGCAGCATTATTAGAAAACAATCCTAATCCTTCTGATAAAGATATTGACGCTGCAATGAATGGCAATATATGTAGGTGTGGGACTTATGTCAGAATTAAACAAGCAATAAAAATTGCATCAAAGCTATAAAACTAAGAAATCATGACAAAAGTAAAAACACAATATAATCGTCGTTCATTTTTGAAAGTATCTGCTGCAGCTGGTGGTGGTATGCTTATAGGATTTAGCTGGTTAACTGGATGTACTTCTGATCCTAAAGTTGAAAAAATTGCAATTCCCAATGAGTGG
>PVMK01188835.1_pt1 | contig 19502 bp, 14 predicted proteins | sample 1853481 | NCBI WGS metagenome assembly PVMK01 (sample SAMN08533507, study PRJNA380276) | Marine sediment metagenome, whole genome shotgun sequencing project. | reverse complement strand
AGAGCTAGCCGAGGTCGAGACGGGATTCGCGAAGTTCGGCCAAAGCGAGATCTACTACGAGGTCGCGGGCTCGGGCGAGCCGACTGTTGTTCTGATCCACGGCGGCCTCCTCGACTGTCGTATGTGGGACGATCAGTTCGAAATTCTCTCCCGCGACCATCGGGTCGTGCGCTACGACGCCAGCGCCCATGGACAATCCGCGCTGCCGCCCGACGCCTACTGGGATCACGCGGATCTGCGCAGCCTTCTGGACCACCTCGCGATCGATCGGGCGGTTCTTGTCGGCCTGTCGCTTGGAGGAAGGATCGCGATCGACCTCGTCCTCGAGGATCCACAGAGGGTCGAGGCGGTGGTTGCAGTGTCTTCCGGGTTGGGCGGCTATAGATTCACATCCGAGGACTACTTGAAGCACCGGGACGCCATGATGGTTGCTTGGAAGGCGGGCGAATTCGAAGACGTCGTCGAGGCTTTCCAGAGATCGTGGACCGATGGACCGCACAGGATGCCGGAGGAGGTCGATCCGCTGGTCCGAGAGCAGGTACGGGCGATGGCACGTAACAAGATCGAGTCGGCCATGGAGGGCCGGACGCTGAGGCAACCGGCCATCGATCGCCTCTCCGAGCTCGAGGTGCCCATGCTGGTAGTGGTCGGTGAACTCGACGTGCCTGGGATCCTCGAGATCGCCGGTCTTCTCGTCGACGCTGACCCCAACGCAGAACTCGTGGTGGTGCCGGGTGTAGCCCACATGGTGAACCTGGAGAAACCCGAGGAGTTCAATCAGATCTTGCTCGATTTTCTAGCGCGGTTTTGAGAGGACGGCACCGGCCAGATACTCGATTCTCGATACTCGATACTCGATCCGTTTCTTCATCCCTTGACAAGCGGGATGGAGAATTTACGATTTTGTCGCATCGAGCATCGAGCATCCGTACAAAAAAATGCCCCGCGGAAACCCGCGGGGCAAAGACCGAAAAAAAGAGGATTGTGATGAAGACTAGCTATTCTGACTCTGATAGAAGCCCATGAGGATCTTGGCAACCTCGGGGCGGGCGAACTCGGTTGGCAGATCTTCGCCGGCTGCGAGCATTTCGCGCACCTTGGTGCCCGACAGGAAGACGAAGTCCTCCTTTTGATGGCCCTCGGGGGCCTCGCGCATCATGATGACCTTGCCGAGCTTGGTCGAGTAGGCGGTGTGGTCGGCCTCGAAGATCTTGAGCTCGAGGGCACCCTCGGGAACCTCGTCGTGGAAGACGGCCTGCGCGTCGAAAGGACCGGAGTCGTCGCCGACACCGGCATGGTCACGGCCGACGATTAGGTGGGTGGCGGCCATGTTCTGGCGAAAGACGTCGTGCAGCACGGCTTCACGGGGACCGGCGTACAGCATGTCGAAGCCGTAGCCGGTGATCTCGACGGTGTTGGGCGGGAAGTAGAGCTCGACCATCTTGCGGATCGCGGCGTCGCGGACGTCGGCGGGTATGTCGCCGGGTTTGAGCTTGCCGAGCAGCATGTGGATCACGGCGCCGTCGGCATTCTCGCGCTCCATGGCCATGCGCACCAGCTCCTCGTGGGCGCGGTGCATCGGGTTGCGGGTCTGGAACGCAACGACCTTGTTCCACCCATTCTTCTCGATCGCCTCGCGGATCTGGGTAGCGGTGCGGAAGGTCTCGGGGAAGTCGGTCTTGAAGTATGAGTAATTGAGGACCTCAATGGGCCCGGAGATCAGGGTGTTGCCGGCACTGTTGAAAGCTTTGACGCCGGGGTGTTCCGGATCCTCGGTGGCGAAGACCTTCTGGGTCATGAAGGCCATCTGTTCGGGGGTTGCGGTGTCGACCGCCTCGACGGTCTGAATGGCGAGAACCGGATTGCCGTTGACGTTGGGGTCCTTGAGGGCGATCCGCATGCCGGGCTCGATGCCGGTGGCATCCTCGACCACGTTGACGATAGGAACCGGGAAGAAGAGACCACCGGTGGTCACCATCTTCTCGGAAACGGCCAGCGAGTCCGCGAGATTCATGAAGCCTGTCAGCGGGTTGAAGTAACCCGATCCCATCATCACCGCGTTGCCTGCGGCGGCTGACGAGATCACGATTGACGACAGGCCTGCCGCTTCCTCCAGCAGAGCTGCGCGCTTGGCGTCATCCGCCACGTACAGGGGGTTCAGGGTTTCGGAGCCGTGTGGTTTGATCATACTGTTTTCTCCCTCGTTGTTATTGGCGCCCCTATCGAGGCGGATTTACATAGATCTAGCCGTTCTCGGCGGTCAGCCTTTCGTGGGTCATGGCCAGGGTTCGGTAGAGAATATGGGCGAACTTGGAGTAGGGGAGGGTCAGGAAGAGGGTCAGCACGATGGCGAGGTGGATCACGTAGACCGCGCAGGCGAGGACGGGCGGCGCTGCGATGAAACGAAAGACCTCTGTCAGGACACCAGTGGCGATGACCGAGAGCACGACCCACAGGAAGAAGCGGTCGAAGGGGGTGGTGACCCCAACCAGCTTGTCTCCGGTATTGCGGCGGTTGAGCCACAGCAGCAGACCGCCCAGGACCAGGGCGACGGCCGAGATGTTCCCCAGCCATTTGACCCAGTGGGTGATGGGCATCGGATAGCTGTACTGGAGGTTCAGCCACGAGAAGAAAACGGTTTCCCGATAGAGATAGACCACCGCGAAACCGGAGGTTATCGCGGCGCCCACGAATCCCCACATGACGAGGAAGTGTCCCCATCTTCGTTTGAATACGCCCCGATCGCAGGTTGCGAACTTCTTGTGGGTTGCGATGTCGAAAAAGGCCCCAATCAGTGCGCCGAAGAACGATCCCGTGCGCGCCTGGCTTGTGCCGAGCATCTTCCAGAATCTTCGTCCGGAGGACCACATCGTGAAAAGTGCGAAGAAGGTGGCGGAGAAGTAGGTGAAGTAGATCAGGGTGTGGGGCACGAAGTGCTCATAGTGGAAACGGCCGTCGAGGGCGCCCAGCTCGGGGTCGATGCCGGGAATGTGGATCCCGGTCGCACCGAGCAGGATCAACCAGTAGACGAGCGGGCCGAGGACCAAGAGCGGCCAGGTCTTCTTGACGTTGCCGACGAGCTTGCCGAGGAAGGCAGGCGTCGCCAATTTCTCGACCACCATTGCGCGGATCGACGCCATAACATCGCCCGGGTTGACCTCGCGTGGGCAGCGCACCGAGCAGTCGTTGCACTGGTAGCAGAGCCACGGCCCGGCATCGGACACGAGCCGGTCCTCGAGGCCCCACTGCGCCCAGAGAATCTGGCGCCGCGGAAACGGCGCGTTGGCCGGTGCCAGCTCGCAGACGCTCGAGCAGGTCGCGCATTGGTAGCAGCGGGCCGCGTTCTCACCGCCGCGGTCAAAGAACTCCTCGCGGAACTCCGATGACGTTTGGATGATTGGTATCGATGCCATCAATGCACCCCCTAGAATCCCTTGAGCGGGTTCGGCCCCATCTCATCGAGCTCTTCCGCGAAATCGTCGAGGATCTGCGGAATGCGACCGAACTCGTCGTGTGACAGCTCGACCAGCTTGACGCGCTCGGGCTCCAGGGCCAGCCGTTCGAGCGTCTCACCGACGTTTTCCAGCCGTGTGTTGGCAAGCTCGGAGCCGCGGACGTAGTGGCATTGGTAGTCGTCACCGAACTTACAGCCGATGAGGATCACGCCGTCGATGCCGCGCGAAAGCGCCTCGGCGAGCCACACGATGTTCATTGAGCCGAGGCAGCGGATCGGAATGACGCGCACCCACGGGTTCCAGGTGGCACCGTTCGCGGCCGCCGCATCGAGGGCGGGGACGGCGTCGTTCTCGCACATCAGCGCGAGGATTCGTGGTTTCTCGTCGTCCTCGTCGGGGACCTCCATCGCCTTGATCATCTCGGCAATCATGAGGACCGAGAAATCTGGGAAGCTGATGATTCGCTCCGGGCAGGCGCCCATGCAGATGCCGCAGCGGCGACAGCGGAGGGGGAAGAGCTCGGGGGTACCCTTCTCATTCTCGTTCAGGGTCCCGAACGGACACTCCTCGGTGCAGCGCTTGCAATCGGTGCAGCGCTGGAGGAAGAAATCGGGGTAGGCGGTGTCGCCGGCGCGCGGGTGGACCGCCTCGCCTCGTTTAGCCATCTCGATGCACTGCACCGCCTTCATGGCGGCGCCGAGACCATCCTCGGCCGCCTGCACCGACTCCATCGGCGCGTGCACCGTACCGGCGGCGTAGATCCCGGTGCGCCGTGTTTCGTAGGGGAAGCAGATGAAGTGAGAGTCGGGGAAACCGTACTCCAGAGTCGGCAGATCCGGTCCTTGGCGATACTCCAGGTTTAGGATTTCGGTGCCGTCGTGGTCGGCCAGCTCTTCGGCCCGTGCGGCCGAGGTCTCGCGGACCTTTGAGCTTTCCGAGGTCTCGGCCTGGTGGAGGGAATCGTGGAGCTCGCGGATCAGCTCGCCATCGGCGGACTGCGGGACCATGCCCACCGCGAGTACGACGAGATCGGCATCGATCGCCACATCATCGCCGAGCAAGCTGTCGGTCATGTGGATCGAGAGCTTGCCGTTGGCCTCGATTCGGTCCACCTCGCCGCGGGCCATCATCCCACCCGTCTCCTTCTGGGCGGCGAGGAAGAAGTACTCCATGAGGCCCGGGGCGCGGATGTCCTTGTAGATGACCGCGTTCTCGATCGACGGGGCGATCTTCTTGACCTCCATCATCTGCCGCAGAGTGTTGACGCAGCACTCGGACGAGCAGTACTTGAGGTGGTTCTCATCGCGCGATCCGGCGCACTGGATGTATGCGATACGTCCCGGCGTGCGGCCGTCGGACGGACAGGCGATCTTTCCGTCAACGAGCATTTTCTCAAACTCATGCGAGGTCACGACGTCGGGCGAGGCGCCGTAGCCAAGGTGCTCCAACTTGGTTGCGTCGTAGGGCTTGGCGCCGGTCGCCTGGACGATCGAACCCACCGTCATCTCGAGACCCGAGGATCCATTGAGACTGACCTTGAGCTGGCCCGGCTGGCCGGCGATCTCGGTGATGCCGGTGTCGGTGAGGACCTTGATGTCGTCGTGAGCGTTGACCTCTTCGATCAGCCCCGGAATCGGGTTGGCCTCGGGCGCCTCGTAGGGCGGCTGCTCGGGCGGGATCGAGAGCTGATCGGCGAGAAGACCGCCGAGGTGATCGTCCTTCTCGACCAGGACCACCGGGTGGCCGAGGCCGGCGGCGGTCAGGGAAGCCTCGAGCCCGGCGCGGCCGCTGCCCACCACCATCACGGTGTCGCTGATCTCTTCTTCGAGGGGCTCGATGCTCTTGACGCCGTCGAGGCGGGCGAGACCCATGCGCACCATATCCTGGGCGAGCATGGTGGTGTCCTCGTGCCCGGCCTCGTGCGTCCAGCTGCAGTGCTCGCGCACCGCGATCCGAAACATGGACGGTCCGTCCTCAGTCAGGGCCGCGAACTCCCGGGTCTTGGCGCGCTCGGAGCAGGCGGCGACCAGGATGCCGTCGAGCTCGTTTTCAGACACTGCTTCACGAATCGCATCCAGCCCCTCGGGGGCGCACAGACATTCGTGAGTGAGAGTGCAGGCGCAGCCGATGTCGTCGGCGGCCTCGATGACCTCGTCGACGTCGATCGCATCACCGATACCGCAACCCGTGCAAAGGAAAACGCCGATCTTTTCCATCACGCCCTCCTTCCCGCAGCCACCATGGCGCGGGCTGCGGCGCCGGTCGCGTCCCGCACCGATGCCGCGACGTCCTCGGGACGGCGAGCGACGCCGGCCACCGTGACGGCGGCCTCCAGATCGTCGAGGACGAACCCGTCGTCGTCCTTGCGGCCGAAGACCGCGAGGTCTTCGTCGGCCGCGTTGGGAACCATCCCGGTGGCGAGCACCACCAGATCGGCCTCGGCCTCGAGAATTTTCTCGTTCTCGACGTCCTCCACGTGCAGCTTGAGGCCGCCGTTCGATTGCTCGATACGACCGACCTTGCCCTTGGTCAAGGTCACGCCTTCGAGGTCAGCCGATCCGAGGAGGAAGTCTTCGTTCCTACCCGGGGTGCGGCGGTCGATGTAGTACATCGTGACCTCGGCGTCGGGCAGTTGCTCTTTCACGTACCGCGCTTGCTTGAGGGACGCAAGACAGCAGACTCCTGAGCAGTAGTTGAGGTGGTTGACGTCGCGCGAGCCGGCGCACTGGACGAAGGCCACCCTGGCCGGCGCCTCACCGTCGGAGGGCTTCCGAATCACGCCGCCGGTTGGCCCGGCGGACGACGCCATTCGCTCCATCTCGACGTTGGCGATGACGTCATCGAGATCGCCGCCCAGCTCCTCTAGCTTTTCGAGAGGGTACGGCTTCCAGCCAGTGGCGACCACTACCGCGCCGAACTCGAGGGTTTGCGTCGTCTCCTGAGCGTCAAGATCAACGGCATCGTACGTGCAGGCCTCGGCGATCTTCTTCGCTTCGGCGTCGGGAACCGCGGCGCGATCGAAGGTGTAGATCCTCGGCCACGCGCTGGGGTGGGGGAGGCGGATCGCCTTGGTCTTCGACATCCCCAGGTTGTGGGGGTCGTCGATCTCGGTCGTGCAGGCTGATTCGCAGTCGCCGCACGCGGTGCAGTTGGCCTTGACCCAGGCCGGGTCGGTGGTGATCTCGACCGACCAGCCGCCGTCGGAGGTCTCCGTAGCCGTGACCTTCGAGCTTGTCAGAACGCGGATTCTGGGGTTCCGCTCGAGACGGCGGATGTTGATCTCCATGCCGCACGATGGGGGGCACATCTTTGGGAAGTAATTGTTGAGGCGGAGGACGCGGCCGCCTATAGCCGCCTCACGCTCGATCAGGACGACCTCGGCGCCGGTCTCGGCGGCCTCGAGGGCGGCGGTGATGCCCGCGATGCCGGCTCCGATGACAAGTAGGGGCTTCTTGGCTTCACTCATGGCTGACTCCGTTCGACCGCTTCCTCCTTGACCTTCAGGGTCGGTTCGGCGAAGAGTGCGAACCGGAGCCACCGGAAGGCAAAGCGGAGGAGTGCCTCGTCGTTTGTCTTGAGTTCTTCGAGGGCCTCGGGAGGGAGGTCAAACCTCTCGCAAAACGAGGACTCGAAGACGAAGGAGCGGAAGGTGTCGAGGTCGTAACACGCGGTGTAGAACATGTGCATGCGCTTGGGATCGAGGGTGCGGCCGCCTATGAACCAGGGATGGCTGACGAGATCGCGGAAACCCTCCTCGAGTTCGTCCTGCGCCTCCAGTCCCTGATCTGAGCGCCAGCTCTGCGCCGTCCACTGCTTGCAGTCGGGCTGATGCCGCCCCTCACAGTGGTCATCCTCAAAGATGAAGAACAACGGTTCGGGTTCCTCGCCTGCGCGCGCCGGTGGCAGGGCCATCCCCAGAGGGTACATGCGACAAGCCCACGGACGATCCTCGTAGACTGTGCAGCCCTCGTCGCCGACGAAGGGACACGGTTTGCTGCCGGCGTCCTTCATTTTGAGCATCACCATGGGGATCTGGAGGTCCTTGGTGATTGGATTTGTGGTGTGGGTCTCGAGAAATTCCAGGGTGTTCATCCCGAGTCGCCGCGCCATACGGAGGACGTCCAACGGCGTCAGCACGATGTTGACGTCGGCGCAGCAGGAGTTGAAACAGGGGACTCCGGGATGGCAGGTGAAATCGAAGGTCTCACCCTCTGCGAGCTGCCTCTTGTCCACCAGGAACTGTGGCAGCTTCGCATCGGCGGTGCTCATGGGCAGCCTCCATTTTCTTGTTGGTCTGATTCAACGACGGAGGCCTCGATGATGCGGTCCTTGACGGCGTCGGCGGACCACACCGCCAGCGGTGACCCTTTGCCGGTTGTGGGATCGACACGGTAGCGATACGACGCCTTGACGGCGTAGTTTGAATCCATGTGTTTCCAGCCACGGACGTAGTAAGGGCATTCGTCGTTGAAGCAGGCGAGATGGAACTCCGCCTCGAAGCCGATGTTGTCGGGGAGCTCGAAGGCCTGCAGCTCCCGGTTGCAGTGCGGGCAGACGGGGTGTTGAGAAGTGGTCAAAAGTACCTCAGTGAGAAAAGGCCCCAGGCGCCGTAGCGCCTGGGGCCGGAATAGAGATCGGAATCAGCTCATGGGGAGAATGTCACGTTTGAGCATCTCCCACTCTTCCGTTTCCGGATCCATGATGCAGTTGACGAAGCACAGCCAGTTGTCGTTGTCGAGCTTGGGGAAGTCGGCGCGGAAGTAGTAGCCCGGCCAACGGGTCTCCTCGCGGAACAGGATCGTCCGGACATGCGCTTCGGCCTGGTACATCCGGTGGACGTTCTCCCAGCACCGCATCAGTTCGTGAAGATCTGGCGCACCGAGGTGGACGGCGTCTTCCTTGAGAACTCCGAGCAGCTCGAGGCCCCTCTCGCAGAGCATTTTGGAGGTCGTGAACTGGGAGCCCACGCCGCCGGCGTACTCGTCCATGAGCTTCTGCAGCCTGAACATGAACATTTTCGGCAGGATGTAGTTGGGGTTGACGTCAATTTGCGAGGTGAAGTCCTTGTGCTCGGCAAAGGTGTCGAGCGGCTTGAGGGTCGTCGTCTTGAGAGCCTCGATGGTGGATTCGTCGATGGTCGGCATCGGCGGGTTCTCCTTGACCAGGTAGCGGATCGCCGCTTTGGCGGCGATGCGGCCCTCGGCGTGGGAGCCGGAGGAGAACTTGTGTGACGAGGCGCCGGTGGCGTCACCGGCCGCAAACAAGCCCTTGGTGGTGCACATATTCTCGTAGCCCCAGAAGTACTCAGGCGGCGCCAGGTCTTCCGGACCGCTGACCCAGGCGCCGGAGGCGCCGGAGTGCGAGCCGATGAAGTACGGCTCGGCGGCCGCGATCTCGGACGGCTTCTCTTCCGGTTGGACGTCACTGGCAGCCCACAGAATGGCCTGCGAGATGGTCATGTCGAGGAAGTCTTCCCACGCCTCGCTCTCGAGCTCCTTCATCTTCTTCTTGTGGGCCTTCGGGTCGTCCTTGTACTGGTCGGCGATCTTCTGGATCGCCTCTGCGGTCTGCATGTAGATCGGGCCCTTGCCCTCCATGACGTCGAGCATGCCGAGCCAGTTGCGGAGGTTGGCCGGGATCGGTTTCGCCGCTCCGTAGGGTTTCCAGTTTTCGAGCTCGTCACGCCGCTCGACCATGTACTCGCCACCAAAGGCGTTGGTCGCACGTGACTTGAAGAGCAGGAACCAGGCGCCGACGGGGCCGTAGGCGTCCTTGAAGCGGACCGGAATGAAACGGACTTCCTGGCAGGTCATTTCGGCGCCGGCCTTCAAGGTGAAGTACGCCGAGGAGCCGGAGTTCCAGGGCGGATACCAGGCGCGCCCGAGGCCCTCGCCAGTGGACCGAGGCTTGAAGACGTGCACTGCGCCGCCCATGGCGACGAAGACGGCGCGAGCCTTGAAGATGTAGAACTTGTCGTCGCGCACCGAGAAGCCGTACGCGCCCTTGCACACGCCGCCCTCCATTATGGGACCGACGATGAAGATGCGCTCGTAGATGTTGTCCGTGCCGAGGTTGTTCTTGGCGGCTTCGGCGACGATCACCTTGTAGGACTCGCCGTTGATCATGAGCTGCCAGCGACCCTCATGGACGTAGCTGCCGTCCTCGGCCTTCCAAATTGGAAGACCCCACTTCTCGAAGAGGTGGACCGAGCCGTCAACGTGACGGGCGATCGAGGCCACCAGGTCATCGCGGGCGACGCCCATGAGGTCCTGCTTGACGTAGCTGACGTAGTCCTCGATGGTGTTGTCGCCCTCTTTGATACCCACGTACTGGTTGATGGCGGAAAGGCCCATGGCCACCGCGCCGGAGCGGTCCACCGCGGCCTTGTCGACCATGGTGACCTTGAGGTTGTTCTTTTTCGCCCAGTAGGCGGCTTCAACGGCGGCGCCGCAGGACGCCATACCGCCACCGAGAATCAACAGATCAGTTTCAACTGTGACAGTTTCGAAGTTTGCCATGATCTCCCCCTACTTCGTCCACACGTCGCAGCCGAGGGAATCCGGCTCGGTGAAGAGGACTGGACCTTCGAGGTCCGGGTCGGTGTTCCAACCGCCGGTAGGCTCCGCCTGGCCTTCGGGGGTGGTGCGGATCGGGAACTTGAACCGCTTCACCTGGCCCGAGCGGAACTTGACGGTCCACATGATGGAATCGGTGGAGCGCAGCGGAACCACGGACGCGCCCATCGGCACGAAGTCCGCGTAACCGCGCACATCGACTGCCTGGGTCGGGCAGATCTTGACGCAGTTGTAGCACTCCCAGCACATTTCGGGTTCACGGTTGTACGCCTTCTCAGTTTCCTTGTCGAGAACCATGAGGTCGTTTGGACAGATGTGTTGGCAGGCGGTCTTGTCGAGCGCCTTACACCCGTCACACTTTTCTACGTTGACGAAACTCGGCATGTACGTCTCCTCCTTTCAATTTCGGAAAACTCGTGTTGATCGATAGCTACACCTTTTCTTCATCGCGGCCTTTCGAAGCAAGAGCTGTGCCTGTTTTCACAATCTATTGTGAGATTATTCGTGATTGGTTGAGAAGATACGGATATCACGGGACTTGCAGGGAGTGTCGAGGCTGTCCATCACGGGTCGGGCTACGGTTCAACGGAGGATGTCGGAGCATGGACCCCGAGGTAGTGTAGAACCCAGATTCCGGGGGAGGTCTGCGGGAACTCGTCGTATCACTACGTAAGTCAACGTATCAGAGGTGTTACGTGGGAATTCCGCGGATTGGACCCAGGAACTGTGAAAATTTTCACTTGCAATCGCACGAGTGATTTGCGTGCTCGATCATTGGTCTGATGTTACAAAACGGTTACGCGGATGGGCCTCCCTGCGCCCAACCTCTTGCGGTGCGGAGAGTTCGGCAGATCTCGAGTCTGTTACCGGCCTGGAACGAGGTGCTAAGGGTCATCAACCGCAGCGTCTGTCTGGAGCTATTTTCGGGTCCTGCCCGGGGTCATTTTGAACGATGTAAGTGAAGTATTAATAGAGAGTTGACTTCTCGATGGCCGGGTTTGGAAACCGTTTGGGAGAGGTTGGTGCCCGCAAGGGGAACGAGCGGAGGGTGGATCGGTTACCAGGGTGTGACGAGGAGGGTTCAGAGGCCCTGCTGGGTGAATTTGCTACTCTCAAGGCAGGAAAACCCGGCATCGAATATGCAACGATCGAGGGTCATCAACGCGGTTTTCCGCGGTTCAGGGGGCAACAATGCGAATGATTCTTCTCGGACCACCGGGCGCCGGTAAGGGAACCCAGGCCATGTTCATTTGTGAGCGGTACGGGATCCCGCAGATCTCGACGGGCGACATGCTCCGCGCGGCGGTCGCCGCGGGTACGGAGCTCGGGAAGCAGGCAAAGGCCGTCATGGACGCGGGCGAGCTCGTCTCTGACGACATCATCATCGGTCTCGTCAAGGAGCGGATCGCGGAGGCCGACTGCGCGTCAGGTTTCCTCTTTGACGGTTTTCCGCGCACCCTGGCGCAGGCGGAGGCCATGAGAGATGCCGGAGTCGACATCGATGCGGTGGTCGAGATTGCGGTTCCCGATGACGAGATTGTCGCAAGGCTCTCCGGCCGGCGCTCGCATCCGGGATCGGGACGGGTATACCACGTATCCTTTAACCCGCCGAAGGTGGAGGGGGTTGACGACATCACCGGTGAGCCGCTGGTCCATCGTGACGACGACCGCGAGGAGACAATCCGCAATCGGCTGGCGAACTACCACGCCCAAACCGAGGTTTTGACCTCCTATTACGGGGACCTCGAGGCCAAGGGCGGGGCGGGAGCGCCGCGGTTGATCAAGGTGGACGGAACGCAGTCGATCGATGGCGTGCGGGAAGAGGCGCTTGCCGAGCTGGACAAGTTGACGTAAAGGTATTAGGTATTTGCAATTAGGTATTAGCTCATCGCAGCGAATTTGACATCTCGAACGATGCCGAATCGTCCAGACAGACTGATGCGACATGGTGTCTTGGAGAAATCCGGCAGCGCGTGGAACTAGCTAATACCTAACAGCTAATACCTAACCTCCAACCTCGAGCTCGAAGGGAATATCCGCGGTGCTCTCCTCAAGTTCGATGACCAGCCGCCAGCGTCCGGGTTGCACGCCCCCAGGCACCTGGAAAACGAGGGGGCCCCAGCACACCTCAAAAGTGTTGATGGCAATCTCCTCCTGTGCGAAACCACCCATGGGCTCCGCAAGGAACCAACGGTTGCACGGTCTGGGATCTCCTCCGTACGTCCACAGCGGCGCCGAGGTCGACTTCGCTCGACGGATCCGGGAGTGAATCTCGGAGTAGACCTTCCTGAACTCGGCCTGGGTGATGAGTGGGAGACGGCGTCCGTCGGGGGTCCGAACCGAGATATCTCGGCGGTGAATCTCGGTGATGCCGCTGCTGTGGGCGCCCCTCAGGTGAGCTACGAGGATCAGCCAATCGCCGCCGAAATCTCGTTCGCCTTGATAGTGACGAACCGTTGCCAGGAGCTCGGGTCCCTCATAGACCACAGAGAAGCGGCTGGTCTCACGGACGCTGCTATCTACCCTGCCTGAACCCGTCGAACACGTGCTGATGACGACTGCAAATAGACAGAGAATCAGGATCTGGATCTTCCTCATGGCGTGCCCTCTCCTCCGGAGACTCTCATCACCGTTTCGAAATGTACATTACTTGCCGGTCTCCGCCCGCGGGGCTATCCTCGACCCACTCATGGATGACCGAGAGAGCCAGGGCCAGAGATGTGGATGAGCCGACCGGCGGGACCGGAGCGCGAACAGGAGCTCGTCAGCCGACTGATTGAAGGCTCTCCCTTGGAGATTTCCGAGGTGTTTCTCGTCAAAGCGCCGTTGCGGATCTGTCCGCTGGGAGCTCATGTCGACCACCAGGGCGGAATCGTCACCGGGATAACCGTAGACCGCGAGGTCACGCTGGCCGTAATTCCCGCCTCGGATGCAGCCGTCAGAGTGACAAGCCTCGACTTTCCCGGCGAAGTCTCGGTCGACCTGCGTCACGAGATTCCAGAAAAGACCGGAGACTGGGGCGATTATCTGCGCGCCGCGGTATCCGCCCTGTCCTCCGGCCACCGTCTCCACACCGGTCTTCGGGCTGTGGTTTGCGGAGATCTCCCGGGCGCCGGGCTCAGTTCCTCGGCCGCCGTGCTCGTCGCCTACCTCTTTGCGTTGGCTCAGATCAACGGGATCGACCTCGGGCGGGAGGAAGCCTCCGCGCTCGTTCAGCGGGCGGAGAACGTGTACATCGGTGTCGAGAGCGGCCGCCTCGATCAGAGCATCATCCTCTGTGCCAAGCAGGGCCACCTCACCCGAGTCGATTGCTCTGATCTCAGCATCGATCACGTGTCGCGTCCCGAGAGCTGCAGCGATTTTCTCGTTCTGGTGGCTTTTTCGGGCGTTTCGAGGACCCTGGCCAGCTCCGGGTTTAACATCCGCGTGGAAGAGTGTCGGGAGGCCGCGAGGCTCCTGCTGGAGCTCGCGGGCCGGCCACCATCCGCACACCCGGTCTTGTCCGGGGTGGACCCAGAGATCTTCGAGCGGTACGTTGCAGATTTGCCGCAGATCCCACGGCGGCGATCCGCGCACTATTTCGGCGAGCAGCTGCGAGTGAAAGCGGGCGTGGAGGCGTGGCGACAGGGTAATCTCGCACGGTTCGGTGTGCTGATGACGGCCTCCGGCGCCAGCTCGATCCACAACTACGAGTGCGGGACGGCCGAGCTTGTGACGTTGTATGAGCTGTTGCGCGAAACCCCTGGTGTGTGGGGTACACGATTTTCGGGCGGAGGGTTTGGTGGAAGCTGCATCGCGCTCATCGATGTCGGAGCAGCCGAAGGGATTGTGGAAGCGGTAACCCGGGGTTACACCGACGCCCATCCCGGCGCTGCGGCGGCCGCGTCCTTCCACATCTGCTCGCCAGGGGGTCCGGCGCGAGTGGTTGGATCGGTCGACTGATGCAGGCGGTGATACTCGCTGCGGGTCTCGGGACGCGGCTGCAGCCGGTGACCCGAGACCGCAGCAAGGCGATGGTCCCGACGCTCGGCCGGCCGCTCGTCGAGAGGGCTATGATGCCGTACGCCGCCAACGGCATCAGGGACTTCGTGCTCGTCGTGGGGGCGGACGACGAGGAGATCAGACGCCACTTTTCGGGTCGCTCGGATCTTGACGTGACGATTCGCTTTGCTGTCCAGGAGGAGCAATTGGGAATGGCGCACGCCCTAGCGGCGGCGGCGGACCTCATCGAAGGCCCCTTCGTGCTGTCGGCGTGCGACAGCCTGGTCTCGGTGGAGCACGTGGGTGAGGTCCTCTGTGCAGCCGACAGCGCCGATGCGGTGCTGAGCCTTCTCGACGTGGAGTTGGAGCTCGTGGCGCGCAGCGCTTCGGTGGAGTTGGATGGGGTTCGGGTGAGGCGTATCGTGGAAAAGCCGACCCCCGGAGAGGCGACTTCGAATACCATCAGCCTACCGCACTACGTTTTCCCGAGGCCCCTGATCGACCGCCTACCGGGGGTCGGGCGTTCGGCGCGGGGGGAGTACGAGATTCAGGACGCGATCCAGGCGCTGATCGACGACGGCGAAATGGTGGTTGGTATTCGGGCGGAAGATCGGTATCAGGTTTCGACACCGGAGGACCTCCTGGCCCTGACGATGCGGTTGCTGCGTGAAGGGGTCGAACCGACGCACACCGCGACGGCGCAGGTGGGCGCCGACACCGATCTGATCGGACCCTTCCGCATCGAGGCGGGAGTCGAGATCGGTGATCATTGTGAGATCGGGCCCGACGTCTATCTCGAGTCCGGATCGTCGGTCGGCAACGGTGCTGTGGTCCGGGAGTCCGTGGTCCTGCGCAACGCGCGGGTGAGCGACGGCCAAAGGGTGGTGGGCGAGATTCTGTCCTAGATCTTAACCGCGAGCCTTGGGGGTTGCGATCGCCGTGAGCCAGAACTCCTTGTAAAGCGCCAGCGTCGATCTCGCCTGTTGGGCGGCCATTCGCAGGGGCGCGATCGCGATCTCGGCCGCCCGCTCGGCGCCACCGGCTCGTCGGTGTACGAGATGGGGGTGAGGAACCTTCACGGGATCGAACGACTCCTCCTTCAGCAGGCGGGTGAGGGTTTGGGGCGTGTAGTAGACGTGGTGTGCCCGACCACCAAACTCGGGCCTGTAGAAGCGGCATCCCTTGGGATTCACTCGTGCCTTCCGATAACCCGCGTGAGGAACGGCGATGAACAACCCGCCGCCAGGCCGCAACACCCGCCGGGTTTCGCGCAACGCCTCCCGGGGCGTCTTGGTGTGCTCCAGCACGTGTTTCATGATCACGATCTGGAAGGCGCGGTCGGCAAACGGAAGCCGCTCCAACGTGCCCTGTTTGGTCGAGAATCCCAGCTCGCTGCAAAGGCGAACCGCGTGCTCACTGATATCGACGCCGGTAGCGATCAGCCCGAGATCTTCGGCGGCCCGCAGCGTGTGGCCGTAGCCGCAGCCTACATCCAGCAGCGGGCCCGGCTCCACGTGGTTGAGAACGTCGAGAATCTGCGACCGCGACTTTCGGATGCGCCGCCTATTTCTCGTGTTGTACTGCCGCCGAACATTCTCCCGGTTGACGAAGTAGTCCTCATCATACTCGACGGTCGGGGTGGATTCGGATCGCTTGTAGATCAACCCACACTGGCACGACACCCAGGTGAGTTCGGGAAACTCACACAACAATGTGTAGTCGGTGCTTCCGCACAGCAAGCACGAGTTAGCGATCTCTGCCGACATCAGCCCCATCCCTTCGCGGACGAATCATAGCAAAGGGAGACGCGGCGCCGCCCTCGCTACGAATCCCGGTGAGATAAGCGGACTAGCGGTCTCCGGCCGCCGACCGATCGGATGGCATGGTCCGAACCGTCGCGCTGCCGGGCTCCAGACCATCGGCTACAGCAGTAACCAGCACCTCGCCTTCCGGCGCGGCCGTCACAAGGTAGACGCGGCCCTCCCCTCGGGCGATGAGGGCCTCGTTGTCGGCGGTATAGGCGTGCAGGTGCGCCGGGCCTCGGATCTCGAGTCGAACGTGCCCGTCCCAGTCCCGCACAGGTACCCCTTCGGCATCGAGGATCATGAGGTTGATGGCGATGGTCTTGCCGGTTGAGGGTGTGGCGTGGTCGATAGTGAGCCCCACGCTCGCCGCCTCACCCCAATGGCGGACAACGGCCTCGGCCGGTGAGCCCTGGCGATCACCGTTCGCCCGGATTTCCTCGAAGCCGCCGTCGAGGCGAACCCGGTAATGCAGGGCGCCCTCGAGGGTCGCAAAGGGTTCACCGTCGAGCGTCAGCTCGATCCGCCCGCAATTGCTGAAGACATGGAGATCCCGGTCTTCGGCTGCATCGGAAGACCGGGTCACGAAGAGGGAGATGAACGGCTCCTCGGCATAACGCGCCCGAAACAACTCGGCCGCCATTTTGGGCCGCCGCCAGGCATCGAAGAGTCCGGTGTGGCGACGGAAACGTCTGGAGTGCTCGGTGGCGTAGTCGGTCAGGCTCCACACCGCGTGCCCGGCCAGATATGGATGGTCCATCATCAGCTCCCACTCGCGCTCGAGGGTCGCCACCTGAGTCAGCTCCTCACGGTCGTCACCCTTGACGCTGGTGGGGTGGTTGCAGCACTCGCTGACGATGACGCTTTCCAGGCGGCTCGAGGTGCAGGCGTCCTCGAGCACGTCGAGCTCGTAGTTGACTCCCCAGACGTCGGAAATGCCGATCGTGTGCTGACGGCGAGCCCGAAAGAGGTGGTTTTCGGCGTAGGTCACAGGGCGTTTCGGGTCGAGCGCGTTGGCGATAGCGCGAAGCTCGGAGTAGGCCTTGGGTGAGCGTGACTCGTTGCCCATGCCCCACAGAATGACGCTCGGGTGATGTCGATCACGCAGAATGAGATCGCGCATCTGCCGTCGCGCCGCCCGCCGCCACCCGCGGGCTGAACGGACGCTCTTCCAGGTCGCGATTTCGGCGTAAACCATGATGCCGAGCTCGTCGCAGGCGTCGAGAAACGTCGGATGCTGCGGGTAGTGAGAAAGGCGGACGAAGTTGCAGCCGTAGACCTTGAGAAGCTCGGCGTCAGCTCGTTGCAGCTCCGGCGGGAGAGCGCTGCCGAATCCCGGGATCGCCTCGTGGCGGTTGCAGCCGTGAAGGTCGATCCGCGTGCCGTCGAGGAAAAAACCGCGACGAGGCCGAAACTCGGCACGGGTAATGCCGAAGCGGATGCGCACGACATCCGCGTGACCGTCGTCAGTCTCCAACCGGCTTTCGGCCCAGTAGAGCTGCGGATCGTTCGGCGACCAGCAGCGGGGTTTGAGAACGGTCGTCGAGATCGCCACGGCGCCGTCGCCGATCGGCACGGGCCCGGCGGCCGCGATTGGTGCGCCATCCGCAGTCGTGACGGTCCAACTCAACCGGCCGTTCGCAGGGGACGATTCAAGACCGTTGATCGCGCAGCGCAGATCGAGGAGCTCGGCTCCGTCGACGTCTGGTGTACACACGACCTCAACGTGGGCGGTGTCAATGTGGAGCGCCGGAACCCACTCGATCCAGACCCGTCCGGCAAGACCGCCGTGGAGCAGGAAGTCCGGGTCGCGCTTTCCAGGCAGGACGTTGCGGTGATAAAGATTGTCGAGCCGAACCGCCAGCACGTAGCGGCCGGCAACGAGCGATTCCGGGAGGTCGATATCAAATCCCAGGTACTGGCCGTCCACCCGGGCCAGGCGGGTGCCGTCCAGCTGGACGTCGGCAATGCCGTAAAACCCCTCGCTGCGCAGCCGCCAGACACCTTTTCCGGGCATCGCCGGCAGGTCCAGCTCCCGTCGATAGGCGCCGAAACCGCTGTAGCTGCGGCGGCCGTGCTGACAGGTGTCGCGGTCGTTCCAGCAGTGAGGGAGGTCCACCACCTCGCCGCCATCGCCGCGCCCGCGAAGCCAGCCGCGTCCGACCCGTCCCCGCACGAATTCCCAGGCGAGGCTGAGGTCGTGACGGAACCGGAGGGATGTTTCAATCATCGGCGGCCATGGTACAGGCTTCAGGGTACAGCGCTCACGGTTCAGGGTGCGAGCGCCGAAGGCGCGACAGACCCATAGCCTGGGGCGCCAGCCCCAGGGTATCAGGTATCACAACACCAAAAAGCCCCCGAAAGGGGGCGACAGATCGGGGCCGCGGCGTTAGCCGTAGCCACTTCCGGTCGTCTGTCGCCGCTTCGCGGCTTGAGGATCTCTTTTCGTTTCGTGTTCCTGGGGCTCACGCCCCAGGCTATGAATATGCCGCCGCTTCGCGGCTGGTTCGAACCATCACGACGAACCGTGGACGTTACCCCTGCACCCTGTGCCCTGCGCCCTGTACCCTGTTTCCGAATCCTCAGGGAGAAGACTCCGGTTTGGAAGTGGCTTCCTTCAGCAACTCCGCGAGCTTTTCGGGATCGGTGGTCGGGAGCTGACACGAAAAGTCCTGGCAGACGTAGGCGGCGGCCTTGCCTTCGACTGGCGCGTAGGCCTTTGTGAAGGGCGCGAGCTTGCGAATGGCGGCGCCGGATTGGCCCGGTGGCACCAACAACACGGCCGCGTGCGGCAGATACATCTCCCTGACCGTGGCTATCAGAGCCGCGGTGTCGGCTGCACCCCGATCGCCGGCGATCACCACCTCGAGGGAGGGGCCCACTCCGCGCTGGAGTGCGATCATCAGCTGGCAGTGTGCGGAGGGGAGGCGCCCTGCCTCGCCGGCGAAGGCGGCGAAGATGTGGTCGGCTCTCTGGAGGTGCTCGCTGTCACCCGTGAGACGGGCGAGACGGACGAAGTTGTCTGCCGCCATAGAGTTCCCCGAGGGGATGGCCCCGTCATAAACCTCCTTCTGGCGAACCAGCAGCTCCTCGTTGTCGGCGGCGGTAAAGAAAAGGCCGCCGCGATTTTTGTCCCAGAAGAGCTCGAGGCTTTGCTGCCGGAGCTCCAACGCCTGCTCGAGGTACTTCGGGTCGAAGGTCGCTTCGTAAAGCTCCAGCATCGCCGTGGTCATGAAGACATAGTCGTCGAGGAAGGCGGGAATCGAGGTCTCGCCGTCGCGGTAACGGTGAAGCATCCGGCCCTTGGGGGTGCGCATCTCGTCGAGGACGAAACTGGTGGCGCGTTCCGCGGCGCGGATCCACTCGGGTTCATCGAAGACACGTCCGGCGGAGGCAAGCGCGGCCGCCATCAGCCCATTCCAGTCGGTGAGCACCTTGTCGTCCTTGAGGGGGTGCACCCGGTTCTCACGGACGTCGAAGAGGCGCGCTCGAACTGTGAGCAGCCGTTGCTCGAATTCCTCCTGCGTCATGTTGAGGGTTCCGGCGGCCGCAGCACTGCTCTTGGTGAGGTGGGGGATGTTCAGGCCCGTTCGGCTGCCCTTCACCTCGTCGGTGTAGTTCCCGTCGGCGCTGAGGTTCCACACCGCGGCCGCAAAGGCGGCGTTCTCCTTGCCCAAAATCTTTTCGAA
>PVMK01125920.1_pt1 | contig 19502 bp, 15 predicted proteins | sample 1853481 | NCBI WGS metagenome assembly PVMK01 (sample SAMN08533507, study PRJNA380276) | Marine sediment metagenome, whole genome shotgun sequencing project. | reverse complement strand
ATGCCCGCAATCAGGCGGATTTGTTCCTGGTCGAGTGGGTGGAATACCACCAGTTCATCTACCCGGTTGATGAATTCCGGCCGGAAATGATGACCGACGATCTCCATCACGGCCGACTTCATCACATCATAACCCTCGGATGCCAGATCCTGGATACGAGTGGAACCGAGATTGGATGTCATCACGATAACGGTATTGCGGAAATCTACCGTGCGGCCGTGACCATCGGTCAAACGACCGTCATCAAGCACCTGTAAAAGAATGTTGAACACATCAGAATGGGCCTTTTCCACCTCGTCCAGCAGAATGACGGAATACGGCCTGCGGCGAACGGCTTCGGTCAGGTAACCGCCCTCTTCATAACCAACATAACCCGGAGGTGCGCCGATCAGGCGGGCCACGGAGTGTTTTTCCATGAATTCCGACATGTCGATACGAACCATTGCCTCTTCGGTGTCAAACATGAATTCCGCCAACGATTTGCACAACTCCGTTTTACCCACACCCGTCGGGCCGAGGAACAGGAATGAACCAATCGGACGATTGGCGTCCGACAGCCCGGCACGGGAACGGCGTATGGCGTTTGAAACCGCAATAACGGCTTCGTCCTGGCCTATTACTCGTTTATGCAGAGCAGATTCCATACGCAACAATTTTTCGCGTTCACCCTCGAGCATGCGCGAGACCGGGATTCCGGTCCAGCGTGAAACCACTTCGGCGATTTCATCTTCGGTTACCTTGGTGCGCAGCAAGGTAAATTCTGCCTGCTCGCCTTTCTCGGCCTCTTTGAGCGCAGCTTCCAACTCAGGAATGCGTCCGTACTGTAATTCGGACATACGTGCCAGGTCGCTGGCACGGTGGGCTGTTTCCAGCTCGGCGCGGGTACGCTCCAATTCTTCCTTGATGTGGGACGTGCCCTGCACTGCCGCCTTTTCTGATTTCCAGATTTCATCGAGGTCGGAAAACTCACGTTCGAGCACTTCGATTTTCTCTTCCAGTTCAGCCAGGCGCTGAATGGATGCATCGTCTTTTTCTTTCTTCAGGGCTTCACGCTGGATTTTTTGCTGAATCAATTTCCGTTCCAGGCGGTCCAGTTTCTCCGGCTTGGAATCGATTTCCATGCGAATACGTGAAGCCGCCTCATCCATCAGGTCGATGGCCTTATCCGGCAATTGCCGGTCGGCAATATAGCGGTGTGACAGGGTGGCTGCCGCTACCAGGGCGGGATCGGTGATATCAACACCGTGGTGTACTTCGTAACGTTCCTGCAAACCGCGCAGAATCGCGATGGTGTCTTCCACCGATGGTTCACCCACAAAGACCTTCTGGAAACGACGTTCCAATGCTGCGTCTTTTTCCATGTATTGCCGGTATTCATCCAGCGTGGTTGCGCCAATGCAATGCAGTTCGCCGCGGGCCAGTGCAGGCTTGAGCATGTTACCTGCATCCATGGAGCCTTCGGCCTTGCCGGCACCGACGATCATGTGTATTTCATCGATAAACAGGATGACATTGCCTTCCTGCTTGGCGAGGTCGCTCAACAGGGCCTTCAGGCGCTCCTCGAACTCACCGCGGAATTTCGCGCCGGCGATCAACGCACCCATGTCCAATGACAACACCCGCTTGTTTTTGATGCCTTCGGGTACTTCACCATTAACAATACGTTGCGCCAGGCCTTCAACAATAGCTGTTTTACCCACACCGGGTTCACCCATCAGCACCGGGTTATTCTTGGTGCGGCGTTGCAGGACCTGTATGCAACGGCGAATTTCTTCATCGCGGCCAATGACCGGATCCAGCTTTGATTGCTCGGCTCTTTCGGTCAGGTCTATGGTGTATTTTTCCAGCGCCTGGCGTGATTCTTCGGCGTTGGGGTCGTTGACCTGTTCGCCACCGCGCATATCGTCGATGGCCTTTTCGATGGCATCCCGGTTGGCGCCTGCCTGTTTCAGTATGTCGGCGACGGCACCTTTGACATCCATTGCTGCCAGTACGAACAACTCGCTGGCGATGTACTGGTCATCACGTTTCTGTGCCAGCTTATCGGTCACCGTCAGCATCTTTATAGTGTCGTTGGAAAGGTTGATTTCACCGGGTGCACCGGAAACCCTGGGCAGGCTGTCCAGCCGTTCACCCAGCTGTGAACGCAGTGCGTTTACCTTGACGCCGGCTTTGGTCAGCAAATGCCGCATGGAGCCGCCTTCCTGATCAAGTAGTGCCACCATGACATGGCCTGGTTCAATTAATTGATGGTCCAGCCCGACTGCCACGCTCTGTGCATCTGCCAGCGCCAACTGAAACTTACTGGTAAGTTTATCCATTCGCATTGTTGATTCCTCTTACTATATTGGAGCCGTTCAAAGACGGACTCTGATGAAGAATATTTGCGGTCGGGTGGTCAGGAAATCAAGGCATTGGAATTATTAGCAACCAGCCCAACATAAATAATTCCTTATTAATATCAACCTGTTAAAAGATTGGTCATTATCCGTTTGTAGATTCGGGACAAGACCGTAAGATCCTCGGTTGATGTGTGCTCATCAACTTTGTGAATACTTTCATTGAGCAGGCCGAATTCAACCACCTCGGTTCCAAGCGGTGCGATAAACCGGCCATCAGAAGTGCCGCCGCCGGTATTCAGTTCGGGCTGGATACCACATTCGTTTTCAATGGCTTCAATCACCGCACTACGCAGGTTTCCGGCCTCTGAGCGGAAAGGGTCGCCGGAAACCCGCCAGTCGAGGTCATAGCGTTGTATACCGTTTTGCGTCAACAGTTCCTCAACCCTTGAGCGGATAGCTTCAGAAGAAGAAGCCGGTGAATTTCGGAAGTTGAACCGGGCTTCAGCATGACCGGGGGTTACATTCTCAGCACCTGTACCGGCATGGATATTGGTCAACTGGCAGTGCGTCGGCGGAAAATTTTCATCACCCTGGTCCCACTGCATGGTAGTCAATGCTTCGATAAAGGTCGCGAGGCGGTGGATCGGATTATCCAGCTTATCCGGGAAAGCACTGTGGCCCTGGATACCATGAACCTGCAAATGGGCGTGGATGGAACCCCGCCGGCCGATGCGCACCACGTCACCCAGTTTTGCCTGGCTGCTGGGCTCACCCACCAGGCAATATTGCGGTGCGCCGTTTCTTTTCTGCAGCGCTTCTGCGACGCGTTTGATGCCGTCAATGGCTATGCCTTCTTCATCGCTGGTCAGAAGGATGCCAATTTGCCCGCCATGGCCGGGCTGCTCACGCACCAGGTCTTCGGCCGCAGTTACCATGGCCGCAACCGCACCCTTCATATCGGCAGCACCACGGCCATACAAAATATTGTTCCTGACTTCAGCTTTGAATGGCGGTGAAGTCCAGTCTTCCGGGGGGCCGGGAGGTACTACGTCGGTATGACCCAGGAACCAGATCGAAGGCTCGCCCGGGTTGTCGACCTGGCCATGGGTAAAAAGTACATTACTGACATCACCAAACTGGAACCACTCAGCCTCAAAACCCCGGGGCTCCAGACGGTCAGCCAACAAGCGCTGACAACCGGCATCATCGGGCGTCACCGAGGCCAGTTCAATCAATGCACGGGTCAAATCCAGGGTGGCGCTCATTTCAGGATTCTACACTTGCTCTCAAAAGCTCATTAACACTGGTTTTCGAGCGTGTTTTCTCATCCACGCGTTTGACGATGATCGCAGCGTACAGTGCATAGCTACCGTCTTTAGCCGGCAAGCTGCCGGGCACCACCACTGAACCTTCCGGCACCCGTCCGTACATGATCTCACCGCTTTCACGGTCATAGATTCGCGTGCTCTTGCCAATATAAACACCCATGGACAGCACACTGCCTTTGCCGATGATCACGCCCTCAACCACCTCGGAGCGCGCACCGATGAAACAGCCATCTTCGATAATCGTGGGTGTCGCCTGCAGCGGCTCAAGCACCCCGCCGATGCCAACACCACCCGACAGGTGTACGTGTTCACCGATTTGTGCACATGAACCCACCGTTGCCCAGGTATCAACCATGGTGCCTGCACCGACGTGCGCACCGATGTTGACATAGGATGGCATCAGCACTGCGTCATGACCGATAAAAGCACCGCGCCGGACAGTGGCTGGCGGAACGATACGCGCACTACAGCTACTGATGTCATCACCGGAACCAGGCGCCCAGCGCAACGGCACTTTGTCGAAGTATCGGGTCGCCGCGCCGTCGATGATCTCGTTATGACGGATGCGGAAATACAGCAACACCGCTTTTTTCAGCCATTCATTGACCTGCCATCCATCCCTGCCAGGTTCGGCGACACGTAATTCGCCCTGTTCCAGACCGGTAAGGCATGCCTCAATGGCTGTAACGAGTTCTCCCCCTGCTGATTCCGGGGTAATTGTTTTACGTTCTTCAAACGCCGACTCGATCAGCTTGCGGTTATTTTGCATGTCAGTTGCCTGGTTCATCGCTGGCCCAGTCCTGCCCCAGTGTTTCAGTTAAGGTATTTAGTAATTCTGTTCGTATCTTACGGCTCAGCGGTGCATTTTGCTTGTCGCTTAGGATAAAAGCATCCTCTACGCGATCACCCATTGTGGCTATTCTTGCGTCATGGATGCGGATACCACAAGCCACCATGGCAGCAGAAATGTTCGATAGCAATCCCGGACGGTCGGAACACGCCAGGTCCATCAAGGTCTTTTCACCACCGTGTGCAGCCGAGAATCGAATCCGGGCAGTGCTTTTGAAAGGCCGTAATCGCCGCGGCAACCTGCGAACCACCGGTTCGGGCACAATGGCATTGCTCAGCACTTCACACAGTCGCACCTCCAGACGCTCACTATCAACGGCGTTCAATGCCTGTGCATGCCGGTCCATCAGCTGGAACAGGTCAAAACTCTTACCCGAGGTGGTGGTACCGATACGCGCTGACAGCACATCCAGCCCAATTTCGTCAATGACCGTGGTCACAGCTGAGAACAAGCCATCGTAATCCGGTGCATGAACCAGTAATTCACTGACACCCTGTGCTTTAATCTCACGTATTTCCACCTTCACTGAACTGCCCGGCACTGTGTTGAGTACCGTCGATGCTGTCCATTCCAGTTGTTCGTTGGAAAAGCTCAAAAATACGTTTTGCGGCAAGCTGTCCCATAAGGAATTGATGGCTTCAAGCCGCAATCCTTGCTGCAGCAATATGTCACGCACTGCAGACCTGCATTCTTCGATGCGGTATCTGCGGTCAAAAATACTCGAACTACCTTCAGCCAGGGCTATTGATGTAACGGAGTACAACTCCCACAAAAGGCTGTCTTTCCAGTTGTTCCACAACTTGGAACTGGTGGCCGCAATATCAGCAATTGTGACCACGTAAAGATAATCCAGCCTGGTCTGGTTACCGACCACCTCACAAAATCTTTTTATCGTTTCCGGATCGGCAATATCCCGCCTTTGTGCCGTCTGTGACATGACCAGGTGTTTTTCTACCAGCCAGGCCACGCGCTCCCGGTGTTCTTCACTCATTGGTAATTGCCGGCAAAACTCCAGCGCATCCTGTGCACCAAGCTTGGAATGGTCACCTTGCCTGCCTTTGGCGATATCGTGAAACAAGGCTGCCAGGTACAGGACTTCCGGGTGGTCAATCTGTTTAAAAATATCAGCGGCATGGGAAAAATCAGAACTGTATTTTCCGTAGGCGAATCTGCGCAGGTTCCTGACCACGAACAATATGTGCTGGTCCACGGTATAGACATGGAAAAGATCAAATTGCATGCGACCGACTATGTTCGCAAAAACCGGAATATATGCGGCCAGAATTCCGTAGCGATTCATCCGCTGTAATTGTGTATAGACACCGCTTGGCTGGCAAAGCAATTCAAAAAAATAGTGCCTGGCCTGCTCATTGTTACGGAATTTTTCATCCACGCGGTGCAAATTGTCACGGATCAGGCGGATTGTGGATGCCCGCACTCCCAGTAATTGTTCGTGTTTTGCCAGCAAGACAAACAGTTCCATCATGGCAACCGGCCGGCGCTCAAACAATTCTTCATCAGAGACCTCAAGAAACCCGTGGGTTACGCGAAAATCTTCACCAAGGTCTTCTGAGGGCACTGTTTTGCGCGGTAGCAACTCCTCACTGAACAATTGCAGCAGCATTTCGTTCAGACGTTCGATTCGCATGACGGTGCGGTAATAACGCTGCATGAACTCTTCGACGGCTGCATTGGACTGCTGGGGTGCTTCGACACCTGAAAAGTGTTCGGCAATTCGGCGCTGAAACTCGAATAACAAGCGGTCTTCCCCACGTCCGGCAAGCAGGTGCAGGGCAAAGCGGATTTTCCACAGGAAGGTTCTGCCGTCTTTTAAATCCTGAAGCTCCGACTCTGTCAAAAAGCCACGTTCCACAAGGGTGTGTAAAGATTGCGTATTAAAATGTCTTTTCGCGACCCAGCCGATCATCTGGATGTCGCGCAAACCGCCGGGGCTTTCCTTGATATTGGGTTCCAGGTTATAGGCCGTACCGTGGTATTGCTCATGGCGCTGGATCTGTTCTTCGAACTTGGCATCAAAAAACTCTGCCGCTGACCAGACCTGGTCTGCAGCGGTTGCATCCAGCATTTCTACCATCATCTGCTTGCTACCGCTTAGCAACCGGCTTTCCATCAGGCTGGTCGCCGTGGCTATGTCTTTTTTTGCCTCCGAAACACAGGCTTCCACGGTCCGCACGCTGTGGCCCAGGTAAAAACCGGCATCCCAGAGCAGTGTGACAAAGGCCTCGATTGCGCTACGCAGTTTTTCGCCGGGTGGCGACTCCGCCAGCAATATCAGCAAATCAACATCCGAATGCGGGTGAAGTTCGCCCCGGCCAAAACCACCTACGGCAACCAGAGAAATGTTTTCACCGGCCGGGATCAGGCTATCCCACGCGTACAGGATCAACTGGTCAACCACCCAGGCGCGTGCCTTGACCAATTGGTTTACATCTTCATTTTCGCGGAATTTCTTTTGCAGACACCCGTCTGCTTCAGTCAGAGCTTTTTTAAGTGTATTTAGAAGCTGATCGTTTGTCTGGGCACCGGCATGAGCTGCCAGCACTTCCGGTTCCAGGCAACCATCAGCAGCATCCGGTCTGGGTAATCGGCCTCGTAAGCGAATTTTCATCTGCGCCCCAGGCAGGGCATGAACTCAGAGTTCATCACCCGGCAACTGCGTTAGTACATCAAAGCCATTTTCAGTCATCGCCAAAGTGTGCTCCCACTGCGCAGACAGGCTGCGGTCCCGGGTGTGCACGGTCCAGCCATCACCGAGCAGGCGGGTATCCTTTCTGCCGGCATTTATCATGGGTTCGATGGTGAATACCATGCCGGGGACCAGCACCTCGCCCACGCCCGGACGACCGTAATGCAGTACCTGCGGATCTTCGTGGAAAACCTTGCCTATGCCATGGCCACAGTAATCACGCACGACAGAGCAACCCCGCCCTTCTGCATACTGCTGTATGGCATGGCCGACATCACCCAGGCGTAAACCCGGCTTGACCATTTCAATACCCGTTACCATTGCCTGGTGTGCGATCTCGCATAATTGACGCGCTCGAACGGTTGGCTCACCAACCAGGAACATCTTGCTGGTATCACCATGCCAGCCATCCTTGATAACCGTAATATCGATATTGAGAATATCGCCATTCTTGAGTTTCTTATCACTTGGAATACCGTGGCAAACCACCTGGTTGATAGACGTACAAATTGATTTTGGAAAGCCCCGGTAATTCAATGGCGCCGGGATGGCCTGTTGTTCTTCGGTAATATAGGCATGACAGATATCATCCAGTTCACCGGTAGTTACACCAACACGAACGTGCTCACGAATCATCCTCAGAACTGCACCCGCCAACTGGCCTGCAACCCGCATGGCTTCGATTTCTTCGGGTGTTTTTAACACTATTCCCATCTATTTTTTCCGTGGCCTTGCTGTGGTAAAACCGGCCGTTTCTGATGACCGGAGGATATTGTACCTTCTGCCGGTCAATTTGTATTAACGGGCCTTAAAGAAACTGATTTTGATTTTCGGGACCCCCCCCCAACTAATGTCCCATGACTTATCCCTGCTCAAAGAGGATAATTCGCAGCTATTATCTGTTAGATTGCCTCTTTTTCGGGTTCAACGGAGTTTTAGGGGAATGGGAAAGTTTTTCAAGTTCATGCTTCCGCTGATTTTGATCATCACATCAATCCTGGTGGTGGTTGCACTGGTTGCCTACAAGAATTCGCAACGGGCTGAACGGAAGCCGGATACCACACAGGCAATCCTGGTCGATACCATTGATGCCGAAGTCATATCACTGAATCTCGTTGTAAGCTCCCAGGGCACGGTCAGGCCACGCACGGAAACATCCCTGGTTGCGGAGGTTTCCGGCAAAATAGTCTCGGTCTCCGATGATTTTGTCGCCGGTGGATTCTTCCGCGATGGCGAAGTTTTGCTGCAAATTGATCCCAGTGACTACCGTGCCGGTCTGAAACGCGCGGAAGCCGCGCTGGCTTCACGAGAGGCCAAACTGGCGGATGAAACCGCACGCTCAGAACAAGCGCTGAAAGACTGGCGCAACATGGGCAAAAAAGGACAACCATCCGATCTTGGTTTGCGCAAACCCCAGATGGCAGACGCAAAGGCCAACGTCAGTGCCGCCGAGGCGGATGTGGAAAAAGCCCGTCGTGATCTTGAACGCACACAGATTACGGTGCCCTATGACGGCCTGGTGAGACAAAAAGCCGTGGATATCGGTCAGTTCGTATCACCCGGCACACGTCTTGGTATCACCTTTGCCATTGATACTGCAGAGGTTCGACTGCCATTGACCAGCACTGACCTCAGATACCTGGAGCTACCTACCGGAACAGAGGCGAAAAACCAGGACATACCCTTCCCGCCGGTCACATTGAGCACCCAAAATGCGGGCGTAACCGATCAATGGCAGGCGCATATTATCCGTACCGAAGGCGTCGTTGATGAAATCAGCCGCGTGGTTTATGCCGTTGCACAGATCATCGACCCGTATGGCGTACTGGGCCAAAGCCACCAGAAGGAACTTAAGATTGGCACCTTTGTAAACGCGGAAATCCAGGGACTGCCGGCTGAGAACGTGGTGGTATTACCGCGCTATGTTTTACAGCCTGATAATACCGTCCTGGTCGTGAACGATGATAATGAACTCGAGGTTCTTCCGGTGACGGTGCTGCGCGCCGAACCGAAAAAAGTTTACATCAGCAGCGGCATCATGGCCGGTGCCCGGGTTGTCACGACCACGCTGGATGCGCCGGTACCCGGCACCAAACTGGCGATCAACACCACGGACGGTAGCGAACAGTGAACACAAACCGCGGCCCGTACTATGCCGTTATCGAGTGGTTTGCCAGGAATGCGGTAGCTGCCAACCTGTTGATGATTATCCTGCTGGCGGGTGGTCTGTATTCGGTTATAACGATCAAAAAGGAATCCCAACCTCCGATTGATACCAATTTCATCACGGTCTCCATGCCGTTTCTTGGTTCCAGCCCCGAAGACGTGGAAGAAGGTATCCTGATAAAAATTGAAGAAGCCATCCAGGACATCGAAGGTATCAAGGAAATCATTTCCACCGGCCGCCGGGGCAGCGGCACCGTGCAGGTCGAGGTCAGCTCCGGCTACGACGTACCGGAGGTGATGAATGAAATCAAAAGCCGTGTCGATGCCATTTCCACATTTCCGGAAAATACCGAGAATCCAATTGTTTCCCGGACCCGTTTCCAGCAACAGGTCAACCTGGTATCCGTTTATGGTGATGTTGACGAACGGACACTGAAGGAATACGTAAAACAGGTCAGAAACGAAATCGTCAACCTGCCCGGCATCACAAGGGCGGTCATCCTGGGGTCCAGACCCTATGAAATCAGTATTGAGGTCAGCGAATTTACGCTGGAACAATACGGAATGACGCTGGCTGAGGTGGCACTGGCTGTGCGTCGCGGTTCGCTGGATTTACCGGCTGGTTTCATCCGCTCGGATTCGGGTGATATTCAACTGCGTACCAAGGGCCAGGCCTATACCGGGCTTGAATTTGAAGACATCCTGATTCGCACCAACCCGGACGGTTCACGAATCCTGCTCAAGGACGTTGCCGACATCAGGGACGATTTTGCGGATACCGGGCGTTTTTCAGAATTTAACGGCAAACAGGCATTTACCATCCGCGTGTTGTCGGTGGGTGACCAGAACGAACTGGAAATCTCGCAAAAAGTACGCGACTACGTTGCCGCCAAGCAGGCTTCGATACCCTCCGGCGTTGGCTTGACTGCCTGGGCCGATGTCACCTATTACCTCAAAGGCCGCCTCGATATGATGATCAAGAATATGGTCATTGGCGCCCTGCTTGTATTTCTGTCGTTGGCGTTATTTCTGCGGCTCAAACTTGCTTTCTGGGTCATGGTCGGCTTGCCGGTGGCATTCCTGGGCACTTTTTTCATGATGCCGGCATTTGACATTACCGTAAATCTGATCAGTCTTTTCGGATTCATCCTGGTATTGGGTATCGTCGTGGATGATGCCATCGTCATCGGTGAGAGTGCCTATACCAGCATGCGCGCCAGGGGCCACTCGGTAGACAGCGTGCTCGAGGGTGTCTTCAGGGTCGCGATGCCCGCCACCTTCGGCGTATTGACGACCATCGCTGCGTTTATACCGATACTGATGATCTCCGGCATCATGGGTCAATTCTTCTCTGCCATTGGCTGGGTCGTGACACTTTGCCTGGTATTTTCAATCGTCGAATCCAAGTTGATTCTGCCGGCCCACCTGGCGCACATGAAAGTCAGGCATTACGGTGAAGATACCCAGAATACACTGATAAAATTCCAGCGTTTCTTCAGCGAAGGCCTGCACACCTTCGTCGACAATTACTATTCACCGTTCCTGGCAAAATGCCTGCAACGCCGCTATCTGACGCTGTCGGTATTTATCTCGCTGCTAATCCTGACCATAGGTCTGTTGGCAGGTGGTATTTTACGGTCCGTATTTTTCCCTGATATTGCGGCTGATTTCGTGCAGGTTGAACTGCTGATGAACGAAGGCACGCCGGCGGCACGCACCCACGATGCTTTACGGAAATTGCAGGATGGTTTATGGAAACTGGATGCAGAGATCAGTAAAAAGCAGGGCGTTGAATCCGGCGCACTGGTGTCCAGCGTGCTGTCTTTTGCGCAGGGTGATATTAGCGGCCAGATCATCACTGAACTTGTCAAGGAAGATAAAGCAGTTATTGCCGGACCCGAAGTGCTGCGTCGCTGGCGCGAAAATGTGGGTGAAATACCCGGAGCCAAGCAGCTTGGTTTCTCCATCGCGCAAGGTCCAGGCGGCGGTGCAGCAATTTCGATCCAGTTGATTGGTGCCAACATTGAGCAGGTCGGACGTGCATCCCAGGAACTGACCCGACGCATGAAGTCCTATGAGGGTCTTTATGACATCCGCAATACCTACGAGCGCGGCAGACCGGAAATCAAGCTCAATGTAAAACCGGAGGCCGAGGCGCTGGGCATCACCTTGCAGGATCTTGCCAGCCAGGTCCGGTCTGGCTTTTATGGCACCGAGGTGCAACGCATTCAGCGCGGCCAGGATGAAGTCAAGGTCATGGTGCGGTTCCCGCGGGCAGAACGTGATTCTGTCGGTTACCTGGATGATATGAAAATACGCACACCCGCCGGTGGCCGGGTACCGTTCCGTGCCGTAGCCGAGGTTGAACTGACTGAAAGTCCGTCGTTAATCCGCCGCTTTGACCGGGAACGGGCCGTGCAGGTATCCGCAGAGGTCGACAAGGAAAAGTACGAACCCAAGAAAATCCAGGATGACATCATGAACAAGGAATTGCCGCAGGTACTGGCAAACTTCCCCGGTGTCCGTTCCAGGCTCAGTGGTGCCAGCCAGCAACAGGTCGAAATACAAAGCGACCTGCTGCAGGGTGGTCTGCTGGCCGTATTCCTGATTTACGCGCTGATGGCAATTCCGCTCAAATCCTACGCACAACCGCTGATCATCATGTCCGTGATACCTTTTGGAATTATCGGTGCATTGATCGGCCACCTGATCCTGGGCATTCCAGTCAGCATGACAAGTTACTTCGGCATCATTGCACTCTCCGGTGTGGTTGTGAACGACAGCCTGATCCTGGTTGATTTCGTAAACCGCGAGCGCGCAGCGGGTGTGGAACTTGTACAAGCCGTGCGTAACGCAGCAAAAACCCGTTTCCGGGCCATTTTGCTGACTTCGTTAACGACTTTCCTGGGGCTGGCGCCCATCGCCATATTTGAAACCAGCTTACAGGCAATGATAGTTGTTCCAATGGCGGCTTCGCTGGCGTTCGGGATTCTGTTTGCCACCGTCATCACATTGTTCCTGATACCGGTGCTTTACCTGATTCTGAATGATTTCAAAATCTGGTGGTCCGAAGCCTGGACACATGTGACACCACGGCGATTTAAAAGTAATGAAGCAATCGAATTGGAAACGCCTGGCGGGATCGCACATCGGCCAACAGAGATCTGACAGGACAATAAGCTGGCACATAACATCAAAAACCTGTTGACGAATGCCCATCAGAAGCTGGCTGACAGCACTTCTGCGCGGTTTGATGCAGAAATCCTGATGGCGCACGTGCTGGAGTCCACCCGCTCTTTCCTTTATGCAAACCCGGAACTGGAGTTGCCACGCAAACGCTCTGAGGCCTTCAGGAAACTGATTAAAAAACGTGCACAGGGAAAACCCGTTGCTTACCTGACCGGTTCAAGTGAGTTTTGGTCATTGCCACTCAAGGTCAGCCCCGCTGTTCTGATTCCAAGACCGGATACAGAGTTGCTGGTTGAAACCGCATTAAAGAAAATCCCGCCGGTGGTGGACTGGCGTATCGCCGATCTCGGCACCGGTAGCGGAGCAATTGCACTGGCGATTGCATCGGAACGAAGAAAATGTGAAATCCATGCCACTGATATCAGCATGGCGGCCATCAAGGTCGCGCGGGAAAATGCCAGCCTGCTGGGCCTTGGTCATATCCAGTTTCACCGGGGTTCATGGAGCAAACCATTACGGGGCCAGTTTCACCTGATCATCAGTAACCCGCCTTATATCAACGCCGACGATCCGCATCTTAACCAGGGGGACCTGCGCTTCGAACCACGCAAAGCACTCTCACCGGGAACTGATGGCCTGCGTGCCATCCGGAAAATCAGCCAGCTCTCCGGTCCCTTGCTGGTTGATGGGGGCTGGTTGATGATTGAACACGGCTGGGACCAGGGTGCTGCTGCACGTGAAACCCTGGAGATTGCCGGCTTTGTAAATATCGAAACCCTGCAGGATCTACAAGGCCATGATCGGGTCACGGCTGGTGAGAAGCCGGAAGCAAGGTTTGATAAACCTGTTAGTCCTCGTCTTCCCCTTTAACCAGTTTTAAGTGACTGTCATCTTCCAGGGTGTCGCCAACTGCTTTTTCAACCAGGCCAGCCTCCAGTTGCTTGGCATGTCGGGCACCCAGCTTGCTGAGTTTATCTGTCTGGCCGACCAGGTTGCCCGCGCCGGTGCTTAGCTGGCCATAGGCATCATCAAATGATTTTCGGGCCTGGTCGAGGCGCATTCCGACGTCTTTCAGGTTCTCGGTGAAACCAACAAATTTGTCGTACAGCAAGCCGGCGCGACGGGCGATATCCTGGGCGTTGGTATTCTGCTTATGCACCCGCCACACGGACGCGACGGTGCGCACGGTGGCGAGGAAGTTGGCGGTGACAACAGCGCAACACGGTGCTTCAGGCATACTCGGGCAAGGTCGGGTCACTCTGCAACGCAGCGATCAGGCGGACTCAATCGGCACAAACATGAGTACGAAGTCCAGTGCGTTAAGCTCTTCGACATCAGGGTAGTTCTTCTTGCCCAGACCTGAGATATGGGTCTTGATCGAACCCACGTGCTCTGCCAACAGGGCATCACGCCGGGCCTCGTCATCCTCTGACTGGTACCGTGTCCAGGCTGTCAAAGAAACCTTGGAATCCAGAATAATGCTGCGGTTTTCGGGTAACTTCAGCACAAAATCCGGTTGCAGACGCTCACCATCCTTGCCGGTGGTCGAGTATTGCGTGTAGTAATGCTCTCCCTTTACCAGTCCAGCCAGTTCCATCAGGCGTTCGAGCTGCTGTTCGCCCCAGTTGCCCTGGGCTTTGACATCGTGTGTCAGCGCCCGGTCAGGTTTTGTGCTTCTTTATGAAGGCGCTCGTTGAGGCCTTCCATCTGCTTGAGCTTTTCCTGTAACGCGGCGTGTTGGCGGATATCCTCACGGCTGTTTTTATCCACCGTGGAACGGAAGGTTTCAAGATCCTTGGTCAGGGGCTTCAATAATCCGCTTAACTGTTTTTCACTCAGCTCGGTGAAGCGCTTTGAACGTTCATCAAATACTTTCCCGGCCAGCCGTTCAAATGATTCACTGAGCCGCTTTTCAGCCTCTTCAAGCGAGGCTTTTTCCGTCCTGTGGTGCTGTTGCTGTTCTTCAAGTCGTGTTTCTGAGACTGCCAGTGCACGCTGAATTTCAGCCAGTTCTTCTTCACGGGCTTTTAGATCAGCCCCTTTTCGCCGGGCGGTTTTCGCAGCGGTAACAGCTATGAAAAAAGCAAATATCAACCCTGTAAACAAGCCGATAATCAGACTGTTGATATCCAGTTGTGCCAGCCATTCATTCATAATTTTTCACTTTTTGCCACAGTGCTTCCAATTCTTCCAGACCCATGGACTCCAGGCCATCCTGCCCGCCTGCAGCATCTTCCATGGCCCTGAAACGCCGTTCAAACTTGGCATTACCACGTCGCAGAGCAGTGCCAGGATCAATTTCCAACTGCCGGGCCAGGTTGGTGGCGACAAACAGCAGGTCGCCAAGCTCGTCTTCCATCGCGTCGCGGTCACCGGAAGCCATCGCAGCACGCATTTCGACCAGTTCTTCGTCAAACTTCTCCATGACAGGACCCGCTGAGGCCCAGTCAAAGCCGACTTTGCCGGCCCGTTTTTGCAGCTTGACAGAACGTTGCAACTCGGCCATGCCGGCGGGGATGCCATCCATCAGGCTGTGTTCACCCTTATGTTTTCTTTCCTCTGCCTTGTAAATTTCCCAGACCTGTTTTTGATGTGCCGCATCCTTGATTTCCAGGTCTGCAAACACATGTGGATGACGACGCAGCATCTTGTCGCATACGGCCTGATGCACATCGTTGAAATCGAAATTGCCCTGCTCGCTGGCCATCTGCGCATGGAAGACCACCTGGAACAAAAGGTCACCAAGCTCATCTTTCAGGTCGGCCATATCGCCGCGGGCGATGGCATCGGCAACCTCGTAGGCTTCTTCGATGGTGTACGGGGCAATGCTGGAAAAATCCTGCTCTACGTCCCAGGGGCAACCCTTTTCCGGGTCACGCAGGCGTTGCATGATTTCGAGCAGTTGTTGCATGTAGTTTCCTTTTTGGGTCTGTCAAAAACCTCTAACGGGTCTTGAGCAAAACACTTATACAGGCGCCACCCAGGTCACTCTGTTTGATTGTTATCTCACCATTGTAAGCACTTACAATTTCCAACACGATGGCCAGACCCAGGCCATGGCCCTCGACACGCTCATCGCCGCGCACACCACGCTGCAGTAATTGCCCGCGTTTATCTTCTGCAATACCAGGGCCGTTATCATCTACCTGCAAGCTTATGCCCGCACGCGGGTCTGCGGAATCGATTGCCTGTGCGGACAATCGAACCTGTCCGCCACCATATTTACAGGCATTGTCGAGCAGATTACCTGCCAATTCCAGCAAATCACGTTGTTCACCGTAAAATGCCAGGCCGGGTTCAATCATGACATCTGTATTTATCAATTTCTGAGAATATACCCGTTTTAACGACTGCACCAGGCGTTCAACCTGGGTCTTCACATCCACAGCCGGTGCCATTGACCGCCGCGCGGAGGCGGCTGCACGTTGCAGTCGTGTGGCGATCAGTCTTTGCATATCGGTGACTGCATTCTCCATGGCTAGCGTTTTTGGCGTTGAATCTGCCGGCAAGCTGGAGCGTATGACTGAAAGTGGTGTTTTGAGGCTGTGGGCAAGTGAATCAAGCGCATTCCGGTAACGGGTCTGGTTGGCTTTTTCAGTATCGAGAAGATGGTTGAGGTTACGTTTTAGCGGTTCCAACTCCTGCGGATAATTTTCTTCAAGGCGTTCGAGCTTGCCTGATTCAATCCCGGAAATATCCTGCGTAATACGTCGCAATGGCCTCAAACCAAGTGCCAGCAAGATCAACTGGGCCAATACCAGGATGACACCGGTGGCACCGAGAGAGCGCCATAACCCGGTGCGAAAAGCCTGAAGTTCCGGTTGTAACTCCTGTGAACTCACAAAGATGCTGACGGTAACCGGCAGCATGCGGCCATCCGCCAGTTCAAAACTGACACCGTAGCCATAGGTATAAAAATCATTTTCACCTGAGGGAACCGTATACACACTTTCACCCGCTGATATTGGCGGCAGGCTTGGCAAATTAACGGCCAGTGACGAGGGTGACGCCCACTCATTTTCAGTACCGAGCACATGTGCATATATACCGGAACCGGGCTGACCCAGGCGCGGGTCACCTGGATCATCTTCGACACCAAGTGTGCCGTCTTCATTGGCGTCGGTAGCTGCCAACACCAGGTAAACCAGGGATTCCATACGTGCCTGCAAGCCGGCTTCGCTACTCTTTTGGAAAGCAGCATCCAGTGCAAAACCCACCAGACCAAGTGAAACCGTCAGCAACAAGACCGCCAACACGATCATCCTTGATCGCAGGGAGATCGGTCTTTGCTGGCCAGGGTTCACAATATGGTTCGTAGCCTGGGAGAGGCTTCAGGCGGATTGCGGTTGTTTGTTCAGACGATAACCCCTGCCGCGCAAGGTTTCGATAGGATTCATTACGCCTCCGGGATCGATTTTTCTGCGCAGTCTACCGACAAAAACTTCGATAACATTACTATCGCGGTCTGCGTCTTCCTCATAGATATGCTCGGACAACACCGTTTTGGTCACCACTTCATCCGGGTGCATCAGCAGGTACTCAAATACCTTGTATTCGTAGGTGGTCAGCTCAATTTCCTTATCGCCGTTGTGAACCCGTTGGCTAACCAGGTCTATTTTCAACGGTCCCAATTCAATCATGGGTTGTGCATGACCCGCCGAACGCCGCAACAGGGCGCCGACACGCGCTTTGAGCTCTTCCGGGTGAAAGGGTTTGGTCAGGTAGTCATCGGCGCCAGCTTCAAGACCTTCTACCTTATCCTGCCATTCAGAGCGTGCGGTCAGAATCAGGATCGGGAACTGGCGCTCCTGCTCACGCAATTTACGAATTAGATCCAGACCCGGCAAACCCGGTAAACCCAGGTCAATGATAGCCAGGTCAAGCGGATACTCCTCACCGAAAAACAGGCCTTCTATACCATCGCCAGTGACATCAACGGCGTAACCTGCTTCACGCAGGATATCTGCCAGGGAAGCTTGTAAACCAGTATCATCTTCAACCAGTAAAATTCGCACTTGAACCTCCCTTAGCGCTTTTTCTTTTTACTGTTATCAGGAACTTTCACCGTTTTAACCACACCCTTCTTGGTCAGCAATTTGATCTCGTGCGTACGGCTATTACCTTGCTGAACAGTTTTTGCTGACAATACCTTGGCATTATTTTGCTTCGCAGCCTGTTTTGCAGCCTCCTCCAATTTGACCGCATTCGCAGATACCGGCAGTAACATTACCAGTAGCGTCAAACACACGATTTGTAGTTGTTTTCGTCTCATTCATATCCCGGGCATTACCCGGTCAAGCAGGAAATTACTGAATGATTCTAACGCAATCACGTGAATTGCACCTGAACAGGTTCAGAACTGCGTCTGATTACTAATCTAATTCCTTTTCGGAGACATACATTTTATCATCAAGACTCCAGGCCCGGACAATCTGTGGGTGGTACAATTAAGCGCTGGCCAGGAAGCCGGTAAGGAGACCACCGATGCCATTTAATCTGAAAGGCAGACACCTGCTGACCCTCAGAGACTATTCTTCCCAGGAAATCGGCCACCTGATCGACCTCAGTGCCCGCTTGAAACAGTTGAAGTACGCCGGTGTTTTCCCGAAGTCCATGAAGGACAAGAACATCGCCTTGATCTTTGAGAAGCCCAGCACACGCACCCGCTGCGCCTTTGTGGTCGCCTGCGTCGACGAGGGCGCCCATCCGGAATACCTTGGCAAAAACGACATCCAGATGGGTAAAAAGGAGTCGATCGCTGATACTGCCCGGGTTCTGGGACGCATGTTCGATGGAATCCAGTTCCGTGGTTACAAACACTCAACTGTTGAGGAGTTGGCCCAATATGCCGGTGTTCCGGTTTGGAACGGTCTGACAGATTCGTATCATCCAACCCAGGCACTTGCCGACCTTTTGACCGTCAAGGAGAAATTCGGCACCCTGAAGGGCCGTAAACTGGTTTATACCGGTGATGGCCGCAACAACGTCGCCAATTCCCTGCTGGTCGCTTGTGCAAAGATGGGTGTTGATATCGTGATCGCTGCGCCCGACACGCTTGTCCCCGATGATGAACTGCTTGGTGTCTGTCAGGAATATGCACGCATGAGTGGTTCCTCGATTGAAATCAGCACTGATGCCGCCAGGGCCGTCAAGAATGCCGATGTCATTTATACCGATGTCTGGGTCTCAATGGGTGAAGAAGACGAACCCGGCATGAGGCAACGTGTCGAGAGTCTCAAATCTTACCAGGTCAATGCCAAGCTGATGGCAGCCACCGGCAGGAATGACACGATTTTCATGCATTGTCTGCCAGCAGTACACGGTAATGAGGTGACCACCGAAGTGTTTGAGTCGCCGGCATCCGTCGTATTTGATCAGGCTGAAAACCGTGTGCATACCATCAAGGCTGTGATGGTTTCCACGATCTAGGAAACGGGTACAGCGTGTTTCATTGCTGCCAGAGCCTGGAACAGCAACTGGGAATTTGCGTTGTCTTTGAAGGCGTGTTCGCTGATATGGCGACGCCAGGCTCGCGCGCCCGGCAGACCCTGAAACAGGCCCAGTAAATGCCGGCTGATATGCTTCACTGCCGTCCCCGCCTTTACCTGTTTTTCGATATACGTACTCATGGATTCGATAATATCTTCGCGTTGCACAACATTGGAGCCTTCGAATAACTGTTGCTGGCATTCAGCCAGTACCCACGGCTTGTGATAGGCAGCCCGACCTATCATGACACCATCCACATGTTGCAGGTGACTTTTTGCCGCTTCAACCGAATCGACACCACCATTGATGACAACTTCCAGGCCGGGCGACTCCTGCTTCAGCCGGTACACCCAGTCATGGTGTAGCGGTGGCACATCACGGTTCTGTTTTGGGCTTAAGCCGGCCAGTATCGCCTTGCGTGCATGCATGAT
>PVMK01128090.1_pt1 | contig 19505 bp, 22 predicted proteins | sample 1853481 | NCBI WGS metagenome assembly PVMK01 (sample SAMN08533507, study PRJNA380276) | Marine sediment metagenome, whole genome shotgun sequencing project. | reverse complement strand
AAACATTGGCTCGGGATAGTTGATACACTTCGAACTCCAGTTTATTACAATTCTCTAACTGACAATACAAATTTGATACAAGATTTTAACATTTAAATATTTCAATTTTGTATTGTCAGTTAGAGAATTGTAATAAACTGGAGTTCGAAGTGTATCAACTATCCCGAGCCAATGTTTTCAGTACGTTACGTTATTATCAATTTTGGTATTATTGTTAATGTCAGTGGATATGTCAGTAACTCGTATAAAAATATTTACTGCTATTACTTCTTAAATTAAATTTCTTGACTAAGATTTGTTGAAGCATTCTTATACTGCTCCCCTTTAAGAACCTAGTAGAATTAAGCTAGTTAACGCTGCGGTTACCTACATATAGCACATGGATAGCGTACACCGGCTCAGGTTGAAGAAGGGTATTTTTGGAAACTCTCTTCAGGGCTAAAAGCTGCTTGACTAATAGGGAGCTGTACATATATAGTTCTTTCTAAAGCACCTGACTATAGAGAGCAGGTAAAAACTTAACGAGAAATTTTGTAACTCTCTGAATTTATTCATGTTAAAATTAAATACAAAGAGTCGGGTATACATATGAAACCTATCAATTCAATCAGGTTTTTAGTGCTTATATTTTCTATTGCCATTGCTGTACTGGCTGGAGGGGGTTGTCAAAAGGACTCCGAAGAAGAAATTGTAAAGGCACCTCCACCCACTAAGGCTCCGCCGACACCTGCCCCTGTTTACGGAGCAAACACTAATCCGCTTCCCCCTGGCATACAAGGTACAACACCAGACTGGAGTGTCACTGGCAGACTTCCTCAGATTCTTGGGTGCGGACAGCAATATGAAGTTGAAGTAGTTGCACAAGAAAGTGGGGTCACTTGTAGGGGATACAATTACCGACCCATATATGATAGGGCCCACACTCTCGCATACACACGCATATATGCTTCTTTAGGTGGTAGTGGTTCAGTAACCTGCCCGCAGGCGTGCAGTCCGGTGCATTCGTGGCAGATACATCGCTCGTGGTCATGTATTGGTGGCATCGCGTCAGCATATGTTAGATATGGGGTTCTCTGTCCTAACGCGGGACAGCCAAAACCAACTCATGCACCTTTCGTACCTCCTATACCATCCTTATCTTCTGGCTCCCAATATAACCCGCCTAATGTGCCTCCTGGAGCCCCGGTTGACAGTATTAAAGAAAATAATGTAAGGATTCCCACGCCAACTCCCTCACCACTTAACCCTTATGCTGCCTGTACAAGTATTGACACTAAGTACATACAGTACTTTGAAAGTATCCAGAGCTGTCAGAACTTAAACTTCGCCCCGTATTTGGCTAAAGCTGAAGAATGGGCTAAGCTGCATTACAACATACAGTCTTGCACAAGACCATGCACCAAACTACCATTCAGTGTAAGGAACAAACGCTGGAACTGCAATGGATCTACTAGACTAGTGGATGTGGATATGACATACAATCTTAACTGCCAATAAACTTAACTGCCAAACGCGTTAATCCATTTTATACTCAGTTAGACATGACATATAAGCCTTAGCAGCTTCCCTAAACCTGAGCTTATTAGCTAGTATCAAGTCGATATATAGGTCTGGTAGTTCTGTACTGCTCCCCTTTTTGTTAACCCAGTTTAAGTTGGAATTATGAATATCAATACTAAACAAAAAAGGGAGCCGAAGCTCCCCTAGAAGTATTTAAATTGAAATGTTGTTAGACTTTAAGCGGTTACTTTCCTGTACTGCCCCCCTTTTATAAAGGATAGTTTAAGCTAAATCCCACATATATTATAATTTGTCTTAACTAAAAATCTCAGTGAAGAACATTGACCTTCCCCCAGAGAACTGGACCAGTTAAAAGTAGAGAAATCTGGCAAAATAACACTATTTAACAGGAGGTATTTTGTAATGAAGGAGTCTAGGTTCACCGAAGAGCAAATAGCGTTTGCATTAAGGCAGGCGGAGACCGGCACAAAGGTATCAGAGGTATGCCGGAAGATGGGAGTGGCAGAGGCTACATTCTACAACTGGAAGAAGAATTACGGCGGTCTAGGAGTAAGTGAGCTCAGACACATGAAGCAGCTTAAAGTTTCAAAATCAACATTAATTGAGTGGTTCAAAGTGTTTGAACTGGAAATTAGAGATCTAAGAAATATAGAACTTGAGGCTTTAAGAAAAGAATTCATGCTAAACAAGGAAAAGAAACTTGAAATTATTAAGGAGATATTTAACAAGCTCATTGAGAACTTAAGGTCTCGTAATTATGACATTCCAAGTGATAAACTTATTAATATTGTTATAAGTTTATTGGATAGACTTGAGAACTCGAATGAAATTGCCTTCGTTGCTGAGGAAGATATTGTAAAATTAGATTTTTCGGATACGAAAACTTGGTACGGTTGAAATCCAAAACAAGTCTAAAATTGGACTAATAATTATTACCAAAATATACATAAGAAAACCAATTGGAATTATTATTATTCCGTACGAAAAAAATGAAGCAGGGAAATTCTCCTCATAGAACGCCTCTCTTGATTAGATCTCTTGTGACAATAATGATATAGATAATCAGCGCAAGTGCCATCAGGCCTCCGCCGAAAACCGCAGAGATAATTAGCGTAAGCGGAGTTAGGTGGATTACGGGCAGTATAATTAAAATTAATGCTATAATGTTCAGCAATCCCACAAGCGTTAGAAGAACCTTAAATTTATTTACTTTTATATTCATTGTGACCTCCCTGATGCCTCAATCTTTTTTATTTCTTCTGGATGGGGAGAAACGTGACAGTCCATGCCGAAGCAAGACTGCTCACTCGACTTGATTTCTTCAGCATATTCTTCGTGTTCCTCAATCTCCTGATAGGATATGACGGGGGCATGGCAGAAAAGGCATCTCTCGTTATTGTAGGTGCCTTTTATATGGAGCTCATCCGGATAACCTAAAACATAGTAATGCAATATGTGCATGATGCCGTCATATTTCGCTCCGGCTGCCCCGAATAACCCGTAATCCGAATGGCACGTGTAGCATTGCTTGTCCGCAATCCAGCGATACTGGTAATGAAGGGAAGCAATGTGCTCGCTATCGGGGTCCTTCAAGTTTTCAACATAGCTGTTCATTACATGACAGCTATTGCAGAACTCTACGGGCTTTGACTTTTCAACACCAATGCCGAAGCTAATGAAATAAATCAGCGGGGTAAGGATTGCAAACACAATTAGGAAAATCCATCTTGTTGTTATACCTACCGGGTCTCTTCGGATGAAAACAAGCTTATACGCGATTAGGATTATTGTTATTGCGCATAGCAGCACAGCCACAAATGCTATAAGCTTCATTCCCGGGTCAGGTGAATTTATAGCCCCATTGAGGCCGTTTGTTGCATCCACGGCATGTGCAGTGTTTACCTGAAAGAAATTTGTTGCATCTTCAAACATGTCTCTTCTCCATTTTACTGGCAGTTTATTTTGTTAGTTTGGGACTCGGTGTTGTAATTCTACCTCTGTTTTATCGATTTCCTGTTGTTAATCGGTCAAAACCTTACTGTCCTGTCTTTACAGGCGATGTTGTCTGGTTTAATTGTTTAATTCCTTATTCCGTTTGTGTTCCGGACGTGACAGCTCTTCTTTGACCATCTTGCGGTACTTTTTCTCCATACCGGGTCCTTTCTCCGCCGCCGCATCTATGACCGCGGGCAGGAACCTCGAATAGAAGGCTTCCGAAACCTGATACATGCCCTGCTGTGTAATGCTCGGACCCATCATGCTTGCGCCGAGCTTTGCTTGTCTTCCGCCGCGATGCCATATGTCCCAGAACGCCCACTGTACCTCTTTTTCAAACGGCGCTTTCGGGTCTATCAAGCCGTCCTCCTGCAGCATGTTCATAAACTTTTGCGCCGGTCCGGCAAATTTGTCATTGTAATTTTCTACAAATTGATCAAATTGATCGTAAAAATTATCTACATAGGTGTCGTTGTGACAATTAAGACAAGCACCTATCATCGTTTCTCTCCTGTCATCCCAGGATATAATTTCCGCTACCTTTCTTGTTACCTCCCTGTTTACGGCCTTTTCATTTTCAACCACTATCTCGGTCGTGACCACTTCATCGCCTACGGAAGGCGTGTCCAAGTCTTCGGGATAGTCCTCTTTGTAACCGTCTTCATACACAACGAGGTTTACTCTGGTGCTTAATACGGGCAGAAGTTTCCAGCTTATTCTCTCTCCTACGTCGTGGGAGCCGCCCTCTACGAATCCCTGGGCCGACATATATGAGCCTATGTGACAGGTAGAGCAGGTCGGAGCTGCCGAATAATCCCTCCCCAGCACCCATTCTCCTCTTTTGTTAAGGTCCATCCTCTCGCGGTTTGCATAAAACCCGATACCGTGTTTCGATTCATTATAGATCTCCATCTGCGGGTGGTCAGGGCCCATATGGCATTTGCCGCACGTGGTGGGTGAACGGGATAGCGAGGCCTGGAACGCATGGCGTGCGTGACAAGCGTGGCACGAGCCTTTAGAGCCGTCGGGATTGAACCTGCCTATACCGCTGTTAGGCCACGTTTCGGGAAGTATAAATGGCCTCTTCTGGGAACCCGTACGTATTACCTGCCCTTCTTCGTCTCTCGCGAACTTGATAATGCTTCCGTGGCATTCCTGACAGGTCCTCGCCGTATTCGACATATGGGTTTGCCCGGCGGCTTCGAGTGTATCTTCCGCCAGCATACTCTTGGGATTGAATATGAGCCCTCCGGCCTTGGCATGGGGAGAGTTTTCGAATTCCTTGTATTCCTTTTCGTGGCACTCCGCACAATCGAGCGGGGTGACCAGTGACGATATATATACCCCCTCATGCTTCCAGGCGTCAACGTCATTCCTCTCGGCGCTGTGGCATTCGACGCAGCCTATGCCGACTTTAGCGTGCCTTGAGTATTCCCATTCTTTCACCAAGGCGGGGGAGTCGTTCTTGTGACAATTTATGCACGCTCTGCTATCCGCCGTTACTACTGCGATTTGCATTTCCTCAAAGAGCTTGCGCTGCGATTCCCTATAAGCAACTAACAGAAGAGCTGCCAAAAGAAAAATTGACAGACCGGCTACAATCCACCTTTTTATGTTTAGAGACATTATAGACCCTCACATATATCAGTTTTCTAAAGCACAAAGCTTTCCCATACCGTAAAGAGCAAAAATATCAGAAAAAAAACGAGTCCGAGCATAACCGACAGGACGTCGGGGAATTTGAATTTCTTCTGCAAAAATTCTTCGATAAAAGGCCATAAAAAAATCGACAAACACAGAAACAATGTGAAGACTACGCTCACGTTGAGAGAGGTTAATTTGAGAAGCCGGAAATTGAAGTAAAAATACCATTCCGGCTTTATGTGCTCCGGCGTGACATTCGGGTCGGCCGGAGTGCCGAGACCGGCCGGAAAAATCAACGACAGAATAGTAAGAATGTAAAGAAGCAGCACTCCGAGCATAAGCTCATTTATTATGTGGTCGGGGAAGAAACGGAAAAAGCGTTTCTCTTCAGGCACTGTTTCACCCTCGAAGTGTAATTCCGTAACACCGTGGAGACGAATTAACAGGATATGGAGTCCGATAAAGATAAAAGCCACTGTCGGAAGGATCCCTATGTGGAGAACGAAGAACCTTGTCAGGGTATTGTCGCCGATAACTGGTCCCCCGCGCAGGAAATACGCAAGCGTAGGACCGATAAACGGCACTGCCTCCGTGAGATTAGTCGCAACAGTAGCGCCCCAGAAGCTCATTTGTTCGAAAACAAGCGAGTATCCTGTGAATCCGAATGCGAGGGTGATGAATAAAAGCATGAAGCCTATTAACCAGTTAAGCTGCCTGGGTTGCCGGTAAGCGCCCGTAAAATAAACACGCAACATGTGCAGGAACAATGCAACGATTAAAAAATTAGAAGCCCATCTGTGTAAAGAGCGGATAAACCAGCCGAATCTTATCTCCTGGGTAATCCTGGCGACACTCTGGTAAGCCTCTTCTGGGAACGGAACATAGTAAAAGGTGAGCGCAATTCCTGTTATAATCTGGATTATGAAGAGATAAAGCACAGTGCCGCCCAGGCAAAACCACCACTTTTTTAAGTGATGGGGCACAGGCTCGGCACCGAGTTGTCTCAATATCTCCCAGTCAAAGGGGAACATCTCGTCCAGCTTGTTTATGAAACCTGATTTGCTGGCCGAGACTTTGCTCTTCATTAGCTGGACATTCTCCTGGGTTTGTTCACCTCTATGTATACTATTTGGCTTTTTTCATCGACTTCCACGGATACTTTCTTCAGGCTTTGGCGGGCATCGGCGGGGGGACCTGAAATCGCGACTCCTTCGGAGTTAAAAATCCCTTTATGGCAAGGACAGAAGAACTCATTTTTATCGCCTTCCCAGCGCACCCTGCATCCCAGGTGCGGGCAGACCGAGTTGAAAGCCCTGAGCCCCGATTCGTCACGCATAATTAATATTTCATTGCCTTCAGGGTCGTAGAAAGCCCTAACAGTCCCTAACTTGTACTGGCTCAGCCGCCCTCCGTATATCTTTATTTTATCTGTTTCCCCTTTTTTTGGTACGATGAAAAATAGACCCTCTAATGCGAGCAGCCCATAAGCAAAAGCCACCCCTAATATTATGAAAATTTTAGAGAGGAAATCGCGTTTGGAGTTTCTCGAGTTATCGTTGGCGGTCTCTGAAGGGGTTAATTCGCCGTCTTTCTTTTTCATAATTCACTCCTCTCTAAAACTTATCCGCTAAAACCACTACCCATTTCTAAAATCAAATATTCGCACATTGCGCTATAAGCACTATTCTTCTTTTAAGCAAGAATCAAAATCCTCTTCCCTGTACGAGTCGTAATTGAGGCCGGAAAGATAAATTACCAGAACGTCTAGCTCTTCGGGTGACCCCTTAAACCTTTTCCTGTATTTCTTCTTCGCGTTCTTCTTACATACGGGGGTGTCTTTGAAATACTTCTTTGGATTTTTAAGGAACGCGGTAAGCGATTCCGTATCCCTTTTAGTGCCTATGTCGGAAAGGTCGGGGGCTATGCCTTCATCTTTATCATCATCATCCGATTTTAGCTCAACTCCTTTGGATTTCGCAAAGGCTTCTTTTTCTTTTTGAATAGAGTCCCTTTCCGCATTTATGGTGTGGCACGTATAGCACCTTTTCTCTATAAACATCTTTCTCCCGTTTCCCGCGGCTTCATTATCCTGGGCGAAAGCCATGCTATATAGGATAATCATCACTACCGGTAAAAGAAGAAATCCGGTATTCTGTCTCATAATATGCACCCCTGTAATTCAAGTGTTCATTCTTCTATCAGGCAGGACTCAAAGCCCGCTTCCTTCATATCTCCGTATTTGAGTGTTGTGAGATAAGTAATCAGCACTTCGTACTCCTTATCCGAACCCTTAAACCTTTTCCTGTATTTTTTCTTGGCCAGCTTTTTGCACTTGGATTCACTTTTAAAATATTTCTTGGGATTTTTTACGTAATCGGAAAGCCATTTTTGATCCCTGTCGTTGCCTATATCAGAAAGGTCCCCGCCTTTGGATTTTTCCTTCTCATCCTCGTTTTCTTTTAACTCGACACCCTTTGATTCGGCGAATGCCGCTTTCGCAGCTCCGATCTCGGCTGACTGCGCCTTTATGGTATGGCAGGTATAGCATCTGCTCTCGACAAATACTGCAGGTCCATTAACTGAGGCGTCCTGAGCGTATGAGGCTGCTGAAATCAGGAATAAAAAAGCTAATACGTATACATATCTGTAAATTTGTACCATGGCGGATGATTCCTCCAGTCTTTTTTTATCGGTGCCTCATGGCAAGTTATACATATTTTATTCGAAGGCTCCCTAAGATAAACCTCAGTCACCATGAATTCCGGTTTAACCTCATGTCCGAACTCTTCTTTTAGGTTGGGAACGACAATAAATTCTATAAATTGTTTCGACCTTTCACTCAGCTCCGCATCATAAACCGTCCTACCCTCTATGACGCCCTCAGGATGGGGGTCGTGGCAGGTGAAACAGGCTATGTTGCCGTTCTCGTCCCCGGGCAGATTCTCAACCTCAACCTTTTGCCCTTCGTGCTCCTTGGCTCCGGCGTGCTGTGTTTCATCGTGGCAGCCAAGACAGTTCTCAGACGGATTGTCTACCAGGAAATAAGTCGGACTGGTCTGCCCTTTCTTCGGGATATCGGTATGGCAGTCCAGGCAGACGAACTCGTCGTCAATCATCTCTACGTGCGGGTTCTCCTCTTCCTCTTCCTCCTCCTGAGAAAGAAGGGTAGCGGGGAACGACACGATCATGAAAATGATTAGTAGATATTTAATAATCATATCCGCCCTCTATGTGACAAGTATCACAAAATGTAACTTGATGACAGTTGCCGCACCCTCTGGGATTAGCCCTTACCTCTATTCCGTGTATAAACCTGAAATTCCTGTCGTGCACTCTAAGTGTAGGCAGGTCTCTGCGCTTGTGGCAGTCCTGACAGAAAACGGGTGCGTGGCAGCTCTCACAGGACTCTGCGTCCGCTTTGGAAAAGACCGCGTGTTTGGACATCCAGTTAAAGTTGTGATTCTTGGGCTGTATATCGACCAGATTAATGTGGCAGGTGTCGCACTGGTTGGGAGCTATATTGCCGGCTTGGGGGTTGAAGTGGCAAAAGTGACACGTCTCTTTACCGGGGAAAAAAGATTTTTTCGATATTTTAATCATTTCTTCCGGGCTTAATTCTTCTTCTACCTCCACATTCATCGGGTGGCATACGAAACATTCGAATCCTTCTTTTTCCATAACATTTTTATGCACATCATGCGAGTAGTTAACCTTCATATCTCCGGGCGCCTTAGTCTTCATATCCTCCGAGCCGTCGCCCGTGCCCTGAGTGCGGCAGCCGATAAGACCCAGCATTAACATTGAGAATGCGATAATAGCTATTGTTCTGTTCATAGGTTCCTTGAGAAATAATAACTTAAGCCGAGATCAACTCTAATGTCTTTACTAAAATCCGGGTTGGTATTGAATTCCAGACCCGTTCTCATCACCAAATTCCGGAAAATCAGGTATTCGCTACCGATTATGTAACTGAATGCGTTTCCGTCCTGGTTCGTAATTTTGTCATAATATGCGTAAGCGAAAGCAAATTCAAGCTGCCATTCGTTTGTTATATTTTCATACAGGCTCGTATTCATTCCCACTGCGTAATCATTATCATCGCCGGAGCCTTCTATGAAATAAAACCCCTGAAACGCTCTGAGTCCGATTTGCTGCCAGAAATCGAAGTTGAACCCAGCTCTCGCTATATTTCCGTTAGTGGATTCGCCTGCCGGCACATCGTAATGAGAGAAGGCATAACTGCCGTTAATCACGAGGTATGTAGTCGGAACGAATTTAACGCCGACTTTAGCCTGCTGCATTCTGCCCTCGGAAAATAAGTCGAATATAGGATCAAGTAAGAATTTATCTCTATCTTTGTCAAGGTTATAGGTATCGTATTCAAGATTTAGATAGAGAGACCTGAGCACTGTTACTCCTATACCTGCCGTAAGAAGCCCGAGATTCCCTTCCCCTACATCTATTTCCGCGAGCCCGTAAATGTCGGCATAGTCCGTAAAAGGGACAACTCTGTTAAAGGTTACGTTTATAAACTGTCTGCTGGAGAAATCATCGGAGTCATATAATTCGTACCCTACGGATATCATCGATCCCAGTATCGCATCCGATTTGAGTTTTATACCGTAAGTGCCAAAGCTGTCGGTGGGCTCTTCAGGGTCAGGCTGAAGCTTCCTTACCTGGTACCCCCCGTAAGCTACGAGCTCAATGCCGTCTATAGGCCTAATTCTCGCAAGAGCGCCGTCCATAAGAACATAGTTAACGCTCTCAGTGTTTATCTGCCTGCCCACCCTCATCTCGTAGGTATTCGCCTTGTTGCTGAAGTCGAGGTAGAGGTTGTAGACATCAAGGGACTCTTGTTCCCCGTTAAATACTTTTCTATACCTAAGATAAGAGTTTGAGGAGAAATTATATTTCGGGCTTACGATACTAAGGTCGGCATACTGGTAAAAGGGGTAAATGAATTTCTTTTCTCTAAACGCATTTAATATCGGGCTCGGAGCTTGAAAAAGGGAAGTGGTGTTTCCGTAAATTCCCACTGAGCTGGGTCTTAAAGTATCCTGCTGGGCTTGTGCTGCAATCCCGCCCCAAATGAGTAGGAGAAAGACAATTGCTGAGGAGGGCATATTTTTTACCATTGAGGGCATTACTCCAATAGTTCGGGTATTCCGTTATCACCATGGCAAATCGGACAACTCGCAAGTCCCTCCATTAACACAAATTCCTGTATTTCATCAAGGAGAAGCAAGCCCGTTCCCGAACGGTCCACCTGATGTATTACTTCGAGCGGATGGCACACAAAACAATCCTCCCGCATCCATCCGTCCGGATGATCTTCTTCCGTTAGAATCAAACCTTCGGTAGAATCAAATATATTTCCGAAGTCCTGCCCCTCGTTATCCTCTCCCACACATGAAACTAACGCCACAAAAAATATCAGTATCAAAATCTTTTTCATTCTATTTATAACTATACTATATTCTACTCTCTACATTCTACTCCCTATTTCTAATCCATCTCAGGACGATTTATGCGCTCACTAGGCGGAAGAGCAGGCAAATGAACCTCTGCTGCTCCTAGCGGACTGCCTGCAATATGACAATTAATACATGCGCTTTCCGGCTGAGGACCGCCAAGGTGGTTTTCACCCGTTAGGGCGTTGCCCGCAGCATTGACGCCAAGATTGTCGTGACACGATGTGCACGCGTCTATAACAGGCTCAGTCGAGAACGTGGCCAGTACCACGTTTTCGTCATCTACCTTTTCAAACTCCCTGAAAAATGACGCCTGAACTCCGTTTCCTAAAACGCCCATTCCTGGATTAAGAATGTTCGTATTGACCAGGTGGCACGTGTAGCAGTCACTCCTGTTTCCAGGGTAGAGAACGTTTGAGAAAATGTGCTCGCTGCCTCTGAAACCGTAAATTATATAAGGCTTAATGCTGAGCTCCTCGCCTGTATGGATCATATGTATCATTTCTTTAAAGTCTATGGATGCCGTAACCGCCGTACCCCTCTCGGGCACAGGTCTCACTTCTATATCATCGGCCGAGGGGTTATGGCACATTACACAGTACTCCGTGTTGTTCCTTAGGTTCCCGTGGATGCTGAAATCCTTGGAGAAAGTCCCGTGGCAGGCGTTACAGAACTCATTTTCGGTGGTGTTGTCCACTACCATTCTCCTCGGCACCGGTACAGAGTCCGTAACCGCGAAGTACTGGACGACGTTTTGACCCGCTTCATTGACTTCTTCAAAGAGTATTAGGTTGTTGCCGCCTACCTCCCTTGTGATCCTTCCCTCCATGCCGACCGCATAAGTTCCGCTTGCTTTTGTAGGAATCATGCCGTCGAACGTGTAGACGAAGTTGCCGTTTGCGTCAGGCCCCTCTGCTGTCGTCAGTCCTGCTTCCCTCAAAAAGTAGTCCTCACCCGGTATCGGATCGCCCGTACCCATGTAATCCTGGATGAAATAATCCGTTGTGGGACCGGATATAACGAGACTCACGGAGTTCATCTCTTCAGGAGTGATAACGTCCTCTGCGTCCGTCTTGATGCTGAATGTTACCTGGGCATGCTCACCGGGACGCACTTGGGTCGAGCCGGTCTCGGCGCTTCTTACGTCTGAAATATCGAAGTTGAGTCCGGGAAGGGTGCTGGCCCTGAGCGGAACCGTGTGCGCACCTGGAAGAACCGCGATACTAAATTCTGGGCCACTCGGTATATGGCATCCCGGAGCAGTTATTGTCGTCTAACTGCACAACGGGGTGATTTGTGGCCGTAGCAAAATCGACGTCGTCGTGACATGATCCGCAGGCCGCTCTTGTAGGATTGTTCTTATAAGCGCTGCTCTGGATTGCCCCGTCGGTATGGCATTTTGTACAGTTTCTTATGTTCTGTGGGAATACAACCTCCGAATAGTCATGAACTGAGCCCATGAAGCCCACTATGAAATAAGGCATTCCCGCTTCCACACTCGGGAGCATCTCTCCCATATGTATCTTGTGGATCATTATTTTGAATCCGATATTGTTCCCGGACTGCGGATCGATTTGATCTACTGTCTCACCTGTTTCAGGATCTATAATTTTGCTTGTGTGGCAGGTGATACATACTCCGGTCGCCCTCCTTATTCCGCCGTGAAGGGCAAGCGGATCGTGGCACGAATTGCATGCTTCAGTTACAACTATGTTCCTGATTTTAGTTATGGGTCCGCCCGAAGGTACGAAGTCGAACGTCGCATTGGAAATCCATTCCTGGCTCCCTATTACCCTTCGCGCGTATATGGCGCATGTGTGAGTTTCACTGGTGTTATATCCCTCGGGGAGTATAGTCTCGAAGGTGTACATGACGACTCCTCCGCCCATTTCGTCGTATGTTCCGTTTCTTTCAGATGAAGCTTGTACCGCTCCATCCTGAACCCTTGTAATGTAGTCTATATACTCACCGCTATCGACGATCCTAGCGATGACGAAGTTTATCTGGTCCAGGTCGTCTAAGCTTAACGGGGCGCCGTTCTCGTCGACCATTCTGAAAGTACACTTCACCTGACGGTCTCCATCTACAGAAGCATCCAGTATCTCGACGTTGAGTTTGTTTATGGATGAAGGGGGAGGTGGCGGTGGTGGTGTGATGCCTCCTCCTCCGTTATTGCAACCACCGTAAATAAATGTAAGGAGAATCGAAATTAGTACAATCCTGCTTAACACATGAAAACTTGAACTAATTTTATATTTTACTCTCATCCGTAATTCCCCATTTTTATATAAAGATTCAGTCTATTAGCAATTTTAACACAAATTTGAGAAATTATACAGGGTTAATTTTAGTGTTAAAAATCAAATAATCAGGATTCATTCTCTTGAAGATATAATATCCTTTGAATTGATGATTCTCCCGGCAGTATCCCTTTTAAGTTGAAAAATTTTGGCAACCTTTTTCTATTTTATATATTCATATGTGAAAGTTCTTCATTGCGATTTGTCCGTTGTATGAAAATAAGACGGTTATTTTACGGCACAAACAGAGAATATTGAAGGATAACAATATCTTGCACATGGCACGTAAATTGTAATATAAGTTCTTTTATGAAAAGAACTAAGAAGATTAAAAGGGAAATTGTTGCGATTTACAATTCATTTAGTGAAAAACCAAAAAATGTGGCAAAAGAACACTCAGCGCTTTACCACAGAGCTTGTAAAGTTTTCGGTTCATGGAGAGAAGCCCTTAAGGAGAGTGGAATCGACTATGAGGAAGCTCGGAATCGCGATAAGTGGTCACGTGAAAAGATTGTAAAGACAATAAACAGACTTAATCAAGAGGGTAAGAGCTTAAGGCCCTCGCAATTGCGCAATAAAGGAGGGATAAAATTACTTTCTGCCGCTGAGTATCATTTCGGCTCATGGCGGAGAGCAGTTGAGGTTAGCGGTTATAATTACTCAAATGGCAGAAATTAAACCGGAACGAAAAATATAAAGTATGGAGGTGTCGTGTGAAGCTTTACGGTCCCGCGGGAGATTTTGAAGCCCATATTAGAATTAAAGGCATTACGGTCAAAAGAGAACTCATTATTTTAAATACGGAAATGGGTGTATGGCAATATAACGTATTAATTGACCCTTCCGATATCCAGATCTTAGTGCCGTTAATTCTCCGGTTCTCCGTTTTATTCTTTATCATAAAGATTTACATTCGGTCCGTCTTCGGAAAGGATAAGAACTCTAATGCATAGAGCTTCTTTGGTATAAACTTAGGGTCTAGATAACATTAGCATGTTAAATACATGTTAAGTTATAGTAAATAAAGGGGAAAACAGGTATTTGAAAGGGACGCACATTTCAGAGTGGATCATAGGGACAATAAATTCTCCAATGGAAGATCACATATAAACGGGATAGAGTCTTTCTGGAGTTTTGCTAAGAGGAGGCTTCAGAAATTTAACGAAGTGCACAGAGAGAACTTTAATTTGCATCTAAAAGAAAGTGAGTTTAGGTTTAACAACAGGTATAGAGATATTTACAAGCTGTTGTTGAATAATTTAAATCAATACATGCTCTAATCTTATCTAGAGCCTAAAATTATTATCCGATTCATTTACCGATAAATTAAACGACATGGATGTAATTTGATTTAAAAACTTTAAGACGAGTCACTCGGATGAGTCACTCGTTTCGGGCGGTTATTCGCATGAGGCACCGGTTGAGTTAGCCAATAAAAAGCCTAATGCTGCGGAGAAGATTCTATATTGCAAATCCCAGTAGTACAGCCATAATCGCACTGCTCCACTTCGGGGAGATTTAGACATTTCATCTCGCATCTGACTTTCGCATCATCAAACGCAGAACACTCCAGAACATCGTCGTACTTTCTATACGTAAAAAGACTCCGCCGAGCCTTTATCTCAACCATTTTCTTCCTAAACGGGCAGTAAAATTTCATTTTTACTGCCCCTCTTTTCAGGGAATAAGACTCTACAATGAGATAAATAACCGTAACTATTGTCAGCAAAAGAACAAACGCCAACCAGGAAACAAATATGACCATTTTACTTTCACCCCCTTACCACTATGGTTGTAAATTGCCAATGTTAAGCCGACTTTTTAAGGCCGGCTTCTTTCATTCTTCTGATACCTTCATCTATATCCTCATCTGTAGTAGCGTAAGTTACCCTGACATGTCCTTCTCCTTGGCTTCCAAAAGCGGTTCCTGCAACAACTGCAACACCAACGTTTTGTATCAACCTGTCTACAAATTCCTGAGAGGTTAAACTCGTTTCCGTGATATCAGGAAATGCATAGAAAGCACCGGAAGGAGTATCGCACTTTATGTTTTGAATTGAATTCAATCCTGATACTATTCTATCCCTTTTCTTTTGAAGAGTTTGTGTTTTTCTATCAACCCAGTCTTGAGGTCCTGTCAAAGCAGCATAAGCAGCTTTTTGAATAAATACCGCAACGTTTGTAATAGAGTCCTGAAGGAAAATAGAGAGCTTTTCTACCACCGGTTTTGGCGCAACAACCCAACCAATTCTCCAGCCTGTCATCGCATAGGTTTTGGAAAATGTATCAATCACTATCGTTTTTTCGGCCATACCAGGGACTGCAGAAATAGTCCTATGTTGCTTTCCATCGTAAATCATATGTGAGAAAATCTCATCAGAAATTACCATTAGCTGCTCGTGTTTTAGACATATATAAGCAATTTCCTCAGTATTCATAACCAAATTACCATTAGGTCTCTGAGGTGTATTGATTATTAGTAGTTTTGTCTTTGGTGTAATCATGTGTTCAAGCTCATCTATATCAAATTGCCAGTCAGGAATTGTAAGTGGTGTATGCATTATCTTTGCGCCCGCATACTTTGCCCAAACTTCGTCAGGAGGATAACCAGGATTTGGGAATATTACTTCGTCTCCATCATCTAAGAAACTTAGAAGTGTCATTTTAAGTGCCTGTTTTGCTCCGGATGTTACTAGTACCTCATCATGAGTTGTTGGTCTCCCCCTTTTTTTCATCTCTTCCGCTATAGCCTCTCTGAGTTCTGGTAGGCCCGGACCTGGATCGTACCTAACATATCCTTCTTTTAACGCTTTATCCATGGCTTCAAACACATGCTCCGGTACATCAAATTCCGGCCCCTGATAGTCGCCTTTTTCGAAGTGGATTATTTTCTTCCCAGTGTTTTTTTCAATCTCTTTTGCGACCCTCATACTAGCCCACTGCTTTGGAAGAACAAAATGCTCTACCCTTTTACTGAATGGATATGAAACAGCCATTTGAAATACCTCCTATAGATTTAAAGTACTACTTATAACCCCCTTGCCCTTATTTTACTAACCTCCACATGTTAAAAATCCACTAACTTAAAACGAAGAATTTACTGCTTGTATTGAGCCTCCTATATCTATAAGTATTCAATTTGCGTGCCATAAGAAAAGATTAATGATTAGTGCCGGTTAGAGGTTTTAATAAGTTTGGGAAGGTGTCTTGTGTCAGAAAATATTACAAATTGAAATGTAGTTAGTGCCTTTGTTTCAAAACAAATCCTGTTCTTAAGAAAGTTCCGTAAGTAAAATTGCATTATGTTTCTCAGGTTTATTTTGATAAGCTTAAAAAAAGGTACTTCTGACTTTTCTAGAGGAAGGGATTAGAGGAATTGCTTTGACTATCCATTTAAAATAACTCTAAGTCTCTTTATTTTTTAATTTGTCTGAATATATATAGAAAAGGCTGCTTTATAAGAAACGGTAAAATGGTGCTGCTAAAGATGAGCGAGAAGAAGAATCTAAAATCTCCAGGGCTGAGATATATCTGAAATTGCCATACTCCCATTTCCGCGTTTAAGAGTACGGTATCCTCTACTATTAGAGCTTTATCTTTTATAAATACATCTAGATCTCCGGCTGAGCTAGAAACCTTCACTCAACACCTCCTTATTATACTTTGGATGAACATTTATTAAGCTCTATCCGAATTACGTTCAATATATTTAAATAATTTCTCGGCCGCTTCCTCGCCTGAGCGTACGCAATCGGGAATGCCAACCCCGTTATAAGCGTTACCCGCAAGCTCCATACCGGGGTACTGCTCCGCTCTCAGGTTAATCCGCGCTATTCGCTCGAGATGACCTACAGTGTATTGCGGTATGGATTCGGGGTTTCTTTTTACCATGGAAAAAAGCGGCTCGGATGTAATGCCCAGAAAATGCGACAGTTTATTGTGTACAGCGCCGCTGAGCCAAGAATCGTCTTTGTCGTGAACCTCATTATTTATAGCGTCTCCCATAAAGCAGCGAAGAAGCACGGTTTCAGGCGGCGCGCGCCCCGTAAACTTGAGACTGCTGAATGAGCATGCGGTAATCGGCAGACCTTCCGTTCTCGGGACAACAAATCCTACTCCGTTAAGGGGGTGTGAAATATTTCCCCGTCTGTATAAAAGGTTTACGACTACCGATGAAGCATATTTGATTTGAGACAAATAATTCCCCAAAAGAGGGTCGAACCCCTTTACCATATCGGCTGCATGAATCGCGGGAACGGCGATAACAACTCCGTCCGCATCGATAGAATCGTTGTTGTTTATTAGTATTTTCCAGGTGTTTCCGGCGGCCTCGATTCTTCTAACTGATTTATTTAGCCGTATATACCCTTCAGGGAGACTGGAGGCCAGAGCGTAGACAAGCTCACTCATCCCTTTTCTAAAAGACACGAACTGGTTGTACCGGGCGGCATTGCCTTCCTTTTTAGCCCCGTTTTTAGACTGTAAGGCGTTTCTCATTGCCATTATCAAGCTTCTGTGCTTTTCTTCCATCTCGACGAACTGGGGCAGTGCGGCCCGGACGCTGAGGTTTCCGGGATTAGTGCCGTAAATCCCGCTAACGAGGGGTTGAACAATCAAATTGAACGCCTCGCTCCCGAGTCGGCGTGTAAAGAAAGACTCCACACTCTCGTCCTCTTTTGATTTTCTCCGCGGCAATAGTATGTCAAGGGTCATCCGAAGCTTGCCCCGGAGTGAAAATAGCGGAGAGAAAACAAAAGGCGCCAGGCGAGTCGGAGCGAACGAAAACCCCTCGGGCATGGGCAACAGTCTGCCGCGCCGGGCAACCAGTATGCGCCTCGATTCGTCGTTGATTTCTATTAATTTCGATTCCATGCCCAGCCGGAGGCAAAGATCGAGCGCCCAGGGCTTTGTAGTGATAAATGAGTCGGGGCCCTCCTCAATTATCGAACCGTTTATTACTTTTGAGGAAACCACACCGCCCAGCCTGCCGCTCTTTTCAAGCACAATGGTCTCAGTGTCAAGACCGCTTTCCTCGCTTAATTCGAACAAACGGTGTGCCGCACTTAGACCGCTTATGCCTCCTCCTATGACAACTACCCGGACAGGTTTATTTTTAGATATTCGCATAGATTTTTCCCAATACAGCATTAAAACGTCTAAGCGTTAATCCCTACATCCCCGGAATTGTTCCCGTAGGTAATTTAACTTAAGACGCGGGCCCAATGTTTAAATAGTGCAAAAACAGTGCCAGTTCAATTCACTTCTCCGGCAGGGGTTTTGGTTTATAAAATGTGTAAGGTGTCAGAAATTCATACAAAAAATCCCTTACTTTTTATTGAGTTATCGAAGATGCCGTTCATACGGTAATCGGAGCTGCTGCACTCTTTAATCAAGTATCTTTGCTTAAGCGCGCTAAAAAACTCATACATTTCCCACAGAAGCCTTTGATTGGCATAGGGATTGCAACATAAGATTCTCTGTCATGGAAAAGACTGGAAATACAGATCATAGTAAAATGATGAAAAAATTACGGGATATTGATTTTTCCGTATCTCCTTTTATTGTCATCTGGGAAATTACTCAGGCTTGCGACCTTGCGTGCCGTCACTGCAGGGCCGAGGCTATTAATTGGCGCGACCCGAGAGAGCTATCAACCCAAGAGGGTCTTGATCTCATTGAAGAAGTGAGTTCTATGGGGGCGCAAATCATGGTATTGAGCGGAGGAGACCCGATAAAGAGGAAGGATATTTTTGATTTAATCCGTCACGGTACTGATCTGGGTTTACGAATGGCAACCGTCCCTGCAGCCACTCCCTTGCTTACTTTGGAATTGGTTAAAAAACTTAAGCATGCGGGATTAGCTCAGATAGCACTTAGCTTGGACGGCTCAAACGCTCGGATTCATGACACTTTCAGAGGAGTTCCGGGAGCTTTTGAATTAACGATGAGAGGAGCCGAATATGCCCATTCGGCGGATCTTCCCCTTCAAATCAATACCACGTTTAGCAAGTACAATTTTGATGACTTCGAAGATATTGCTCAGCTTGTAAAAGATTTAGACGTTGTTTTCTGGGAAGTGTTCTTTTTAGTGCCGATCGGGAGAGGAAAGGTTTTAAAGCAAATGTCAGCCCGCCAGTATGAAAAACTATTTGAAAAGCTCTACAAGTTTTCAAAAGGGGTTGATTTTATAGTCAAAGTTACCGAGGCACAGCACTATAGACGATACGTCATTGAACAGGAGAAGCAAAATCTGTCTAAGGGAGAGAGTCTTGAAGTGAAGCTGCCCGGTCGGATGACACGTGATTTCGGGCCCGGCGGCAGCATCGGGCACGCCCCTAAAGGCGTTAATGCGGGTAACGGCTATGTTTTCATTTCCCACACAGGAGAGATATATCCGAGCGGGTTTCTGCCCCTCACAACAGGTGATGTGCGCGAGGATTCACTGGCTAAAGTCTACAGAGACCATCCTATTTTTCAACTTCTCCGAGATTCTGACTGCTTATTAGGAAAATGTGGATATTGTGAATACAGAACCGTCTGCGGCGGCTCTCGTTCACGCGCCTACGCAATGACA